>Ga0137397_10001249_pt1 | contig 17759 bp, 11 predicted proteins | sample czorhiz116metaG_FD_106658 | JGI IMG/M metagenome (GOLD analysis project Ga0137397, IMG submission 106658) | Vadose zone soil microbial communities from Angelo Coast Range Reserve, California, USA - czorhiz1.16 metaG | ecosystem: Environmental > Terrestrial > Soil > Vadose zone | place: USA... | reverse complement strand
GGCGCGGCGGAAAGCGCGTTCCGGTCGGCGAAGAACCAGGAGCAGTTCCTGAAGAGCGCCCTGGACGAGCAGAAACACCTGTCACAAGAGGCGAACCTGAAGGAGATCGACTACAACAACTTGAAGGCTGAGATCGCCAACCAGCGCACCACCCTCGAGGCGCTCGTCAAGCGTCAGAGCGAGACCTCCTCGTCCGCCGGCCTGAACGACCTGGTGGCGGGCAACGTGCGGATCGTCGACGTCGCCGAGGTGCCGAACCGTCCGTCGTCGCCGAAGATCCTCCTGAACATCCTGCTGAGCCTCGTCACCGGCCTGGGCCTGGGCGTCGGCCTGGCCTTCTTCTTCGAGTACCTCGACAAGTCGGTCAAGACGCCGGAGGAGATCCTGCAGGCCGGCGGCATCCCGGCGATCGGCCTGGTGCCGGCCCTGCGTCAGGAGGGGATCGGTCTGCGGGTGGTCAAGTCTGAAGGGGGCGAGAACAGCCGCGGGCAGCTCGTCGAGCTGATCTCGCACGAAGACTCGAAATCGAAGATCTCGGAGGCGTTCCGCGAGATCCGCACGGCGCTCCTGGTCTCGCAGGCGGGCGGACCGCCGAGGACGATCCTGATCACCAGCGCCTATCCGGGTGAAGGGAAGACCGCGGTGGCGATCAACCTGGCGATCACGCTGGCCCAGATCGGCAGAAGGGTCCTGCTGGTCGATGCCGACCTGCGGCGGCCGCGCATCCACAAGATCTTCCGCGTCGAGAACACGCACGGGCTGTCCACGTACCTGAGCGGTTCGGAGGTCGTGTGGCCCGAGCCGATCAAGAGCCCCGTCGAGCGGCTCGATCTGATCCCGAGCGGCCCGATGCCGCCGAACCCCGCCGACCTGCTCGACTCGGATCGCTTCGCCCAGGTGCAGAAGGAGTTCCTCGAGCAGGGATACGACCACATCATCTACGACTCGCCGCCGGTGCTGCCGGTCGCCGACCCCGTCATCATGTCGGTCCGCATGGACGCGGTGGCGCTGGTCGTCCTCGCCGGCGTCACCTCGCGCGACGCGCTGGCCCACGTCGTCAGGCGGCTGCAGCAGGTGAAGGCCCGCGCGGTCGGCGCGATCCTGAACCGGGCCGATCTCGCCTCCCAGCCCTACTACTACGGTTACTCCTACAAGCGCTACTACGGCGACGACGAGAAGCCGGAAGCGCCGCCCGCGGCCGCCCAGGAGCCGAGGCGCGACCGGACGATCCGGGTCTGATCGATGCGCACAGAGCGCGCGCTCCTGGGGCTGTTCCTCCTCCTTCTGGCTCTGGCGCCTCTGCCGTTCGGGTCGGTACAACCCTGGCCGCGCGCGGCTCTCGCGGCCGCCTGCCTGCTCGGGGGGGCTCTCTGGGTCCTCTGGCGCGCGCGGCGCGGTCTGACCCTTTTGCCGTGGAAGGACCCGGTCCTGGTGGCCGGTGTTGTCTTCGCCCTTTTCGGCGCCGCGCAGGTGGTCCCTCTGCCACGCAGTCTTCTCTCGGCCGTCTCCCCCAAGGCGCTCGAGCTCCGCGATCGGTACGAGCCGAAGCCGGCCGTTGCCGCCGTCCCCGGGAGCACGACCGTCGCGTCGTCGAGCCCCGGAGCGGACTGGCGCCCCATGTCGCTCTATCCCTGGGTCACGCGCCGCTCGATCTTCTGGTTCATCGCCTGCCTCACGGCTCTTCTCGTGACCGTCGACCTCGCGGCCTTCGAGTCGTCCCGGCGGGCGATCCTGTGGACCCTGGCGGGGGCCGGCGCGTTCCAGGCGATCTACGGGCTGGCGGAGTACTTCAGCGGGCATCAGCACATCTTCGGGTACGTCAAGACGCGCTACACCGAGGACGCGACCGGCACGTTCATCAATCGGAACCACTACGCCGGCTATCTCGAGATGACCCTGCCGCTGACGATCGCCCTCGCGGCCACGGCGATCGCGCGGCTGCGCGGCGCCCGGGCGGAGGAGCGGGGGAGACGTGCCTTCGGCGCAGCGGTCATCTTCATCCTCGCCTTGACGATGGCGACCGCGCTCGTCTGTTCGCGCTCCCGCATGGGGATCGCCAGCATGATGCTGGCTATCGTCGGCGTCGGGTCGCTTCTCGGAGGGCGGGGGAAGGGGCGGGGCTACGCGGCGGCGGCCTTGATTGTCGCGGGTGCTACGTTTCTCGTCTTCAGCCAGGGTGAGGCCGCGTCGGCGCTCCTCGATCGCTTCGCCCTGGTGCTCGATGAATTCAAGGGGGCCATCGGCCGCGGGGAGATCTGGCGCCAGACCGCCGCGATGGCCCGCGCCTTTCCTCTTGTCGGCGCCGGCCTCGGCACCTTCCCATCCGTCTTCCCTGTGTTCCGGACCGTCGGCGAGGGGACCTTCCTGGACCACGCCCACAGCGATTACCTCGAGCTGGCCGCCGAGGCGGGCGCCGTCGGGTGCCTCATCGTCCTGGCCGGGGGGCTCTACGTGATTCTTTCCGTGGCGCGGCGGCCCGCGGGGCCGGAGACCCAGGGGCACCTCGGGTACGCCACGCTGACGGCGGTCGCGGCCCTGTCGATCCACTCCCTGACCGACTTCAACCTGGCGATCCCGAGCAACGCACTGACGCTGGCGGTTCTTCTGGGGCTCACGCTGCGATGGGCGCGGACGCCGGCGCTGGCCGTCGCCGTGTCGGGGGAGAGCGGCGTCCGATCGACCTCGTGGAGCGCCGTGCCCGTCGCTTTGTTCGTGGCCGCCGCGGTCGCGGCGACGGTGCCCGCGGTCGCGGGAGGAATCGGCCCGGGTGAGCGCGCGTTTCAATCGGCGACACTCCTGGTCGGGCCGGCGATCGGGGATCTGGAGGCGTTCCTGCGCGTCCACTCGGGGGACCGGGAGCCGCCGGCCGAGACCGGTCGCTATCTCGAGAGGCGAATCGTGGCGGCGATGGAGGTGCTGCAAGAGGGGCTGCGGCGTGAGCCGCTCGACTCTGACGCACACCTCCAGCTGGCGCGGCTGGCCATGGCCCGCTGCGCGGCCGCGTCGCTCGCGGCCGACGAGCCTTCCGGCTGCCAGTCCGAATGGATGACGGAACTGCGCGCCTCGCTCGGCCTGGCGCCGATGAGCACGACAGCCTATGGCGAGGTTGGCAGGCTCCTGCTCGCGGCATGGCCGCTCCTCGACGCGACCGGGAGGGCCGAGGCGTCTCCGATCATCGAGCGGGCCCGGGCGCTGAATCCGGCCGACCAGGGGCTCCGCGCCGACAGGGCGGCGCTCGGAGCAGCGCCATGAAGCAGGTGATCATGGAGCCGAGACACGGGTCGATCGACGTCGTCGATCTCCCGGAGCCGGCGCTGCGTCCGGGAATGATCCTGGTGCGCAACGCCTACTCGGTGATCTCCCCGGGGACGGAGAGAAACGCGATCAAGATCGGCCGCGATTCACTTCTGGCGACGGCCAGGGCCCGGCCCGATCTCGTGCGTCGCGTCCTCGATACCGTCCGGCGCGAAGGTGTCGTGGCCGCCTACAGGAAGGTGCAGGCGCGGCTCGACGAGCTGCGGTCGCTCGGCTACGCCTCCGCCGGCACGGTCGTTGCCGTCGGCACAGGGGTCGAGGGTCTCTTCCACCCCGGCGACCGCGTCGCCTGCGCGGGGGCAGGGTACGCCAGCCACGCCGAGGTGGTCTCGGTCCCGGTGAACCTGTCCGCCCGCGTGCCGCAGGACGTCGGTCTCGAGGCGGCGGCATTCGCCACGCTCGGCGCCGTGGCGCTCCACGGCGTGCGGCAGGCGCGTCCCGCTCTTGGCGAGCGGGTCGCGGTCATCGGCCTCGGCGTGCTCGGTCTCCTGACGGTCCAGCTCCTGCGTGCCGCCGGAGTGCGCGTCATCGCGTTCGATCTCTCGCCCGACCTGGCGCGCCGGGCGCGCGACCTGGGCGCCGAGGCATTGGCGGCGGGGACTAAGGACGACCAGGTGGCCGCCGCGCTCGCCTGGACCGAGGGCGTCGGGGTGGACGGTGTCATCGTCACCGCCGCCTCGTCAAGCGATGCCCCGATGGTCGCCGCCGCCGGCATGTGCCGCGAGCGCGGACGCGTCACGGCCGTCGGCCTCGTCCCGTTCGGGCTGCCGCGCGAAGTCGCCTACCAGAAGGAACTCGAGCTGACCATCGCCAGGTCGTACGGCCCGGGTCGCTACGACCCGGCCTTCGAGGAGAAGGGGCTCGACTATCCCATCGAGTACGTCCGCTGGACCGAGACGCGCAACCTCGAGGCGTTCCTGCAGTTGGTCAAGGAGGGAAGGGTCGATCCCCTGGCGCTCGTGACCCACCGCTTCGGTGTCGAGGAGGCATCGCAGGCCTACGGAATGCTCACGGACGATGGTGACGCGCATCCGCTCGGCATCGTCCTGTCTTATCCGTCCGCGACGACCGAGTCCGTGGCGATCCCCGCCCCTTCGGTCACGACATCACCCCGGCGGCCGGCCGCGTCCAGCGTGCTGTTGGCGAAAGGTCAGCCGGTCGTCGTCGGCTTCATCGGTGCCGGATCGTTCGCGCGCGCGACTCTCCTGCCGATTCTGAAGAAGAGGAAGGACGTGCGTCTGCGGACCGTGGTGACGACGCAGGGAGTCACAGCACTCCAGGCGCAGCGTCGATTCGGATTCGATCGCATCGGCACCGACCCCGACCTCGTCTTCGCCGATCCGAACGTTCACGTGGTCTTCATCGCCACCCGCCACGATTCGCACGCCGACCTGGCGGTCCGCGCGCTCGAGGCGGGCAAGCACGTGTTCGTGGAGAAGCCCCTGGCGATCAACGAGGAGCAGCTCGCCCGCGTCGAGCGCGCCGCGTCCGACGCCCCAGGCATCCTGATGGTCGGCTTCAACCGCCGCTACTCCCCTCACGCGCGCGCTCTCCGTGAAGCTTTCGCGGACCGCGGACCGCTGATGATGACCTACCGGGTCAACGCCCGCCCGCTGCCGCCGGGACACTGGCTCAACGATCCGGAGATCGGAGGCGGTCGAGTCATAGGTGAGGGATGCCACTTCCTTGACCTTCTGTCCTACTTTACAGGTGACGCCGAAATCGTCTCGGTGCAAACCGCATCACTTGGACAATCTCGGCAGACTGTCGAAGACACTTGCATTCTCATATCCTTCGTTGACGGTTCACTGGGGCAGGTACTCTATACAACTAGGGGATCTCCACTTCAGTCCAAGGAGTTAGTCGAAATCCACGGTGGTTCTGCCTCCGCTGTGTTGAACGACTTCCGCGTCTGTACCATCAGCGAAGGACGAAGTACTCGAACGATCAATGGCTCGGGGAAAGGACACGCTGAGGAGCTGCGGGACCTATTCGATGCCTTGCGGGAAAAGGGCGGGGAACCAGGCGATCTAAGGGGCCTCTTCAACGTATCCCGAGCGACCTTCAGAATGGCAAGGGCAGGTCGTGCATTCTAGGGGCTGATTGAAGATCGACAGCATTCATCTCTCTTGCGCGTCTGCGAGGGTCGAGTAGCTTGAGCTCACGACCAGATGACCTGGCGATTAAGTATCAGTCCGAGGTGAATATTCAGAATGCCCCACTGAATTCTTCACTCCACCAGACCTTCGCATGGACGCTGGGTGGCAATATCACCTACGCAGTCTGTCAGTGGGGTATTCTTGTCGTCCTTGCAAAGGTGGGCACCCCAGAGATGGTGGGGCAATTCGCCTTAGGCCTTGCAATCGCTGCCCCGATTCTGATGCTTGCAAATCTCCAGCTCCGTCCCCTCCAAGCGACCGATACGCAGAGCATGTTCGAATTCTCGGATTACCTTGGACTCCGCCTAATTACCGCGGTCTTGGCATTTTGCATGATCTGTTTCAGTGTGCTGATGTGCGGTTTGTCCCCTTCCACGGCAAGTGTCGTCCTGGTCGTAGGCATTGCGAAATGTATCGAATCGGTGAGCGACGCTCTGTATGGCCAGCTCCAGAAGGCTGACCGAATGGATCGGATAGCGATGTCGATGATGATGAAGGGGCCCTTGTCGCTCGCGGCGATGGCGGTTGTTGTGTGGTCAACCGGGCGAGTAGTGTGGGGTGCGACAGCGTTGGCCGCCGTATGGTCATTTCTCGGTGCTACGTTTGACTGGACATCCGCCACACACAGCCTGCGGCAGACGCACGTCAGGCCCATTGAGGTGGTGAAGGATCTAAGAAACGCTGACCGGCATGCAACAGCGACTCGGTTCTCTCTCCGTTGGCGACCACGCATACTTGTGGAACTTGTTCGCCTCGCTCTCCCAATGGGCGTCGCTATGATGCTTCTTGTGTTGGCGACGAATATTCCAAAGTATCTCGTTGAGCGTGATTTGGGAGAAGGCGCCCTTGGGTACTTTTCTGCATTAGCCTATCCGGGATATGGAATGTCCTTGCTCGTTGCTGCCCTGGGCCAGTCTGCCAGCGCTAGGTTGGCGAGGGCTTACGTGAGCGGAGGCAAAGCGTTCGGCCGGCTTCTGTTGATGCTGGCTACCATTACCTTGCTAGTTGGAGTCATTGCCGTTGGTGTAGTCATCGTGATGGGGCGCGACATTCTCTCAATGTTGTATCGTCCGGAGTACGCTCAATACTCGGGCGTGTTCGCCATTCTCATCGTGTCCACGGTCATCTGGTCGCTTGAGTCGATCCTGGGATACGCGGCAACTGCAAGTAGGGCGTATCTGGGGCAGGCGTGGGCGGGAGGCATTGCGGCGGGAGTGTCAATGATCTCAGGGATTGTCCTAGTCAGATCGTACGGGCTGCTTGGCGCGGCGTGGGCGACGGTAATTGGAGGCATTGCCGCGTTGGTAGCATTTCTAATTGTGGTTCTCAAGGCGACGCGGCGCCGAGCGTATCTGTGTCTGTGATCGCGTGGTCCTCGCGGCGCAGCCTGATCAAGTATGGACCGCTCTCAATCATTACGGGGACAATCATTGGTGCGTGCCTACTTAGCCTGCTTCTCGTGTTCGCAGGGGGTGAAATCGGCCTAGCGTGCGTAGGCCTCTGTGGCCTGTTGGTAGGACTGTTGCTTCTCCCCACGCACGTACGCATCGGCATCCCATTCACAGTTCTGCTCCTAGTGCCATTCGATCACATCTTGGCGACGGCGGGCGAATGGTTGGGGTGGCCGGTGCTCATGATCGGCTTGGCGTTGGCGATAGCAAGTGCTATCAGATGGCAGTCATTCCTCATTGTACCGAGAGACTGGGACATTCATGTCCTTCTGCTCTCAAAAGGCGTATCCGCTATCGCAAATATAGGAGCGGGTCAGATCAGAACGATGCTGTTCTGGCTTGCGGCAGGAGCTATTGTGATCTGGCTCCGGGCGGAAGAGCGCGGAGTTGGGTCGGTTCGGAATCAAATAATGCTTGCCATAGTCATTGCTGGCGCAGTTCAAGGGGTAGTCGCGATTCTGGAGGCACTTCAGATTGTCGACTTGCCTGGGCTGTTTGCTAGTTATGAACCAAACATTAGCGAACTCACGGGGACTTTCGGCATTCGTTCTGTCGGTCTGGCGGGGGATCCCCTCAGGTTGGGTACGTTAACGATGTTGAGTGGATTGGGGAGCTTTTCGCGATTGACCTCGGCGGGTCACCGCAAGTGGAGGAGAGGCCTTTATGCGGCAGCCTTGCTGTTATCCGTAACTGGGCTCATCCTCAGCGGAGCTCGCGGGTCATGGCTTGGTTTTGTTGTAGGAGCGTGTGGGATGACTGCAGCGCTCCTATCCAAGACGAGGCTTCGGAGGGCAATTTGGGGCCTGTTGGCAATTGTGACGATCGCCGCCGTGGTAGGAACTACGGACCTGGGGGCGAGGATCAGAGAGAGACTCTGGGGCAGCTCGGTGCATCCGGCGAGCGTGGAGCAACGACTTCAGGCGATGGAGGCTGTCGGCATGGTGTGGCGTCAGGCTCCAATTCTGGGTGTGGGACCTGGTGGCATGGGCGATGCGGTTCGGTCGGTTGGCTTGAGTGTTGTCAATATCGAGAATGAATATTTTATTGCACTGTTGGGTGGGGGAGCCGTGGGCCTCCTTGCATTGAGTACCCTGGTTGTTCGTAGAAGCGTTCTTGCGTGGTATCAAAGGAAACTCCCGTTCGGTCTTGAAACAATGGGGACCGTCGTGGCCCTCGTTGTCAACTTGAGCACTTACAACTTATTGTCGTGGTCCGCTGGGGCCTCCCTTCTCGTGGCAGTGTGTCTTCCCGCGACGTCGCTACTGAAGCGTTCCTCTGCTATTAAGACCCCCTAGTGCCGACTTGGTTATCAGGGGAGCGAGATGCAGCTTGCACTAGTCCTGTGGAGCGGGAATATCGGAGGTGCAGAGCAACTTACGATTCAACTTGCACGTCAGATGCGTGAGTTCAACTGTGATGCACGAGTCGTTTTCGTCTGCACACAGGAGCCGCTCGCAAGAGATCTCATCAAATGGGGCGTGCCCTTCTTGACCCTCGGGCTTTCGCGTGGCGTGAACGTCCTGTGCCGACCGCGAGCCTTTGCCCGTCTGGTCAACGAAGCAGGCATCGACGGCGCACTTCTGGATTCCGGCGGATATCTCGCGGCTGCCCTAAGGGTAGGAGGCTACAAGGGGAAGATAGTCGCGGTGGAACATGGGAGCATTATCCGTGACGAGGAATCGTGGGTTGTCAATCGGGCGTTTCGGCGTCTACTTCGCATGAGTGGGACATGGGCCATTGACGAGGAGGTTGCAGTCTCAGACTATGCCCTGAATCGACTCCTCGCACATTCGCACGCGGCGAAGGTTTCGCGGATCTACAACGGAGTCGACTTCAATGAATTCTCGCGAGGCGATCAGGGAATGCCTACGCATACCCGGCATGAGGGTGACCGAATCGTCCTTGGCCATGCGAGCCGATTGATTAACGAAAAAGGTGCACAGGACCTCATCATTGCCCTGAGTGATCTTCGCAGATCGTTCGACTGCGTCCTCACAATAGCAGGGGATGGTCCCATTCGCAAGGAACTCGAAGCGCTGACCGTGAGACTGGGGATTCAAGGTTCAGTTGAATTCCGAGGATGGGTAGACAAGATGCCAGAGTTCTGGCAGGGGTGTGATATCGCGGTAATCCCTTCCGTTTGCGAGGAGTCATTCGGGATGGTCGCGATCGAGGCGATGGCCTGTGGCAAGCCGGTAGTGGCGTCCGACAGCGGCGCGCTTCCGGAGATTGTTCTCCACGGCCGCACGGGTATCATCTATCCGAAGGGAAATGTCGCGGCGCTGGGTGATTCTGTGCGGGCGTACGTCTCGGACCGTGATCGGCGTCTCGCAGATGGCGGGGAGGGTCGGGCGCGGTGCGAGGCAATGTTCGACATCAGGCGATGTGCTACAGCATATTGTGAGTTGTTCAAGTGATAGGAATGGTCCTGGTCATCGCGCCGGATCTCAGAGCACGCGGCGGGATTTCAGCCGTAATGCGGGTGCTGAGTTCTGGTGGCCTTTTTGATGCCCGCAGGGGACCACACCCACGGGCGTGCGTCCCGAGCGTGGATGCTAGAGAGCCGAAGGAGACCTTCGAGGTGCGGCACTTTGCGTCAGCTCGCGACGGCTCATTGGCAGGAAAATTCTTGTTTAGTCTTTACCGGCTCGCGATCTTTGCCGTAACGCGACTTTCCAGGCCGAGTCTTGTTCACGTCCACACCTCGACAGGTGTGAGCTTTCTGCGAAAGAGCGCTTATGTGTGGTTGGCATCGCTCAAGGGTGCCCGGATTCTTCTCCACATACATCCTGGCGAGTTCTGGGATCAGCTTGAATCCGCGGGTGTGCTACGGCGAAGAGCTGTCATGTCGGCCCTAAGGAGGTCAGACGGAATAGTCGTGCTCACGGAGGTAATTGCGCGAAAGGCGCGCTCTGTTACAACTGGTGTGGAGATCTCGGTTCTTCCCAATGCCGTGAATCTTAAGGAACTGGCGATACATCCGCGTCCAGCACGAGAAGAGGCTCTAATTGCATTTCTCGGGTGGTATGTGAAAAGCAAAGGGGCCTTCGATCTATTGGAGGCTTTGGTAACGGTGCACATTCGATGTCCGGAAATGCGGGCGGTGTTCGGGGGATGGAAGGGTTCCTCGACGCTCAAGAACCGCGTTAGGACCTTGGGTCTCGCAGATGTGGTTGATATTCAGGGATGGCTTGGCCGGGATGAGGTGACTAGTCTCCTTTCACGTTGCACGGTCTTCGTTCTGCCCTCGTACACGGAAGGAGTGCCGATGGTGATCTTGGAGGCGATGGGATGTGGTGCGCCGATCGTGACGTGTCCGGTCGGCGGCATTCCGGATGTGGCAATCGAAGGACGTAACGCAGTGTATGTTAGACCTGGTGACATACAGGCGTTGGCTGAGACATTGCTCCACATTCTCAACGACGAGAAAGCGCGAACCGAAATGTCCCGCGCCAACCTGATGGATGCACGTCGATACGATGTGACCGTCGTCATCAAAGAACTACGCGGCAGGTACGAAAAGTACTTGGTTGGCAACTGAATCAGGCGTGAGGGCCAATTCGGGGACCGTAGTAGGTGTTTGCGGGACTTCTCTGGACCTTGTCCTCGCCAGACTCGGATGGGGGAGCGGTCGCCTGAAAGAGGCAATCGTCTTCAATTCCCGTGTTCAACGCGAGTGGTCGATTCTACCCATGAACGCTGTTTAGCAGGTGACCAAGCATCAGTGGCTCACGGTGTATCGGGATAGTGTTGACCTCGGAAGGTGTTCATACTTGTTTGCTGATTGTGTCTTCCAAGTCGGCGGGCGCGGCTCGGAAGGCCTGGAGATTCGTGTTGAAGGCTAACCTTGCTTGCTGCAGAGCTCTGCCGCCTTGGTCGATAAGCTCGCGAAACCACAACTCGCGGCAGAGAAGGTTCCAGATGAAGTGAGCGTTATCCTGGCGTCCGTGGCGGTCGGCATTGATTCGTGCCCAGACCGTTTCTGGACGATACAGGCCGCGGTCGCGGATTGCCTTGGGAGAGAGAAGGTCATCGACCATTTCGCGGAGGTCATTCCGAATCCATGCGCGCAGTGGGGCGCTGAAGGAAGCCTTCGATCTATTGACGACAGCACCCGGCAGCCATGGTCGAGTGACTTGCCGCAGAAGCGCTTTTTGTTGGGTGCCGCGAATCCGACATTGGTCGGGAAGGCGGAAGGCAAGTTCTACGATGCGATAATCTATCAGAGGAGCGCGAGCCTCGACGCCTGCGGCCATCGTTGCCTTGTCTACATATAGGAGGTTGTGATCCGGAAGAAATGTGGTTGTGTCAGAGAGGCACATTTGAGTTAGGTATGAAATATCACGATTATCAAAGGGGGCACGTCTGGCCGTGACCTCGGCGAGAGATTCGTAAGGCCGGTCCTGCGAGTCTGTGTAGAGCTCTGAATAATCCGCCGGAGATAGAGACAGATCGGAGCGGAGGAATCTTTCAACCGGAGGAAGCGAGGCGAAGCCTAGGAAGCGCTTGGCCCATCGCGCGACCCTGAAGCCAGTGGTGGGGCCGGCCACGGGAAGGCGGGTGGCTGCGCGCTCAATAACTGGTCTCATGCGGGATGGAAGGAATGTCTGGTAGCGTCCGGCCAAGATGCAGGCGTAGTGCTTTCGGTAGCCACCAAAGATCTCGTCCGCCCCCATTCCGTTGAGGAGGACGGGAATTCCGTTGCTTCGAGCTTCCTTTGCAATCACGAAAGTATTGATAGCTGCCGGGTCAAAGATGGGCTCATCGAGGTGCCAAATCATGTGTGGAAGGAGATCCAGTATCTTCGGGGCTATCTTGATCTCAGTATGAACGCACCCGAATCGATCGGCGACCAATCTAGCAAAACGATTGTCGTCGGGCATGGCTTCGAGACGACGATCCCCCTCTCTGAAGCTGATAGAGAAGGTGCGAACCGGGTGGGAAGTGAATCGACGCATCAGGGAGACGATCGTGGAAGAGTCGAGACCCCCGGACAACATTGCCCCGACCGGGACATCGGATGTCATCTGCAGCCGGACGGCATCAACAAGGAGGGAAACGAGCTCTTCCGCGGCGTCCTTTGGCTGGATCGGGTTCTCCGCTGGCCTGATTTGCCACCACTGTTTCAGGCTGACAGTACCATTCCTCCAGGTTAGGGATGTTCCCGGGGGAAGTTTGTGAATGTTCTTGAATCCAGTTCTAGGAGTCGTAGGGTAATGCCACGGATTATGAGAGACTTCTTGATCGGCCTCGATGGGGACACGACCGGTTGCGAGGATCGCCTTGATCTCGCTTGAGATGAAAAGCGTCCCGTGGGAATTGGTCCAGTACAACGGCTTGATCCCGAGGCGATCGCGCGACGCGAAGAGTACCCGTTCCTGTGTGTCCCAGATCGCGAAGGCGAACATGCCATTCAGGCGTTTGAGGCAATCGGGTCCCCATTCCTCGAAGCTGGCCAGCACTACCTCGGTATCGCTCTGGGATCGGAAGTTGTGACCCCGTGACTGGAGAATGGCGCGAATCTCTCGAAAATTGAAAACCTCGCCGTTATATGTGATCAAGAAGCGACCTGACGGGTCGGACATGGGTTGCGCGCCCGCTGGTGATAGGTCGAGGATAGAAAGGCGACGATTCCCCAGGCCGAAGCCTGAGCCGGATGGGCAAATCACCCCACTCCCATCGGGGCCGCGGTGTGCGAGAATCGCGGTCATGCCTCGGACTAGATCGGGATCAGACTCGCCAACGACTGCTACAATGCCGCACATGTCGTGATGCCCCCATGAGACGCGCGCACGCTTCCAGCATCGAATTTCATGTTTTCTGTGGACTGGTTCTATTTTGTCTATCCCAAAGGGCAGTCAAGTCTAATCGTGATGGTATTCAGTTTCAATGAGGGTGCAGGGGTGATTGCTACTCTGCGAGCGGCCGAGACGCGGGCAGGTTCGGGCTTTTCACGACAGGCGGAGATTATTGCCAAATTGAGACAGGGCTTCGCCGTCGCGTCGCGTAGTGGCTGGCGTGGCTTTGACCCATACGACGGGCTGCTCTCGCCGATTGTGCGTCTGCCCGTTGTTGGCCGCAGCCGTTCATTCAGGCTAGTGCTCACCCAGGTGGTAAAGCGATCCCCGGTCAACCTCAGACCGGTGCTCGGCATCAAGGAAGGACTTAATCCCAAGGCGTTGGCCCTGCTGCTTTCAGCGGCGGCAAGAACCGGGGAGGGGAGCGAACTTCGACCGTACGTACAGCCCCTCGCGGCCGCACTAGAAGAGTCGCAATCCGCGTTCCATCCCGGCATGAGCTGGGGATACAACTTTCCCTGGCAGGGACGATCCTTCTACCTCCCAGCAGGAACACCAACCGTGGTGGTGACCTCCTTCGCAGGGGAGGCGTTCCTAGATGCACATGCTGCCACAGGTGTGGGGCGCTATCTCGAGAATGCCCAGGAATCATGTGACTTTGTACTCCGCGGGTTGAATCGCACTCGGGACTCAACTGGTACGTGTCTCTCGTACTCACCACTAGATCGGAGCGTCGTTTACAACGCCAGCCTCTTGGGCGCGCGCCTTCTGCTCCTTACAGGACAGCGCGCCGGGCGCAAGGATCTCATCCGGGAAGCGTCGCCGCTGGTGGCGTATGCTTTGGCGAAGCAACGGCCCGACGGCGCTTGGATGTATGGTGAAGCTCGAAACCAGCAATGGGTAGATTCGTTCCATACTGGGTTCATTCTAAGGGCTCTGAACGCCTATCGGCGAATCACGAATGACGAGAGGACAGGAGAGGCGGTTCGGAAGGGCGGCGCGTTCTACTCGTCGAGTTTCTTTGGGAGCGCGGGTGAACCATACTTTGGATTGGGGAAGAAGTACCCGTTGGACATCCACAGTGCGGCCGAAGGAATCCTGACGTTCCTGGAGTTGCGCGATGTTGAGGCAACTTGCGAGGCTCAGGCCGCCGCCGTTGGTCGCTGGATGATAAGCAATCTGCTCGACGAGCATGGTCTTTTCCATTATCAGGTTCGGCGCACATACCTAGCAAAGATCCCATTCATGCGCTGGTCGCAAGCGTGGGGCATCCGTGCCCTAGCGGAATTGGTCCGTTGTGGGATTGAGCTGTGAAGGTCTGGATCGATCTGGCCAATTCCCCGCACGTTTTGTTTTTCGCTCCCATCCTCAAGGAGATGGAGAGGCGCGGGATCGAGGTGACCTGCACGGCGCGCGACTTCGCGCAGACGCTCGGTCTCGCGCGCATGCACGGGCTTCGGGTCGAGAGCATCGGCCGGCACGGCGGACGGTCGGCACTTGGGAAGACGCGGGAGATCGTGGCCAGGGCCGCGGCGCTGCGCCGCTTCGCCCGGAAGGCGCGGCCCGACATCGCCGTCAGCCACAATTCGTACGCGCAGGCTCTGGCGGCGCGCTCCCTCGGCATCCCGTTCGTCACGCTGATGGACTACGAGCACACGCCGGCCAACCACATCAGTTTCCGGATGGCCAGCCGGATCCTCCTGCCGCGCGCCGTGCCGGACGGGTCGGTGGCCCGCTACGGGGCGTCGTCCCGAAAAGTGAGGCGGTACGCGGGCTTCAAGGAACAGGTCTATCTTGAGGACTTTGAGCCCGAGGCCAGCGTTTTCGACGGTCTTCTGGCGGAAGACGTGGTGCGGGGCTGCGTCGTGGCGGTCGCGCGACCTCCGGCGGATTTCGCGATCTATCACCGCTTCAAGAATCCTCTCTTCGACCTCTGGCTCGATCGGGTGGGCCGGGATCCCGGCGTGCGAGTCGTGCTGCTGCCGCGCACCCGGGACCAGAGGGACCGGGCGCTCGCGCTCGGGCTTCCATCGGTGGTCGTCCCCGATCGGGAGATCGATGGCCCGAACCTCGTCTATCACGCCGATCTCGTCGTCAGCGCGGGTGGGACGATGAACCGGGAGGCAGCGGTGATGGGGGTTCCAACCTACAGCCTGTTCACGGGGCGACAGGCGGCAGTCGATACGGCGCTCGAAGCGCTGCACCGTCTCGTCTTCGTGCGCGGCGCCGAGGACCTCGGGGCGATCCGGATGGTCAAGAGCGCCGCTCGATCGAGACTTCGCAACCCGGAGCTGCGAGGGCAGATCGTGGCGGAGATCCTCGGCGCGGCCGTCCGCCTGGCCGCTGGCGATTGACAAGGCGGATCGGGCGCACCTATGATGCGCCTCGTTCGCTCTGGAGGTGGGTGTGGAGGCCTTCTCGCCAGAGCGGTGGCGTCTTAGACCTCAGGCCGCCGCGAGCAGCAAGTCCCTCGAAAGACCGAAGGCGCTCGTGGTCGATGCCGATGACGCGAGCCGTGCCTTCGCCGCCGAGGCGTTGAACTCGTTCGCCCCGGGCTTCGACGTGGCGACCGCGCGCGACTCCCGGCAGGCGCTGGCCTGGATCGACACCTTCCCTCCCGACCTGCTGGTGACCGATCTGGAGTTCGCCACGGACGGGGCGAGCGCCCTGCGCGAGAGGCTCCGGGCCGACGCGCGGACCCGCGCCTGCCGGGTCGTGGTGCTGTCGCTGTCTGCGGACGATCCGAGGATCGAGGGCGCCCGCCTCGAATCGGACGCCGTCCTCATCAAGCCGGTCGCCCTGCCGTTCCTCCTGGAAACCGTCCGGCGCGTGATGAGCCGCGACGAGTCCCACTAGGTACGCCGGATGTATTCGAAGGACATCTTCCTCGAACGGGCGCAGCAGGCCCTGCTGGACGGCGGGATCGTGTTCTCCACGTTCCTCGGGGCGGCCATCCTGCGGCACAGCGGCGTCATCCTTGACCCGGTGCCGGGGCACCACTTCGAGATCGGACCCTACCTCTTTCCGGCGACCCTGCTGGCGGTCATGTTCATCCTGCTGTTCCGCTACGAGAGGCTCTATTCGGGGCGCTTCGGGCGCTTCGCCGAGGCGTTCCGCATCGCGCGCGGAGCGGCCGGCGGCACGATGGCGGCGCTGGCGCTGACCTTCTTCTATCGCGGTCACTCGTACTCGCGCGCCACCGTCCTCATCTTCTACCCGCTCGTCGTAGCGGCGCTCGTCCTGACGCGCAACCTCTATCGCCGCTATCGGGCCGCCGTCCAGGCCAACCCCGCTGCGCGCCGGCGCGTCCTGATCGTCGGCTTCGGCCGTGTCGGGCAGCACCTCGGCGGCGTGCTCCTGGGGCGACCGTCGTACTATGAGCTCGTCGGATTCCTCGACGACGACCCCGGGAAGATCGGCGCCTCGCTGGAGGGCCGGCGCGTCCTGGGCACGACCGGCGACCTCGATCGCCTGGTGCGTGAGAACGGAGTCGACGAGATCATCATCGCGATCCCTTCGGCACGTCGCGAGCGGGTGATGGAGATCGTCGGCGCTTGCCTGCGCATCAAGGTGAAATGGAAGGTCGTGCCCGATCTCTACGACATGCTCCTCGAGCGGCTGACGTTCGACCAGGTCGGGGACCTGCCGCTGGCCGGTCTCCGCGGCCCGGCGATCGTCGGTTTCAACTGGGCGCTCAAGCGGGCCTTCGATCTCGGGCTCGCGTCGCTTCTTCTGCTGCTGGCGTCGCCGATCTTCCTGCTGGCGGCCGCGGCCATCAAGCTGACGTCTCGCGGACCGGTCTACTTCCGGCAGACGCGCGTGGGTCTGCGAGGCCGCACCTTCACCTTTCTCAAGTTCCGCTCGATGCGAGTCGGCAGCGACGCCGGCATCCACAAGGACTACACGAGCGACTGGATCTACGGACGGACCGGCGGGGGAGGGCGGGCGGTCCCGCGATCCGTCGGTGCCGCTGCGCTGGAGCCGACTCCCCAGGTCGCCGCGTCTCCTGTGGACGCCGCCGGCCGCTCGTCCGCCGTCGCCGCCGGCGTGCACAAGATCGTCCACGACCCGCGTGTGACGTTCGTCGGCGGCCTTCTCCGCCGCACGAGCCTCGACGAGCTGCCGCAGCTGTGGAACGTGCTGCGCGGCGACATGAGCCTGGTCGGCCCGCGTCCCGCGATCCCGTACGAGGTCGAGCGCTACACCGAGTGGCACAAGCGCCGCCTCGAGACGCTGCCGGGCATCACCGGTCTCTGGCAGGTCAGCGGGCGGAACGCGCTGTCGTTCGAGGAGATGGTCCGCCTGGACATCCAGTACATCGAGACCTGGTCCCTCGAGCAGGACATGAAGATCCTGCTCAAGACGCTGCCGGCCCTGTTGTTCGGCCGGGCCTACTGATCGGAGGAGCGGTGGCCGGTTCGATCCGGATCGGGGTGGTCGGCTGCGGCTACTGGGGCCCGAACCACGTCCGCGTCTTCTCGACGCTCGGTCGCCTGGGGGCGAAGATGATGGCCGCGGCCGATCGTTCGGAGGAGCGCCGCGCGCACGTCAGCGAGCTCTATCCCTGGCTCCGGATCGAGACCGAGGCCGAGACCGTCCTGCGGGACCCGGACCTGGACGCCGTGGTGATCGCGACACCGGTCCACACGCACTATCCCTTCGCCCGGATGGCGCTCGAGGCGGGCAAACACGTTCTGGTCGAGAAGCCCTTCGTCACCGAGGTCGAGCAGGCGCAGGAGCTGATCGCTCTGGCCCGCAAGCGTGGCCTCGTGCTCATGGCCGGCCACACTTTCGAGTACGCCGCGGCCGTCAACCGCATGCGCGAGATGCTGGCCGAGTCGGCGCTGGGCGAGATCCTCTACATCCGCAGCGAGCGCGTGAACCTGGGGCTGTTCCAGAAGGACATCAACGTCCTCTGGGATCTCGCGCCGCACGACGTCTCGATCCTGCTCTACGTGCTCGGGATGATGCCGACCCACGTCTCGGCGATCGGCAGCGCGCACGTCACGCAAGGGGTCGAGGACGTCGCGATCGTC
>Ga0137397_10001248_pt1 | contig 17783 bp, 29 predicted proteins | sample czorhiz116metaG_FD_106658 | JGI IMG/M metagenome (GOLD analysis project Ga0137397, IMG submission 106658) | Vadose zone soil microbial communities from Angelo Coast Range Reserve, California, USA - czorhiz1.16 metaG | ecosystem: Environmental > Terrestrial > Soil > Vadose zone | place: USA... | reverse complement strand
TGCACTTTAGCGGGTACCTTCGCAACAGGCTTGCCCCATGTTGAGGCCCACACATCCGGGGATGGGGTCCAATCTTCAGCAGGGGCTCCCCAACCCCACCCACAGTCTTCGACAGCGGTGCCACCCCAATGGGCTCGGCTACTTTGATCCGCCAATTCATCCTCTAGTTTATCCAGAAACTCGTGCATAGACTCGGCTTCTTCACCCCTTTCAGCGGCCGCTAGCCCCCTGCGCCAAAAAGAGACGAGGTTGGGAGACAAGTCTACCCAATGATTACGCTCTTGATCGGCTCTTCTAAGGCTCGATAGAATATCGCATGTCGGTTTTCGCATAGTAGATGAGGATGCTTGGATGCCGTAGGCCTCAGCCCTTGAGGAATGCTGGGCTGAACTTTCGTGAGTCACAGCTTGTGTGACTGTCATAACGTCTGCTTTGCAGATGTTGCAGAACCATTTCCCATTGCCTACAGCTGTGAAATCTATATAACACTTAGCTATTGCTTGTCAGTATGACCACGTAGCGAAAATTGCGCACTTTCTCGGTGTTTGAAGTGAGCTACCGCTCGTGGCATGCTTCATGAACGTCGATATGACTTGAGGGATTTCAGGACAGACGAGCGAGCGAATGTGCTGCGTAAGTTGAGAAGGGTATCTTGGAGAGGAGAGGATCGATAGCGGAGCTCAGGAGCTTGGCCTGCCCAGATGAGTAGGCTGTGGGTGGCCTGCATTTACAAAGGTTAATATAATGGACTAACGCCCGAGACCGTGCGAAGTCTTAAGTCATCCAGGCCCCCGATTACCGGACCTAGGCACGTGTTTGAAAACATCCAACCCACTCGGAGGTCCCTTTAACAGTAGCAGTGTCGTGTCCTTTTTTACCTGGTACGTATTCTAGTCGCCTTACCGACTGTTGCATGGGACTGAACATGCCAACCCTTATTCCGACTTGGCCAGAACGTCACAGCCCTCGTAAAATGTCCTGCCACTCGTTGACTAGTAAATGCCAAGCGATCCTGCAGTTATATATCAAATAGAGTACGTATTCCGAATTTGCCGGGTACACTGTAGACTGATAACATAATCTTCAACCTCGCCCACCAGCGTGAATCAATGCCAGCTTCCAGCTTACGCCACCCACCGGAATAAAGTTCGTACTTTACTAATACTAGCCGATAGGCACTCGGCAATTACAGATAGCACGCAGTGGTCTCTGAGCTGGGGCAAGGAGACAAACGTCGATTGAAGCTCAGTTTCGTCGATATCAGACGTATTCTGACGCACGGTATCAAGACATGATGCATGAGCGAAGCCTGTACGCCTTATGCATCTGAAAACAATTACGACCTTCACTTTCGTTCTTGCCTAGACAGATCCAACCCCTTCTGGAGACCGTGCCTTGAGCAGCTGCACGGCACCCTGAGCGGTGGACACCGTTGGCATGAGACGACTACGACTGTCCGTTGATGCAAACTCAAAAGCGATTGCGGCACAAGAAGATGCCTCCATGCCATGATCATGCCCATGATAAGACTCCAGACGACGAGAACACCAATGATAGCCACAGCAAGTCTGGATCCGATGATTATAGCTGCGATGACGATTACTACCAGCTCTATCCCCTCTAGGATCGACGCGGTCACCGATCGCCTAGACGCCGAAAAAATTCGCGATCGATATCAAGTTTAGAAGATTACTTCTGCTGTAGTCCGACGTTGGGACCGAGTTGAGATTACAGGAGCCCACAGTCACACGGAATCTGTGGCACGGAGCCCTTTGGAAGGGCACCTCCTCTACTCCAGGTCTACTTACGTATCGCCATTAGGGCGGTGTGAGACAACAGCTGCCACAGCCAAACGAAACCCTACGAGGGACAGCCAAGGAGCACTGCCTGCTGGTGTGATGAACTTGCCACTCAGAACACGAAGCGCCGCAAGGCACTTGCTCATTTGTTGCGGTGTACCCCATAATTGCTGGGTTCTCGAAATCTTCGTGCCGCGATACTATACTTACCCTGTCAAGGCTGTCATTGCCGTGTAGCGGGCTGTGCCAATGCTATGCCCAAAAATATTCCTCTAAGGCATCGTTCCTTTTATGGGCCTTACCCTTTCTTAGTCTACGGCCGCATTCAGAATAACTTAATCAGAGTCATGTGATTACTGTGGTCCGCAAAACGCCGGGGCACCGCCAAACTACTTTTGGTCCGCTCGTAGGAACAAGTCCGAGAGACTGTTGCGGTGAGCGTCATATATAGTCCGCCCGAGGTGACCGATTCCAAGATCCGGTCAAGTCCGAAAACAGCTGACCATTTATTTTAGTTGAGTTGAGATCGGCTCGCGTGCTTGTGGAACACCTCAAAAATTTCTTATGAACCTATGAATACAGTAAATACACAATGTAGGCACTTTGACACACCGTGCGTTTGTACTCGACGCCGACTTGCCAGCGCCTGATTTCCTTCGCGCCGTGTGTATTCTACAAGTTTGCTTGAGGAGACGAGTGCCAGGGGATTGAAAGAACAGAAATGCCTTGTAGCAACAAATATCGTCGTTCCTCGCTATTTCAGGCAGTCACATTTGCCATGTACCATTTGCTTTAATAAGAAAGATTATACGCGCCCCAACTAGTAAATTACACGCTATACCATAATTATGAAGACCCTGGAGATGGATCGACCCACGTCCCATTTGGCCAGAGTGTTGCCGCCTGGGTAAAATCTCCTGCTACTCCTTGACTGGTGAACTACCAGGTGAATGTTCAGCCATAGATCGAGTGAAGACGAATGAAATGCATACCGCTAGCCTGAAAAAGTGCGGCAATCCGTTCTGCAATGCCGCCAGAGAATAGTTAAGACCAGCGCCAAGATAACGTTCCACGTCGTCCACCAGCAGCGCGAATCCATCCCAGCTCTCTCCACTCGGAAGTGGAGACCAGGATATCGTCTGGTTTAGGAGGGGTGTGGAGGAATCAAAATTTGACGAATTGGTGACAAAACTCGGGAGGCCAGTACCGGCTGTGCCATCTCGTTGCAGCTGTAGTCAGAAACGTCAACGCTGTTGGCGATCCGGGAAATAAGGGGGACATTACTTGGGCAGAAGTCTGAAGGATCGAGGCAAATCCGAAGGCCGCCGTTCCGTTCAGAAATAGTCCCAAGAGAAAGCCTTGGTAGATGGCGGAGAGTCTGGTGGGGAACGCGGTGCCCGGCATGAGTATCACGGCTATGATGTAATGGTGAAGCCGCAGTTGCAAGGTGGGTAGGAGTGCCAGAACCAAGGTCACCAATCCTCCGAGAAGGTACCAACCAAGATAGTACGGGAGCCAGCCTGTTCGACGAATGACACGGCATTGATTGATGACAATGACGAGCAACACGAGGATGATAATGATAAGTGCGGCGAGTCCTCCACGTTGCGCTGTGATATCCTTGGCAGTCAATCGATTGATAGGAATTCTCTCCGTGGTAAGATTTGCCAGAACTGTGACCCAGTACGGTCCAAGGTATAAGATCGTGGCTTCTATCGGCGATTTGGAAAAGGCGGGTAGAACAAAACGGATCGCCGAACGCCAGAAAGCGTAGCAGACGAAAAGTACGGGGAGGAAGGTCCCGAAACCATCTGCAATATCGGGAGGTTGTGTGCGTGGTTGGGAGAAAATAGTGATGTGCCAAAACCCGATACAGACCATACACCAAAATAGAACGATGGGCCTGGGTCGAATCACCAAAAAGATAATTACGGTCACCAAGGTGTTGAGCGCCAGCGCCTCTGACCGGAGATCTGAGCAGTGCTGGGAGAAGGGCGCTGTCGAAAATCTGAAAGAGAGAGGGAAAGACAGTCGGGAAACCGACGGAGGAGAGTCCGTGAGCGGAACGTGGAAGGAAGTCTGTAAAATTTCCGACGAGGCTGACGGTCGCACAGCCTCCTTTCGAGTTGCCAACGTAACCACTGGCGTTTGAAGATAAATCAACGAAAGTTCGAGGTCGAGAAGAAGTATGTATGTCTGTGCTCACGCCTGTATAGCAGCAGCGCAAAGAAAGCTGTCTCCGCGATACGTGAAATTTGCGTCCCCTCCTCCAACGATGAGGGGAGTGAAGTTCACTTGCTCATTACCGATCGTTCTCGGGTTTTGAAGCTCGGCAGACGAGCATTGAGCAGGACAGCGGAAATCGAATGAAGAGTCCGTGAAAGGGACACAGGCAAGCCCGTCAAGCCCGCATCCGTCGTTTGCACTCCAGTAGGTGGCCGTACAGCCTACCCAGGACTCGGCGGGTGTCAAAAAGGATTGTGCGCGAACGAAAAAAGAGAGACCGATGATATAAATCGCCCCTAGGAATAGCAGGATCCAAGGTCTCTCAGTGAGAGGACGAGTTAGATGCACAACACGATGTTCAAGTGGCAGACCGTACGTGCGCCCGCGAAGGGTCAGAGTGGCAATCCACGGGGAAGGCTCTGCATGACGCGAAGTCAGACTGTGTGTGCCGCATGCGGATGATGACGAACCTGGCAGGTCAACTACCGGCCTTGGTCCTCGCAGATAGAGAAGAAGCCTTTTCGTCTGCTGTGTCACGCGAGGATACTTCGACTCAAGCCTCCACCAAATGGCTGAAGTCCATCGGTTAAGGTGGCTCCGGCGTCTTTCGATGTGCGACGAATCCTCAAAGCCTTCTTCAAATGCTGTCCCATGGCGGTCTTTTGACTGATCAGGGAATTGCTCTAGGGACTCGCGTGGCCCTTCAAGTGTAGTTGTGCTTGGAGTAGCTTGCATGAAGCGAGAACTTGGATAATTGGATCTCGTTGGATATTACGGTCGTGTTTACCAGAGGAATGTGCTTAGCGCCTGCCTGTCCGCAGCCAGGTGGTCTCATGGGTAGGCACAGCATGTATCCGCTCGGCACGGCACATAAGAAGTGGAAAAATGTTGATCGCGGCAGGGGCGTTTCCCACGAGCTGCGTTGATGACGCTATGGATGGGATGACTTTGATCTTTGATCCTTGGTAACATCAATTGGAAATTGGACGCATTTATCTCTATTCTCAAGGCACATAGCTTTGTCCCTAGAGACCACATCAACACGCTTATTTAAGACGCCAGTGCGTCTAAACAGCACTGTTAGTCGACCCGTCATGCGATTCGATATAGTAGAACAAGCTCACAGAAGTCGAAGACCAGGCGAGCCTGAATGTACTCATCTTTCGGGCCGGTGAAGTGAACGTGTCGAACATGGCGTCTTTCACCATTGATTTCTTCGAACCCCCAGACCTGCATGGGTAAGGTGGCTTGTAGACAAGCGAAGCAATAAAGTATCGACGAGGTTGACGTACCTGCTCTGCAATCCAAGTCCTCTTGCTCTTTTGAGTATCACTTTTCACATACGCGTCAATTGCGCCGTGCTCCACCGTATCTGGCAACCACCCGTTTCTCAGAAACTCGTTATCGAGCTCGTCAAGTCGCACTCTTCTGGACTTTCCAAGAACTGGGCCAAATATGTAATCTCTGGTCTCCCTAAACGTCCAGTCCAAGGTGCGGTTCTCGGTCGTTCCAGGAAGGCCCGCCGCGATTTTCTGTTCGATGTCGATGTGCTCGACATTGTTATCATCCTTGTAATGCCGAATGTGGAGAGTTACTGTGGCCGCGGTGACAGCCTTGCGTATAAGCCAGCCTATACCCTGCAGACGTAAGATTTCATCTGTATCATCGCTCAGGGTCTTGTTCTATATGTGGTTGTCGGGATGAGAAACACTATTTGTAGCCGGGAAGAAATGAGCAGCGCGAACCATGACCCATTTCCCACTCAAGTCGAGAGTTGTAATGGACGAGGGAGCGGCCATTGCGGTTTGCTTGACTTTCTGGCTGTGGTAGCGAGTAGCAAGTCTTCTCGGTGATGGGTTCTTATATACCGTACAGCATGGTAGAGACTGTGAGCATTTTACAATGTGAACCGAGAAAAGAAATGTGAGTTGAATCGAAAGCGCTGTCGGTGCGCGGCCAACATTGAAACGCCCTCGGGCGGGTTAAGTGTGGTAATCGGGCTGGAAGCGATGACAAGCGAAGAGCTCTCCATCCAGATCACCATTTCTGATGCGGCATGGGTTGGAAGCATATCGACACACAACAACTCAACAAGTACCTCACCAAAGATATATATGGACCACGTAAAAGAAAGATCGGACCGATGTTCGGTGCACTGTTAGCATTGTACTGTAGCTTGATTGCCTTTATACGAGAAAACTGAAATCACCCTCCACGGAGCGTCTTTGCCCCTCTCCCATGCTTGAGGTCCCCGGCTGTCATCCCCGCCAAATTCAACCATAAGACCGTCTCTGGTCCACTCCACCCATATCCCGATACTGCCGGACGATGGTCCTGAGCCGCCACCTTTTCTATCCGGTTCGCCAAGGGCTTCGACAAATTCCTTGCCAGCCATGTTCCGTGTAACAGCGAGGCCAGAGGGGCGGGGCGTTCGCTCTTTGGTTTCCGGCAAGACGGTGAGGACAATGGGTGTGATGGGATAAGACGAGTATGCGGGGGATCGGGAGGCAGTCTTGGCGTCGGAATTGTCAGCACACAAATTGTTATATATATCGATGCCATCTAAGACAAGAAGCGTATCTTGTAGATCCTGTCGTGAAACGGCGGACGGGCTGTAGCCGTTGATTGGGATGAATAGAAGGCTGAGACCGAGGGTGTAGTAATTGAAATAAACTACATCGGGATAAGACTTGATTTCGGGAATGGCTACATGAGAGGAGGAAACATGTGAAGAAAGAGATGAGAGATATGCTGCGAGGATGGGTGAGGATGGGGATTGACCCAGCAACTCGCGTACGTTCATGGTCCAACGAGCGGATTATCACGTGTATTGCAAGTACGGAGGATACGATACAAACACGCACCCTGAATCCTTTCTCCACTATCCATGGCAGACCCTCTCGACAAGCATCTCGTGAGGCAAACAAAACCGTCTTTTATTTCCCGTATAGCACGCACAATTTTTGTCTACCCAATAGAGCTTTCCCTTTCTCTCATTGCCTCCGTCTTGCGCCCCATCGCGCCTCAACTCATCCCGTTTGTTGTATTTTTCCTCTTGGTTCCCTTGCTGGTCATCCCTGCCATCTTGTCAGGAGTGTATGTGTGGTATAGTCGCGCAGTCAGCTGGCAGTCCTCTGTTTTCTTCCAATATGGGTATGTGTTGACCCAGATGCGCATTTATGTACTCATGAACCCCGAAGCGACGGAATTCCGCCGTATGCTGAAACTCAACTCGTCTCCTTCAACCCTGCACAACCCTACGACATATCTCTCCACCTCGTTGTTCCGACTACGCAGTCTAACTATGATCTCGGGAACTTCATGACGACTCTGACCCTGTTCGACCGGTCAAACAGGACTCTCACTACCGTTCGCAAGCCGGTGAGTCCACCACTAGACCCTATCTTCGTGTTCGCCTAATGCCCTTAACAGGCGATCATCATGCCTCCATCTTCTCTTCGTTGGTCCAATCCCAGCACTACGACTTTGGAAATACCCCTTCTAACCCGCTATGTATCCGGCGTAGGCCACGTTGTTGCCAGGGTTGAGCTAGGCAGACAGGACGGTTGGAAGTCCATCGGATCTGGAGAAGGGAAGGAGCTCAGCGTGCTGACCGCCTTCATTAATGGCAGGGTTCGGCCACAGGGCATACGGTTAGTACCTCCTTAATTCTCCCGAATGAGCACCGATCGGTTTCTCGTAGCGGTGTCGTCTCAAGGTTTCCATTGCTGTCTGGCATTATCGCTTCCGCCTCATTTCTCGCGGTATCATTTTTGGTTTTGGCCGTGTGCCTTATCCCCGCCCTTCGATGGCATTACATTGAGGGTGGTCCAAACATTCCCAAGGCTGGACAGAGCGCCCGTCCGCGGGCTCTGCCGGATACGCTAGGCGACAAGCGGGTTCGAAGGCGATCATTGAAGCGAAGCGGGAGTGTCGGTCCCGTGAAGCGTGAGGTATGGTCTTTAATACTCGCATGCGCTGTTCACCCCTTCATTCCCATCGTTATTCATATCAGGATTATGAAGGTGGTGTCACCACGTTACCCCCTGCAGAAACTGCCTCCATTCCGCTACGCCGCCGCCGTTTAAGGTTGTCGGAACAAGTTTCCGACGGTGAGTGACGCTTTCCGTTGGCCACGGTATGAGCGTCTCTTGTTCGTGCCCGTTAACTGTGATATCGTTAATCACTCGGCATTCCCTTGACATTTCTGTCGGTTGATACATCTTGTATGTACGCTACAATAACCTGAGGTTTTGTCTCCTGACATATTACTTGTGGCCTGTTACTATAGCCATCAACTGACATGATGAAGGCCGCGGTAAGGCTTCCGATGCCTAGTCTCTGTCATCTGGGATACTAGATTTTTCAATAAACATCATGGGCCCACTGGGCATGTATACAGTAGAATTCGATTGCTGTGTGGAGTCAGGCGATAAAGTTCCAGTACAAGTGACCTTCACCAACTCTGTCTGTGAGAGAACCCAGATCGCTGATACATTGCGCTCATCCACAACAGAGAGCACGAGCTGTACACATGTAGCTACCTTTCGAACTGCCTGAAGCAGCTTGAAGCCTGAGAGTATCTGTGGACTGCCGTGGGATTCCGTAGATTTGACATAGTTCCGTCAGATTTTCTTCTTTTTTCTGAGACTAGGAGATTCATCCCTTCAGCAACGGCTATTGCAAGACATTTTTCGAAGCGTCGATATATTCGTCTCGGTAGGGGTCGCTTTGACCGGGAAGTCACATTGTGATCGGCTCCCGATACTGTATGGGCCTGGACGTAAAATCACACACGGTCTCGGGCAGCCGCAGAGACACAGTCCCCCCTCAGTGAAGGCACACCCGCGGTGAACGAATAATCGTGACAGACCAGCCAATTGATACATGGTGTCGTCAAGTAGAAACGCACGTAAAGTATTCCACAAAAATGCTAGATGATATCACCCGTGGGCAGATAGAGTCAGCGAAAAGTCAAGACAAATCAAGCACTTGCTGCATCTGTGACCTCAGTCTCTGCTTCTCTCACACTGTCACTTTCACTGTCAGAAGCTCTAGCCTCTTCCCTTGCTACAGGTGCTGCCGCCTCTGGCTTTGGCTCGGCCTCGCTTTCGGCCGGGAGCTGCTCGTCGCCACGGCCGCGGCTGCCTCCTTTATCGGCCTGAGGCTTGTCCGTCACGGTGTCCGTGAAATCGCTCAAGCCCTTCACGAGCTCTCCCGCTTCGTCGCCGCCGAGCCCAAGCTCCTCCACGAGTGCGAGCAGCTCGTCATCGGTCACCTTGACGCCCTGCAGGCCATACCCGGAGAGCTCTTCGCCTACGTCGAACTCTGCATCGTTGCGTTTCCGCAAAGATTCTTTGCTCGCGGGGGAGGCCGACGGGGACGCGGCTCCGCGCTGCAGCGGCGACGGCGCCGAGGCGGCGGCAGGACTGGCGTCGAAGAGCGCTCTGTGAGCCGGTTTGGCCATCTGAGATGGCGACGAGGCGCCAGGCACGCCGATTGGCTTCGCGGGGAGTGTGGGGCGCGTTTCCTCGATGGATTCGTCCCAGGTTTCATTCAGTCGGAGAAAGGTCTCGAGTTCGCTGTACTCGACCGCTTCTTCGCTGTTGTAGTTTGATCGGTGTTAGTGTATGAGCGAGGGGATTCATTCGCGGGTAGTCAACGCGAACGCATGCTCACAAGTCTGTGAAGGACTGCGGGGGATCGTCAGCGTGCGCAGTTGCCGCTAGAGTAATAAAAGCTGCCCACCCCGGGACACGTCCCGCCGACGAGTATGCCAGGTAATTGCTGCTTGTCTGATGCACGAGATTCGTTCGAATGAACGGCCAACGCGTGCAAACGACTTGACGCTCACCAACGGGAGCCTTCCTCCTCCAAAGTCGCTTTGCGTCCTCGTCAGAGGCCAGATCATAGGAATGGAATGCGATTTTCTTCGCTTGCAAAACGCGCAGAATGTATTCTACAGCATCGATCATATGAGCGAGTTGGCACCGCAAGGCAGGGTAGCCTGTTGGATAAACCTTGACGCTGTCGCAGAGCTGGCTGCGATGCTATTGTGGTCAGAAAGACTTGAATGGGAGGAGCAACCATGGTTGTCAGCGTCTAGGAGTGTGCCTCTGGAATTTGATTGACGCCGTACCTCATCGCGTTCCGATCCCATTCAATTCACCCACCACTATAAGTGCACCTTGTCCGAGTCATGGCACCCAAGGTACTCGTTGTGTGCCTAGGTAATATCTGTCGCTCTCCAATGGGAGAAGCCGTGCTCAGGCATATCGCCAAGGGGCGCAATATCGATCTCGTCGTCGATAGCGCTGGTACAGCTGCGTATCACGTCGGCGAAGGGCCCGACGAGCGGTGAGTGTCTCCACCCTCAGGCAATAGCCTGCAACTGAAAACTGCCGGTTCGACAGTACTACTGCGACTTGTAAGAAGGTGTGCACCACTTCGATCTTCCAAAATCGGGTCCATTGACACGGTTTCCCCACAGTTCGGAGTCCCCATCGAGCATGAAGCACGTAAAGTAACTCAGAGCGACTTCTACAATTTCACGCACATCCTTGCCTCCGATAAGTCGAACCTCGAGAAATTACTCCGCAAAAAGCCTAGCGACTCTACCACCGAAGTCAAGTTGTGGGGATCTTATGTCGATGGTAAGCCGATTGCCGATCCATACTACGGTGGTATCGTAAGTTGAAATTAGACTGTCCGTGATGACATCCAACACTAATTATGCTGTAGAAAGGGTTCGAAGAGGTATACCATCAATGCGTTGGGTTATCCAATGCTTTCCTAGACGCATTGACGAAGGCACCGACCGCTGCTTTGTGATATTAGCTTAGGTGTGTTTTGTGCAAGGGCATCCGGGGGAGATCCGGTCACAAAAGCCATCAACTATGTCATTGTTCATTTGAGTTGCTATGGTACACGAGTCGTCGCTTTATCATTGCTGTGCAAACCTATTAGTGATGGGTAGGCATGTGGACGGACGCCCGGCTGGTAAGCGCATCCTCCGACTTCCAAAGACTTGTCGTCGTCTATCATAACGGCATGACGGTAAATTACCAAAGGGAATAAGGCAAGAAGACGCTGAATATCACCTTCTTCTGTGTGTAAAATTCGATGGCGCTGTGAGCTGCTATTAGTGGATCGATATGGAACAAAGGATCGATCAATCATTACCTCTTCCCGTAGAAACTGAGGTCACTCAGGGCACTCGCCTGCATGCGATCCATGAGTCCTGCGTATACTCGGGGTGAATAAACACTTACCTTGTTTCCACTCCACGAGAACATAGGAAGTGGCACCGGGATAGGAATGTTGATCCCGATCTGACCGATATTCACGTCGTGTTCGAACTTCCGTGCAGTTGCGCCAGACTGAGTAAAGATCGCTGTGCCATTGCCATACCGGTTCTGGTTGATGATCTGGATACCCTCATCTAGCGTGTCGGCCTTGAGAACGACAAGGACAGGCCCGAAAATCTCTTGACTGATGCCATGCTCTGAGATACGTCCGAAGAAAACAAAGTCACCACATACTCGTAACATTTCATAGTAGTATTCGCTTCAATAATTGTTGGTCCAATGAAATTGCCATTGTCATACCCGGAAACCCCTATATGACGTCCATCGAGGTGAATCTTTCCACCTTCATGCTCAGCGGATCCAATCAACCCAAGAATGCGGTCTTTGGAGGCTGGTGAGATGACGGGCCCACTATATGAGGTGAGAATGGGATACGCAAACACAGGAACAAATAACTCACAGATCGACATCCTTCTCGAACCCCCCACCCACCTTCAATTTCTTTGCGAGATTGACGAGGCCGGGTAGCCATTCATAAGCATCACCAACCAGTACCACTACGGAAATGGCCATGCATCTTTGTCCAGCGGCTTCAGAAAGCAATTCGTAAGGGAACAATACCCAATATAGCGCTCGTAAATTTACCACCAAAAGCTGCACCGACAATAGAGTTAAGGGCATGGTTCTTATTAGCTGACCATGCGCATAAGTTGATCGCGTCGACAATTAATCATACAGCCCCTACCGTCTGGCATGAGTACGGCATGGTTCTTTGCACCCATATTTGATTGAACGCGTTTGCCATTCTTCATCCCGCTGGAGACCGTTCATCAGCAAAGGTTTGAATGGCTAGGTATAAATGGAGGACATACCGTTCGTAGATGTGCTTGCCGGCGCGGTCACCTCCTACGAAACTGATCGCCTTGATACTAGGGTGATCACAGATGGCATTTACAGTTGGGACGGTCCCATGTACGACATTGATGACACCTGGGGGAAGCCCTGCCCTTTGACAAAGTTCAGCAATGATCATCGCTGCACCAGGATCACGCTCTGAGGGCTTCAGGATGAGGGTATTTCCAGTTACAGTAGCCATGGGGATTGACCAGAGTGGAATCATGCTATCGGCAGTTGTGAGAAGCATTACACGGTTTATTACCAAAAGGACACTTGCGCAGGGAAATTGAACGGAGCAATGCTTGGTAGGAGGATTAGCTAGTGCGGCAAAAAGACATATTTAGGTCCTACGCAGCAGTCACTCCCAAGGGCACCTTTCGAACTTCAGTATCCATATCTCGACTAACTATCTCAGCACTACATAAGTGTCGAGTCGAAGTAACAGCAAGAAGGAAACAAACCTTCGATTTTCTCGCCCAACAAGAGCGAGGGTGCACTAGCAGCATGTTCCACTACTTGGAGTCCGCGCGTGACATCGCCGTGCGCATCTATATGCGGGTTCCAGGGGCATATAGGAAGCAAGAGGATCATAAATCTGACCTTGAAGCGTTTTCCCTTGTTCCAGAACTATGCTGGCGGCTAGGGAATCGGCATTCTCTCTTATGAGGCGCTGCAACCTGCCAGACGCGACTGAGGACAGGTTGGAATACTACACAGTCACGGAAACAAACTCAAAGATGAACCTCTGGCGGGTCAAGACTGTCGTCTTGCTCCACGCTTTGAACGCATCAGAGGCGGCCACCACTGCCTGGTCGAACTCTTCGTTGGTTGTTTCCGGAACTCGAGTAAGGAGTGTTTGTGTGGACTGTTGTGACGTGGTCCTAAGTCAAAATAAACGGGGAGTGGATTACATGACGGACTGGGTCCACTACATCGATCCACTGAGTTGCCCTGCTCTGTACGAACTCCCCGCCTATGAAATTCTTAGTGTTATCCCCGGAGGCACTTGTTCCCTTCCAGTCTCTCGAAAGTTTTTCGGCCTTTTCACGTACGACTGAGTTTAATCCCAGAAGAGGTTGCTGAATGGGTACTGTGGTATAAGATCGTGCGCATAGAGCGCGTGTAGGGATGCGAGAATAGAACATACTGTGCTGTCAGCTGTGAGCTGGTCGTCCGGAGCTTGTTTTAATGCGGGGATGATCGGACCGATTGACGCGTCGGCCCGTCTTTTCCGTGGTCATCCGATTTGGCATCGCGGTATCCTCGTGGCTCTTGCAAACTTCCTCCGACCATGCAGTCCAGTTTTGTTCATTCCATCAATGCATTATTACAGCAATTCCAACCACCACAACCCCTACCAACCCCTCCTCCACAAGTCCCTATCATAGACGTATTACAACGCCAGTTACTACAGTCTATCCAAACCATCGACTACAATACCTCGCAACAACCTGGCCTCACTGAACTTCTTCAGTCTTTACAGCAGCGGCAGACGCACCAATCGCCCAGTACTCCCATTCCTTCCTCTCAGTTGTTATCCGATGCTCTTAAAATGATTGCGCCAGTGGGCCAATCGCCTAATGATGAACAACTTCTTGTCATGGCTCTCCATTCGGGCTTAAGTCAAGGTTTGAACCACAGAAGAGCAATTGAAACACTTCACGGCGTATGTCTTGACCGCATATCATCTGTCTGCGTCTTATTTTAAGATGTAGGTCAACAACCATGCCGCTAATTTATGGAAAGATTATTATCTCGAACATAGATCACGCATAGATGAGATGGTCAACCAACTCCAGCCGATCAAGACCGCCAAAAAGCCAGTACGGTTTGATTTAGAACCCAAATCGTCCTCCTCGTCCTCAGAGATCAAGGGCAAGCAGCCAAAAGAGCGGCCTGAAAACGTAAGGAGTCTTTCTGTCCCATTGGAACCCGTGCCACCCCGAAACAATGTCCTTCCTCGCACCCACGAGAGTCCTCTGACCCCGGGGGCGCGTAGGCACCGCAGCCCAACTCGACGCTCGAATCTGCCCTTACCCCCTCCTCCCCAAGTCGAGCCAATACCTCCTACGAAGGTTGTGAAATCTGCCAGAGGTAACCTCTATACTGTCGAGGACAAGAAGTATTTTGCAAAGTACATATCTTGGGCATCGCAACACGACCCTTTCCTCACGAAAAGCCAAATAATTACGAAGCTTGCGGAAAACGTGTGTGAATCATTCGTGAAACTTGAGTCTGGATCTGATCTGAGCCCTGCATAGGTGCCGCACCATACAGCCTCGTCTTGGGGTGCCCATTGGACTCGAGATCCACTAGCTGACAGGATCTTGGCGGCTGCCAGGGAAAGGGCAATCGGAAATTACCAGGATCAGGATTCCACTGGGGAAGCTGGTGAAGAAGAGGAGTCCGTTGGGAATGACCAAGAATCGGTGGAGGAAGGAAGTTCGCATGATTCAGACGAGGATGAAGCGGCAATGGGTGAACACGGCAGTCTCTTTGGTGGAGCAGAGATCAGAGTTATGGCGAAGTATATCGCGAGGCACACGCCGGACGAGTGGGACATGATGACGAACAAGCAAAGGTGGTTTCCTTTCCACGAAGAGGTAACTCGCCTGATGTCCATATATTTCTGGCCTTCGATAACATTGTGCCCTCCCTTGTAGCATCCTCGTCGTACCGACAACGCGTATGGCGAGAAATATCGTCAAAAGGAGCAGGGTATGTACCCTGAAGTTTGTTGACAACATGAAGCTGAGATGTCCCCCCCAGAGCTCCTGAATCTTGCTGAGCGATATAGAAGACGCGCACAACGTCGACTGGAGAAACAGTGCGCGACACCGTCTTGGGCTAATGTTGGACGTAAGCGCCGCCTATCGGCGCATGAATCGCCTAGCAAGCGAGTTCGGGACTAAGATTCAAATAGCGTATTATATTGTGTGTAGGGACGCAGGAACGTGTGGGCTGCGCCTTCTTGAGAATAATAGGATAATTTTGAGGGTTTAGATTGTCTCACCTTTCAGCACGTGCGAATCGATTATTGCCATCGACCTTGACTACGACCACCAGGTATCACCATCATGGATGAAGAATACGACGTATGGTCTATCATATTCTCTCTCACCTCTGCTTGACGTCCCTCAGGTTATCGTTCTCGGCACCGGCTTGACGGAGTGCGTCTTATCCGGGTTACTGTCGGTCGAGGGCAAGAAGGTCCTCCACATGGACAGGAATGACTACTACGGTGGCGATAGTGCAAGTCTGAACCTCACCCAGGTCTGTGGCAGTCGTGATATGTACTTCGGATTGCTGATTCGGTCGCTTTTGACAGCTCTATCGAAAGTTCCGCGGGGATCAAGCGCCTCCCACCGAGCTCGGTCGTGACAGGGATTACGCTGTCGATCTCATCCCAAAGTTCATCATCGCATCCGGAGAACTCACAAAGATCCTCGTGCACACCGATGTCACTCGTTACCTCGAGTTCAAGCAGATCGCGGGTAGCTTCGTCTATCGCGACGGCAAGATCTCCAAGGTTCCCAGCACGGAAATGGAGGCCGTCAAAAGCCCATTGATGGGTCTCTTTGAGAAGCGCCGCGCAAAGAAATTCTTCGAATTTCTACAAAACTGGAGAGACGAGGATCCTGCCACTCATCAAGGTTCATTTTTTTCCTTGCCTGTTTCTCTAAGACTCTGTGAGATTGATTGTCAATCATTGTGACCCAGGCATCGATCTTGATAAAGATACGATGAGGAAGGTCTATGAGACGTTCGGGTTGGAACCTGGTACCCAGGACTTTATTGGCCATGCTATGGCACTCTACCTTGATGATGAGTGCGTGCATCTTCTGCATAAACCACGTACGATCGCTGACAGTTATTTTCAGTTACATCGACAAGCCCGCGCGCCCGGCCTATCAACGCATCGTGCTTTACACTTCTTCCATGGCGCGCTACGGAAAGTCACCATACATATACCCTCTTTATGGCCTCGGAGAGCTACCTCAGGCATTTGCGCGCCTCTCCGCCATCTACGGTGGTACCTACATGCTCGACAAACCGATCGACGAGATCGTTACGGACGATGACGGTAAATTCGTTGGTGTACGCAGCGGATCCGAAACTGTCAAAGCCAAACAAGTCATCGGTGATCCGAGCTACTTTGGCTCCTCCAGTGAGAGCGGAAAGCTCCGCGTCGTAGAGGATGGCAAGGTCATCCGCGCCATTTGTATCCTCAAGCACCCTATTCCTGGGACAGAAGACGCCGACAGTGTTCAGATCATCATACCACAGAATCAAGTCAACAGGCGGCATGGTATTGTCGTTGTTCTTCAGTGGTGTCCTGGGCTCATTCTGCATTGTTTTAGACATTTATATCGCCATGGTCTCCTCAACACACAATGTTTGCGCGAAGGAGGTCTTTGTGGCTATCGTCAGCACCATCGTCGAGACGGATCGCCCCGAGCAGGAGATTGCCCCTGGCCTCCGGCTTCTCGGACCCATACATGAGAAGTACGACGCTGCCTTTCGCCGGCGTTCTGCGACTTACATTTGCACCCAGATTCGTCACGGTCTCACCCCTCTACACCCCGATCTCGAATGGCAAGGACGACAACGTCTTTATCACTCGCTCGTACGATGCGACGAGCCACTTCGAGACTGTCGTTGATGACGTCCATGACGTCTGGAAGAGGGTCGTCGGTAAGGACTTGGTTTTGAAGAAGCGTGAAGTCGAAATCGGGCAATGATTGTACAAAGGTCGATTAGACGCCACTCATCCGCGCCAATTTTCTTTCTCCATTCATCCTCGCGTACTTTTTTTTTCAGGATTTAGCTGCAACAACACAAATTTGTAACATTCGTCTGATGTACGGGATTATCACAATGTCAATCCCTTTCACCGACTCATCTGGTACATTACAAGCTTTGTTGAGACTAGAAGAAAGAATCCATATCGAACTCTGGCACTTCTACATCCTGCCTTGCGGTCTTCAAAAGACTGCCCAGCCCAGCCTTCCGTGCGATCAAATCGCCTTCCTCATCGATAGTCTTCATGAGTGGCACAGGGGACTTATTCACTACCCCGGGTTCAGGGGACGATCGGCGTGTTGGCGGTGCTGTGGACAAGTCCATGTCAATTATGATTGAGGACCTACGTCGCATAGCTGGTTCTAGTGCAAGCATTCTACGCGCTGTTGTCGGACTTGGAGGTGAGATCCTCTGTATGGGGTCGTGGTTAACAACGGATGGTCGGTCGAAAGACCAGGACCTGACAAGGTCCAATGCGAGTGCGTGGCACCCTATGGAGTGAATGAATTCGATGGACAGCGCCGTGGACGTCTTGGATAGATGGCGGCTCACCCATCCGAATGAAAACGCGCGCTGTTTGAAGAACAAAATTGAATTCTGCACGGCCCGAGATTTCGCTGGTTCCTTTCGCAGTTTGAAGCGTCTTGGATTTAAGTTGCGAGAAGAGGAGGGCCAAGCTAGGGTCATCGTAATGTGGGTTTCCAAGTTCCGTGATAGGCACGTCCGATGCGCTAGCAACGTCTTGCAATGG
>Ga0137397_10001246_pt1 | contig 17784 bp, 29 predicted proteins | sample czorhiz116metaG_FD_106658 | JGI IMG/M metagenome (GOLD analysis project Ga0137397, IMG submission 106658) | Vadose zone soil microbial communities from Angelo Coast Range Reserve, California, USA - czorhiz1.16 metaG | ecosystem: Environmental > Terrestrial > Soil > Vadose zone | place: USA... | reverse complement strand
GAGGGCTTAAAAAGGGTTTAGAAGCCTCCCAAGAGGACTTTGTAGTCTTCATGAATGACGATACCTATGTGCCGTTTTCTTCGATAGGATGGACAGATCACCTTTTAACTCATTTTTCTGATCCTAGAGTTGCGGCGGTTGGGCCGTCTACGAATGTGGTGATGGGAGCCCAGCAGATTTTCGCTCCGATTGATCCAAAAGAGGATGTTTTGAACGTCAAGTTTTTGATTGGTTTTTGCCTGATGGTTCGCCGGAGCGCGTTGAACGAGGTGGGGGGGATTGACGATACTTTGCCAGGAGGAGACGATTTTGACCTTTCCATTAGACTCCGAAATGCCGGCTACAAGCTCTTGGTAGATCGTAATGTATTTGTTTACCATCACGGTTTTAAGACGGGAGAGCGCATCCACGGCACTGCCGCATCGGGCGGTTGGAATTCTATGGAGATGACGGAACGGACGAACTTTTCCTTGATTAACAAACATGGGTTACGTCCCTGGCTCAACTGCATGAAAGACCAAAGGGTTTCAGCATGATTTATTGTTTTGACATGGATGGAACTTTAACAGCTTCCCCTAAAGTTTTAGGCGGAATTATGAAGTCGCTTAAAAAGGATGGGCATACAGTTTATATTTTGACGGGTTCTTTGGGTGAAACAGAAGATAAAAATCTGGAGGAATATCGACTTAACCAAGCCAAATTGTTGGGTCTTGAACGGGATTGGTTTGATGATATCGTGAGTTGTGTCTACCCAAGTTTTGAAGGTGTGGCTGAATTGAAAGGAAAGTTTTGCAAGAATTATAAGGTGGACTTTCTGATCGATGATATGGCGTTATACATTCAGGCTGTTAAAGCTAACTCTCCAAATACTTTGACGGTGACAATGGTCTAATGGATTTTAATAAGCCTCGAGTGGCGATTTATTACAACGTGCTTCCAAGTACGGGCTTTCGCAACGATGGCGCGAACCTCTTTTTGCTCTACAATTTCAAGAAACTCTTGGACGAGAAAGATATTTATTTGACTCCTTCTAAGATAAACGAAACGGACAGCAATGCCGTATCCATTTCGGCTATCAATCCAGAGAACTACGGAGATTCTGGCAAATATGACTTACATGGTCTGGTGGACTGGGGCGAGGATGGTTTGGGGGTGAACCTAGAATGGGACATCCCTCATCCCAACTTTTACTGGATTGCGGATTCTCATTTGGGGTATGACTATCGGCTCAAGAGAGCTAGGCAGTTCGACACTGTTTTCGCCAGCCATAAGCCGTCTATTAGTCGACTGATTGCTGATGGCATCCCCAGGGAGAGAATTCATTATCTCCCTTGGGCGGCGGAATCCATGTGTTACAAACCTTTTCCGATTGCGGAGAAGTGGGACTGGTGTTTTATTGGATATCTGAATAATGGATTTCGTATTGACTTGGTAGAGAGGTTCTGCAAGGAATGGCCTGCAGGGGACAAGGGCTATTTGGGGTGGCGAAATCCTGTCGTACGTGGGTATAACATCTTGGAGGATGTTGCGAAGAAGTTTAGTCAGTCGCGCATTGTTTTGAATGAAGCGGTCAAAGATGATTTGAATATGCGCGTCTTTGAGGCTTTGGCTTGCAATCGTCTGCTTTTGACGGAGGATGTCCCAGCCATCCACGATCATTTTGAAGATGGGAAGCATTTGGTTCTGTTTAAGACTGTCGATGAAGCTGTAGCGATTGCGACACATTATTTGAAGCATGAAGATGAGCGTCACGATATTTCTGGTAATGGTTACAAAGAATTTTTAGATAAACACACGTATATGCACCGTGCTAAAGAAATACTCAAGGTTTGTCTGGACTGGGAACCGAGTGAAACTAAGGGGGAACTAATTCATGCCTGAAGCTCAGAGTCTTTTGATTCGTCTGGTTATGCATCCGACGAACAACCCGCATTTGATTGATAAATTGATTATCCTTCGGGGGTTGCCGTATGAGTGGGTGTTCAAGAAGTCGAAGTACAGGATTGAACATGAGGACGGATCGGTGGAGGAAGCCATTGGTGACAGGCTTTTGACGCCCTGGACACCGGATGCAGACGTGAACATCCCGCGTGAAGTTCGGGATTTGACCGAACCCATCACATTTGTCCATTGGTTTCCGGACGTTCAATTCCAGGCGACGACAGGGGCTCGGACATTTCATGGTTTCTGGGAAAAACGGACGGTGTGGGGGTTGTGTCTTGATTACTCGCGTGGCCCGCAACAGGAGCTGTGGACGAAGATTGAGGAGTACATTGATAAGACGCTCCCGCGCGGCGAGAAAATGCCGAATGCAGTGCAGGTAGCCAAAGACCAAAAGAGCGAATTTAAGACCTATCTGGCTCGGCGCGGCAAGACGCTTAGTTCCTTGGAAATGGTCGAAATGGACGTTCCGATTGTGGACTTGCGGATGTCTGTAGTCGTCCCGCCGGACGTTGTTTTAAAAACTGTGATGACTGTTCCAGCCAATCCTGGGCCTCCTCTGCCAGAGACGAAAGCGGAGGAAGAGAACATGGTGTATCGGTGTGAGACCTGTTCTCAAGAATTTAAGAACACGCATGGATTGAAGATCCATAAATCCGTCCACAAGCGGGAGAAAGTGAAGGTCTAGTGTATGGGTTATCAGCCTTATTCAGCGGGATTTCAGCGTTTAACGACATCGGGAGTCGTATCAGACTCCGGAAAACCGATTTTGGTTTACGGGTTCAGCATTGAAAACGGAGCGACGGCGGCAGTTCCGACGCTCTTTGACGGGACGGCGGCGACTGGGACGCATGTAGTCAAAATAGGTCCAACGATTGCTAATGTCGCCAATGTGGTGTCGTTACCGTTTCCTGTGATGTTCCCGTTAGGGTGTTTTGTGTCTTTTGACGCAAATACGACGGCTGTCACGATCATGTATAGTTTGCAATCCGTTAGTAGTTAAAATTTTTAAGGGGTAGTCAGGATGTTCAATGGCGATTTTAACGTTCGTCGATTTACAAAATGAAGTTTTTGATCACACGGGTCTGGACAACACAGATGCCAACAATCTTATCCGTGTAAAGCGTTGGATTAACTACACCACGCAGGATTTGTGCGCCCGTTGGCCTTGGCCGTTTATGGAGTCTTCCGAGCAGTTCGCCACGGTATCGGATTATACGACAGGGACAGCGAGTGTCAATAACGGGTCGACGACTGTTACGGGGTCTGGAACCGCCTGGACGACGACCCAAGCGAACGGTCAATATTACATCCAATTCGCGGGATCAAATGACTGGTACAACGTCACGGCGCGGGCCTCCGGAACGTCGATCACGATTGATCAGGCCTACCAACCGACAGCCAATGCGTCCGGTGTTGCTTACATCCTAAGAAAGTTCTATTACAGCCTTTCTTCTTCCTGTGATCGGATCATTAGTGTCGTAAACTGGAATACGCCTCTCAAACTCATTGAAATCAATATGCGGACGGTAAACGAGCTAAATCCGAACCCACAGAGCACAAATACGTCCTACGGGTACATGCCTTGGGGGTATGACTCTTCTGGAAACGTCGTGATTATTCCCTATCCATTCCCGACAGACAACCGGCTTTTTCAGTTCAAAACACTCAAGCGTCCGACGGACATGGTGGGTGACTCTACTGTCCCGTCGATTCCAAACAAATACGCTCAAGTACTCGCTTGGGGTGCTCTTGTCATTGCGTTTGGGTATCTTCGGAAGTTCGACATCGCACAAGGCTGGAACTCGAAGTTTGAGGGGCGTATTGCCCAGATGAAAGGAGAATACCGTCTTACAGAAGATTATCAACCTATTCTACGCTCTATTGACTCGATTCAAAGGGCCCGCTGGATCAGCATGCCAGGTTCCTGGCCCGTTATTGCCGCAGGATAAAATGGGGATTATTGGTCCTTTTGGATTTACAGGTGGGATGAATAGTAGTACTTCTATTTATACTCAGCCTCCTAATACTCTTAGGACAAGTCAAGACTTGCGTGTGATTTCAGGTTCTTTGGTAGAGCGTTTTGGGACGTCTACTCTTGTTGCATCAATAAAGGGTTCTGGAAATTTATTTGTACAAGGAGTAATTCCCAATATTCTTACTCCTACGACCTATCCTTGTTTGGTTATTCAGGATGGAAAAATATACGGTATTTCATCAACGGGTGTTGTGACGGATATTACGGGGACTTCTACGTTATCTGGTGGAACTGAAAATCAAATTAATAATGCAGACATATTAAATGGAACGATGATTATTTCCGATGCTCAGGGAGCGAGTGGATCTATGGTGAAGTGGTCTGGTTCTGGGAACTGTTCGAATCTCGGAACTGGACCAGATGGAATCTCCGTTAGGGTAGTAAACAATTTCATGTTTTCGTTCCCTTCAGCGTCTTCCAATGTGTATTGGTCAAACATAGCTGATCCATTGACCTGGACAGCGGCTAATTTTATTTCGTTTAGAGCTGGTGATGGTGATGTCATAAGTGCGATTCATTATATAGGAACAAACCTCTATGTTTTTAAGAAATATTCGATTGGCTCTTTAGCAACACAAACTGTAGTCATTGCAGGGGCTGTGACACTAGGCCCCTTGGTTACCGTTAACATTGGTGTTGGATGTTCTGGTTCTGGGGCGGTCGATAAGTTGCCTGACGGACGTTTGGTGTTTTTTGGGTCTGACTCTCATGTGTACATTTTTGACGGGAACACTCTAAATGACATTTCGGATCAACCCCATCCTGGTTCTAATGCACAATCCTTTTTCGATTCTTGTGCTCCATCAACACAAGGGAACTTAACGCGTGTCACAGTGTATCCTCCGCGGAATGAAGTTTGGTGTTCTATGACAATAAACCCCGTATCCAGTGGGAATCCAATGGATCGTGCGATGGTTTGGAATTGGAAGAACAACACATGGACAGGACCCTTTACATTTCCAGGGGCTAATAGACACTTATCTGGTATTGCGTGGGTTCCTTCTCTCAATGGTGCTTTGGGAGGTCTTTCTGGTGGCGGCGTCTTTAATGCTGAAGGCAATCTCGTTACTGCTTATAGGGATGTTGTGTCTGTTCAGGATGTGACCAATTCTGTTGCAGGTTCTCCAGCCCCTCAGTGGAGCGTTTCTATTTTGTTAAGCGGAGAAGGTCGTAGTTTTATTCCTCGGAGTCTCCTTCTTTTTCATAAGGGGACTTCTGTATCTTCCACATTTGCTGTTACTTATGGTTATGATGGTGGGTCACTTGGACATTCCAACACCGTTACTACGTCAACATCCTATATTAGGACGACTATACCGTTAGTTATTCCTTCAACAGGTCAATCGTCTGTAGGCCCTTCATCTATACAAATACAGATATCCGATACGAATGGTGGCGGAGTCATATTTGATCCTATTTATCTTTCGGATGAAGTCTTAGTCTGATGCAATTATTACTAAAGACAATGTGGCAATCAACAAATGAGCTGATACCAATAAAAGTTGGTAATGAGTTTATTAATATTAAGAAATTTCTTGATGGTATCAATTCTGGATTTATTTCTTTTGATAATCTTTCTACTTCTTCACTTAACGTACTTGGTTTTTTTTCGACAGCCATTACTACGCAAACTGGAAATTATACAGCTACTATTTACGATCAAATTATTCTTGCAGATTCAACGTCTGCTATTTTAACAATCACACTTCCAACAGCTATTGGAATTTCAGGTCGTCGCTATACCATCAAAGACTGGAAGGGGAAATCTGCGACAAACAATATCACGATTGCCACGACTTCGAGCCAGACGATTGATGGAGTAACGACGAAGGTGTTGAGCCAGAATTATGTGAGTTATACCGTCGTGAGTGATGGCGCAAATTGGGTGGTCATTTAATGAGTTTTTTGCCGACTACTCTTGTCAGTCAGATAGTGGGAACGGGTAGGTCTGTAGCCCAGACAGGAGCTGTTGCTTCGATCGCTACCTTCACGGTGGGTGCGGCAGACAGCTCTTTTATCGTTTCTGGGAATGTGTTGGTTACCACGGCTACAGCCCACAACTTTAACCTCCAAGTAACTTATACGGATGAAGGAAACACATCTCGAACGGTAACATGTAACGTCCAACAGTTAGGAGGGACTTTAGTGACTGCTATTACAAACATCACGGGGGCAGGACCGTATGAGGGTGTCCCGTTGCATATTCGGTGCAAGGCATCTACAGCGATCACAATATTGACGGCGGGAACGTTTACGACCGTCACGTACAACGTTGAAGGAGTGATTATTCAAGTTCGATGATTGACACAAAGACAAAACCAAGGATATCGTTTTCACTTAAGTTATGGCGTGGGTCATTCCCTGTCCATTTGGTGGATAACTTAAAAGACACGATCCAACAGATGTATCGTCAAAGTCACGTCGATTTTTACATGACTGAAAAAGGTTTTTCGGATCACACTTGGGAAACCATGATTTCAGCGATTGCCGGACAAGGGGAACTGTGGATCGCACTTCAGGACGGGAAAGTGGTTGGATGGCTGTTGTCTGGCTACAGCAAGGAAATTGATAATGAGCCGACGTTTGTGATTAGGCAGGCGTGGGTTGATCCTGTCATTCGCAGGACACCGAGAGTTAAAGAGATGTTAGGAACCATTTTATTCAATGCTAAGTCGAACTTAGCAAAACATGTGCTGATCGTTTCGTCGCGGAGCACTCGCGCTTACTTACGCTGGCTTGGTAAGGGATGGCAACCGATTTCGACGCTGATTAAAGGAGGACTCTAATGGGTGGTGGTGGCTCAACAGATACATATGTTCCTTACAATGCGCCAGGTTTAGGACCAGGACAATCTGTCAATGCGCCAGGAGGTCAGCAAATCAAATTTGGTTTTCAAGGGATGCCGCAAAGTTTTCCTGGTGGGGCTTTGTCTGACGCTTACAATAATATCGGGGCGTTGTATGGAGGTATAGGACAACAGGCTCCTGGGTATTATGCCGATGCTATGAATCAATCGAACAATACCCTTTATGGTCAGGGGGGCGGTATTTCTCAGCTAAGCAATATCTATGGTCAAGGATTGGGAACTCAACAGCAGTTGACAGGTCAAGGATTAGATCAGAGCAAGCAAATTACTGGGAATACGATGGGCGGACTGAACAATGTGATGGATCAGTATAACCAGAACTTTGTTCAACAGTTAGGTCCGCAAGGTAATTTGGGTAAGCAATTGATGGGTGAATTTAATAATTACGGGATTACGCCAACTTCTGGGGCATTTCAGGAGGGCTTAGGCAATACTTTAGGGCAACTCGGAGCCCAAAATCAGCGTGAGCTTGGGAGTGCTTTAGTGAATCAGGGAGGACAAGCTCAGCAAAATCTATTATCTCAAGGTCTTGGAGGACAACTTTCGACAGCTCAGCAAGGGACTCAGCAAGGTGGTAGTCTCTCTAATTTGGGTAGTGTTTCTAATATGAACTTAGCTCAACAGATGGGTCTTTCCCCGCTTAATTACATGGACAAGGCCGCTAACCAACAATCTGGCATTATCAATCAGGCTGGCAATTTGCCGCTTGAGTACTGGGGATCGCAAAATAACAATGCTTTTGCACAGCAACTCCAAAACCAAAATATGAATGCTCAGAACAACGCCGCACAAATGGGTTTGTTTGGGAACCTTTTCGGGTCTGGTGCTGGCCTTGCGGCGGCAGGGAAATAGGAGGGTATATGCCGGATTGGAAATATGAGTCGTATAAAGGAATTGACCCAGGTCTTTTACAACAGATGGTGAACATGCGATCCAAGAATGCGGCAGGAATTGATGCTTTTTCTCAAGGGGCATTCGGGGATTCAAACCAGCACGGAGCGATGGGTTTTATTCAGCAAATGATGAAGCAACAGCAACAGCAAAAGGCGATGCAACAATTGATGCAACAGATGGGTGGGCAAGGTCAGTCTCCTAATATGATGCAACAGCCAGGAGCTGGGATGCCAAACCCGATGATGCAGAGTATGGGTCAACAGACGACCATGATGCAAGACCCTCTAGGGCTTTTCGGTGGACAGTAATCAGTTCGCGCAACAGGTCAAACAGAAGTATCCGCAGTACGCTTCTGTCCCGAATGACCAACTGACTCAAGCGGTGGTGAAGAAGTACCCGCAGTATCAGAGGATGGTGAATCCCACGGCTGGCATGGGCGGGGCGATGTCGAATCCTCAGCAAGCGCAACTTCCGCAGATGCCACAACAACAGCAGGGACAAGGCCAACAGCCGTTTAATGGTCTTGACCAAGGGAAGTTGATGTCTCTCTTTTCAAAGATCAACCCCGAAGGGGCGCAAGCATTGATCGGCCAGATGGTTCAGCAGAGGATGGGTGCCCAGGACCCCCTAAAACAAGCGCAAATTGATTTGCTTAAGGCACGTACAGGAGCTTTAGGAGGTGGAGGAGGGCAAGGCGGAAAAAGCACCTGGTATGAAGGTCCTGACGGGACGATTTCAAAGAACCCTTCAGAAGGATCAATCCCTCTTCAACTCAGCGATGCTCAGGCAACACAATATACGGCAGTTCCGAAATCATCCAAGGAAAAGAATGCGGCTCTTGGAGGCCGTGCGGAAGCCATGCAACGGGGAATTGATGTCAGGCAAATAGATCAGTTAGTTAGTAGGACTGGATTGACTCCTAAAATGCAGTCTCAGCTTCAGATGAATACCATGCGGGCGTTGCGTTCCTACATTCCTATTTTGAGTCGTCCTCGGATCACATACCAGGAGTTAGCTTTGGGTGAGATGGACTTAGCGGGGATCATGCACGGCGGTGTTCCACAGAGAGACGAGCTGATCAATACCCATTTCCCTGGTTGGCAGGAAAAGTTGTCTCAGATCAAGACCTATGCCACAGGACACCCTCAGGAAATAGTCCCGCCGGACATCCAAGCGAAGGTAAAACAGATGATCGGCGATGTCGTGAAGATTGACAATCAGTTTCTTCAGGCGAACACGAAGTTCTCAAAATCGATGCTCGGATCTACCATTCGAGGTGGTTTGCAACCCCAACAGACTAAAGCAATCGATGAAATGACGGGAACGTTGACACCTCCGTTGGGAGAATCTAGTCAAAACGATCTTGGGAAAGAAGCCCGTTATCAAGCCTGGAAAAAAGCACATGGCTATTAGCGAAGAAGAAGAGTTTGAATTTCGGGCTAGAGCCGAACGTGAAGCTCAAGGAAAATCGCCTGTTCAAATGGGTCGTAAAAGCTCAACACCTTATAAGGATATTTGGTCACAACCTGGGAAAGGGTTTGGACGAAAGACATGGGAATCCCTGGCTGTTCCAGAACAAACGGCCAGTAAGCTATTAGGAGGACTAGCACAGAAAGTTCCTGAAGGACAGATAACAGGCAATATGGCTTCTGATGTGGCGCGTGGAACTCCGCGAATTCTCGCAAACACTTTGGCACAAGCGGCACCTGGGTTTGTTTCCCGTGGTTCTTTATTAACAGCGGGAGCGATGCCTCTTGTCAGGGGGTTAGGCGCGGCGGCAGAAGCCGTTGGGCCAGGAGTTGCTGGACAACTTGAATCGTTATCTGGAATGAAATCAGGACTTTTAGGAAAAGCGTTCAAGGATGCATCTTTATATTTTGCGAAGATCCCTCAAGAAGCGCGGGATGCCTATCAAGCTTCTAGCGAATTTGCCAGGAAAACGAGCCCTGAAGTAGCAGGAACGGCAAGGCCTTTACAGCTTGTCATGAAACTATTATCAAAGGTGAAATCTGGAATGATCGGCCAGGATGAAGCATTGGCAGGACGGAAAGCAATCGATCAACTGTGGGAATCCAAAAGCATCACCGAGGATTTCAAAAACATGGCTCGCGGGACGTTTGACAATATCGCAAAAACAGCACCAGAGATTAAAGGGGCCGACACAGCGTTTTCGCGGGGCAAACAAGCCGCTGGCTTGCGCCAGTTATTTCCTCAAAATAAGTACGGTGGAACCTCGGCGGTTAAAACAGCAATTATGGCCGGTCTGAATGCGATGGGGCCTATGGGAAAGGTGGGTATGGCGGCAATGTCTCCGGCAGTAATGGGAGCGGGAGCTACGGCATTAGGTGCGGCATCAAAACCACTCAGTGCGTTGGCGAATAACCCTCGTTTAGCGATTGCGATTCAGCAGTTAATCAGCAATCTCGTTCGCGGCAATACGCCGCAACAGCCACAAGGATCAGGATTACAGTGATTAGATCGTTCATTTTACCAACAATATGTGTACCCGCTCGGATAGGTATAGCACTGTGTTTGGACAGGTCTTTGATAAACGGGATAAACGTAAGTGGGTTGGTAAGTTGGCTGAGGTTGGTTAATTCCAGTGTTATATTCAAGAATTTCCTTCGCCAATTCCCCTTTTTGTTCAGGTGTCATTTGAGAGAGCATTTGACCGATTTGGGCTTGCTGTTGGGCTTTCTGGGCGGCGGTCATGCAACCGCCTAGGGACAACGCTATGAACGGGATAAACCATAGGTTTTTCATGCCTTTAGTCTATCATCCTTATGTTACGGGAATGTTACGAAAATGAGGGTTTTAATTCACAGTGCGGAGGGCGACAGTGCGGGTTTGGCGTGGAAAATGCAGAGGGAAGGGGCCTCGGTTGATTTATTCATCAAGGAGAAGTGGGCCAGGCGGCAAATGGATGGCATCATCCCCAAGGTGGAAACCATCGAAGAAGGGCTTAAAAATAAGCCAGATTTCGTCCTCTTTGACCTTAACGGAGATGGTGGAACGGCTGATAAACTTCGTTCTGACGGTTGGAAAGTCATAAATGGATCGAAATTATCCGATAAACTCGAATTTGATAGGGGTTACGGGGTCAAGATTTGCGAGCAATATGGGATTAAAACGCCTAAAACGACGCAATTTAACAATGTGGATGAAGCAATGTCTTTCGTCAAGAAAAATAATAAGCCCTGTGCGGTTAAAATGGACTCCAACGCAGGCGGTGAGTCAGCCTCTTTCGTGGCTCGAGATAGCGAAGAAATGGTTGATTATCTGGCACAGCAGAAGGAATCAGGAAAAATTGACGGAAATTCGTTCATAATTCAGGAGGTGGTAAAAGGTGCTGAGATTTCCACCGAAGTATGGTTTTGCAATGGGGAACCTGTTTGGCCTGCCAACTCGACTCTGGAAGATAAACACTTCCTGGCCGGAGGGCTCGGCCCCAGAACAGGATGTGAGGTCAGCTTGGTTTATCACTATGAAAGCACTCACTCTAAGATTGTCGACAAGACAATACGAAATCTGTTTCCTCTCTTAAAATATGCGAAATGGACGGGTTGCTTGGATGTGAATTGTATTGTATCGGAGGATGATCATGAACCCTACTTCCTTGAATTTACACCCCGACTTGGATACTCGGCTATTTACGGTTATGGGGCCATACTGGGCCTCCCGATTAGTGAGTATTTCCACCGACTTTCCAGAGGGCCATTTACCATTCCTTTTAAGGCACTTTGGGGCTCATCACTCAAGATTTCGATCCCGCCTTATCCAACGCAAATTGAGCCGCCGGAAGCAGGAACAAAAACCTATGGACTCCAAGAAGGAGTCAGGGTAAACGGTAAATATGGGCCTGATTTTGTCCCGATTGATGTCCAGAATGGCAAAAAGACCGATTTTGAGTGTTCTGGGGTCACAGGTATCATCGGGGAGGCACTTGGGCGCGGAAATTCGATTTTAGAGGCTTGGCGGGGCTCCCAGCGCGTTTTTAAGAGCGTGGAAGTGCCTAATAAGCAAGGGCGGTACGTGGACGGCGCAGAGGATATCTGGAAAAGGGCCTTGAAGTTGCGTCAGTTCGGATATGACTGCCCAAAAGCATCTGGCGGGGGGGTCGGAGCACTTACCCCTTCTGTGAAGACTCCTTCGCCAGCCTAATTTAGGAGGCATTATGGAACTTGATGAGTTGAACGAGACGGAAGACATGGTTAAAACATTGGTTCGGGAGCGTGAAAAGGTGTATTACACCTTGCTCGTCGAGATCCGTGATTTGCTGGTCGACATTCGCCGTCACACCGGTCGACAGATCAGTCCAGGCTAATGGCGAATACGACATTCACAAATATCGCCGCATCGACTACGGACGGTATTATTTTGTCTGCTATTACAGGAAATCGAATCCGTGTCTTAGGAATAATCCCAGTCTGTGGCGGTACGGCGACAACGCTTGTCTTCAATTCTAAAGGATCAGGAGCTGGAACAGCCATTACAGCCACATTTGCGCTGGCGGCCAATGGTGGTTTTGTCCTTCCGACCTCAGGGGACACCATGAATGAAGTTCCTTGGTTCCAGACCAATCTTGGCGAAGCTTTAACAGCCACGACGGGAACGGGTTCTACCATCGGCATTCATGTCGTTTACGATATTTTTGGTATCTAGATGGCCGGAACTTGGGCTAACACAGGTAGTCTAGCAACCAAAACAGATCAAACCTCTGCTGTTCTTCTCTCTGGCGGTAAAGTCCTCAAAGTAGGAGGCAATGCCCCAACCTCGGCCCAGTGTCAGCTTCTGAGTGCAGGATCATGGGTCACTACAGGTTCTATTGCCGTTGCCAAAACGATGGTGATGCTTGTTAAACTCCAAAATAACACAATCCTAGCCTTCGGTGGACTGACTGATCCTGGTGCCAATACTGTCAGTGCGACAGCCGAGATTTACGATCCCGCCACTGAATTATGGACGGCTACTGGCTCGCTCAATGAAGCCAGGGCCCTTTCCGCCTTTTGGCTTCTTAATAATGGTCAAGTGTTGGTCGCCGGAGGAATGAATTTCTCCGCGGGGAATCTTTCTCAAACGTCGGAACTTTATGATCCAAACCTGGGAACTTGGGCATTTACGGGTTCTTTGAGCGAAGTAAAAGGAAGCGCGGGATACGTGATTGTGAGTGGTATTCCTTACATTATCGGTGGAGCTAACCTTACAACGGCACGGAAAGCGGTTGAAAAATACAGCGTTGCAGGGGGTACTTGGTCTGCGCTGGCCGACATGCCTTTTAACATGTCTAACGACGGGGTCAATAACTGCATTGATCTTCTGAACGGGACTATTTTAACGATTGGCGGGAGGAATCATCCTTTCACCTCGGCGGGTGGAGATTTGGCTACTTGTGCTCTGTACAATATTGCTGGAAATACGTGGAGTACCACGGGAGCGTTGCACGTGTCTCGTTTAGAAAATATGGTCTGGCATTTAACGGATGCCCGCGCTTTGACAGCTGGCGGGTTTAATACCAATGACACCGTTTTTCTCAAATCGTGTGAAAGTTATGACCCGGCAACAGCGATCTGGTATACGGAAGGCGATTTGACCGTTGGAACTGCGATCAGTCAAATGAATGCCAATGTCACGCTCGCTAACGGAAAACCTCTTTTGATCGGCGGGTTTACAGCCACGACTCCTGATTCCGATGTTGTATGTGAAGTGTTTACGCAGGGTACATTCCCACCACCGACGACCTTCAACCTTCTTCAGCACGTATTAGTTTCGAGTGGACTCCATGCCGCTGTTATTTCTGCTACACAAGCAGGTAGTCTCATCGTTGTCTCGGGAGTTAATATTACGGGGTGTTCAGATAATGTGAATGGGAATTATACGCTCGTCGCAGGGACGAACGCCGCTGACGCTGCAATTTGGTACTTCCAAAATAGTGCGGCAGGAGCTACAAATATAACATGCACGGGGAACTATAATATTAGCGTCAGTGAATGGTCTGGCGCGAAAACAACGGGGAACATAATTGACGACAAGGGAGCCGTCACAAATGTTTCTGGGACTTCTCCGGCTGGCCCTACTGTGAACACGACTGACCCAAACGATTTGGTATACGTGTGTGTCGTAGACGACCCAGCTCATCCAATTACAGCGGTTTCCGGCGGTTATCTGGTTATTGATTACGATAGTTCAGCCACTTCTGAGGTCGCCTATCAGAAGACGACTGCAACGGGGGCTTATCAAGCTACATTCACCATTCCCGCTGGAACTGTCGGATGCAATATTTCAGCTGTGGCGTTCTTCCCTGCTCCCTCGAGCGGAGGGACGACAGCACCCCTTCGGACATTGATTGGAGCGGGAACTTGATCTGCTGTGGCAAACCAATGGAGTTGATCGAAGATGAGCCTTTGGGCAGACTTTATCGATGTTTTACGTGCCAAACTGAAAAGTCCGTTTATTTCGATAAACCTGGCTTTTTGTTGGACAGGGTGGATAAAATCAAAGAAGGAGAATCCGATGCCGCCGAAATATAAATGGTTTTCGCCAGAAAAAGACGATATAGGAGGATTAGATGAAGAATTCCTCGCCAAACTCGATCAGGCAAGAAATATCGCGGGATTTCCCTTCGTCATTACGTCTGGGTTCCGGACACCTGAGAAGAATCAATCCGTCATCGGAGCTGTTTCGGATTCCGCTCATCTTAAGGGTTTGGCAGTCGATCTTAAGGTTGAAAACAGTCATGAAGTCTATTTGATCGTGATTTCATGCACTGCCGTTAAGATTGCGCGGTTCGGGATTTACATTGACCAGAACAACTTCCCGACACATGTACACGTCGATGTAGATCCAGAAAAAGTGGCCGAAGTTGTATGGATAAAACGAGAAGGCCAAGCAACAAGCTCTATTGAGAGTGCATGATCAAGAAAAAAACACCTCGTTTATTGTTGAAATTGGTGTTACAACGTCTTACTACATTGGAGGATACTATGTCGGCGACACTCGATGAATTGAACACGGCGTTAGGGGCTCTAAAGGTCGAAGTGGATCACTTGACAGTAGACGTGGCGAAGTTGACGCCACCGCCCACCGCGCTTGATCTAACCGCGCAAGTCCAGCAAGTGACAGAAGCGACTACGGCTGTCACGGCTGCGGACGCGGCGGTCAAAACCATTACGGGATGATAGCAACGGCGGTCTTTTTAGCGGGTGTCTTCATTTACCCGTATTCATGGGCTCCTGGTGTAAGGAATCCTGAGATGGACGAGAAGACGTTGTGCAGTGCAACGTTTCGCACTAGTAGCATACGTCCTTCGACGGAGTACACGAACAAGCTCAAAGCCATTCAGATTCGCGAGCATCCCGAGGTCGACTGTTCAAATGGCTGCGAGGAGGACCACGTCTGGCCGATCGAGGCAGGTGGCGACCCAAAAGACTCCGATAATCTTTCTCCTCAACCCTATTGTCCAGCACGCACGGCTGGCACGACCTGCTTTGGTGCACGCGAGAAGGATAAGGTCGAGAATTACTGGCATAAAATGATCTGTGAAGGCAAGATGACCATCGATGACGTTGAACTTCAGCTACCGTTATGGAAGGACGTGTACAAGCGGCAAAACCTTTAAGGAGGACACATTGGAAAACTACATGGTATCAGTGGCAATCAAGAAAGCGGCCCAGGGCCTAGCTAAGGGGATCGTGACATTCGTTCTTTCGGCAAAAGCCGTGACTTTAGAAACCAAGCTTGGCATTCACTTGGACACAACTACGTTCCAGGCGGGAGCGGCAGCGTTTATTTTAGCAGGGTTGGAATACGTGCATGACTGGGCGAAACTTCGTTTCCAAACGGTAAAATGGCTATGAAGACATTTCTCGTTTCATTGTTATTGTTATCGACGTCTTTCGTCGACGGAGATATGATGGTGTGGAAGACAGAATACGGTACGGTTGGTCTTCCTTTCCAGGCGACAGAAGGACTTATTGGGTATGATGGCATCCTGAAGCAATCTATAGCGGGAGCTTCATTGCCCATCTATACGGATCCTAAGAACGTATTGGCTCTGCAAGTCGGAGCCATAGCTCCTTGGCCGAACGAATCAGGGTCTACAGTTGAACCTTATATTGGGTTTGGACATGACTTGGCGCGAGAATTGCCTGTCTTGTCGGAATATAAGTCTCTACACCTAAACATCTTTGGTCGGTATGCTTCTACTCAAGGAGGACGATTCGGAGCTGGAATTTCTGTATCGTATTCTCTATTCTAATGGGGTCATATGGAAAAGTACAACATGCGGGAATTCGTGGCGAAGCTAGAAAACAGTATAGAAAAGATGCTGAGAAAGTGGAAAATGGCCTCACGCATCGAGGATGGTCCCGTAGTTCAGCTGGAATATCAATTTGAACAATCCCATATCGCGCTAGATATTTTCTGGCATGACGCAGAAGAACGTCTAAACATTGAATGTCGAAGTCCCCGAATGAATCGGAAAGACCAATTAAAAGGTTTGACGGATGAAACGATAACAGTTGTAATGGATCGTATCGGAAATTTTGCTCAGATTGCCCAAGGCAAACGGCTAAAATGAATGGTCGAAAAAGATGATCCTGACTGGCGCGAACGGATCGATTCGGTCGTCCTCTATGACAAATTGGAAGATCTCCGCGTCCAACTTAAAGAACTCGACCGCGTGGTTCGCGGCGGACGAGACAGTTTGCTTTCAGAATATCGTAGACATGACCAAGACCTCTCCCGTATTAACGCCATTCTGTTCCAAGACCCGACAGGCCAAAAAGGGCTCCTGCATGATGTCGATGTCTTGATGGGTCGACGGCATGAGAAAGACAGCATACGGGGGTTGAAGTGGCAATTCTGGGGGGCCATCGCGGTAGCCATCATCACATCGGCGGCGATGATCTTGACAAACTTTGTAAAGATACGGGACACGTTTCTAAAGATAGACCCCTTGGAGACGAGAATCAGCCAAGCGAAACACCCGAAGTCGAAGAAGAAAATCTACGTCATCCATCACCTGCCGGCAGAGGAACCATCGGTCGTTCCAAATCCATAAAAAAACCACCAGCCCAGTGTCTATCGTGCACCCATACGCATATCGACCACTCTATGTATGCCCCCCGCAGGTGCTTAATCGAAGGTTGTGTGTACTGTGGATTTAAAGAAACTTCTCGTCAAATACCGTCTTAAGGGTTTCCGTCAATCGAGGAGAACGGGGGTAGGGGTTCATGCGGGCGGACCTGGCAACTTTCCAAAGAACTTGAAACGTTTTAAGAATCTCCCGAACCTCGGCATGATCAGAAGGATCGTTGCAGTGCGCCAGCAAGAATTCCCTCAGCCAGGGAAGTTGCTCACGGTAGAGGAGTCTGCCAGATTTCATATCACTCCTCGTGGGAACTGTTCAGATACTCCAACAATATGTTTATGGCTTTCTCTTTCAGCTTTCCGTCGATATCGGAGAGATAGAAATGTTTTAAGAATTCCAAAGCAAGTTCAGCCTTATTCATTTCTGCTCCCTGGCGAGCCGGACGAGTTCGTCAAGATGATCGCGCCACGCTTCTTTGTTGTATTTTTCTGGCAAATTGGCAAGAATTTGATTGACCTTCTCTTCCACCGCGTCGGGCTTGTTTTCTGGCACAAACTTATTTTGTGGGTGACCCATTGGCCAATGGAAACCAGCAGAATCGCGTCTTCCGCAGTTTGGATCGTTACAAAATACTTGGTCGTGGTGTCCTTTACAAGAGTGAATCTTCTCCGGCGCGGGTGGGGCGGCGGCTTCCAACTTGGCGATGCGCTTCTCCAACTCACAGATGGCTTGAAATTCAAGGTTCACTTCTTCTCCTCGGTGAAGGGGGCGAGGGCTTCCTTAACATATTCTGGAATCCCATATATAGCCATTAAGCTAGAATATTTTTTTAATGCCTCCACCACTTTCAGGGCGGCTTCGAGAGTGTCTAAAAGTTCATTGTGTGGAATATCATCACAAGCGCAGTTCGCGCTAAAAGCCCCTTTCATGGGGCCATTTCGCAACTCCGCCAATCGT
>Ga0137397_10001244_pt1 | contig 17795 bp, 21 predicted proteins | sample czorhiz116metaG_FD_106658 | JGI IMG/M metagenome (GOLD analysis project Ga0137397, IMG submission 106658) | Vadose zone soil microbial communities from Angelo Coast Range Reserve, California, USA - czorhiz1.16 metaG | ecosystem: Environmental > Terrestrial > Soil > Vadose zone | place: USA... | reverse complement strand
GGCGTCCCCCCAGCACCTTCGGGCGTAAATCTCCAATTTACTTCGGAATTTCCAGTCGCATGGACCCCGAATGACACGTGTTCCTCCTCCTCGCTCTCCTGGAATGCGATGTTGGCCCATGATCTCGTGAGGTGACAACCAGTAACTAGGATGATATCTTCACGACTTATTCCCAAGTCGCGCTCCCGAGCGAACGCATACCAATAGTCGATGTGCTTGACTATGCATTTAGCGAACGCCGCACGAGCAGTCGCGTCCTTGCTTGTTGCTGGCAACGGAAGGGATAGAATTGCGCCTCGCCTCCTGGAACATGAAAAGGAAAATTCTGCAGCTTCATCAGGCCTGTGAGGGGTCAGTGACAAGAAATCAATGTATGAGCTCGGAACTCGATACCCCAAGGCACCACGTTGATGGACTTCAGAGTTGTCCTTGACCCCATGTGATCGGAGATTATTGGGCTGGAGTGTGCCAGTATTTGTAGGCGATGACGTCCTAAGTATAAGCGGTTCATGATGCTGCGGGACACCATCTTGATGAGATTGATGATCTTCAGGGAGTAGGACATTGAATAGGCGGTGAAAATAGCCTTCGCGGATGAAACCAACGTCGCCAATTTCTACGGCATTGTAACGCCCTCCCGGGCTGGGATTCCAAAGTGCATGGCCATAAGCTGGATACCTGATCGCAAGCTCTTCACGGAAAATATCGTACTCCATCAATACGGAGAGCGAAAAATGACAAGCGCTGCGACACGCTAGTCTTACTAATTCTCAGCGCAATGTGACGCACCAGAAGAAAACATGGATCTTTGACCCTGTGCCTGATATTTCGTTGGCCAATACTGTAGTAAAGCTGGCGAGTGATGCGTATAACTGCCTGAATCAATAGGTGTTAAATGCATGCATCGCAGAAGGTGAGGTATAGCAAGAGAGCGGCATGAATGGCATAGTAAAGAGTGAACAAAATAATGTACATGGCACTTTTGGTCAACTCCACAGCTACAACTATAATATGCTGCACACTAGTGTACTGCTTCCACTGAGGCTGATGGCAAAGATCGAAAAGGTTAGCTAAGATTAGCCTAAGAGGCTACTTCAAACGGCATCCAAAAGAACGATGGTGCCAGTGTACGAGATCTGATTCTCCGGTGGATCCGGTTAGTTCTCTGAATCTGAATACGTACCTTGCCGCTCGGACCACGATCATTGCACGATCTACGGAATCTGGTCATCCTTCTCCTGAAAAGCGAAATTAGCCCATGATCTCGCAAGATCGCGCCCAGTGACCCAGGATAACCTGCGGTTGACTCCTATCCCACATTCCCTTCTCCCGAGCGAAGCCTATAAATCGTTGATGCCAGAGCTTCCGGTCCTCGCTTTGGGTGAAACTGGAAGATATAAATAGGACTGCACCTCGATCCCTCGAGCATGTAAAATGACCGACCGTTGATCAAGCCTCAGTGAGAAAAGTCCTGTGAGCCGAAACTCTCAAGGCCCTCTGGGACCCCCTCTGAGCCGGGAATTACTGGACGTGGCGTGTGCTCGTACGAGTAGGTGACATGGTGACACCCGGCGGGCCGCGGGGAACACTACCCCGATGGGCTTCTCGTGGAGTAGAACATTAAACAGGTCATGGAAAGATCCCCGGCGAAGGAAACCAACATCGCCGATTTGCACTGCACGATAACGGGGGCTTGGCTCCCAGAGGGCGTGTCCATGATCAAGATACTTGATCACAAGCCTTCGCGGAGAATAGGAAGATACGAACAAAGGAAAATGGTGGACATCGTACCATGGTGGCTCCTGGTGTCTGCCTGACAGGCCAGCGACGACTGAATGCGTAAGACAGACTAGATTTGTCTTTACTCTGCGCCTGAATATTGTGCTGGTCCCCCGTACTGTAGTAAAGCTAGCGAGTGATGCGAATGAATGTCTGAATCAATGAGTGTTAAATGCATGCATCGCGGAAGGTGAGGTATACAGTAAGAGAGCGATGGGTATGAGTGGCATAACGAGTGAACAAAATGATATTACAATGATGTGGATTATTAAAAAGAAAAGTATGAACAACAGGTAAGGATCAAAAGCGCGAAAATAGTAACATAGGATAAACAATAAGATAAGAAAAGAAAATTTGCAGAACGAAGGAAATATGCTGTGACAATGCGAAAAGGCGGGGGGTCAGCTAAGAGCTGGGTCTTCTTCCATGCTACTTCGAACGGTATCCAAAGAAACTTTGCTCATGTCGAGGAAGCTGTCCTCAGGTGGCGGCAGTTCTCGATCCATGTCATCTCTCATATCAAGGAACGATGGTGTACGAGAAATCATGGGTCTCAAACTAGGACCAGCCGAAGGGGGATCGAGCGCGTGACGTGAAGCAGCACTTGGTCGCGGCACCGGCGGTGGTGATAGCGGCGCAAGCGCCACAACACTGGAGCGATCTCCAGATGTGAGCGAAGGTACATCTTGAGGACTGACCCCTGATGATGTTGATGGTCGCGAACGTTGGCGAGGAGGTGGCGGGAGTCCATGTGGGGTATTGAGGGACTGGATAGACGTGGAACGCACGGTCTGCCCGAGAGAGGTAACACCGGTCTGTGGACGGCCGTTAGTGACGTTACTCACTTTCCCTTGCAGTGAATTTCCACGTGTCCTTTGCCGACCTTGCGCGAGAAACCTGCCACTCGCCGTCCCAATAGAGTCGAATTGTCGATTAGCGGAAGGTGGAGATGATGACCTAACTGAGGGTATTTGTTCGTGGGCTGGACGCAAAGCATATCTTGAAGTCGCAGGGGAGGTGACGAGATTGTCATGCTCACGCACGAACCCATTAAGATTTTCGCCGTCTCGAATCATATTCTCAAATTTGAGAATGTCGGCCGCTGACAAGATATGCTGGGGTCCAAGGTCCCGTGGTTCACCCCCGGCTCCAGGGTTATTAGGTATTTCGTCGTCCCAAAAGGATGATAACTCTGGCTTATTCGAAACGGACGGTTGGCGTATTGGAATGGCCGTGTGAGGGCGAGTCAGGGTGGAGGTTGTTGAGGGTTGACTAAATAGTGACGGCGTGTCATCATCAGGTTCTGGGGTTTGCGAGGACGTAGACCGCCGCAAGCTCGTCCCAGAAAATAGACGTTTGCGAACACTTGTCGGACTCAACACTGGGGAGCTCAACGGGGACTTCTGCGACACCTGAGGACTTGGTCTGTACTCTTCAGGTACCGAAAGAGCATCTCGACCCGAAATGGAGTTCGAAGAGCTCGCCTGCTTCAGTGAGGCAGGTAAAGGAGGCATTGGAATACGCGTATGGTGAAATGAACGTTGCTTCTTCACCGCCTTTGTGTCTTCGGCAAGGGGCAGGCTCGGGGGAGTACTGTTCCCCATAGCTCGTTTAGGCATGTTCTGAACGGAGATAGCCTTCTTTAAGGAACGTGTCGGGCCAGACTCTCGGGGGGATTTGGAAGTCTTCGACGTCGACTCGTGAATATCGCAAGTGGCATCCGTCGATGGGGAGGACGGTCGACTCTTGCCGGGCTTTTTGGCGTCTTTGAGTCGCCGTATGTCTCGCAAACGCCATTCGGCCTCTGAAGTATCAAGCCTCGATGAAACCGACGATGCAAAGGATAAGCTAGAAGAAGACGATGTCGCGGATTGAGGTATGTGCTCGATGAAAGCTGGCAACAGAGAAAAATCGAGTTGCTGGACATCATCTGGGGCAGGTGGAAGTTCAGAGGCTGGGGGAGCTGTTTGTGGCAGCAAATGTTGCAATTTGCTAGACGAGGCTTGGCGGATAACAACCCGTGGGGAAGTATTACTCGGGGGCACTGGGGATACCAGGTGGTCAGACACCAAATGATCAGTCCTCAGACGACCCGCGTCGATCAACCCTCTGGGCAGTGTCCTCGAACGAACTGCAGTGGAGCTGTTACCGTATGCGTCCGTCAAGGTCACTGACGATGGGGAGGCGGCGATGCAAGACCGGTCGTCCCAACATTCCCGAGGTGACTGGGGAGAAACGGGGGATGGAGAAAAGCTATTTTCCCGCATGAGTACGCGTTCGCTTTCGACAGTCAACCTGAAAAAAGTCGTGTTTTAGCACCGAGGCAAAGCCCCCTTCGAGAAGACCTCTCACCGCGATAGATGGCGACGCGACATTACGGGGGACAAGAGGGGGGAACTGATGGGAGAGGAATCGGCGGTCGTGATGTCGCTCCGTTGATGAGACAGAGAGGAAGAGGAGGTAAAGGATGTCCGATTGCGAGCATGGGGTGGGTCTTTACGAGCGTGAGATTCCAAAGTAGAAACCTCAGAGAAAGTGGAAAAGCGGAGCGACTCGGAAACATTTGGAGGACCATGCGGGTACTTGGCAGCAGCGGCAAAAGGGTCCAGATCGGAGCTGAACACAGATTGGGGATAGGCCTCTAGAAACTCGTGCTGGACGGCCTGAGGGTCAGCCCATCCAACGGCAACAGAGACCGGTTTGACCGCCGATTTTGTGGGTCGAGCGGGAGACTCGATATCACCCGTGTGAAGAGGAAGGACTGGGGACGCGGGCTCTTCTATGGGAGTGGGGGACTTCTTAGGCTTGAGGCCGATGGCAGTTGCAATGGTGTTAAACTTTTTTGACCCCGAGAGCCTATTGTTTGACAAGTGAATTAGAAGGGGAGGGGAAGAGCGAGGAGAAGGACACTCACTTGGAAGATTTTGACAGGACGGAAGAGCGAGACCACCATGGACGGGAAGAGGAGGGAGTAGGTAACATGGAGATGAGACAGCGAAGGAGTGAATAGGAAGGAGTGGAAGAGAAATGGAGGATAATTTACTCCGCCGAGACGTGGGATGAGAGTGAGCAAAGAGATACAGTGAATGAATGTTACAACTCGTGACGATCTCGGGGATGGGGTCGAATTCAGGTCATTCCGGTCCAGCCAGCTCAGGGCTGCGCTTTTGCAATGTCGTCGCTGCCCGCTGGCAAGAGTTTCGCTCCCGGTTCGCCCTTGAGCGCGGCAAACAGCCTTACGTGTTTTTTTGCACCAGGGCACCAACCTTGACGCCAATCTCCGGTTTAGGTTCCTCAGTGGTCATAAAGCTCCTCTAACCCGTTTTTTTTTTTTCAAAAAGAAATTACCCACGGCACTCCCGAGGGTACAATAGCAACCCCCTCATTATGAGCTCCCTTTATCTGATCTCACGATAAGTTTCACCACATCCCGTCAACAAGCACAAGTCGTGAGCCAACCATTTTCGGTTTGCCGCTCATATGATCAGCCCCAGCCCTCACTCCGCTGTTTCTGTACCTTCTTCCGAAGCCGCAACCGCGAACCCTTGTCATTTCTATGGGCGACGCTTCATTTCAGCCTTTTCATGTGGCCCAATGAATCACGTCGCTTTGACGTGTCATCATTCATCACCGTGAACCCGAACAATGGTCGTCCACTCAGAGTCGTGTCCGCGGCACCGGTGTTCAGAAAGTGATAAAAAAAAATATGACACAAGCGACACGTGGAATTAATCACCCAAGCTCTGCCCACACATCTTCTTCGTCTCTGTCCCTCGCAGCTTGCGCCGCTCGCGGCATGTCAGACATTGGGCCGCGTTGCGGATCATCCTGCGCGTCAAAAACCACGGCGTTGCGAGGGAGAGGCGCGTGGAGACCGTCGCTCTCGTCATCAGAAATATCCAAGTCCATATCGAGACTGACCCCGGCCCGACGCGCTGCCGATAAATCTATTGGCTTTGGACGCGCGAATATTGACTGGCCCGACCTGTATACTCACTGGTCATTATATTGAGCCATCCATAAGAACAAACATGCTTACTGTCGCACTATATTCGCCAGCCGCCCAAATTGGAGCACGTTGCGGGCGACGAGAAGTAGCGTATCGAAGACCTCCGCCTCTTTGCTCGTTGCACCGCAGCCGGCAAAGAGGATAACGAGTAGCGTTAAAACGCAAAACGCGGTCACGAAAAGATCAAACACATTGAAAGGGTGTTTCCAGAATTGCTGTCCAGTGACCCCGTAAATCAGCTTAAGATCCGAATTCGCTGTCACTCACGCGTCCCAAAGCAAGGAAGCGGATCGCCACTTCTGCAATCATTGCCGAGTTGATGATGACCTCCAGGATGTAGAATGCGAGGCCGGGGCAACCTTCCCGCATACTAAGCACCACTGTCGATATCGATAGTGCAGCCATGCCAAGGTAGAGAAAGATATATGTCCGGGAGTGTATCACACGGTTGGCGATACCCTTCCTGATCTCCTCCCGCGTCATGGCGTGGATCGAACGCGTTGGCCTGCCGAACATGTAGTTAGAACACAGAAACTCTTCTACGACGGAGGAACCCACCTGGGAAGTGGAGGCTGCGAGTCATTGTAACTACCAGCTAAAGGTTCCCGTTCTCCTGCTTCAATGTCGTCGTCATCGTCCCGCCGTGACATTTCGAAGGATGTAGTAAAGCACAGCCTTGCGTGGCTCCGGGGCTCAGCCCGGCCCGGGGAAACCCGCTTCCTAACAAACAATGACAAACATACAGCAGCGCTCGTTCCCGGATCTGGACTCCTTGTCTTGAACGACTCTGTTTCATCCTTCCACGAATTATCCCACTCGATCCTTAGCTCAAGCAACCTTTCAAGATGGGTGGGGGTGACTTGAATATGAAAAAGTCATGGCATCCGCTCCTGATGAAGAATCAGGAGCGGGTGTGGTTGGAGGAGAAGAAAGCGGTACGTCGCAGCACCTCTCCCAAGTCTACAGACCTATGTCCTCACACACACATCATCATAGCTCGAAGAAAAGAAGAAGCTCGATCAGCTTCGCAAAGAGAAGGAAGAAGAACGCCAACTACAAGAACTCCAGCGTCTGCAAGAGGAACAGACGGGGAAAAAGACTAAGGAGAAGCTCGAATGGATGTACGCTACACCGGCCACAGGGTCCAGTCAAAATCAGAACGACTTGGAAGATTATCTCTTGGGTAAGAAACGTGTTGACAAGATTTTGATAGGAAATGAGCATGAAAAGGTAAGTTCGTTTACCCGCAAGCACGGCTCTTGGCCATCTCAACGCTCTCCTCAGATCGGTGCCTCGCATAAGAACTTTATCGCCGTTCAGAATGCGAATACGGTGCGGGACGTTGCAGCCAAAGTCCGCGAGGACCCTCTCCTGGCTATCAAACAGCAGGAAGCTGCTGCCTATGAGTCACTCATGTCCAATCCCCTGCGTCTGCGCGAATTACAGGAGCGCAACGGTATCAGGCCTTCAAAGAAGGACAAGAAAGAAAAGAGACGCGATAAACGGGAGAGAAAGGAGCAGCGACGACAGGAGAGGGAGGAACGTCACCGCTCGCCAACGCTGCCCTCCGACTCCGGTGAACGTGACTACGACCGGCGGCGCTCTCCTCGTCCACGACACTCTCTAAGTCCTCGAGACCGCTACTCTCGCTCTCCCGATTCTCGCCGCTACCGCGACCGCGATGACCGTCGACGTCCTTCCTACTCCCCGCGCCGGGATGAACGTCGTAGTCGTAGCCCAGATTCCCGTTACGGACGACGAGAGCTGAATCGTGACACTAGTCGTAGTCGCGCTCTTGGTCAACGGCAGCCTCGATGGCCGCGCTCGGATGAGTCCGAGCCCGATACGTACCGCGAGCGACGGGGCAGAAGTCGTAGTTATTCCCCTAACGGGAGAATACGGCATGATGGTGATGGTAGTTTGCTCAAGCGCTATCGCAGCCGTTCGCCCGCGGTCGAGACCACCCCTTATCAAAAGCGCACGCGTCCTAGCTCACCACCCAGGCCACCAATAGCGGCGAGCACTAGCGAGGATCGTGCAGCACGCCTAGCCGCTATGACCAGCAATGCCGCTGAGATGTCGACGGAAAGAAAAGACAGGCTGAATGCACTGTTGGAGAAAGAAAAGGCGGAGTTGGAAGCGGAAGAGCGCGTCCGCGAAAAGTCCAAGGGTATGGGTGGGTTCTTGAGTAACGAGCAGAAGAAAGTGTTTGGTGGTCACGGCGGCCTCGAGGAGCGACTTAGGAGAGGGAGGGCAGGTCTGGTTCCTCAGGTCGACTGATATTCATCTTACCGTGTCATACCCCAATACTAGTAATTCGTTTGTGTTGTATCCTTCTGACTCTGATCATCAAATGAACAGATCCGAAATATGCATTTGTATGAAGAAGGCTGCGGCGCAATCACAAATCGAAGTTGGAACGAAAAACAAGGGCACGAGTACAGTACATGAACCAGCATTTGGGCCGCCCGCGGCGAACTATCCCGATGCGCTCGCGCTCGCCCGACACGCAGCACTCCAGCAGGTGTTCAAGTTCCTTCGTCAAATGCAACCGAAGAGTTCTCCGAATTTCGGCTGGATGTCGATGTCCCAGAGGAGTAAGAGGAAATCGGCGTCGAGAGAAAAAGGGGAGAACAGGGGACGAAGAGGCCGTCGTCGTATCGGCTGTAGCCCAGCTTCCCTCCAACGCCGATGAACCCGAAGAGCGGGGACGACGCGTTCTCCGAAGACGGCCTGGCGGTATCTGCCAGTGCAGGCCCTTCTAAACGCGTCCGAGTCCTCAGGCTGCTCCGAATCGACGATGCGAGGATCCCGGACGCAGGTTCGTCCGGCCGGAGCGACAACAGATAACGGGTGAGTGACAAGCGCTAGAATCGTAACCCCCCCCAAAAAAACCGAAAGGTGAGAAGGGGGGAAGAGAACGGGGGGGGACGTCTTGTCAATTTACAGTACCTTTGACAGATGAACCATTCCCCGAACCTGAGGCACCGACTCCCTGGGCCTGGGCCCGGCGGACGGGCTCGGAGCAGCTGACACCTTTCGACTACCCCAGAACAGGTCGGGTGAATGCATCCTATCGCCACTACCTTTTGACTGCGCCAGCTTTGGATAGACCAATCCTCGCTTGGAGCGTTTTTTTCATTGATAAGCGCATGACATAAAATACTGTAACGGGAGCCGCCTGCGCGACACGCACCTTCCTGACGCGGTCAATGGGCGGCTGCTGGAGCAGCGCCGGAAAATGGACATGAACGGGCTGAATGGAAGACATCGATGGATGACTCTTAGCAAATGGAGATAGCGACGAGATCTCTTCACGACATGCGCGCCTTTTGAGAGCCACATGTCGATCGGAACCAGACGAGCTGAAATTGGGTTTTTAAACCAACAGTCCAATATGAAACCGTACGAATGACACAGCTTGTGGTGAGACATGTAGTGCGATAGCCGCCCTGTTTCGACGCGGGGCCCGTCGGCGGTCAGCCGCGAAAGATGAAAAGCTACGGGGAAAATATGACGGGGGAACTCGGTAAAGAAACCGAGGGGATCAAGAAGCACGAGATATACGCCATGTGTGTTGGGGGGTTATGAAGTCAAGCCTCTCCTCCCTCCGAGTCAGGATTATGTGCCCGCCAAAGCTCGACGCCGCATAGCGGAAGCAAAAGCCTATGAGAGTGAGGATAATTAGTAAAGGAAACCCCGATTAGCCGGAAGAAACATGCAACGACTAGTTGGACATAGTCACGAGGCGCGCTACGCCCCGAGGTTGAGTTACTTGTGCCCTCCAATTCGTCAACTATGATAGCAAGGTTTGCGAGATCCACATCCGCTGGTTCATCGGTGGACGGTTGGGGTTGCGGCTGGAGGAGCATAAGCCGAGAGGAGATTAAAGAGAAATACTGAAACACCGTGACCGAGGGACCCTGCTGAGTAGACGGCCCAGCTTCGTTAGGCGGAGGTGGCTGCGTGTCCTAGGAAGAAATTTCGGCAAGAGAGACCATGCTTCTGAGTAGACAACATACGACAATTTCCACGTCGTCAAATTCGCTCGTGAAAGCTCCTTGCTGTCGATTGAAAGTAGGATACGGGTGATATCTTCCTTGGTGAAGGAAGCGATAATTAGGAAGGCGAAGGGGGTACGATTGATTGTCTTTAGGGTCCTGAGACATGGTTCAGATGTGAGATGGGTCGCTGAGCCGCTTATCAACTGAGCGAATGAAAACGGCGACTGGGAGAAGCTTCGATAACAAGACGGCATGGAGAATTTGGGAAAACAGATCCCGGCATCAGGAGCATGAGGGATTATCTGTCAGATAAATTTTCACACCCAGCACCATTGAAACACAATATAGAAAAAGCAACTTTTTATAGAGCGATTCATAGACGCCAATGATGGGGGTCAACACTGCGAATCAAACAGGTTCATTTTCTTGCTTCTGAGCTCTTCTACTGAATCGACTTGCGACTTTCTGCAAACCGTGTCAGCAACACTCGTACGACTGGAGAAACCTTGACCTTTAGATGCGATGCCGGGGAGTCTACTTGCAAGACTTGCATTTTTGGGTTCGAAAGGGTAATCAGGCGCAAGGTGTGGTGCCAAGTGGCTGCCCAGTGTGGGTAAGTTCGCCACTGCTGCCAGATCCGCTAATTTGCGCTTGCGGGGAAACGAAAAATTTCCTGATCTTGTGCCTGATGAACACATATACATCCGTATATTCTGACGTCGATGAATAGAGTCATCCTTGGATAATCGCAGTGAGAGGGGACTGCTGGTTGGCTGAATAACCAAAATATCAACGGTCATAACGCCTATGCCATTCTCCAAGGCTTTTCTGACGGGATCCATAGACCTGGAGGACTCTGATCAACGGACGTCAAGGCCCGCGGGAGAACAATAGAGTGGGCCACTGACTCACGCTTAGCCCGGCGCCAAGGCAGTTGAGCCGAGGGATTCATACCTCTTTGAAATTGCTTCGACGACATCGACTGCTCTGACATGGAGACTCCATGCTCCGGGTTACCAAAACTAAGCGCAGTGGGAACATGGCCAATTGTTGTCTTGGAATAGTCCACCCGGAAGAAAAAATGCCCCGAGAGAAGAGCACTTGTGCCATACGCAGGCAGGTAAAGTATAGTTGATCCGAGGAATAGACCCGTCGGCCTCCTAGAGAGAAGCCATTGATCGCTGTAGCACTCGGCTCTCAAACGCGTGATACTTGGTCGCCAGGCATCCACGCGCCCATGCAAGCACGCTTTGCCAACTAACTTAGGTTGGTCGAAGAGTTCCGGTGGCTTGGTGCGTCCGAAGGATCTGATTACCAGAAGAGTCCAAAGAAACCGATCATATGTGGCCCTCGTCTTTGCCGCGACAACCAGTAACCGATGGCAAGCCCTTCGAGTTCCCGTTTTCGGCGACACGGACCCTTCAGGCTTGTTATATCCCCGCACGTTCACTTTGGGACATCCACCGGGATGAACGGGCCAATCTTTGATGCACCCACCCTGCCAAAACTCCATGGTGATCAGTTGCTTGCACGTAATCTGCGACTATCCGGCAGACAACTTTACCGGCCTACAAAGAGCGTAATTATGACATATGCTCAATGTCCAACGCGCATTTAACCATCACGAGGGACTGATCACCATGGCTCGTTGCCAACACCCAGGTTGGGCGTATTCCTCGGGAACTACGGGAGTGATAAGATTCAGAAGTAGAGGCAAACCCAACGAGGCTGTATGCGGACAGATGAGTAAGTTGAAGGTAGATATTTTCTTACCTTGCGTCGACATACGGCCGCCCGGTCCGAGGTCAGTTGTTACGCGTTTAGGTGCAGCGACCGCCTCGCGCATAAGTTGAAATGTCTTCCCAAGGGACGCTGACATTCAATCGTGAGCCGTGTTCCAATTTAACAAGCGTGATAATCGCTCATCTCCGCTCAGAGGCCGTGCGCGGCATCACCGAATTCAGTAGGCACCGAGCACCCATGCTAAACCGCTTCTGCATTCTCAATCCCCCTGCCAGTTGAGGTGGCAATCCATACAATCTTATATGTCCGTCGGGTTTATCCTGCGGAACTCTTCGTGCGGCGCAAGAAGTACGAAACACCTGTCTACCAGTCACGCCATCCAGGGTTGAATGACTATATCGCTGGCGCGGTAAAAGCGATCGGTGATGAGCTTGTGCTCGTCAGCGCGCTCCCTCGTTGTGCCGAGAAGACATAAAAATGACTTTTTTTTGCTCAGGGGAACGTCGAAAAAGTTGTCATGGTCATCAAGGACAAGGACGAAGTCGCCTTGGAACGGTTTATCTTCTCAATTCAGAATATGATCACCGTTGAGTCGTTCAATAAGGACACAAGGTCAAATTCCCTTACTCGCCCATGCCACATGTCTCCTTAGTAAAGAATGGCCTATCCCGCAGCGTCGAAGGTGCCATGGCTACAGCGGCTTTGGGCCAATACTTTCGCTCCTTCATGGTGAAGCTTGGCATGATTGAGTCTCAGCTGGCAGAGTTGCCTCGTGATGGTCTGCAGTCCCCTGCCTAGGAATATTATTATGACACGCGCTGATACCTCCGGGAGGCGACAACACCTTTGCGATCGTCATGGAATTACAGGAAGACAAAGCACCGTCTGCGATGCCCGACAAGGTAATTCTCTGATGCATGTGCGCAAAGTAAATCTCTGCAACGCCAATCAGGATAATCCTCCACCCTGGCTACCAGCCGTAACTCAGCATACAACATCCGGTTCATCTGACAGAGCAGAGCTACATATGGTGCGGGCGGTCGACACAGGAGTTGTTAACGTAAGTAAATTAAATACTTCCAGTTGATACGCTACTTATGGTTTTATTCGTGCGCACAGCTGTCTTTAGCAGTTCAGGAATCTGCGGACAAACTGCGGATATTGGCCGATCTTGAATCTACGTCGAAAGGAGAACAGGTTGCGGGGCAGGGCAACCCTGAGATATCTGGATAATTGTATGAAACCACATAGGGCATGATGACGGACAAGAGAATGGAATTAGATATGATCATAGGAATATGTAGAACAAAAATGTGCTAGACGTCCACGCGTATACGCTGAATAATCGGAATGATCCTATCCCATTCTTCCATGGCCTAGAATAAATAAGTAAGGAGGGCGCGGAGATGACGAGGAAATCACTCACACTCCTGTATAATTCAATCTGCCCATCGGCGAGATTGTTCAGCATTTCCTTCATCTCTGCTTCTTTCGCGTATTGAAAGGTGGTCTGCTCACGCAGTGTCTCATTGCTAAAGGTATCAGATGTTTCATGTGCCGTCGTGACAGCCTCAGTCAACTGCTTAAGTTGTCAGCGCATGTACTCTCGCGTCAAGAACCATACTCACTTCTTTAATTTTAGCGTCCAGCTTCTTCATCTTCTCAACCCTGCTCCTATCGTCATCCGCACCCCTGATTGCATCCATCTTGTCCCTAAGATATGCGCTAAGGCCCAAGCCTGAGCTTCCCGCATGCCCACTTATAATCGCAGACAGCCTGTCCCTCTCTGCGGTTACGCCAGATAGGTATTCGGTGAGCTCCTCGAGGTCAAGTTGCTTCTGATCTCTCAACTTGAGCACAGCTCGGTGTGCATGAGAATAGGACAGCAGCGAATGCAGATGGACGAGGAAAGGGTCAGTCGTATTCTGAGTCTGAGGACGAATTAGAGTGGTTCCACCCAGAATAACCCCATTGAACGTACAGTATGTCGGAGTAGGGCTGAAAATTCGAGCAATGTATTCGAAAAATGATTTAGCTGATCAGTGATACCTGACTCGAGGAAACCCAGTCCCTGGACAGCGACAGCCAGATCATGGTAGTCCCCGGTGAGATCTTCACCAGATGAATCAGGGGTTCGCGCTCGTTTAGCCTTAGATCTAGCATTTGCAGGTAGTTAGCGACAAGACTCACCAGTTGTGCGACTGCGAACCCGGCTCCAGATGCGCTCGGACGTTGATAGGCTTTCCTCGAATTTGTCAACGTTTTCTCGCATCACAAGGAAGCGCTCGTCAGGCTTTCGAACACGCGCAAATGCATTGAGAAGGGTGTCGGATAGATTATCGATGACACCCTGTGACTGCTCTGGTCCAGGTGGATGCGCAACATGCTGGTGCATTATGACGTGCTGGAGGACAATGACTACGCGGACTTTCTCTGCGGAAATATCATAGGCGTACCCATTCCGTCGACTCGAAAAATGCTCGGACAAGGGTGCTGCGTTGAAGGATAGGGTGCCTCGCTATGCGTTGTAAGAAACGGTGGAGGCTGTTACCCCGTATCAGCCTGTATGCATATATGGTGCACTGTGACTCACTCTTGTCTACGGCGCTCCATAAATTCCGGGCTAAATCTGTCGCCAGTTATGTATTCTAGAAGGATGAACTCAAACGACAATGGATTTCTCTCGATGGCACAACCCACCTAATCGGTGTTTGTCAGGTAGTGGGGGAACAACGCATGCTGGAAAGTCCTTTACAAGATTAGTTCTGAGAAAGAAAAAGTCTTGAAAGCGTCTCCGCGATGAGGGGTTTGGGGTAGAGAAGATTGACAAGTTTGTCTGGCCAAGTTAATTGGAATGGAAAGTAGGTGGTGTGGGGGTTTGAAGCTCACCTTCGCGGTGACCAAGTATGAGACATACGCGTCTTTTGTCTCTGCCAATTCCTTGACGGGATCCTTGACCTGTGTAATAAGATACCCGTACCACTTTGGGTCATGTGGGCCGTGGTTCTCCTCTCCCTCCTCTATGCTCTGTTTGAAGCCGGGACGAGAGGGTACAGAAACATCGGTGTGTGTGTATCCATAGTCCGCAGGGGACTCCCAGGTGACACTATCGAAGACATCCTCGGCGTCGTCTCCGAGCATGGTGGCTAGCTTTGAGTGCTCGGCTGCACAGTGGTGGATGGAGCGCAGTTAACGAGGTTGTCCCGAATTTGGAAGGCGGTAACTGTAAGGCGGTACAGGACCCCGTCATCGCCACGCCGGCCCGCTCAAGCTGTTGCTATTCTTCCGCTCTCTCATCTCATGACGCGCAGCCGCAAGCTGCTTCTCTGGGCGGCCTCGTCACTGCTGTCCGCCTTGTCGGCGGCTAGCTATGAGGTCCCAGTTCTCGACGTGGATTACTCGAGACAAATCTGCTCCGGAATGTGGAGCGGCCAAAATACGTTCATAAATGGTACCTGTGCGATTATGGGGCTCCCAGCGATATTAAACCCGCGCTAGTTAGCTTCGACAGTACATCACAAGGACACCTGGCAATGGTCATCTACGAGTGGAAAGACTATCAATACCTCGGAAAGGTGACATCCAAGACAGAGGAGTACTTACCTGTAAGCATCGTGCTGCCCAGTGGCCGCGACACGCTCATCTGCCTTGCCAGCAGAAGACATACGTATGTACTTCCGATGCTGTACGAGGGGGTTTTTGCAGTGCATCCAACCTCGGTCGCTTTATTCTCGACTTGCCAACCGGGAAGTCAATCGAGGACACCTCGTTTTGGTCCGCGAGAGTCGCATTCCCCGCGAGCGAAAGCGGTTCCGGTGATTCGACAGGCCAACGTCTTCAAACACGTCAAGCTGCTGTCAGCCCCAACCCTAGTCCCTCCGAAACCCTCACATATCATGAACCGATTCAATATCTCGTCCGTAAAACAGGATATTACTGCGTCGGTATGTCGGTACGCCATCTGCAAAGCAAAAATATTGACGACACCGTCCCCCAGCTGTCGTGCCTGTCACGGTACTGCAGACCCCGTCGACATCTGCGTTACAGAGCCGGCAATCCTCAGATGTTCACCCATCGTATCGAGGCACAGTTCTGTTTCGTAATGTTTTTGATGGCCAACTCCCAGCGACCGATTATCCAAAAGTCAACGTATGTGGTTATTGTGTTCATTCGCTGTGTTGCGTGACCGAATCCTCTAGTTTTATTTCGTTATGTTCCTCTTATATACCATGGTGGCAGCTGCTTGGGGTTGGCTATGCTACAAGCATGTCACAGAACTTCTCCCAATACAAGTAAGGGCTTGTTTAGAATGCCACCTGTTCTGGACTAACGCCATTTAGTACTATCTCTCTTGTCTCGTCGGCTTCCTCATCGTTGAGATGGTTGCCAACTTGGGTAGGCCTTCTCGTGTTTTTTGAGTTGTTGTACTGATAGGACTGTCTACAAGCTTACTATCGATACCTTAATGCGCACGGGAAGGGGGCAGCATCGACTGTCTTCCTCTTTGTTGTCGCAATTCTTGACGCAGGCAGGAACTCGCTTTCCTTCTTCATGCTGCTGGTCGTTTCTCTCGGGTTGAGTGTCGTTCGTGATAATCTTGGTCCAACTATGCGCAAAGCTCAGCTTCTATCCGCTACTCATTTCATTTTTGGAGGTGATGCCTTCCTATTCTGAGCGGTGGCGTTTCTGAATGATCTCTTTAGTCCTATATGCCGTTGGCATCGTAGAACTTGAGTTCGAGTCGACTTCTGCTCTGGTACTGCTCCTCTTCGTAGTGCCACTAGCATTCACCTTGAGCGCATTTCTCATGTGGATCCTGTGGTCCCTCAATGGTAAGTTCACGTCAGGGTATTTCATTCGCACGCTGACGAATCCAAACAGCTACTATCTCCCAGCTCAAGGCGCGAAAGCAACACTATAAGCTCCGAATGTTCCAAAGACTACAGTACATCCTGCTCTTTGTCGTTTTCGTGATATCGATCTTTTTCGTTGTGTCAACGTTGACTTTCAGTGGCCGTCTCGCAGAAGGTTCGAGCTCCATGTACCAAGCTGTTGCCTCTTCAACTTAACAGTATACTCTTTATGCAGATTATGCGGCAAAGAGCTGGAGGGTCCGCTGGTGGCTTCTTGATGGCTGGCTATCCTTGCTCTACTTCCTCGCCTTCGGAGGTATCGGCTACTTATGGCGGCCATCGGCCAACAACAGCAGATAAGTCCCTCTCCTTTATACCCGGTTTTCGTGTCCTGATTATGAGCTTGGATATCCACGTTGTTGATGTCCGACGAATTGGCTCAAGACGAAGAGGATGCCGAGGATTACGACCTCGACACGATCGAGCGTCGGACTGACGCGCGGCGTCGCGACGATGATGAGGTGACGCTTGTGGGAGGCCGCGGCACGTCATCCGTGAACGAAGATGCCGTCGTCTTTGAGATAGGGGACGAGGATGCCCATGATCTGAGCGACGATGACGATGCACACAAGTCACGACATGACTCTACAGGACCTGCTCACGATGACGGCGACCACGCTGACGAACGCGTCGGCTTCCTCAACGGTGAACCAAGGTCAAGAGACCGGGATGATTAGACTAGCTAGCATATCGCTCGTTACGAGCCCAACTATAATTGTAAGTAGAATACATATGCAATGTTGTCTAGCAGGATGTACGAAAGCAAGGGCAACACCTAAAATCCGTCTCGAATACGGCCCGTCGAGGTAGTATAGAGGCGGGCGGCGATGTTCATGCTTTGGAGTTCCTAGTACAGCATTATGGATGTTAGCAAGGAGAGCTTATTTTATAACAGTGTGCGCACCTGGAACAATAACTTGGCAGCGTAAGGAATGAATACCTGCGAACATGATGTCTTGGTTTTGCAAGCACGACACTGACAACATGATATGAGGTTGGGGCTGGAGTTTCACATGGAGATGATCCCTTACCTCGAAGCTTTGCTTTTTCTGTCGCAAAAGGGATGGGTAGTTAGCTGGGAAAGGAACGGATCACAAATCAAAGACGTACCAAGTTCGCAATTGCCGTTAGCCCGCATCTGAAAAAAAAAAAAAGGGTTTGTAAGGACACGGCCGGAACATCGACAGAGGTCGAGACTCACATATCACAAACGTGCAACCGGTAGGCGTCGCTTGCGTCGAACAGGCGTTCCTTGAGGAACGCGGCCACACCGTGAGAGATCATACAATCGCGTTCCATTTCACCGAACCGGAGACCGCCGTCGCGACTACGACCCTCCACCGGCTG
>Ga0137397_10001242_pt1 | contig 17825 bp, 14 predicted proteins | sample czorhiz116metaG_FD_106658 | JGI IMG/M metagenome (GOLD analysis project Ga0137397, IMG submission 106658) | Vadose zone soil microbial communities from Angelo Coast Range Reserve, California, USA - czorhiz1.16 metaG | ecosystem: Environmental > Terrestrial > Soil > Vadose zone | place: USA... | reverse complement strand
GGGCCGCCATCCTTCGCCGCGACCGCCAGCACCTTCAAGTCGCGCGCAGCTTCACCGCCCAGCTTCGTGGTGGGCGCCGCCACGTACGCGATACCGTAACGATCCTTGGCCAGGTGATCGCCGAGGTTGCGTTCCAGCTTGCCGTCCGCCGAGACGTAGTTGGCATAGATGCGGAGATGCTCGTTCCATTTGTCGCTGCCCTTGAGAACCATGTCGGAGATCTCGGTCGCCTGGTGATAGCGCAGCGTCAGGCCATAGACGTGGATGGGCTCGTTCTTCCACTCGCCGGTGAGGCCGAGCTGTCCCCAGGTGCGGATGTTCTCCTCTTGCCCGCGCGCCCACTGCGGCCGCCAGCTCGTCCCGTCCCACCCGCCCAGCCGCTCCGAGCCGAAGATGCCGTCGAGCTGCTTCATGGTGACGCGCACGAGCGGGTTGTCCTTGTGCACGACGATGCCGTAGCCGGGCTGCCAGCCGGGGACGTCGTAAGAACCGGTCGCCAACTCGACCTCGACGGGCGAACGGTCCTTGTAGCGCTCGAACAGCTCCTGCTCGGCGAAGGTCACCTTGCGGCCGATGCCGACGTCGCCGTCGCCGAAGGTCAGCGACGGCACCGCTCCCAGCGTGGTCTTCATCTGGTAGTCGATGCGGGCGTCGGGCTGGTACTTACGGAACGCCGCTTCCCAGTACGAGCCCAGCGGACCATCGGTGATGTAGTTGCTCCCGCGGATGCGGAGGACGCCGCTCACTTTCTGTCGCGGCTGGTAGTGCGGCAGCGCGCTGAGATCGAACTTGTTGGTGTAGGACACCTTCTTGCCGCGCGCCGTCATCATCTTGGCCCGGGCCGCCTGCATGTCCAGGCCCTCGGTGGATTCCTTCGCGGCGATCACCGCCGAAGCTACCAGGGCAAAGGCCAGCGCTGTCTTGATCATGGGTTCTCCCCGGTGAATTGGTCGAGCTTCTTCAGCTCCGCGCGCGCCGCCTCTGCGGTGAGCGGCAGGTACTTGCCGTCGCGCTGCACGAGCTCCTGCGCTTCCCTGCTCAGCACGAAGCGGACGAACTCGCGCGTCTTCGGGTCGATGCGCGTGCCGGGCTTGACGCTGATCCAGAGCGATTGATCGCCCCAGAGCGGGTACGAGCGGTTCTGCACGGTCTCGAGGCCGTATTCGACGTAGGGGCCTGCGCTGGTCCTGGCCAGCGCCAGCACCTTGATCTCCTTGGGCAGGCCCTGGTGGAAGCGCACGTAGCCGATTGCCGCCGGATCCTTGCGCACGTAATCGATGACCTGGTCCGCTTCCAGATAGGTGGTGCCGTCCGGACGTCGATAGTTGCCATAGGCGTGCAGATCGCCGTTCCACTTGTCGCTCGCCTGCAGCACCTTGTTGGAGAATTCGATGGCCGTTGCGTAACGCAGGCTGTAGCCGTGGACGCTGATGCGCTTGTCGGCCCATTCGCCGGTGAGGCCGAGCTGATCCCACTTGCGGATGTCCCGCTCGGGGCCGCGGCTGAGCTCGGGATGCCAGGTGGTTCCCACCCAGCCGCCGTCCCGCGCCGAGCCGAAGATGCCATCGAGCTGCTGCAGGGTGATCTTCGACAGCGGATTGTCCTTGTTGACGATGATCACGAGGTTGTTCTGCCAGCCCACGTAGTCGTACGAGCCGGTGAAGGCGGAGAAGCCCACCGGCTCGTAGCCCTTCAGGCGCAGATGACCGAGCGAGTCGTAGAAGCTGGGGTCGTGGTTGATTCCGACGTCCGCCAGCCCGAAGTACAGGCCGGGAATGGCGATGGCAGCCGAAGGCAGGAAGTACTCGATCTGGATGCCGGGCTGGACCTTCTCGAACGCTTCCTTCCACCAGCGCCCGAGGGGCGCGTCGCCGACGTAGTTGTTGCCGTAGACGCGCAGCTTTCCGGCCGGCTTCTCCTCCGGCACGTAATGCGGCAGGCCGCTCAAGTCGAACCTCTTCGTGTAGGAGACCCCGTTGGCGCGCGCCGACATGCGCGCCTTGCGCTCCGCCGCGGACCCCGGGGGAAGCTTGCGCGATTCCTCGGTTGGCTGCGACTGGTACTGCGCAGCGGCGTGTTCCGCCCCGAGGAGCGCCGCGAGCAGGAATGGGATCCAGCGGATCGGTTTCATGCTCGCCTCAATCCAGCTTCTTCAGCTGCTCGCGGACGTAGGTTGCGGGGATGGCGAAGTACGGGCCGTTGCGCGCGACGATCTCCTGCCCTTCGCGGCTGAGCACGAAGCGGAGGAACTCGCGCACCTTGGGATCCAGCGCGCGACCCGGCGCCTTGTTGACGTAGATGTACGCGTCGCGCGCCAGCGGGTAGCTGCGGTTGGCGACGTTGTCGGAGGTGAGTGGAACGGCAGGTCCGTCCGGCGTGCGCGATACGCCGATGATCTTGAGTCCCGGATAACCGGGGCACCTGGAGCCATCGGGGTTCACGCAGGTGCCGTTGACATGCATCAATGCGCCCCAGCCGATTCCGTATTTGTCCTTCTCCAACGCCTCGTACATGCGCTGGCTCGCGACGGCCTGGCCGTCCGCGTCGCCGGTCGCTTCCTTCATCTCCACATATTCCCGGAAATTGGGATTCCACTTGACCGACCAGTGCATCACCATCCGCTCGAAGCTGACGGCGAATCCCGGCGCTACGTAGCCGTAGGTCTGGATCTCCTTGTCGGCGTAATCGCCCTTCAGGCCGAGTTGGCCCCAGGTGCGGATGTTGCTGTCGCGGCCGCGCGCATACTTCGCGGTGAAGAGGAGGTTGTTCGCGGCGTTGGCGCCCACCTCCCAACCGCCGGTGCGCTCGGAGCCGAAGATGCGATCGAGCTGATCGACGGACAGCCGGGCGAGGGGGTTGGCTTTGTTGACCACGATCGCCCAGGCGAAGAGCGTGCCGCGCTTGTCGTAGCCGCCGGTGGCGATGGAGATCTCCGTCGGCACGTAGCCGAACGCGTTGAAGAACGGCATCTGGTCGGTGATCTTGGCGTCGTCGCCCATCGGGGCCACGTCGGAAACGCCGGCGATCATCATCCCCAGCGCGCCCTCGCTGCTGGTCATGAAGTTGGTGGAGATCTTGGCGTCCGGCTGGAGCTTCCGGAATCCTTCGGCCAACAGGTCGACGACGCCTTTCAATTCGCTGCCGGCGATGCGCAGCCCCCCCACGACGTTGACCTCCTTCTTGTACGGTGGGATGGCGCTCAGATCGGGGGCCTGGGCGAAGGCCGCCGATGCGGCGAACACGACGAAACAGGAAGCAACCACTCTCGAGCGCAAGCGCATGGTCTCCTCAGTCGAGCTTCTTCAGTTGTTCGAGCGCCATTGCGGCGGTCAGCGGCAGGTAGCCCCCGTCGCGGTGGACGATGTCCTGTCCTTCGTGGCTAAGGACGAAGCGGAGGAACTCGCGCAGCCTCGGCTCGAGCGGCCGGCCGGGGGCGCGATTGAGGAAGATGTGGATGCTCCGCACCAACGGGTACGTCCGGTCCTGAAACGTCTCGCGCGCAGGAAACACGTAGACCCCGCCCTGGCGCGGCGCGAGCGCGATGGGCTTGATGCCGGCGATTCCTTTCGCCTGCGGCATCACCGTCCAGGCGATGCCGTAGCGGTCGTTGGCCAACTCGTCGCGCAGCATGTGCACGAGGCCGAGGCGCTGCTCGGCGCGGTCCTCGTCGGCGATCATCTTGCTGCCGGTCTCGACGAACTCGCGGAAGTTCGGATTCCACTTGTCGCCGTTGTTCAGCACCGCCGCCTGGAAGAAGCGGGCCGTGCCCGACGGCGCGTGGCCGTAGGTCTGGATGGGTTTGTCGGCCCACTCGCCGGTGAGGCCGAGCTGGCCCCAGGTGCGGATGTCGCCCTGCGCGCCGCGCCCATCCGAGGGCGTCCACTTGAAGCCGCGCATTCCCGCGGTGCGCGGGGCGCCGAAGATTCCATCGAGCTGCGCGACGGTGAGCTTTTCGATCGGATTGTCCTTGTGGACCAAGACCACCAGCCCGTTGGAATGGCCCTCCACGTCGAAGGAGCCGGTGGCCACGATGATGTCCGTGGGCGGGTACCCGTGCACCTCGTAGAACGAGAGGCTCTCGGTGAGCGTGGCCTCGCCGCCGTCGGGCGCCAGGTCGGCAACGCCGGTCACCAGCGCGGGGATGGCGGCGTCGCTCGTCGGCAGATGGTCCTCGAACCGCACCGCGGGTTGCAGCTTGGCGAAGCCTTGCTCCCACAGCTTGACCAGGCCGCCCAGGCCGGAGCCGAAATTGCGGATGGTCCCGCCAACCGTGGCCTGCGGCTGGTAGGCAGGAAGCGGCGCGACGGCTAGCAATCCGCAGATCACGGCGGCGGCGGGCATCATCCCTTCAGGCAACGACGGAGGAGGGAGCGGGTTCCGGCTCGACGCTCCCTTCGTGTGCGAGGCTCACCGTCACCAGTGTTGCAAGCAGCCCGCACAGCGCCGCGAACGATAGCCACACGCCCGGCATCGCCTTGTTGCCGGTCGCGTGGATGAGCCAGGTGGCGATCATCGGCGTGAATCCGCCGAAGATGGCGGTGGCGAGGCTGTAGGCCAGCGAGAATCCCGAGGTGCGCACTTCGGCCGGCATGATCTCGATGAGGAACGGAATCATCGCGCCGTTCCAGCAACCGTAGAGGAACGAGAGCCACAGCTCGACCTCGAGCAGCCGGCCGAAGGAAGGCGCTCCCACCAGCCACGACATCGCAGGGTAGGCGGTCACCAGCGCCAGCATGGCGCAGGCCACCAGGATCGGCCGCCTGCCGACCCGGTCCGAGAGCGCGCCCGAGATGGGCAGCCAGAGCAGATTGGTGAGGCCGACGAAGAGAGTGACGACGTAGCTGTCGTTCGGCGTCATCTTCAGGACCTGCTGGCCGAAGGTCGGCGTGTACGCCGTGATCGTGTAGAACGACACGGTCGTCATCGTCACCAGCATCACGCCGGTGAGCACGACCCGCCAGCTGGTCATCGTCGAGCGGAAGATTTCCATCGGGCTGGGATGGCGCTTGCGCTGCTTGCGCTCGAGGAAGTCGTCTGTCTCCACCAGCGAGCGGCGGACGAGCAAGACGAAGGGGATGATGACGCAGCCGATCAGCAGCGGGATGCGCCAGCCCCAGGCAGTCATGTGCGGACCGGAGACGTATTGGTTGAGCAAGGCGCCCAGGCTTGCGGCGAAGACCACCGCCACCTGCTGGCTGCCGGACTGCCACGAAGTGTAGAAGCCCTTGCGGCCGGGGGTGGCGATCTCCGACAGGTACACGGACACGCCGCCCAACTCGACCCCGGCGGAGAAGCCTTGCAGCAGACGCCCGAGCAGGACCAGGAGCGGTGCGACGATTCCAAAGACGGCGTACCCAGGAACCACGGCGATGGAGAGCGTGCCGATGGCCATCAGCGCCAGCGTCACGATGAGCCCCTTGCGGCGCCCATGATGGTCGATGTAGGCGCCGAGGATCAGCGCGCCCAGAGGCCGCATGAGAAATCCGGCGCCGAAGGTGGCGAGGGCGGCCATCAAGGAGGCGAATTCGCTCTGGCTGGGGAAGAACTCCGTGGCGATGGCCTTGGCGTAATAGCCGTACACCATGAAGTCGTACATCTCGAGGAAGTTGCCGCTGGCGACGCGGACGACGGAGCGGACCTTGGCCTTGCGTTCTTGTGGCGTCAGCATGCTTTCCTCGTTCACCCTCGCGTCCGTCGCACGCTAGGGGCGCAGGCTGAACGCATGCTGACGCGATTCTGAAATCCAGTTCATCTTCAACGAGCCGGCCGAAGCGCTCGGCGAACGAAGCTGCTCAGACCCGACCAGGCGAGGAAGATCAGCGCCAAAGCGCCCGACGCAATGATCAGCGGGCCGACGATCCCGCCCACCATCCCGGTATGCCAGGAGAGCGTCCAGAGACACGCCTGATGGCCAAGGCTGCTTTGCGCGTAAGGCGTGAAACGAAGCACCTCTCCGCTGTAGGCATCGAGAAACAGCGTCGTACGCGCGTTGGCGTGCGGGGCGCCCCGCTCGATGGCCAAGATCTCGACGGGGTCGCGCGGCCTGGCCGGGAAACGAAGGAGCGCTTCCGCCGGGTCCGGCACGAGCGACTGCAATTCCTGCCAGTAGGTCTCCATGCTCAGCGGCGTCTTTCCGGGCATCGGCGTGGACTGCGGCTTCGCGGGCCTGGGCGAGGCGGTGATCCAGAAGATGCCGTCCTGGAACCAGTCGAACGCCTGTGGAACTCCGGTGAGCGCAGTCGGGACGAGGATGAAGCTCGCGTAGACGCCCAGGACCTTGTGCAGATTGAGCGTGCGTTCGCGCCCGCGCAGACGCGGATTGGGCTTGAGCGCCAGCTTGAGCGAGCTCGAGCGCCGCGGCCACCACAGGTAGATGCCCGCCCCCGCGAGCACGAAGACGAGCAGCAGCGCGGCAGTGCCACTGATGACGTATCCGTTCTTGACGAACCTGAACTTGTGCCACGCCTCCATGGCGCCGAAGAAACCGCCGTAGCGGCCGCGCTGGCCCTGGACGGCGCCGGTGCACGGATCGACGAAGACGTCATCTTGGAACCCGGGACCGCTCAGCCGCACTTGCGTCGAGGGAATGCGCGCCGATCCTGCGGCCGCTCCCTTGACGCGGATGTAGTCGATTTCGCCGTTGGGGTGCGCTGCGCGCGCCGTGCTGGCGAGCGCGTCCAGCGGCAGGCGCGTGTCGCAGCCGGGCGACGTGAGCAGATCGCTGTACACCGCCGGCTCCATCCGCGACCGGTGGGAGAGGAGGATCCCGGTCGCCGCCATGAAGACCAGCACCAGCCCGACGGTGACGCCGGTCCAGCGATGCCAACCGAGCACCAGCCGGTGCATCACCGCGCGCATCGACTTGGCGCGCACAGGCGTGACCGTACCATCGCGTTCACTCGTGGGGAGCAAAGGTGAGGACGGTGAACGTGTCCGGGTAGTACCGGTTCGGATAGAAGGGCGCGACCGCGCGGTTGATCTTCCTCTCCGGATCGGCGGTGCCTTCGGCGGTCACCAGGTAGACCTTCTTCGTCTTCGAATCGAGCGCCATGGTGCGCGCGTAAGGCCGCGTGGTCGTGGCCTCGGACAGCCGGTAGGTATCGGCGTCGAGCTGATCGTAGATGACCAGGTTCGCATCCACGCCGTTGGAGGTATAGACCTTGTGCGCGGCAGCGTCGTAGACCACGCCGTCGTTGCCGCGCCCGATCTCGTGCGTGGAGATCACTCTTCCCGACCGGGCGTCCATCACCGACAGCACCGGCTTGGCGCCCCGGCAGCCGACGAAAATGCGCTGGTCGGCGCGGTCGTACGCCAGGCCGGTGGGCTGCTCGCACCCGTCGGTCTTCCACTCCGCGTCGAGCCGGTGGGCGGCCATGTCGATCTTCGCCACCGAGTTGCGGTCGCGCAGCGCCATGAAGAGATGGCCCTCGCCGTCGGGAGCGGCGCCGTCCAGCTTCTTGCTTTCCATGGGCAGGACGCCGAGCGGCTTGCCGGTCTTCGCGTCGAGGAACGCGACTTTCTGGCTGTCGCCCATGGTGAAAGCGATCTGCTTCGTCACCGGATCGTAGATGCCGGCATCGGCGTCCGTCCCCAGCTTGACGCGCTCGATGGTCTCCAGCGTGGAAAGGCGGAAGGCGGTGGACGAGCCGTCGCCGTTGGTGCTGTAGCCGCGATCGAATTCCGGCACCAGCGCGACCGCGTTGGCGTCGTCCGAGTTGGCGATGTTGCGCACCACCCGTCTGGTTTTCACGTCGTAGACGGTCACGCCGTCGGCACGGCGACCGATGAACAGGTAACCGCGGCTCTCGTCGAGCGTCAGGTAATCCCATTCGGGCGAGGGGGCCCTGAGGACCACCGCGGACTCGAGCCGGTAGAACTGCTCCGGCGGCGCAACGTCGAAGCGCAGGATGGCCGCTCCGGTCCTGGCCTCGCCGGGCGAGACGGCGACGAACAGCCGTTTCATCTCCGGCACCAGGATTCCGGTCTTCGCGCCTGGCGCGGTGCGTACCGGCAAAAGCTCCCGGTAGCGATCCGCATCGTCCTGCTGGAACACGCCGATGTACCCTTCGCCGCCGAGGGCATAGACGCGCCGGTTGCCGGCGTCCCAGATGACCTGGTCGCAGCGCCCGGGCGCCTTGAAACTGGCCACTGTCGTGCCACGATCGGCGTCGAGGACGATCAGCTTGCCCGGCTTGCGGGTGATCACGAACAGCCGCCGGTGCTCCTCGTCGAACGCGAGGGGCGCGTTCTGTTCCGCTTCCTTGATCGGCCAGGTGGCGATCACCTTGAGGTCGTGCTTGTCCACCACCGCGATCTCGTTCCTGCCGGTGACGTTGACGTAGAGGCGGTTCCCCTTCCGCTCTACCGCCATGGCTTCGACCTTGTCGGTGTCGAATGGGAGGTCGCCCAGGCGCTCCAACGTCACCGGATCGACGGCCGAGAGATACGTCCGTTGCATCTTCGCGTCGCGGCCGCCGTTGACGATGTAGAGGCGGCCCGTGGACGAGTCGTACGCCATTGCATCGGCGGCGGGCGCGGCCAACCGGAGCGTTCGCTTCGCCGTCCCCTCGATGATCCGCGTGGCCATCGCCGTGCCGCCGCTGTCGGTGACGATCAGCCGCTTCTTCTGCGGCAGGTAGAAGATGCCGTGCGGCGTATCCACCACGCCGCGGAAGGTCTTGCGCAGCGCGCCGGTCTTCAGATCGAAGAGGTCGAGCGTGCCGTGGTCCTCGGCGGCGAGCCAGAGGCGGCCGCTCGGTAGATCGTATTCGAAATGGTCGAAGTCGCCGGTGTAGCCGGGCAGCTCGGTGCGGCCCGCGAGGCGCAAGGCCTCCGTCGCGGCCCGGGCGGGAATCACGGCGCAACAGAGGGACGCGAACGAGATCGCAATGCTGGCCTTCATCTTCATGCCTCTTTTCAGGGATCCAGCTCGACCAGCTTCTCCAGCGCAGGGATGCGCCCTCGAAGCTCGTCGCGAATCCGTTCTGCCTTGGAAAGGAAGGTCTTCTCATCGTCGCCCTCGCGCACCGGCCAGCCGACGGTGAGCGCGCCCGCGGCACCGCCCTTCGCGTCGAGCAGCGGAAGCTCCACCTCGTACCGCTTGCCGCCCGACCGCGCGCCGGCGCGCGGCCGATCCGAGGTGAGCTCCTCGGTCCTCATCCCGATGCGGCCGAAGCTCGAGGCGACGATCGTGTAGTCGCGCGCCTTGGGCGGCCTGGCGCTCACCGCCAGGAGATCGATCTCGGAATGGCGGGCGAGCGACGCCTCGACGAGCTTCTGCGCGTAAGTCCTGGTCGTAGCGAGCGGGTCGAAGGGATACGGCTCCACCAGCGAGCCCGCGTCGAGGATGCGCCGCGCCAGCCAGTCGCGGATGGACACCGCCCTCTTCTCCAGAGCGGCCTTGCTCACCGCGTTTCGATAAGGAAAGACGATACCGAGCGCGCCGATGGTGTTGCCGGCGAGGTCGCGCATCGGCATCTCCACCTCGAAGCGGGCGCCGCCGCGCGCCACTTCCAGGTTGGTCTTGCCGGTGGTGACGACGCGCATGTCGTCGTCGTCAGCCACCTTTCCGATCCTGCCGATGTTGGAAGCGATGATCGGATAGTTCGCCGCGCCCGGCGGCGAGACGTGCATGACCACGACGAGCAGGCCGCGCTCCTTCGCCATCACCTGATCGACCAGCTCTTGCCCGTATCCCTTCAGCGGCAGCTGCTGGGCGCGCACCGGCGCGGCAACAGCGAGCGCGGCGAGAGCGATGAGCGCGGTCCGCATGCGTCACTCCAGCTTGGCCCGCTCTTCGCGGACCATCTCGGGTGTGAGGGGGATGTAGACGCCTTCTCGAGCGACCACGTCTTGCCCCTCGCGGCTGAGCACGAGCTCGAGGAACTCCTTCACCTTCGGCTCGAGCGCCTTGCCGGGTGGGCGGTTGACGAAGATGTAGACGAAGCGGCTGAGGGGGTACGCGTGGGAGTAGACGTTCTCGACGGTGGGAGCGAGGAACGGCGCGCCCTCCTTCTCCGCGACGGGAACCACCTTGACGTTGCTCGTGACGTTGGAGAGCAGCGCATAGGTGAGCCCGCCTGGGCTGTGCGCCATGTCCTCGGCGGCGACGGTGAAGGCGTGGGTGAAACCCTTTCCCTTGACGAACTGGATTCCCTCCCTGTACTCGCCGCCGAGCAGCAACCGCTGCTTGAGAAATTGCTCGATGCCGTTGATCGGCTTGAGCCCGTAGAGGTGGATGGGCCGTGCCGCCCACTCGCCCGTCAGGCCGAGGTCGCCCCAGGTCCGGATGTCGGCGTGGCCGCGAAGCCGCGTCTTCGAATAGATGGCATCGAGCTGGGCCATGGTCAGGCCCTGGATGGGATTGTCCTTGTCCACGAAGACGACCGAAGTGGCCGTCTTCCCCAAGGAGCCCACGCTGCCGGTCGCCACCCTGATGGCGAACGGTTTGTAGCCGAACTTGTCGACGAACGCCTTCTCCTCGGGGGGCAGGAGCTCGCGTCCCACCGGCGCCAGGTGGGCGCGTCCTTCCGTCAGCGCCGGGCCGCCGGTGCCGGAGGCGCGCGCCTCCATGGTGACGCTGAGACGGGGATAGGCCTTGCGGAAGAGCCGCACCCAACCGAGCGTGATCTCGTCCATCACGTCGGCGCCGACCAGGTTCAGCTCCTCCTCGGGCGCGACGGCGAGCTCGCCCGGCTTCCAGGAGGGAATGGCCGGATCGACGGCGAGCCGGTGCTCCGGCGCGGCATGCTTGAGCGCGAAGGCGGGCGCCGCGGCGAGGGCGGCGAGAATCGCTGCGATGCGAAGGGGGCGCATGGTCATCTCGCTGGCTTGAAGAGGTCGGCGTACGAAGGGATCCGCTGCTTCAGCTCGTCGCGCAGGGAGCTGGCAGCGACGAAGAACTCGGTCTCGCTCGTCGCGACCGGCGAGGGAGTCTTGTAAGCGAGAACCAGCAGGCCCACGTTCTCGCCCGCCGAGTCGCGCAGGGGCACCATCATCACGAACTTCTTCACCGTGTCGTTCGCTCTCTGCCAGCGCGGGTCGACGATGGTGATGCCCTTGGTGATGACGTCGATGTCATCGGGATCGTCGGGGTTGCCGATGCGGTCGGGGAAGGACCCGGCGAACATCGTGTAGACCTTGTCGAGCCCGGGCGGGACGCCGTGGAAGGTCACGCTGATCAGCTCGGGATGCTTCGACATGATCTCGTCGGCCAGTGCCTGCGCGCGGATCTTCTCCGCCGGCGGGGTCCAGTTCTTCTTCTTGGGGCCCTCCGCGGCCCAGAGGGCCGACGCGTAGGCCACGCAAAGGGCGGTGGCTAGCAGGGAACGGATCAGCTTCATCGGGACCTCCAGAGGGAGTCGGTTCGGCGACGCGGGCGAGATTGACGCGGCGGACTAAAGGCAACCTGACGAGATTCTGAAATCCCTTTCAGGCGCCTTACGGGTGCTCCGACGAAGGTCGGGGAATCTCGACGAGAGACGGCGCTGTGTCATACAAAGATGTAGCTGGCAGAGGCCGCCACAGGGCTCCCGTCCCGGGGGATGCACCGTGAAAGTCTTGATCATCGAAGATCAATTTCGTCTGGGCGAGTTCCTGCAAGCTGCGCTGAGAGAATGTCACTACACGGCGCGCTGGGTCCGAACCTGTAGTGAGGCCTCCGACGCGCTGGCCGATACGCCGTTCGACCTGGTGATTCTCGACCTCGGGCTACCGGATGGCGACGGGATCGAGCTGCTCAAGCAATGGCGCAAGAGCGGCTTCAACGAGCCGGTACTGATTCTCAGCGCGCGCGACTCGGTCGAAGACCGGGTCAAGGGCCTCGATCACGGCGCCGACGACTACATGCCCAAGCCGTTCAGCCGCGAGGAGCTGCTCGCGCGCATCCGCTCCCTGGTCCGGCGGCAGTCCACCGTCAAGCAGACCGTGCTCGAGCACGCCGGCATCCGCGTCGATCTGCTCGGGCATACCGTGCGGGTGAACGGCCAGCCGGTCGATCTCACCAGCCGCGAATATGCGCTCCTGGAGATCTTCATGCAGAACCACGGGCGCATCCTTCCCCGCACCCTGATCACCGACAAGATCTGGGCGTCGAGCTACGACGTCGACACCAACCTGCTCGATGTGTACATGAGCCGGCTGCGCGCCAAGCTGGAGACGACCTCGGGCAAGCCTCTCTTCAAGACGGTGCGCGGGGTCGGATATCAGCTGCTATGAAGTCGATCGGGACGCGGATCGCGGCCTGGTACGCGACCGCCGCCACAGCCACTCTCGCCTGTCTCTTCATCGTCGGTTACCTGCTGCTCGAGAAACAGCTGGTGCACGGCCTCGATCTCTTGATCGATGCGGAGTTCCGCGCGATCGAGACGCGGCTGGGACCGGATTACCGCACCCTCAGCCCGCAGTCGATCGAGACGCGCATCCGCGAGCTCACCGACTATGCCTCGACACTCTTCTACATCGACATGCACGTCCGCGGAGAAGGGGTGATCTTCCGCTCCACGAACCTCGTCGGTCACGACATTCCCGACGTGCCGGGCGAGCGCAGTTACACCGCCGAAATCGCCGACCTCGGCGAGGTGCGCGCCAAGGAATTCCTCAAGATGCCCTTCGAGGTGACCGTCGCCACGCCGCTGCGGCCGCTGCGCGACGTGATGGACAGCTACATCAAGGTCTGCGTGCTCCTGCTTGCGGCGATGGTGATCGCCAGCCTCGTCATCGGGCTCGGGCTGGCCCGCTTCGTCCTCTGGCCGGTGCGCCTGATCCGCGATACCGCCATACGGATCGGCCACGACAACCTGAGCGAGCGCATCCGGGTCCCCGACGTGCACGACGAGATCGCCGACCTGGCGCGCCTGCTCAACGAGATGTTCGACCGCCTCGAGGTCTCGTTCCACCAGGTGCGCCGCTTTACCTCCGACGCGTCGCACGAGTTGAAGATCCCGCTCTCGCTCATCAGCCTGCACGCGGAGAAGATGCTGGTGGACGGCAGCCTGCCGCCCGCGCAGCGCGAGGAGGTGCAGGTGCAAGTGGAGGAGATCGCGCGCCTCAACCAGATCATCGACGAGTTGCTCTTCCTCTCGCGCGCCGACGCGCGGGCGGTCAAGCTGGACCTGCGGCCGCAGAGCCCGGCGCCCCTGGTGCAGGCCTTCGCCCAGGACGCCTCGGTGCTCGCCGAGCACCACGGCCGGCGCTTCAGCTTCGAGCACCAGGGCGAAGGGAACGTCGCCGTCGATTCGAAGTGGATGCGTCAGGTGCTGCTCAACTTGCTGACGAACGCCATCCACGTCTCGCCCGCCGACGGATTGATCTCGGTACACTCGGAGCTCAGCGCGCAGCGCTGGCGCGTGAGCGTGGAGGACCAGGGGCCAGGCCTGACCGCCGAGCAGCGGGAACGGATGTTCGAACGCTTTGTCCGCCTGACCACGCCGGGGAAGGATTACCCCGGCAGCGGCCTGGGCCTCGCCATCTGCCGCAGCATCGTCAACCTGCACGGCGGAAGCATCTCGGCCGCGCCCGGCGCCGGAGGGCACGGGCTGCGGGTGACGGCGGAGATTCCCGCTCCGCCGGCAGCGGCCTGACGCGCCGTGTCCTGAAAGGGAATTCAGGGATGCGTCAGGATCGGTTCAGACACGGATGGCATTCTCGCGCTACACATTCGCAGGAGCACCTCCCATGCCCCGTGGGCCCTGGATGAGGTCGGTGATTTCCGCCGCCGTACTTGCCGCCCTCTGTTTTGCCCGGTCTGCAGTCTCGCGCGAAATCGAGACCGACTCCGGCAACAGCCAGCGGGCGGCGAGGAGGAGCTACGGGCAATACCTGGTCGAGCAGACCCTGAGGAACCACCCGGAGCTGATCGGCCTCGACCTTCACGCCACGCCGCCCAACGCGCCGCACTGCCTTGTCATCGCCTCCACCAACCGCGACCACGTGGGCCGCGAGAGCGATCTGTGTGCGCTGGAACGGGTCAAGACCAGCAAGCCAGCGGTGGCCGACGGCGTCCAGGCCGGGCAACGCATCGAAGTGGAGGCACCTCTGCAAGACAAGTCGGGGACCAACGTCGGCGCCATGCAGGCCGTCTACGCCTACGCCGATGGGGAAGACGAAGCGCGCTTCCTCAGCCAGGCGGAAGCGCTGCGCGGCGAGATGCAGCGCCAGATCCCCACGGCGGCGAGGCTGGTCCAGCCGGTGAGGCCGACCGACGGCCGCGACATCGGCGGCACCCAGTCGCTCCCTACCACCAAGGAGATCGTCTCCGGCCGGACGCTGGCGGAGAACGAGCAGGAGGGCTACGCCGAGGCCGTGAAGCACGTGGCGGGCGTCGCGCCGGCCAACTCCAAAGGCAGCGCCAACGACTCGATCTACATCCGGGGCATCAAGCTCAACCTGTTCTCCAACTACCGCATCAACGGGGGCCTGCCCGTCGCCGGCGTGATCACCATGCCCAACGAGAACAAGGCTCGCCTCGAGACGCTCAAGGGCGCCAACGCGCTCCAGTTCGGCGTGGCCAGCCCGGCCGGCATCATCAACATGGTCACCAAGCGCGCCGGCGAGAATGACGTGACCGGCGTGAGCGTGGCCGCCAGCAGCTTCGGCCAGGTCGGCGGCACGTTCGACGTCGGCCGGCGCCTGGGCGACGAAGGGCAGTTTGGCCTGCGCGTCAACGGCTCCGCGACGCAGCTCGAGAACGGCGTGCACGGCCTCGGCGGCGACGGTGAATTCGCCAGTGCCGGCCTCGACTATCGCCTCGACCGCCTGACCCTGCAGGGCGACTTCGAGTACTACCGCAAGCACCTGCCCGAGCAAGGAGGCATCAGCCTGCTGGACGCGGTCAACGGCGAGGTTCCCATCACGCCCGTGCCCGATCCGCGCAACCTCCTTTCCGGGCCATGGGCCATCTACACTCCGGAGACTACCAACGCCCAGGTGCGCGCCGATTACTTCATCGTAGACAACGTCAAAGTCGTGGCAGAGGGGGGCCGTTCCTACTCGAACCGCTCGCGCTTCACCACGCGCATCGGCGGCTACGACATCAACACCGGCGCGGGGGGCGTCGTCCGCGTCTCGACCGTCACGCAGAACTACCGCAACACCTTCGGCATGCTCGAGCTGCAGTCCGCCTTCTCCACCTGGATGCTCGGGCACCAGCTTACTTTGGGTGGCTCGGTGACCGACCGGCGCGCGGAGACGCCCCTCAATCGCAGGGAATTCATCCTTCCGCAGAAGCAGAACATCTACGACCCGATCGCGCTCGGCCCGCCGGTCTTCGCCGGCTCGCCCACCTCGCTGCCGCTGCAGATCAGCCGGGACGGCGGCGTCTACGTCTACGACACCATCTCCTTCCACCCGCGCGCGCCCAGGCTGCTGCTCGGCCTGCGTTACACGCAGGACTATGAGAACAACGGCAGAGCCTACGATCCGGTGAACTGCGTCAAATGCGGGCCCAACACCAGCTGGGTGGCGCTGCCCTCCTTCGGCGCGCTTTGGGACGTGATCCCCGGCCTCACTTTCTTCGGCAGCTACATGAAAGGCCTCGAGGCGGGCGCCACCGCGCCGGCCAACGCCTACAACGCCAACGAGACCCTGCCTGCGCAAGTGTCGACGCAGAAGGAAGTGGGCGTCCGCACCTCGTTGCTCAGGGGCACGAGTGCCAGCATCTCGGTCTTCGAAATCGACAAAGCCAATCCGGTGACCGACCCCAATCCCAATCCGTACTGCGGCGGCAACCCGCTCTGCTTCGTCAACAGCGGTGAGATCAATTACAGGGGCTTGGAAGCGACGGTGAACGCCGAGCTGATGCGCCTCTTCACCGTCGACGCCGGCTGGCAGTGGCTGCGCGCCATCCAGAACAGCCCCGATCCGAAGTTCGACGGCCTGGCGCCCGAGAACACGCCCAAGTCCATCGGGAACCTCCGCCTCGGCTTCCGGGTTCCCGGGGTATCCGGGCTGACGCTGAGCGCGGGAGCCTCGGGCGTGACCAGGCGCTTCGTCAACTTCCAACAGCAAGGCTCCATCCCTGGGTACGTTCTCTACTCGGCTGGCGCGAGCTGGGTGATCACGCATCGCGTGCTCGACGTACGTCGCGTCACTTTTCTGCTCAACGTCGATAACCTGACCAACCTGCGCTACTGGAACTCGGTGCAGACGGGGACGTACGGCGTCGGCATGGATCGCGTCGTCAAGATGACCATGAAGGTCGACATCTGACCGATGGCCCGGCTCCTCGCCACGATCGCGGTGCTGTCGTCCGCGTTGCCCGCGACCAAGGCGCAGGCGGTAGAGCGGCCGGCGGTGGAGTGGTTGATCCCGGCGCCGCCGACCAACAGGCCGCAGACGCCCGAGGAGGCTGAGGAGGGACGCAAGTCGGGACGCAAGCTACCGCCGCCCGAGGTGCTGCAGCCCAGGCTCGATCCCGCGCTGCCTTCCTTCGTTCCGCGCAAGCAAAAACTGGCGGGCACCTTCAAGGGAGCTGCCTCCGACGTGCTGGCCGTGCTGGTGCAGAAATGGTTCGAGAAGTTCCGCGCCTACCATCCCGAAGTGAATCTCTCCGTCTCGCCACCGTACGCGGGCAGCTTGGGAGCGACCGAGCTGGTCAACGAGCAGGTCGACTTCGTCTTCGTTTCCCGCGAGCTCAGGCCCGACGACATTCGCGATTTCAAGGCGAAGTTCGGATACGAGCCGCTGAGCGTGCCGGTCTGCGGCGGATCGTATCGACATTTCGGCGCGCTGGATGCGGTGGCCTTCTTCGTGAACAAGGACAATCCCATCGAGAAGCTCGACTTCGAGCAGATCGACGCCATCTATTCGACCACGCGCCACCGCGGGGCGAAGCCTTTGAGGAACTGGGGGGATCTGGGCCTGGGCGGCGAGTGGGCGGACAAGCCGATCCACGCTTACGGGATCAAGCCATGGAACGGCTTCGAGGAGTTCGTTCGCCAGCGCGTCCTGAGCAAGGAGGGAAAGCGCGGTGAATGGCGCGAGGACATCGTCTTCGAGAAGGTGGTCTTCCCCATGGCGAGGCACGTGGCCGAGGACAGATACGGCATCGCCTATTCCGGCATCGCCTACCTCGACCAAGGCGTGCGAGTCCTGCCGCTCGTCGCTCATCCCGGAGACGCCCCGCAGGCCCCGACTTACGAGAACGTCGCGCTCGCCACGTATCCGCTCAGCCGGCTGATCTATTTCAACGTCCACAAGGCGCCGGGCAAGCCGCTCCCCGTGGCGCTGGAGGAGTTCCTCCGCTTCATCCTCAGCCGCGACGGGCAGCAGGTGGTGCTCGACCACGCCAGCTACGTCCCGCTTCGCGCCACGCAGGCGCAGTCCAGCCGAGCGCATTTCTAGCCGATCGAAGCGGTCTACCGATCGGCGCGTGAAAAACGCTCGGCCTCGGTCACTCGGCCGGTACGGTTACCCACGGCTCCGGGCAAGTCGTTACGCTCGGGTAGTACGCGCCGGAGCTCGGGCAGTAGTACTGGTAGCTCGGAACCGCCTCGTACGGCGGGTAATACGGGTAGTCAGGCCCGAGCCCGAATCCGAATCCGAACCCAAAACGTCCGTCGAAATCGTGCCTGTCGAAGTCGTGTCCCTCGAAATGGTGCCCGTCTAAGTCGTGTCCTTCGTGCCCGCCGAAGTCGTGTCCTTCGTGCCCGCCGAATTCGTGTCCCGCGAATCCAGGCTGCTCCATGCCGCCACCGCCGTGACCGCCCCTGCCTCCACCGCCGTGACCGCCGCCGACGGCCTCCTCGCTGTGCCGGCCGCCGCCCGCCCCAATGCCGAGTGCGCCGCCCACCCCAACTCTCTGCCTGTTCTGCATCGCTTCTCTCCTG
>Ga0137397_10001241_pt1 | contig 17842 bp, 23 predicted proteins | sample czorhiz116metaG_FD_106658 | JGI IMG/M metagenome (GOLD analysis project Ga0137397, IMG submission 106658) | Vadose zone soil microbial communities from Angelo Coast Range Reserve, California, USA - czorhiz1.16 metaG | ecosystem: Environmental > Terrestrial > Soil > Vadose zone | place: USA... | reverse complement strand
GCATAGTACAAGAGAGTTGCTATGGGCCGCGACGGACTGGTTACGCATATGTATAGACTAGGATGCTTGCTTCTGATGAGGTCGTCCACAAAGTCCAGCACCTCATTGCGGTCCGATGGTGCTCCGGTGGTGTCTGGACATTCGTCCAAAGTATCTATAATAATGTATATCGGCACCTGTCTCGGGCGGTCGAGCATGTTTGTAAGATGTAAGCGCCGCCTCGCTAGGGTCTTCTGATTCCTCTAGGCATGTGGTATATAATTGATGAAGGACACCCCAGCAACCGAGGGAGTCATCGCCGAGCTGCATGAGAAGTGAAGATAACAGGCCGTGGAGGTGGCACTTAGCAGTGTCTTTGAAATCAGAATAATAATAAAATGCGACCAAGGCAGACTTGGCCTCTCGCAGGCACTTGACGTCCTCAAGTGGTCGTGGAGCTTATTGATAAACTAAATATGCATCTCTAGAGTAGATGCGGGATCGCGTGCCAGAATACGCTGTTGCCAAATCCCGCTGAGAAATTAGCTTCCATGAAGGCCAAGGAAGGGCTTTCCCCAAGCGTTGACGATAACGTGAACATGACCTGGACAATCGGATTCGACCATCTCATCAACCTGTCATCACCCTTGCGAAATCTATCAGGGAGACGGAAGGGCGGGTTGTCTGATTGTCGTGCGGGCTTGTCGTCGGGCCTATTCGGAGGGGGACATCGTTTGGGCTGCGGGAAGAGCGGGCCGGGTTTGTTGGTAACCCGCGCTTCACCGGCTTCACCTGCACGCCCGGCGTCATTAACGTGAGTGACCTTAGCTATCTGTAACCCACCTCGGGTTCGATGTGCTTAATAGCGTAGCGATAAGAATGGTGCTCTGCATGCCAGCTGCAGTGATGGCCACTCCGGTGCCATGTCCCATATGGCTGCCTCCAGACCCTTACTAGTACCAGGTTACAATTCCTGATTAATCCAACAATTGAACGTTTTTGTCTCTCCTTCCAAGACCTAAAATACTCTGGCAGAATACAAAAATTTCACCAAGAGTGCTTGGTTGGGCCAAGATACCCGATACTTCTGTTACTCGGCCATTCACACGAAGGCCTTGCTTGTGTCTCCTGTGAGCTGTTTGCGCCATTGCCAGTGAAACTCACGTACGCCCGATTTCACGTTGAATGGTATCGTACAGCCGCCATGTTGTGATCATCACCACGCCGTATTACTTTCAGCCTTCTTGTGGCCCTCGATGTATTCATTTAGCACTGGGGACCCTTCGACTTGCTCTGCATTTTACCCCGGATGATATAGATACCGCAATTGGCGGAGGCTATTCTGTTCGCCTGCCCGCAAACATCTCTTGTGCCTCATGGGCCTGCGATCATGTTCTCCTATCCACCTAATCGAGCTCAGAGCCTCAGAGTCATCCAGGCGGGGGTCTGGACCACGTTGCCATGATGAATAAGGCAAATAAATAAATAGATAAGCAGCCAGTGATAATAAATGGCCGAAATAGAGATACAGATGTGCATGTGGGCAAGACAGTTTAGATGCAGAGGCAGTCATAAATAAGTGAGTGGGTTTTAAGTTCAATCACGAAGATCAAAGTACGACCGGAACATGGACTCTCGACGGAGAGATGAGTTGGCGATGACAGAGTGCACGTGGAGGAACAGGCGAGGGTAACGGCGTGTAAAGTACAAGAGGTATCCTTCTGGCATGGAGCCGACATGGCGCCTGACATTCTCAGGCAAGTCCTGGTAGTGGTGTTTCTGAGACGGCGTGTCAGATCAAAGACTCATCGAACTACAGCAACAAAAAAGGCGTGGGCTCGGGGGGACTGGGCCACACACACACACCTTGTTCCGAAGCGCGCGGAGGAGGTCCTGCACCGATCGTCCGTCGTACTTCCTGAACTTTCCCAGGTTTTCTACAAAGATCTTGTCTAGACGCGCTGACCAGTCAGGCCCCACGATGTCGATGGCGTTGTTTTCCAACACGACGAGGTGAGGATCCCGAGGGTCCCGACACATGATCTCGAAACGGTCCGAAGCGTCCTGTAAGAATCCCAATCGCCGGCCGGGGTCCCAGAAGTAGGGATGCATGAGACACGTCGTCGTGTCAGGTCTTTTGTGTTTGTTGCGTTAACGGCTCGTGAGAACCAACTCGATGGAAAGGGTGGATCGATGATTAGCGACGCACCTGTCTGCAGCTTCGGGGGCGAGCATGGAACTGATGAGGTCTACCGCATCCAAACCTTCTTCACCAAAGCCCTCCAAGCCATGAAGCGACTTCTGGTCCCGCAAGATGTTGAGTTCGCGCTCGAAACGATCGCCGAATGGATGTCCGCCGTTCGTAAGGCAGTAATAGTAGAGACAACCGAGGGCGAATATGTCGACCGACTTTGTCAGCCGCGTCCTCGGCTTCCCTGACCCTGTCCCCGAGTGGTTGCTCCCCGTCGCTGTCCCGACGCTGTCACGGGAGCTTTGCGAGTTGTCGTCGGCGATGGTCTCGTCGAGCTTGACCTCGCCTCGCAAAATCTCGGGTGCCCTCCACCCAAACGTGCCGACGCCCATCACACCACCCGTGGTCGGCAAGAAGCTCGTCTGGTCTAGTTCAAGCTTCCGACAGAGCCCAAAGTCGGATATCAACATCCGGTGCCCATTTGATTCACCCTTCTTTGCACTTGAGACGAGGATGTTTTGAGGTTTGATATCGCGGTGGACGATTTTGAGCGCGTGCAGGTGTCTGAGGCCAGATGTAATCTGGCGCACGGCGCGCTTGGGATTGAAAGAGACAGCGAGCTCGCGGAACTGGTCAGGCCGCTCGATGATGTCTGCAAGCGAGGCAGGGCACAACTCGAGAGCGATGTAGAGGAAACTTGCGTGCGACTCTTGGTAATAATATCGAATAACGTTTGGGTGGTCGTCTGCATCCTTGAGGAGGCCGACTTCGCGGTCCGCGAGGGTAACAAAGTCTCGGAGGAGACGTTTGACGGCCACTGCACGGCCCTGCAAGGAGCCCATGTACACAACAGTGCCATGCGAACCGTAACCTGATTTGATTGATGTGAGTTTTTGGGACGTATGGATTCAGAGACATACCAAGGACGGTATCTGAAACGACCAGGGATGACGAAGCTGGCGGCACCTGCGCTGTTGAAGGGACCGCTGATGGAGCACTTGGCGGCACTGCATTCCCGACCTCTCCACCTTCGCCATCCTCATCCTCGGGCTCTTCAACCTCCGCAGCGGCATCCTTTGTATCACCCTTCCGTCTTCGGCGTCGCTTACGGTGCTTCTTCTTAACTTCGCCGACCTCCTCCGCACCCTCAGGAGACTCTACTTTGACGGGGAAAACTTTGGCGTTGCCATCTGTCGCTGAGGACAGCAATGGGGTATGTGGAACAGTGGCCACCGCAGTAGACAACGGCACCGGCGTCGTGGGAGGAAGTTCTATAGGAGCGAGAGAACCCTCGGACGATGTTGCTTCTGCGCTCGGCACACTTTCGACAGCTCGTGACTCTAGATGAGATACATGCGGCGCACCATCGACAAGCTCCAGCGGGGCGATCGAAACAGCTTTCCTAGCCACAGCCATCCTGCGAGCCAGTTCATCGGGCATGGTAGCATGTTGTGCGCCAATTGGCATTTTTCTACTGAACCACAGGAACGATGCAACGACGGACACGATCGCCAAAAGTACCGTGGAGGGCGAAATTCTCCATGACTTCTGGCGCTGCGGCAAGGGAACGTCGGCGATCCATTCCCATGGCACGACCGGGGTTTGCCCCTCACCCAGAGTGACAGGCGGTTCGCTGTCCGCGTACGCCTGTGAGTTTGTGTTCTCGGAATGGGCGGGATCACCATTGGCTGTCAGCAGGGGAGATGTCGCTGGACCCGGAACGCCATCGAGCAGGCGAGCTATACGCGAACGGCTGTCGGCTCTGAGCGCCCGCACGCCGGTCAAACACTGCCGGTCGGTGGTGCCTTCGAAGCATTGCAGCATGCCATTCTCCGTTGAGACCACCACACCCTTGACGCCCTCGATGCTCTCAACCATTTGCGTGGCCGGTTCGCTAAATGAGACGAGAGGGAAGTGATCGGGGCTGAGTGCATAGAGGGAGCCGGTTCCAGGTACAAGCCCGACAAATGCGGACTCGTCGATTGGGTAGTCACACTGACGTATGACAGAAGGAAACATGTCCTGGAGACGAAGTTGGGGCTGGAGAAGCACAAAGGGTGACGGTCTTCGGCCACATTTGACTACGTCGAATACGGCAACGCTATGCAACGTAAGGAAAGTACTAAGCACCCGGACTCACAGGGCAGACAAAAAGTGCTCACATGGGATTGAGAAACCTCTGACCCCAAAGAGGCTTATGTTCTGGGACGGACGTGACGGGGTTGATGTCTCCTCGTACTTTGAAGGATATGACTTCGCCGTTGGTGAGAGGCTCTATGTAGAGGTCGTCTATGCTACGGTGATATGCGGCTTGCCACTCTAGATCTTGATTATTTGGACCATACGTGGAGAATGATAGATGCTGAATCGGTACGGGGCGTGAAGAACGGGAAGGTGGGTGAGAAAGTATTGAGACATGGTAATCTTGTTACTCAATCATCAATTTATATCGTGAGGAGGAGAACAAGAGGGTTGCGTACCAGTACGGCCAATGAAAATCTCGTTTGGATGGCGGGCAGACTTTAGACCCTCCAATTCGTCCAAGTCAACGTCCAACACGTCTTGCTCAATGGCCTCGTTCCTGACATCCCACGGGCATTCCGAATCGAGGACGGCCTTCACGCGACCAGTCTCGAGCTCAATGAGTAGGATGGAAGTCTTTTTGCGACCTACGAAGACACGGCTATCTGCTTCTCCAAAGGAGAACGGAGACATGTCGACGAGTTGTGACATGGAAAATGGGAGACGTTGGAGGGGTGCAGTGGGGGAATTCGAGGTTGTAACGTATATATCACCGGACTGCGGCTCGACGATATACGTCTCGTGTGCAAAGGGGTCATCGTCAAAGTCAGGGTCAACGTCGAGGTGTTTGGTGGACACGAGCGGCCCGAGAATGGATGGGACGGCCTGTGCGGGGTCGTTTTCTGAGGAGGTTGCGGTGGAGGAGGAAGGGTGTGGCGGAGGCGAAGAGGGCATGGACCAGAGTTTGCCTCCTGTTGTGCGGTTAAGGGCGTGGAACTTGCCGTCCACAGAAGCTACTAGGACGACATCGAGGGCCTCGAGAGGGTCATCGTCTGTTACAGAATGTCCGCGCGGAGGGAGGAAGTGCAGGCCGCTGACACCGTTTTCGCGAGCACCGAGGTCACGGCGGAGAGTGACGGACTCGGGGATGGCGGCGACGGCCAAACCGAAAAGGAGGGCGAAGAGTAAAAGAGACGGGTGAAGGAGTGCGGGGGACATGGTGATTAGTGCACGACATCAACCTGCGGTTCTCATCGTCGTGTTGAAGGGGAATATTGATGAGATGGGCGACCGCTCAGTTCGGCTGTGCAGGCAGTTTCAGGGTGCTGAGCTTTTCTCACCCGACCTCGAGTCGGTTGGCCATGCCAGTCATCCCCGTCGGCTCCCAGATCTTTGACCTCGCTTTCCATCCGACCTCAGATGTAGTGTATACTGGTCTCCTCAACGGAAAGGTCAAAGCTTTCACCTACGACGAACAAGGCGCGCACTCTGCAGCCTTGAGCCTGCGCATCTCTAAGCGCTCATGTCGTGGCCTCGCCTTGAGCCCGGACGGCTCATCTCTCTACGCAGTGGGAAAGACCAGGTCCCTACAGTGCGTCTCTATGTCATCCGGTCTCGTACGGAAAATGTAAATATCCATGCGGGTAGTACCATTGACACCAGTACGGGAACCGTGTCCGAGACACGCCAAAGTGTGCATGAGTGAGTGCTATGGGCCGGTGGTGCGTCTATGGACCGAGTACCTCCCCCAGCGTACCCATCAATCGCGTTGTGCACCCTACCCCACACCTCCTTGCAACCGGCGATGACGACGGTACGATCAAGGTGAGCGGTCTCGTGTTGTCCTCCTTCCCAAGACCGGGCAATGCAGAACCGAGGGTTGCGTAGCTTTGGGACCCACGGAAACAGGACGCCGTTCGCACGTATACACAGCACTTTGATTTCATCTCGGACTTCATGTGGTTACAAGACAAAAAGCAGCTCGTCGCGACGAGGTGCGTCGATGCCTCCACTTCTCCTTTTCCGTCGCTCGCGTCCCGTGATTGAGACCATGCGTCCAGTGGGGATGGCACCCTATCTGTCATGGACGTGCGCTCGAAAAAGCCCGAACCGTTTACACACTCGGAAGATCAGGAAGACGAATTGCTGTCTATTGTACCATTCAAAGGGTTGGGCGCATCTCACACCCCTCACCCCTTTTACACGTATCTTATCTGTTAGCGTAGGGGCACAAAAGTCGCCGTTGGCACACAGCTAGGCATTATTTCCATCTTCAATCGTAACAAGGGTTGGGGAGACTGCGTCGATCGCGTGCCCGGGTGAGCTGCGCGCCGTTTCACAACTCCTATCACACAGCTAAAGGCTTCACTCATACCGATTGCGATTACGATCTCCAACTCCAACTGCCAGGCACCCACACTCCGTCGACGCGCTCTGCGCACTTCCCTCCACATACCCCTCTTCGCAGAACACCATCCTCACGGGATCTTCGGACGGGCTCTTGCGCGTCATCGAACTCTTGCCCACGCGTCTCGTCGGTGTCATCGCCGATCACGGAGACTTCCCCATCGAACGCATCGCGATTGACCGTGCAGGCGAGGGCCGCTGGGTCGGGAGTGCCGGACACGACGAAGCGCTGCGACTGACGGATTTGCGCGAAGTGTTGGAGGACGAGGATGAGCGCGGTGCGAAGGCCGAAGATGAAGACGGAGAGGGGGACGCATCGAGCGACGAGGGGGGCGAGGGACCTCCGCCAGGCCTGCCTCTGGTAAAGAGTGAGGCTGCGGATGAGGAAGGGGGCGGTGAGCAAGAGTCCGGAGATGAGTCGGATGCGACCAAACCAAGGAAGAGGCGGAAGAAAGGTGAAGGGGACCTCAAAGGGCGGCCGCAGAAAAAGGAAAGAAACGCGGTCGACGTCGATCCATCCTTCTTCTCGGGCTTGTGAGACGGTGTCAGTAGAGCGTGCCGTGCTTATCACTGCTCCCACCGACGCCACTTAAACCCGGTGTGTTGCTGATGGTATAGGACGAGTAATAAACGGACTCTCAATCAAAGATCGACGGGGCATACTGGCACTAGCAGCCTCAGTGTTGCCTTCATTATCGAGTCTGCCTCGTGTATGGGCGCGTCTGATAACAGAAAGGATCTGTTCAGTGCCAGCGTGTACACCTGCCAGCGGTAGTCTAGTCCGACGTGCACTGACAACCCTGACTCTGCGTTCGCTAAGTTGGTCGATTAATGTCAATTATTCAACGTTAAAAGACCCAAGTAATCCCGGGCCTGTGGAACAGGATCGGCATCCTGATACTGTACTACATTGTGTACTGGGCAGCAGGAGTGTGCCACAATCGATTTTGGGTGTGTGCGATGGGCGTAAGGGGTCGTTTTGAACGACCCAGGGTACACGAGCGCACACGGGCATTTGTGGCAAACCCTAGGACCCAAGGAGGCACGCGTAGTTCTCGATCATGATCCATTCAACTTACTCCTGCCCCGTAAGGGGTACATCTCACGCCGAAAACCTCACACTGGTCGGGATGGGCCCAAAAAACACAGCACGTAAAGGTGGGGTGGAATGTTTCTAAAGAACGACGTGAAAACAAGGGGGCGTCACAACGGAATGCGATCACGAATCCTACGGGATCAACGGGACCTGTTTCACACCAGCCGGAGAAGCAGATTTCAAGAAGAGGGGGAGATAAGCCGCGATGAGGGCAGAAAGTGCCAACCTGCATGGAGAAAGAAGGTATTTTAGCACCACGGGCGGGACACGAGGGAAAGAGGGACGTGCATAAGGTTCCCGGTGGGCGGTGTGCCTCCTTCCCTAGTGCGAAGCGGGTGCTGATTGATCCAGGCGCTCAGACCGAGGAGGAGAGAGGGCCAGGCGAGGATCCTGTGCAGCATGCGGTGGTTAGTGACGGGTTGGTGATAGGGTATTTCAGATGAGATCGAGGAGGAATGACCTATTCCGGGTGACCATGATGAGACCTGCGAGAAACATGCCCGAGGTTGCGAGCCCATCTGTAATAACAAAAGTGCGAGGGTGAGCGAGAGAGGAGTGCTGCAGCGCTAGGACGCTGGCCATGATGTGGAGGAATTTCGATGGTGATCATCTAGAAAAGGCACGAACCAACGTTATCTTGCGCCGACCATACGTGTGGGATTGTGAAAGTGGTCTCGAGCGAACGGTCGCGTGGGTCATTGTTAATGTTCAGCATCGCGTCGAAAAGTTCAAGTTGAAAAAGGGGAGCGCCTGTGGGTCAGTTGTTCCTCCCCTCACCTTCCCTTCTTGTTTCTCCGCCACACGCGCACATGAGAACTCACTCCTCGGCCTCGGTAACGTTCTCGCCCTCGATATACTCTCCCTCTCCATCTCTCAGCAGTACTCCGTACCCATCCGGCCTCCTCCTCCGAAACGACGACGACAGCTCAGATGACTTTGACATCATCGACGGCTCTCCGCTCTCCGTACGACACAACCTGACCGTCACCAGGCCTTCCTCTCCCTCGGCCTCCCTTGACTTTTCCATCGTTAGCCCACCTAGCCCGAGTCCGGACCGCAACTCTTATCCCTTCGAATCCCGACACGGAAGATCTCAACTCAACCTCTTTCCCCAACACTGGTCGGGCTTCTCTTCCAGGGACAAACGTTATAACACCGCGCCCGGCTCCCCGTCCTCGTACCGTGTTCCATTATCTTCGGATGGTAACAGAACCCCTCCAATCGGCAAATCTATGAAACGGCTGCTCCCTCGCCTCTGGGTTGCCCTCTCTTCTCCATCCCGCAAAGGCAGACGGAAGGCGGACCGCCGGAAACTATATGCGTTACCCTCCAACATCAGTTACGCAGACCTCCAGCCCCTTGATGGGGAGGAGGGAGAACTCATTGACGAAGCGTGCTTCGTTGAGCCATATGATGCCCCACAATCGCCACCTCGGAAATTTATCGGTCCGTTTTCCTCCTCTCTGTGTCCTCGCGTCTTTCTGAAACCCATCGTGGCTAGACTTCTTGTCTCGTCTCCCATTCGAGATCGCGGTCTATCTCCTATGCTTTCTCGATCTTTCGTCTGTGATCGCCTGCCAGAGCGTCTCACGTACATGGAACATCGTCGCCAATGACAATGCTGTCTGGCGCGAACTCTTCCACCGCCGCCAGGGATGGGACATTAATTTGAACCGTGCCATTGCTCGAGGTTGGACGCCTCCTCCATTGGAAGAACTCCCAGAGAGCCCTACTTGCCTCACGCCCGTCCTAGAGTGTCCGCGGCCTTTCAACCCCACCAGGAGTTGTACGTACAGCGAACCCACAACTTCCTCCGTAGGTCTCTCAATCAACATCCATGACGTGCGAGCACGATCACTCGTACAGCCGCGCCCATTTCCACATGCGCTGTCACCCTGGAGCCCTGAATATCCCAGCGATGCATATTCTCCCCTCAGCGAGTCGCTGAATGTACCACTGTCTCTCCCTTGGCGTCAACTGTATCAGACGCGCTATGCCTTAGACGCACGCTGGACAGGTTCAGCTCCACAACCCATGTACCTCAGGGGACATGCCGACAGTGTCTATTGTCTCGAATTCGACAGCAAGCGAATTATCACCGGTTCGCGTGACCGGACGATCAAGGCATGGGACATCCAGACCGGCCGCTGTCTGGGCACATTCAGAGGTCATTATGGGAGTGTTCTCTGCTTAAAATTCGAGAAAGATTGGGATATCAAGGGAGATGGAAAGAAGGGATTCATGGTCAGTGGCAGCAGTGACAGGAGGGCGTGCGTTTGGGACATCTGGATAGGGGAAGGTGGTGAGGTGCGTGCAGAGGTCAGAGCGGTGTTGAGAGGGCATCTTGATGGTGTCTTGGACCTTCGCGTTGATGAGCAATGGATCGTAAGCTGGTGAGTGGGATCATCATCTCGGTATCTGAAAGTTACTCAAACCAGCCTCATAGCTCAAAAGACACAAAAATCCGCGTGTGGAACCGTGAAACACTCGAGCTCCACCGCACCCTTACTGGACACGAAGGCCCTGTCAATGCTATTGGTTTACAGAACGGGTTTATCGTGAGCGCCAGTGGGGACACCAAGATGATGCTATGGGACATCGAACGCGGTACCTGCTTACGTACTTTCGATGGGCATGATCGCGGGCTGGCGTGTATCGAATTCAAGGTACCCTTTTTCCTCTTTCCTGTTGCGAATGTCCGCACACGCGCTGACGTGCTCTCTACTCAGGACAACTACATCGTGTCCGGCTCGAGCGACTGCACAATCAAGGTGTGGGACGCGACGACAGGCGAGTGTCTACGCACCCTTGTTGGACACGACTCGCTTGTGCGTGCCCTCGCCCTCGACCCGGCTACGGGACGCCTCGTAAGCGCGAGCTACGATAAGGTGGTCAAAGTTTGGGATCTCCGGACGGGCCGCACGGTACAGCAGTTCAAGCATCACCATCTTGGTCATATCTTTGACGTCAAGTTCGACGTCCATCGGATCGTTAGGTGCGTGGTGTCGCCGTGACGTATGTGCCGGCAATGGTGCTGATTACACGTGTCCATAGTACGTCTCACGATCAAAGGATTGTTGTTCTAGACTTTACGCAAGATCTTGATACTGCGTTGTTTACCTGAGAGTATCTTACCTCATATCCTCACAACCTATGCCAGGTATTACTGGCTTTTCTCGCATCGGCATGGACCTACATATTTCTTTGTCGCATATACCCACCTCTTTTTTTTGGTTTTTCGACTCTCCCGCACTTCATTTTAGCCAAGCATCTAGAACACTCAAAACCTAGCTTAGAGTGCCTGTCATCCGCCAGTCACCACACTGTTTTTCGTATTTCTATCTCTATGTAGGCTATAATGGGTAGATGTGTGTATTGTATATAATAGCCGTGACTATAAGGTCCGATCACGAGCGCAAACGGATCGGATCATTCGACGCAGGCGCGTCCACTTGACCCGCGGCAGTGACTTTGACGGTCTTCTCTACCGCCATGTTGCTCGCCCGAAGGTCGCTCAGAAATGCCGCGCTATTGTCGCGTCATTGTCGTCTTCTCTCAAACCGGGCCTCCGCCGTGCTAAGCGCGCTGGACATCCCGACCACCGCGACCGAGCTGCCCGGCGTCTACGACGGGGAGTGGAAGGGGTCCGGAGACGTATTTCAGAGCGTTTGTCCCACAACGGGAGAGGTCCTGGCCAATGTCAAGTCTGTAAGGAATCTTGCTGGCATGTGTGCACAATTGAACGCGCGGCGTGGTCAATCTGTTTGCTTACCGTCCTCTACCCTACCCCAACAGGCATCACCAACGGAGCTCCATGATGCGCTTAATAGGACGAGAGAAGCTTGTGTTCATTTCAGGGGTATACCCGCGCCCCGGAGAGGAGAGATAATACGCCAGATCCGCGAGGCTCTGGCCGCTAAGGTGCGTTCTGCTGTACCCATTTCGATTGCACGCGCTCCCATGTGACACTTATGATCTCTCTCCATCTCTCTCTATTTCTATTTTCTTTTTGTAGCGCGACGAGCTGGGCGCGCTCGTGTCGCTCGAGATGGGTAAGATCCGTACCGAGGGAGTGGGCGAGGTTCAGGAAGTTGTCGACATTGTGAGTGGTGGGGGCCCAACGTGCATTTGCATCTACTCGAACAGGCTTGCTGAGGGTTTGAGCCTCTTCGATTCGCAGTGCGATTATGCGGTTGGGCTTTCGAGGATGATGAATGGAAGGGTGATCGATTCGGAGCGGCCAGGCCATACCATACTCGAAGGTGAGTTGAAGGGTTTCTTCCAAGCTCCGGGTCCCCATCACCTCTCGTCGTTGATATCGTGATCGGTGTGTCCCACTGCAGTTCCGAATCCTCTCGGCGTCGTCGGCGTCCTGTCGGCGTTCAACTTTCCCGTTGCTGTATATGGCTGGTAATTTGACACTTCCGCCTTCTACTTGGAGCCGATTGAACCCGCGTTTTTTGATTTTATTTTGCAGGAATCTCGCGATTTCGATGGCGGCGGGAAACGCGACGATCTGGAAGCCTTCCCCAAGTACCCCGCTGTGCTCCATCGCGGTCACCAAGATCGTCGGCGGCGTCTTGGAGAAGAACGGCGTACCGGGCGCCGTCGCTGGCCTTGTCACGGGCGGAAAGGATGTCGGAGAGGCTTTGGTGCAGAGCCGAGATGTAGACATGGGTAAGCATATCCCTCTATTGTAGCTCCCACAAAAATGAAACCAACTTATGGGCTTTTCCAGTTTCTTTCACGGGAAGTGAGGACGTCGGTAGGATCGTAGGCAAGAACGTCCAGTCGAGGTTTGGCAAAGTCCTGCTCGAACTGGGCGGGAACAACGGTTCGTACCTCGACTTTGCCCCTCATCGCATTACGCACGGGACATGTTCACTCTGACGCACTATTCATCCAGCTGCGATCGTCATGCCCGACGCGGATCTCTCCCTCGCCGTACCGGCCGTCTTCTTCGGCTCCGTAGGCACCGCAGGCCAACGGTGCACCTCCACGCGCCGCCTATACCTCCACCGCTCCATCGCATCCGAATTCCTCTCCCGCCTGCAAAAGCTCTACGCCTCCCCCGCCCTCCGACCCGGCGACCCGCTCGACGCCCACACGCTACTAGGCCCACTGCACTCGCGCGCAGCACTCGACGTCTACGACGGTGCCATCAAGGATCTCAAAGCGGCCGGCGCGCAGATCCTCATCGGCGGCGACCGCGACGGCGAAAGAAGTACTGGTGGTGGTGGCGGTGGTGGTGGCGGTAATGGTGGGCGCTACGAGGGCTTGGAGCCTCCGCTCGATCGCGGGAACTTTGTGCGCCCGACGATCGCGATACCTAGGAAGCACTCGAAATCCTTGGCCAAGTTTCCCTCCAAAAACGCCGACGCGGATCCTGCTCCCGTAGCGGCGACGGCGGCGGACCACGGGGACCGATTGTGGGCCAAGGAGCGCTTCGCGCCCGTGCTGCTCGTCGCGGAGTTTGACGAGCTCGAGGAGGCGATCGCGTGGAACAATGCGGTGCCGCAGGGCTTGTCGAGCAGTCTTTGGACGCGCGATTTGCGCCACGTCGGGAAGTGGATCGGCCCTGCTGGTTCGGACGCCGGCATCGTCAACGTGAGTGCCTTTTACTTTTATATCTTTTTTTCTTCTTGGAAGACGAAAAATTCGTGCGGTGACTGACGCTCATTCGTTCCCTTCTCCTCCCTTCTTTATTTTGTGTTCTTGGTTTTTGTTTTTTTGCTCTTTCGTAGGTCAACGTCGGCACGAGCGGTGCAGAGATTGGCGCTGCATTCGGCGGGAACAAGGTACAGTCCTACTACTGTGTCGTACTCGTACACTTCTTCCGCGTGGCTGAGACACTCACGCGCCCTTTCCTTCCTCATAGAGCACTGGGTGGGGCCGTGAATCCGGCGGCGACGCTTGGAAACAATATGTACGCTGGAGCGCGTGCACGATTAACTTTTCCGACGAGGCGCCCCTCGCCCAAGGTGTCGACTTCAACCCGTCATGAAACAAACAACAAGCTGCCCCTCCTCGCGCAAAGAGAATACGGGAGTCAGATGTTACATTTTACTTCTGTGTGCTGCCACGGGAAGACATTACGGGGGCATACAGTTCTACAAGAAGAGAAAAGAAAAAAAAAGTTATAATAAATCACATTTACGATGCAGTGCGAGAGCCAACGTGAGCGAATGAACGAGTATAGATGATACAAATCCGCAATCGCGAGGTGAACCCATGAATGTGAGAAATGACAGGACAGCTAGCAACGACAAGGAGGGAAGAGGGTGGAAGGGGTGGGCCTGAGGGGAGAAGAGGGTATGCGAGATACATAAGAGATGGGTAAGTAATGGTGGTACGTAGAGGTGCACTGTCTTGTCCTTATCTAGTTGAGGTACCCACGGCACTTTCCAGAGCCACACAGACAAGGAATTTTATCCTGCTCGATTGGGAAATGATAATCTGTGTTCCCAGAGGCGTCAGCTTCGGGCCAACAGAGCAGCGTCGTGGGATGAGCCATCACGTACCGTAAGTTATCTCGTCGCCGAGTTCTATATCCTGCTTGGCGTAAATGACGATCTTCTTCTCACCATTGATGGTGATGATCTTGGCAGTACAGTTGGGGTCGCACGAGTGATTGATCAACCGCCTACGATGGGACCACCAAAAAAAAAAGGACTGGGTTCAACGTCTGATGACACGCGAGACACGCAACACATACCCGAGGTTCCCCTTCTTCGTTGCATCCACCACCAAGTCCTCATCTATGCGGAACAGATAGCTGCTGCCAATTCCCTGTCGCTCGTACGCCTTTTCGCGCTTATCCGCCACCTGGGCGCGGATGACTTCCCCGACGTACTCGATGACCATCTCTCCGCGCGAAATACGCTCCATCGCGTACAAGCCCCAGTCATGAATCGGCGAGCGCGCAAACCGGAGGTGCTTCTTGCGCGTCTGCAGCTGGTTGAACTTGATCGATAGCTCCGCTGCTGCCGGTTCACCCTTGGAGAGTGCCATCGCGCGTTGTACTTGGTTGATCTCTTCCAAACCCTGTGCTTGCCGCCGCGCGTTCGCACGGTTCGAGCGCGAGGACGTCATCGCGGGCTTGGGCTGCTGTACTTGTGATTCGACAGGATCGGCAGCGGCGACGCGTGTCGCATACTGTGCAACGTATGCAGATTTCTCCGCGTGTGAGATCTTGTAGTAGCCTTCTGTGCGGGCAGAACCGGTCAGGTGTACGCGGAACGGAGGGGGAGATTCTGGGTCTGGAGCAGGCGTTGGCGCTGGATATGGAAGGGGAATACCCATCGACCCTGCGAGAGCAAGACGGGCAAAGTACAGATCTTCGTCATCTTCGCAAAGGCCAGGTTCATACGGATCGGGTGTCGGTGTTGGAAGCCTGGGTTTAGGCTTGAGAGTAGGTGACTGTACAGGTGACAAAGATGAAAGTCGATCGGATGTGAAGTGAAGCTGAGCAACTGCAGGAGCAGTATAATCCTGGTCATCAGGCAGCACGAATTGATCAACGGGCGTCTCAACGACAGCCTTTCTAACCGGCCGCGCCTTGGCCTTTGATGCGGACTTTTTCTTGACCTCTGCCGTAGGCTGCGACCGTTTCTCCGAGAGAATCGGGACAGGTGTCTCAATGATCTCGACCAACTCCTTCTCGTCCGCCACTTCTGCCTTTGCCTTCTTGACTGGAGGCTCGTTCTCCTCGCTATCCTTCACCAGCGGTCTCTTCCGCCCTTCTACGACAGCGGAAGTAGGGACGAGGACAGGTACAGGAGTGAGCATTTCTGGCTCTTCCTGCTCCGCATCGGACTCGAATTCAGCGGCCAGAGACCGAATTTCCTTCTTCCGCTTCTTTTTTGGCGGTGCGACAACTTCTGTCCGGTCGGGGGCCTCCTCTTCGATCTCTGCTCCTGCTCCGGCCTCCGCCTCGACATCGGGCATCGGGGTGGACTTGGCTTCTCGCGTACGCTTGCTCGCCTTCTTGAATGATAAACCCTTGAGCCCCGCTCCAGCCCCGAAAAGCGACACCTCAGCACCTGGCTTGCTCTCCACCGTCGCAGCAACGGTCTTGTTCTTGACCGTAGACGCACTGCTCTTGTGCTCAGCTACGAGCCGCCGCATGCGTACAGATACAAGACGATCGACCACGTCTTTCTCGAGCAATTGCAGCAGCTCCTTCCTGATTACTTGGGTTGCTTCTTCCACTAGTTCCGCATCGCTCCAGCTCGTCTTAGCTGCCGGCGCATGAACGGACGAAGGTGGTGGATGCACGGTGAGTGTGACAGAATGGTGCGCCAGCGAGCGCATGTTGAGCACCATCGCTGCGCGGCGCGCGATGCCTGCGGCCTTGAAGGTGACATACCAGCCGGTGTGATCACGTAGCACCTTTCAATGACAAGGGACGGATTATGAACGGGATGGAAATAACGGTTGGGTCATCTTCTCGTTGACTACGGGCAAAAAACAAAGGAAAGCGCACCTGGTCGACCTGGAACTCCCTGACAAATGTCCGAACATCCTCTTCTGTCACGGCACCGCCCAAGTGCCCACCATTCCCCTCGATCTTCACATGCTCATGTTGATTCCTCGCAAGCTCCTCAAGCACTGCCTCCCGCTGACTCGCCTGCATGTTCCGACTAGAATGTCTCGGTCTACGCAACGCAGGAGACCGTGACCGTGAGCGCGATCGTGAACCTGAACCTGAGTGAGGAGGTGAGTAGTGGTCAATCGCCACGGGCATTCGGTTTCGTCCACCGCGTCGACCACGAGAGGGACGCAGAGGGGGTATGGGCGTTGAGTCGGCAGACATCCCACTATGCGACCCCGTGTGATGTGCTGCCGCACGCCGCGCTTTGACTAGCGTCGGCGGCGGTCGTCGTGCGCGGCTGCCCATGGGCGCCAGTGGGCCGCCCGGAAAGCCACTATTCGCTTGTGTACTCGAGGGTGTGACCGGCTTGGCAGGCAGACTGTGCCCGTGACTAATCGTCTGAAGACTCGAAGCAGCGGGTGAGGTAGACGCGCCAGTCTGCGTGCGGAGGTGCGACGAGGAAGATGAACCAGGCGTGTTGTTGTGTGAACCGTGCCAGGGAGTGGGTGGCGTCGGCAGACCATGAGCGGGCATAGGCGCCGGACGCTTTACCCGCTTACGTTCTTCTAGTTCATGTAATACCGCACGCAGACGCTTGCGTTCGCCATCAAACACCACCTTGATCTCGAAATCTTCGCCACTAACGTTGAGTCCCAGTGTAGCGGGCCCAAGCTTCCGACCGTGTTCACGCTCGACACACCGCGCAGCCTCGGCATGTGTACCATACTTGATAAAAATGATACCAAGCGCGCCGCCAGTAGCCTTATCTATTTGAGGCTCGAATAGAAGGATTGGTCCGTATGTGGAGAAGTGCCTTCGGATCTGTTCCTTTGGTGCGAGTGGGGAGGCGTTGGTAACCAAGACTGACGTCGGGGGCGGGGGACCGGTAGAATTCTCGTCGTGCTGTAGGACCCAATGAATCGTGTAAGAAATGGAGGAATAAAACCTCATCACGCACCTCATACTTGACTTCGTACAACTCCGTCCTAAAAGGCCGAAGACTGGGGTGTTTCTTGAAACCTCCCGCCTTACGTGGGTCTACCAACACGATCTCAGGCTCTCCACGTACGACCTCTCCATCCACTCTCAATAACGTCTCCTTTCCGCCTTTTACTTTTATCCTGGTTCCGGCCGCGCCCGCTTCTCGCACCTTGTCCATAAGCAGCGCAAATTTCAAATCTCTGTCCTTGTCGATAGCAGAATCGAACAGAACCTTGAAATTCCTTTCAGAGGGATACTCTGACCTCGGAGGTGGCCAGGACGGCAGCGGTGGAAGAGAATACGAGGGGGGCGGAGAAGAGGAACGTAACTGTGAAGGGGCATGAGGTGACGATGGTTTTGGCGAATGGGGTGGGAGCGGCGACCGCGCTGGTGAAACTACCCGTGCTGATGAGGGCACAGATAACCGAGTGTCGGGGCGCGGAGGAAGAGGTGTTCGTATGCTTTGGACAGACGGGAACGAGGAAGGGGTTCTATGAGACCGAGAGCCTGTCGAGGGGGGAGGCGGGAAGGTGGGCGGGGCTGTAGGCAGCGAATGAATCGTCGACCACCATGG
>Ga0137397_10001237_pt1 | contig 17851 bp, 24 predicted proteins | sample czorhiz116metaG_FD_106658 | JGI IMG/M metagenome (GOLD analysis project Ga0137397, IMG submission 106658) | Vadose zone soil microbial communities from Angelo Coast Range Reserve, California, USA - czorhiz1.16 metaG | ecosystem: Environmental > Terrestrial > Soil > Vadose zone | place: USA... | reverse complement strand
GCAAGCAGTGTGGAGCACGTAGACATCACTGCTCCGAGTGGATCTTCCAGGCGCCATTCCTCGCGAAATTTCGAAATCGGTCCCGCCGAGAAATCAAATGCGAGAAACTCCGCCAGTTCCTCGACACGGAGCGGCCGAGCAGCGACAGCAACACATCGAAACAACCGCCGGGCAAATTCCCAGTTTACGTCATTGATCTCCCGCAAGGTGCGTTCATGTCACGTCAAGCGTATCGGGTAATTCTTTCAGTGCATGTTGGATACGTCCTGGAAGGCATTTTCCAAGGTAATCCAGTTGACAGTACACCCAGCGGAACCTACAAGAGGTACAGGTGAGACTCGAGAAGAAACATGACATTAACTCCTTACAGTCCGTCCGCTCTTTCCGTCAAGACATCAATCACAAGATGCTTGTGCTCCGCTTTCCACCTTTGCATGTCTATATTCGTGCTAGTGACCCACTCGATATAGTTCTTGATATCCCCCTTTGTCCTTTCTCGTCGCGCAACGAAATTGAAAGGAAACATTTGGGCTCAAGGACAACCTTGATGTCAGCTTCGGGCCGGCTAGTTACGCATATACGCAAGTTCGGGTGTTGTGAGTCGACGAGGTCTTTCAAAAAGAATTAGGACCTTCTGGCGGGGGGACGATAGAGCCGACGTATTTGGACATTCATCCAAACCATCCACAATTAGGAAAATCGGTGCTTGTCGTGGGAGTTTCACTATGAGGTAACCCTTGAAAGACGAAAAGCCTAGGCCATGTGAAGACAGGAACGAGAGTGCAAAATCTAAAGTAATAAGACGAGAGAAAACTTTGTAATCAAGATCAAACACGAGTCTGCGGCTCAAACCAGCGTCGGAGAGTCGATTAGCAAAGATATGACAGGCTGAAGGAGAACGACATGACTTCGGAGCTCGTATAGAGATTTCGAGAGCAACATGGGGGGGAATACTAGTTCTACACAGAGGAGTCAACTAATCAGACATTCTAGGCTCGCGCCGGTATTCTACACGTGGCGGTTCGAGGTAGTCAAAAAGAGTTATGATTAGGGGCAGAGGTTATGATGACACGCAAACAATCGTGTGTCGCGCGCGAGGAGAACGTGGTTGAGGGCCACTCGGGAAGTGGCATAGATGGCAGCGATGCGTCTTGAACAAAATGACAAATGTTCAGATAACATAGCTACAAGGTTCTTAGTACGTGCAAGCCTATACATAGGACGGGGATGCTCACCGGAAGAGAGGGCTCGCGTCTCCAAGTTCGCGGTACCTATCTCGCATACTCTCGTCAATGCCCTCCCGAAGGCACAACTCCTCCTTCTCCTTGTTAATCGCGCTGTACCTCCACATCAGAATGGAGGTGCAGATAATGCTACCGATTGCCTTCTAAGCATTTCCCTCATGTAAATCAACGAATACATACCTCATACCAAGACACCCTATGATGGTGCCGTGACCCTGATGGAATCGTGGTGGTTGGTAATATATGTATGAGCACGTGATACTGCACCCTCATGTCAAAACCAATTTCAGCCTTTCAGCTCGAAGATGCAGCGACGTACCCTCCTCCAAGATTTGGAACCCCTGCGATCAGAGCAAGAACAACACCCCTCTTCATGTTCCCCCCTGCGTTTCCTCCAGCCCAGGCCATGAAAACAGCAACGGTTGGGTACACGCCAGATGCGGCGATGATAGCAGCAGCGTAAGCGGGTCCAGGTTTGCTCGTTACATAGGCGATGATGTATCCGATCATCGCAACTGATGCTCCAAGTACGATGAACGGTCCCCGCAAATTCATCTTGTCGGAGTAGATACCGACGATGATTGTTAAAATGCAACCGCACACATAGGGCGGGATCGATAGAAGCTGAGCTGCTGCAGCCGAGAACCCCAAGTTACGGATGATAGTAGGCGTGAAAAAGGCAATAGCATAGACGGGAATTAAACAACTGGTAATACGGCGAGTTAATGGGTGCGCCGTGCCAATGGTTACATCGATAACATACCCCATACAATTGAGGACTTGCACGTAGGTCTTCCAATCGGCAAAAGCCTGCCAAACGAATTTCGCACTGAAGTGGCTTGCCTGTCCGAGAGAGTCCTCTCTCAGACTCAGGATAACAAACCGTCGTTCGTCATCTGTGAGGAAGGTAGCAGTCTCCGGATACTGAACCACCGTTATTCAGGAAGACGTAAGTCAGAAGAATACGGACATCGTGCATGAGGAGATATGCTAGCAGGGCTATGGCAATAGTCGCTGGTAGATGTCAGCATTCTCAGGCCTGTGACAACAAGAAATTATGACACACCCAAGCCTTCGATGAGGAACTACCAGATTGAAGATCAGGATTCAACAGCGACGATAAAAGGTAGGGACGGACTATCCATTGCCAGCCATGAAGACCGGCCTTCCTGTGAATACCGAAATCAGCGGATGGCAGCATCTTCGAACCACAGTAACGCACCCCTCCAAATGTTCAATTCCATACGCAAGAACGCCTCCGAACGCTCCAGCAATTGTTGCAGCAGAAAAGAAAATGGCGATACGCTTGGCTTGCATCCGACGAGGGTACCAGAGTGAAAGATAGTACGTCACGCCAGGGAACAACCCCCCTTCGGCTAGTCCCAGAAAGAGGCGGGCGCTGCACAAGATGAGTGGAGATAACAGCAGATAAAAAGGGTCTCGCACATTATGAGGCTGTGGTATGTATTCACTAGACACATGAGTGTCATGACTATTCCCCAGGCTATCATGATTGTAGGAACTGAAGACATAGTATGAGAAATATTCCTGTCTGAAGACAAGGACACAGACTCCATCTGGACGGCCTAATAAACTTGAGGAGGATATTTCTTCGCATGGCGTTAGCGCAGCTTCCAGAAGGAGCGGTGAGGACATACGAAGGCACTTCCACGAAGCAATAAGGTATCTGACAGGTGTGTCATGCAAACCCTACGCTGAGTTAGTAGTAAAAGTCTTACGAAGAAGACAGCCGTCGCGGTGTTATAGCGTAAACCGCCGAGGTGAAGATCTGTCGACATCCCGGCTATCCTTGCATTACCTGTCGCAGGTTTGACCCTGGAAACGAGTTCACTCTTGGCGCTAGACACATACCGACATTACTCCGATCCCTTCAGATAATCGGATTTTGAATATAGATTTCAATGCTGGGCTTTAAACACATGGATTCGCCACTCACAAGAACGACATAAGGAAAAGCAAGGAGATCAAGGGCAATAGGTGGATATCCAAGGTTTGCCAGATGCGTCTCTTCTCGACATCATCGAACATGGAGACATCGTCCTCTCGAGACAACACGGACAACGTCCCTCCGGCTTTGAGCTCTTCATCGGTATGCTTGGACATCACTTGGGTGGGTGGTGAAGAAAAGCTGGGGATAGATGCCTTTGGGTTCAATCAAGATACGCCCATGTCCAACTCTATATACGGTGTGGGCGCCTCCAATATAAGCAACGCATCCACAGGCCGCTATCACCCCGACACGGATCTGGAATGTGGATCGTTTGGGTGCTTCGAGAAAGAGAGGAAAGTAACTCTTGATGGCTCCATCCTAGGAAATTGCTGCGTATACAATACGCCGACAGACAATCATAAAATAGGCCAGGTAAACGGTCAGACCCGAGAGTGCAATCAAGGCCATCGCACAGTTACGGATTCGGTAGATCCGGACACGCTTCCAATTGCTTCAGCGAGGTTGGTTCAAGTAAACGGCGTCGTCTTCTAGAAAGTCAAGTTCTACAAGGCCAGGAGATGCTGTTGACAAGGCGGTGAGCGTCTGAGAAGGGTGATAAGATGAGAAGGGCTGTTTATGTAATCAATCCTCCATCTCGAAATTTCATGGCAAACACATTTCCGAAAACTCCGCATGTGCAGTCATCGTACCTCGACAGTGCATGCTAAATAAGCTATACCTATGAACGGGCAACGTTAGTAAGTAGACCAATCACCTACCATTATCGTCATTGACGTTGGTCATAGAGATCGGAAATTACCGGGGGAATCTCATTGTATCCCGCGTGGTCTCCTCTGTGGATGAGATGACACAGGCACTGCGGCAGGCGTTTCTCAAGTCATCTAAATGGCTTCTTTTGAATTTGGGACAGGTATAGTGATTTCTTTGTGTACACACCGTGAGTGACTCATCGACATGAAATGAGAGATATGTGGGCCCGTGGAGCATGGGACGACGATCGGGCTAGCTTCCACACTCCGTTACAAACTCCGTCCAGGTATCGCTTAGGTAAGGAGGCCAGATTTGGCCTTGCGAGTACTGATCATGAGGCAAGCTTAACCACACACATCGTATTCACCATCATAAACTGCCTTTACTTAGCACCATAAAAGCGCACTTGGGGTTAACATCAGCAGTTAACGCCTTAGGTCAGCATGCCGAAGGTGCGTTCTTGTATGCTTACTAGTTTTCTTCGCCATGGCTGACCTCAATCGCGCAGAATAAGGGAAAGGTTCGCCGCGTCTATGATGCTCGATGTCAACCCAGTGCTGAGTCTCCGTGTCTTCGCAGGGTGGCAAGAACAGGAGACGTGGAAAGAACGAGAACAACGACGACAAGCGCGAGTTGGTATTCCGTGAGGATGGACAGGAGTATGCGCAAGTGATCAAGATGCTGGGGAATGGGCGCTTGGAGGCTATATGCTTCGACGGAGAGAAGCGACTAGCACATATTCGAGGAAAGATGCGCAAAAAAGTGAGTACGCATTGTCGTTGCTCTCGTCAATCTCATATCTAACCGACGATCTGCGCCAGGTGTGGATTAATCAAGGCGACATCATCCTGCTGTCTCTACGTGAGTTCCAGGACGGCAAGGCGGATGTCATAGTAAAATACACGGCCGACGAAGCTCGCAACCGTGGGTTTACATTTCTTGGGTAAACCAGAAGTAGACGCTGACACCACACAAGTGAAAGCGTACGGCGAGCTCCCTGAGAACGCCAAAATTAATGAGACCGATGCCTTTGGAGAGGAGGAAGGCGAATGCACGTTTGAGTTTGGTGATGACGGGGAGGTGGATATCGACGATATATAACTGTATTCTTGCGTATTGTCCGTCCATCTCTTTATCATTCTCACGTGAACTACTGACTCCAGTTAGGAATATCCCTGTAAAAGGGTTTATTAACGTTTATTCATGGCGGCCAATGGCGCATAGCCGTGTTCTATGCCCAAGTTGATATGTTGACGGCCAAAAACCAGCCCTTGTTTTAAAAATAGCCTCTTTTTTCTTTCGTTCATGGAAGGGAGAATGTTGCCCGCGAATTCGCCGCGGCGGCTCGCTGGCCGAATTCCTCCCATCAGCCTGGCCGTGTGCGGGGAAGACAAGGGCTTAGATATGCCACCACATTGAAACAGCTAAAAATTGCACACGCACGGGCAACTTGAAGGACTTATAACTGACGCCCTCTGATAAAGCCAATCGATGCGCCGACGGGCCTTTTCTCGCCCGAGGATCTCTCCGTCGTCGTCCTCGTTCGCTCCGCCGATGTCACAGTCTCCGAGGCGGGCCTCCCTCTCCATTGTTGCCGACCAATGTCGGTCTCTTTTCCTTCCTCAAAACTACCCCGTTTCACTTCACTTTCGAGTTGATACATTTGACCCGTACTTTGCTCTTCCTCGAATACCCGCTCGCCTTCACCCCTTTTATCTTCGTACTAACTTTGGATTAGACACAAGTCGGCTCGGGGTCGATTTGCGAAGCTACGACGGGGAGAGGGAGAAAGACGGGACTTCGTGGCCCGTAAAGTGATTTCGAGAGTAAGCTGAATGGGCACTATATTCGGAGCAGCTCAACAAGTCAGATATTTATACATGTGAGCGCGCAATAGTCTACAAGTAGCTGTTCAAGGGCCTCAAAACGGGTTATCAGCAGTGAGATATGTGGGTTGCAAGGGAGGAAGGGTAAAATGACACTGGGAAAACACGCAAACAGTCATGTCGCACGCGTGAGTGGGAGCACGCGGTTACGGGTCGAGGGCGACTCGGAGGTGGCAACTTGAAGGATTCGATGGCAGCAGGCCACCTTGAACAACATGACAGAAGATGATTTAAACGTTCAGAAAACATAGCTACAAGGTTCTTAGTACGTAAAGGCCGATGGATAGGAGAAAGGATGCTCACCGGAAGAGAGGGTTCGCGTCTCCAAGTTCACGATACCTTTCTCGGCTGCTCTCGTCAATGCCCTCCCGGAGGCACAACTCCTCCTTCTCCCTGTTAAGTGCGCTGTACTTCCACATCAGGATGGAGCTGCAGATGATACTACCGATTTCGGAGATGGCTTCTAAGCATTTCCCTTGTGTCGATGGACAGGTACATACCTCATGCCAAGACACCCCATGATAATGCCATGACCCTTATGGAATCGCGGCGGTTGGTAATATATGTATGAGCACATGACACTGCACCCTCACGTCACAACGCGGTTCAGCTCTCAGCTCAAAGATGCAGCGACATACCCTCCTCCAAGGTTTGAAATCCCGGCGATCAGAGCAAGGACAGTCCCTTTCTTCACGTCTCCCCCTGCGTTTCCCCCAGCCCAGGCTATTAAAACAGCAATGGCTGGGTATACGCCAGAGGCAGCGATGGCAGCTGCAGCATAACCAGGCCAGGGTTTGCTCGTTACATAGGCGATGATGTATCCAATCATCGCGACTGACGCTCCTAGCACGATGAATGGTCCCCGCACGTTGATCTTGTCAGAGTAGATACCAACGATAACCGTTAAAGTGCAACCAATCACATAAGGCGGGATCGACAGAAGCTCAGATGCCGTAGTTGAGAATCCCAGGTCGTTAATGATAGTAGGCATGAAGAAGGCAATAGCATAGGCAGGAACCAAAAGGCTGAAGATATGAAAAGTTATGTACGCCACACCGAAAACCACATCGATAACCTACCCCGTACAGTTAAGGACCTGCACATAGGTCTTCCAATCGGCAAAAGCTTGCACAACGAATTTTGCACTGAGGTGGGTTGCATGGTCATACGAATCTTCTCGCAGCGTCTGGATAACAAACCGTCGCTCATCGTCTGTGAGGAATGTAGCGGTCTCCGGATACTGGACCAACGTTAGTCAGGAACAAGTGCGTCGCAATCACACGAACATCGTGCATGAGAGGATATGCCAGCAGCGCGACGGCAAGAGTCACTAGTAGATGTCAGCATGCTTGTGACAGCAGGAGGTCATGACACACCTAAGCCATCGATGAAAAACTATAGAATCCGACGTCAGGATTGTATGGCGATGATGAAATGTAGGCACAGACTATCCACTGCCAGCCATGGAGACCGGCCTTCCTAAATACTGCACTCAGAGAATGGCAACAACCTCGAATCACAAATAACTTACCCTTCCAAGTGTCGAACTGAATACGCAAGCATGCCACTGAACGCTCCAGAAATTATAGCAGCGGAGAAGAAAATTGCGATGCGCTTGGCTTGCATCTGACGAGGATACCAGACTGAAAGATAGTATGCCACGCCAGGGAACAACCCTCCTTCGGCTAGTCCGAGAAAAATGCGAGCGCTGCACAAGATGAGTGGAGACAGTGGCAAATAAAATGACTCGAGTCTCGCACATGATTAGGCCCTGGTATGTATTCACTAAACACATGAGTGTCATGATCATGCCCCAGGCTATCATGATTGATGGAACTAAAGATACAGAATGAGAAATGCCCTTGTCCGAAGAGAAGGACCACAGACTCCATCGGGACGGCCTGAACAATTTGAGGAGGATGTTCCTTCCAATGGTATTAGCGCAGCCGCAAGAGGAGGTGGTGAGAACGTACGAGGGTACTTCCGAAAGACAATAAGGTATCTGACGGGAGCGTCATGCGAACTTTACGCCGGCCTAGAAGTAGAAGTCTTACAAAGAACACCGCGGCCGCGGTGTTGTACCGTAGACCTTCAAGGTGAAGATCTTTCGACATCCCAATTATCCTTGCATTGCCTGGTTGGAGGTTCAACACTGTCAACGAGTCTCACTCTTGACACTGAACAGGGGCACCTACCAATATTACCCCGATCCCTTCAGATATTCGGATTATTTCGAGTGTACAATTCAATACTGGGCTTTAGCATACGGATCTGCCACTCACAAGAACGACATAAGGTAAAGCAAAGAGATCATGGGCAATAGACGAATATCCAAGGCCCGCCAGATGCGTCTCTTCTCGACATCGTTAAACATCGAGCCACCGTCCTCTCGAGAGGACGTGGAAAAAGTGGCCCCGGTTTTGAGCTCTTCCTTAGTAGGTTCAGGCATGGCTTGGGTGGGTGGCAATGAAAAGGTGGAGAAAGATGTCTTTGGTTTCAACCAAGGCAAGCCCAGCCTGAGTCCAAGTTTATATACAGTAACCTGCCAACGTAAGGAAAGCTCCGGAGACCGCTATCTCCTCGGCACGGGGATAACTCAGGTGCTTCGAGAAAGAGAGAAGAGAACCCTTATGACAAGTGGCTCCATCCCAGAAAACGTGGCATATACAATACACTAGCAGCGGTTATAGGATATGGCCGATAAACGACCAAACCCGAGGGTGGAAGCGAAGTCATCGCACACTAATACTCAATTACAGATTTGGTATATCCGCCGGCGCTTCCAATTGCTTCACCGAGGTTTCATACATGCGTCTTCGGGAAGGTCGTGGTTTGCCCAGCGTTACAACCGACAGCTCTGCATAAGAATAGCCCACTTGGAGATAGCTGTCCGAGATGAGACGAATAATGATTGAACTCGACTCAGACACATTCACTAGCACTAAGGTACTGCGGTGCCAAGAGATGCTGGTGACAAGGAGATGAACGTTTAAGATTTGGACTGGGTTACCGTAGGTTCGCGTAGCCAATTCTGATGGAGACCCGCCACTACGGTCAATGTTGTACTGCTAAGCGCGGCACTTTGGCACATATATGCGAGGGAATAACAATTATAACACTCGAGGAGTGAGAGTGAGCTGGATGTTATAGTATGCGTTGGTTGCCTGATGTACGAGTCGAGACACTGTCGAGACAGAGACGTGGCGGAGGCGGAAGGCGGAGGCAGATCCCAGGTCGGAGCTTGATATTGGGCGGTCTCCGTAAGAATTTCCCAAGGCGGCACGTGCCACTGGCCACATCTGTCTGTTGATTCAAGTTGTTGGTCATCACGGTCCCCTGGAGGTTCAGGACGTTCACAGTATGGATACTGAAAAGCCGAGTGATCCACGGACATCTCAAGACCCCGCAAGTCTTGTGCTTCGACTCGCCGGTCCTTCAACAACCAAAGCTGGGTAGGTCGGCACACGTTACGATGCCCAACCACGTTCCCCAGCCTCATGAAGCATCACGCGCCACCGCAGCCTTTCAAACGAGCAGTCGGAAATCAACCGTATCATTGCAGAGGCGTCGAAGGGTTCTAAATTCTATGAGGTTCATCCCTATGGCCTCTAGCAGCGCGACCACCACTTACAGGCTGCATTTCAATGTCCAGAATGAGAAGCGGAAAGACAAGGAAGTGACTACTCGCGTAGAGCACATTTTCAAGCTTCGCGATCAGGCCATGAAGGGAGTCCATATGGGTGCGCGCACGATGTACAATCTTACGTTGTCAGCTGGCGATGAACCCCCCTCCCTGCGTAGGCAAAGTGGAGCAGAACGTCGACCACCTTGTGCGCGTCTTCTATTACACGATCGTTCGATCAATACGGGTCTGAGTATAAATCACTCTACCAGCTAGAGGCGATTGAACGGGAGCGAGATCTGACCCAGTTCATCGTCCACGTTGACATGGACGCATTCTATGCTAACGTGGAACTCCTCGACAATCCTAGCTTGGCAGGAAAGCCATTTGGTGTACGCCCCGTCTTCTTCATCGGACTCCAGATCCAATGACCGGCCACCATAGGTAGGGCACGGTGTGTTATGTACCACATCTTATGAGGCTCGAAAGTACGGTGTACGTTCTGGGATGGCAGGTAAGACCTGTAGGGTTCACGGCTCAATAAGTGCTAACCTTTCCCCAAGGCCACATCGCTTTAAAGCTCTGTCCCGACCTTATCTTTGTCAACCTTCATATGTCGCGCTATAGCGAAGTATCAAAACGGATCATGGCCATTTTCAGGCAATACGACCCCAACATGCTTGCGGCAGGCGTCGATGAGGCATACCTAAAGCATGTACCTTTCTCGAATACACGGCCCGACAGGCAACGGGATGTCCTGACGACCCAATTTCCATCTAAGTATCACAGAGTATTGCGTACAACACAACTTGGATCCGGATGAATGTGTACGGCGGATGCGTCAGCGAGTTGTTGACGAGACGAAGCTGACGGTAAGCGCGGGTATTGCAGCTAACAAGGTGTGCTTCGACCGCGTTCGTACTAATTTGCTGATGTTCATCATCGCTTTCTAGATGTTAGCCAAGGAAGGTATCTCTTTCGCCTATAGATAGTATCCCAATCTTACTTCGTACGTCATGTGGCTCAGATATGTTCCGACAAAGTGTGTTCTTTTATTCGGTAATCATACAAGCTTGACTGTTGGTCTAGAATAAGCCGAACGGGCAGTTTCATCTGTCTCACAATTCCGAGGCGATCAAGGACTTTATGCAAGACCTTCTCATTCGCAAGATTCCAGGAATTGGCAGGGTCAGCGAGCGCTTGTTAGACTCTATTGGGGTGAAGGTTCGTTGCGGGTTGCGTCTGTCTTGTCGTACGTTCATCCTCCACGTTCGGCGCATATTTAGACATGTGGAGACATCTACAAATGTCGAGGCGTACTATCATTACTGGATAAACAATTCGGCTTGCGCTCAATGCTTCGAATACACTTGGGTATCGCATCTAATGTTGTCCAGCCGTGGGCGCGGGAAGAGAGGAAGAGCATCGGATCAGAGAGGTCTTTCGCACACATGTATGATGGCATCCTCTAACGCCCAAATAGAACATTCAGGGCCACTTCGGAGAAAGAAACGATCTTGCAGAAGCTCAAGGATATCGCGGCCGAGCTCGAAGACGACATGGAAAGGGGAGGGTGGACCGGCCGGACTGTCACGTTGAAGTACAAGCTCGATACGTACGAGGTGTTCACACGAGCCAAATCGTTCAATCACTGGATCAAAACGAAGGCTGAGCTCTACGAGATTGGAAAAGAGCTCCTCCAACCCGAATGGCCGCTCTGCCTTCGCCTCATCGGACTCCGCGTCACGAAGCTCAAAGACCTCCGGAAGAAAGAGGATGGTATCATAAAGGTACGGGCGTTACTCCAGGTCTTGCGGTCGTTGTTCCAGTACATGCCGTACTGGGCTAACGCACGTCTCTCACAGTTCTTTAAACCGCTTTCCGATTCTCCACACTCTCCATCTAAGAAATCTCGCGCCTACGATAGCGACGACAGCCGAGACTCAGATGTCGAGCTCATAGAGCTCGATTCAGCGGAAGACGAGCTGAACCACAACGCCTCCGGCGGCGAAGACGAAGACGAGCTCCCACCCGACGAGCCTCGCGCTTCGACGAGCGGATATCGTCCACCACCACCACGGGTATTCGCGCTTCCCGCATTAGAAACAAAAAACCCCTCGTCACTAGTAGCACCGAGTCCGTCGAAATCGTCGAAATCGCACAGCACCACGGCGCAGACAGTCTCCGCCTCGGAATGGCAAGACGCGATCTCTCGGAAGCCGCGAGGCGACCCGTCCGGTCAGCGTGTGGGGCACGATGCCGGAGGTGCCGCACCGAAATCACTACCAGACCGCGCTGGGGTGCGACCCAAATCGACGACGACGACCGCCGTGGCGGGGGAGTGTCCACTGTGTACGCGGTCGTTCGGGGACAACGACGAGCTCAACGCCCATATCGATTGGTGTCTGAGCCGAGAGGCCATCCGTTCCGCGCAGGTCGAGGGCGACGAGAGAGAGCGGAGGAAGAAGCCCATGGTGGATAGTGTCCGACATCCCAAAGAATGGTGGAAAGGAGGACCCGTGGAGAGCACGGCTCAAAGTCGAAAGCCAAAGCGACGGAAATTGGAGGGGTGATGACAATTCACTCTTATGCTGTCTCGCACGTCCTGTACGGCACGATCAAGCCCACTGTAACGATGTGTATCCAGTCGTATCCAATTAGCACATGTACATTGTCCCCACTCCTACTCATGACGACCGACTCTGTTCCAACAACAATTGCCCCTGAGTCTACTATAATATAATAAAGCAAGAAAAAATCGAATAGCACTGAAGCGGCCAAGCTGAAGGAGTCCATGTCGAGAAACAACCACGTCATGCGCTCCCCTCGGCCCACCTCACCGACTTCGCCGGTTTTGGGTCTCGCAAGGCATTTTGCCCTTCCTGGTGTACATAGACCGGTGGTGCGGGCGTAGTGCGCTCCTCACCTTCTTCCCCAGTCCTATCCTCATCGTCATCTTCGTCTGCATCGCCGACGCCAAATAATTCCTCTCGCTCGTCCCAAACGTCTGCCAGCGCCAAGCTTGAAGACCGCGCGCGCCCTTTGCCCTTCTTGTTGTTGATGGTCTGCGGGAACAGCGCGGACGGTGGCGTGTCGGGCTTGTTGTGCAACGGGAGCAGTTGCGTGCCGGACTCGTCATCCTCCTCGGAGTCGAGAGCGAGGGACGAGTTGGATCCCGAAAGGGGACGATACAACCTCGAGATCTAACCGCGGAAGGTTTTCGAGACGGATGGTGTTAGCTTTGGCCTAGCAGGGGAGAAGGATGAGCTGGTACAGTACCTCTCGTCTCCGGCGGTAGTACTTCTCGAGATGATAGGCGATGTATGAACCGATCCCAGACCCCAGAAGATTTGCCTTCTCAGATCTTGTTAACAGCGCAAAGTGTAGTCAGAAACGGAGAACGCACGACGATGTCGCCGAATTGGAAAGTCTTGTGCTGGGCAGATTTCGTATGGGTCCAGAATCCGAGTGAAGACAAAGGGGACCGACGTACAGGAAGCAGGGATTGTACGAACTCGCTCACGATACCGCCGAGGAAAAAACACACGAAGATGGTGAGCATCAGCGGGGCATGGCGCCAGAACCATATTCGACGATATTCCCTTTGGAGAACGTGAGTTCGTCGTGAATCAAGATAACGGGCGTATATGGTAGAGCACAGCTTACTCCTCCACGTCAAAAATAAAATAAAAGATTCCGGTTGCGATTCCCAGGCAGAAAAAGTGCAATAATTTGTCGTTTAGTGGGAGTGCGTGGGTGGTGTTTGTGAGGCCGAGGAACGCAAGCGCGAGCATGATGAGGACCGTAAATGCGACAAACCACTGTCAAGAGGGAGATAAGGTCACTTTTTGGTCAGTAGGAAGCCAACGGGTGAGGTAAATAATGCTCACCGGTCGGATGCGTAAGGGGAGGTCGTACTTCGGAAGCTTGAAGTTGTAGGAACGCATAATGGCCTTGAAGGCACGACGACCATGGCGGCGTGCATCGCTCATTAGGTGTGACCTCCTGTTCGAGTCGTGAAGAGCGTGTGGTTTGTAGGGATGAGAAAAAGCGTTGTTCTGTCAAGCTTGTGGTATTGACGCTCGTGCCAGCAATAGGACGTCTCGTGTCATCACGTGCCGCACGCGCCTGAGGGCCGCCGGAACCTTCCGAACCAAATTTGCACCAAGTCCCACTTGCTTGTGTGCTAATTTCTATGCTGTCCTTGGCTTTACATGTACAGTAACTCGTTCATGTATAAAACCTTCAAGATCACTCAATTCATATCCTTGTTGAATTTCAATTTTCCCTCTTCTCCAAATTTCCGTCTCCAACCAGCCACCTACTTCTCTAGCTCTGTCGCTGCACGTCTCACCATTTAATTCGTCATTGTCTTGCCCTCTGAATGACCGATAACCCGCTCTTGCGCACAAATATCAATGTTTAACAATTTCTCACCATCGCCATAATCACAATCCGCAGCTCAGCTATTTCGGGCCATTACCTCGTGTTTGCGTGCGAACATACATGAGGCATCAAGGCAGTGCACTGACCCACTTCCTTTCCTCACGGTGAACCAACTCCCCTCAAAAGCAGCATCTCTTTCCTACTCCCGATATGGCTAATCAGGCGGAATCCACCCGTTTTCGCGAGCTCTTCGAGTCTGCCTTGCAGGCTTATGAAAAAAAGGCTGGCGTCACATTGGCCGAACATCCGCTCGCCGTCCGACTCCAGAGTTGCGAATCCGTCGAGTCCATTACCACCGTCCTGCAAGACCAAGCACAGGCCTTCAATGAACACCGAGGAAGCGATAGAGTAATGAGATCGATCAAGAATACTCTGTCGATTTTAACCAGACTCTCTGCCACTGCCTCTCTCGCTGTCGACATTGGCCTGGTACGTCAGCAGGCGCTTACGGCGTGTTCCGCACTGTTGATAATTTTTACAGCCAATTCCACCTGTGAAAGCAATACATGCTGGTCTCGCTATCCTACTTGTTGTATGTGCCCGTCTCCAGTACTATGGGTATCCTTGTGACATCCTTGTGAACTAGGCGTCCAAGGGCGTCATAGACAGCTATGACGCACTCGTCGACTTGCTCGAGTCCATTGAACATTTCCTTTGTCGCCTCGACATATATACACAGATCCCTTCGTCGCCGGCAATGGACGAGATGGTGGTTAAGATTATGGTGGAGTTGATCTCCACGCTCGCTGTCGCGACCAAGGAGCTCAAGCAGGGACGAACAAGTGAGTCGATTCTTTCTGGCGTGTTACCTTTATTTAACCCATCACAGTCAAGTTCGTAAAGAAAGTGTTCGGAGAGAAGGACGTCGAGGCGGTCCTGCAGAGACTGGACCGACTCACTCACGACGAAGCTCGGGCTACAGCAGTTCACACCCTCGAGGTTGTCCACGGTCTCGTCCAGGGTATGAAGGTCGTTATTGACGGTAAGGAAATGCACTTGGCCCGTAATTACCGTCTCTTGAATATGTTGAACATCCTCCTTTCCAGACGGCAAAGTATCCCTTGGCGGTGTCAGGGAGACCCTCGGTATGTTTCGTTGGCGACAATGAGCCAGTTCCATTTTTGACCCAGCGCTAGAAATCCTGCATGAAATGGCGAGCGCCAAGAACAAGTCGAAACGTCAGTTGTTTCCTTACGTTGCCATTCCTGACCAGAAGCATTGAGATTGTCCGTCAGGTGACAAGTTACTAGGAGATATCCGAAGCTGGCTCTCTCCCCCCGATCCATGGGAAAATCACTACATTGCCCGCGAATCGCACCACGAAGGGACCGCAGTATGGTTTGTTCGAGGCAACACGTTCTCTGAATGGAAATCGTCCGGACCGGAGTCCCTTCTATGGATTCATGGGAAGCGTCAGTCGCCGCCAAGCGCTTGCTTTCTTGCAGAGACTGACGATTTTCCCTTCTCGGTAGCGGGCGCAGGAAAAAGTGTACTTTGGTACGTTAACCTCCTGCTATCCTGTTGCCGAGGACTTATCATGTTGGCCAGTTCTACAATCATTGAAGAGATCGACGCTATGCGTAAATCAGGGCTCGCCTCACTGGCCATGTTTTATTATGACTTTAGGGAAGATCAGAAGAAGGACCGGCGCGGGCTTCTCTCTTCTGTGTTGGTCCAGCTTTGTCGCCAATCCAATTCCTACTATGACATTCTTTCCAATTTCTATATGGATCACGACAAGGGTTCTCGACAACCCAGCGATGACGCACTTGTCTGTTGTTTGAAGGACATAGTGAAACTCCCACGACAGGCGCCCATTTTCCTAATTGTGGATGGTTTGGACGAATGTCCAAATACTTCGGCTTTATCGTCCCCCCGCCAGAAGGTCCTAATTCTTTTGAAAGACCTCGTCGACTCACAACACCCGAACTTGCGCATATGCGTAACTAGCCGGCCCGAGGCTGACATCAAGGTTGTCCTTGAGCCCAAATCTTTCCGTTCAGTTTCATTGCACGACGAGAAAGGACAAAAGGAGGATATCAAGAACTATATCGAGTGGGTCACTAGCACGAATATAGACATGCAAAGGTGGAAACCGGAGCACAAGCAGCTTGTGATTGATGCCTTGACGGAAAGAGCGGACGGAATGTAAGTAGTTAATGTCATGTTTCTTCTCGAGTCTCACCTGTACCTTTTATAGGTTCCGCTGGGTGTATTGTCAACTGGATCACCTTGGAAAATGCCTCCCAGGACGTATCCAACATGCACTGAAAGAATTACCCGATACGCTTGATGTGACATACGAACGCACCTTGCGGGAGATCAATGACGCAAACTGGGAATTTGCCCGGCGGTTGTTTCAATGTGTTGCTGTCGCTGCCCGGCCGCTCCGTGTCGAGGAACTGGCGGAGTTCCTCGCATTTGATTTCTCGGCGGGACCGATTCCGAAATTTCGCGAGGAATGGCGCTTGGAAGATCCACTCCAAGCAGTGATGTCTACGTGTTCCACACTGCTTGCTCTTGTCAAGGTCAAAACTTCCCAAGTCATACAATTTTCCCACTACTCAGTCAAGGAGTTCATGACGTCTACCCGCTTTGCCGAGAAACGTGACACAACTTCTTGCCGTTACCACGTTTCCATGACACCCGCTCATACCGTCGTCGCTCAAGCATGCCTGGGAATCTTACTTCATTTCCGTGACGACATCACCAAAGACAGCTTGACGGAGTTTCCTCTGGCTGTGTACGCTGCCGAGCACTGGTTTGAGCATGCTCGTTTCGAGGGTGTATCGCAATATGTAGAAGATGGGATGAAACAGCTGTTTGACGCGAGCAGACCACATTTTTCCATTTGGCTCTGGATATACGACCCAATTTGGAGGAGAGGAGGACGAGCAGATAGACCGTTATTACCCCGCGGGACACCCCTATATCATGCTGCATTTTGTGGCTTAACCGCTACCGTGAAGTTCTTGACCGTTCGACACTCGAAGCATTTGCATTCCCGTGCCATCTATGATGGGTCAACCCCTTTGCATGTAGCTTCAAGTCAGGGACATTTGGCTGTCGCACGCGTCCTGGTCGAGCACGGCGCCAATGTGACAGCACGGGATGATGGTGGAGCGACTCCACTGCATCAGGCGTCGCGATATGGTGGTATGGATCTCGTACGGTTCCTCATCAAACACGGCGCCAATGTGACAACCCGGAACAAATATGGGGGCACTCCACTGCATTGGGCATCTGCCCGTGGTCACTTGGATGTTGTACGGTTCCTCATCGAGCACGGCGCCGACGCGATGGCCCGGAGCACACACGGACGGACTCCGCTGCATGGGGTGTCGGAAAATGGTAATTTGGATCTCGTACAATTCCTCGTCGAGCACGGGGCCGACGCGACAGCCAGGGAAAATCACGGGGAGACACCACTGCATCTGGCGTCATACAAAGGTTACCTGGATCTAGCACAGTTCCTCGTCGAGCATGGCGCCGATGCGAGAGCCCGGAGGAACAACGGGGAGACTCCACTGCATAGCGTATCAAAATCGTCTCGGGAAAATGTGGATCTCGGACGGTTCCTCGTCGAGCACGGCGCCACAACGGCCCAGGACAATTACGGGAATACTCCGCTGCATCGGGCGTCGTCCAACGGTTACTTGGATCTCGCACGGTTCCTCGTCGAGCACGGAGATGATGCGGCGGCCCGGAACGGGGACGGGGACACTCCGCTGCATAAGGCGTCTTACAGAGGTAACTTGGATCTAGCACGGTTCCTCATTGTTGAGCATGGCGCCGACGCGACGGCCCAGAACAACTACGGGAGGACTCCACTGCATGGGGCGTCGTACGGTGGTCACTTGGGTGTCGCACGGCTCCTCCTCGAGCACGGCGCCGACGCGACAGCCCGGAACAAGGACGGGGACACTCCGCT
>Ga0137397_10001236_pt1 | contig 17852 bp, 15 predicted proteins | sample czorhiz116metaG_FD_106658 | JGI IMG/M metagenome (GOLD analysis project Ga0137397, IMG submission 106658) | Vadose zone soil microbial communities from Angelo Coast Range Reserve, California, USA - czorhiz1.16 metaG | ecosystem: Environmental > Terrestrial > Soil > Vadose zone | place: USA... | reverse complement strand
TGCGCGCAGAGGATCAGGCGAAGATCAAGCAATCGTTTGACAAGAGCAAGGAAGCCGACCAGCTCGCGGGTCTGGTCGGCGGTAAATAACATATCTATTTGCTCCTGTGGCGATGACTCGCGCCTTCCCTGCCGTTCCCCTGTATCCTCGAAAGCGCCCATTGGGCCGACTCGGAAATCAGCTCGTCGCCGACTGCAACAAGCCTTTTTAAAGTTGCGGCGATCCTGTCGCCTGATTCCGTGCCGCGTCGTAAGCCGGCGTTACCCAGGGCGTTACATGCATTTCGCAGGATTCCCCGCCATTTCGCGCGCTTCATCGCGCTGCCTCGAAAAACCTGTCGGTACTCTTCTTCGCTCAAATTAGCCAGCCATTCAAGTCGCGGGTGAAAAAGCGATTCCCCTGTTTCTTCCTGCGTTCTCGGCTGAAATTCCTGTACCTGCGTCCTGGGCGACTTGCGATTCCAAGGGCAGACATCCTGGCAAATATCGCAGCCAAAGACATGATTGCCCATCGGCTCGCGAAATCCTGCGGAAATCGGGCCGCGCAATTCAATTGTGAGGTAGGCAATGCACCGCCTCGCATCCATCAGGTACGGATCGATCAGCGCGTCGGTCGGGCAAGCATCTATACATCGCGTGCATGTTCCGCAGAGATCTCTCGGAAGCATTTCCTTATTTTCAACGGTGGGCACGAGTTCAAGGTCCGTGAGAATTGTTCCCAGAAAAAGCCAGGAACCCATCTCCTGATTGAGGAGCAAGGTATTTTTTCCAATCCAGCCGAGTCCGGCGTGTTTCGCTAGAACTCGTTCCTGAACGGGACCAGTGTCGGCAGACGCACGAGCCTCGAACGGCTCGGGGAATTTCTTCCGCATCTCGGCAACCAATGCATTCAGTTTGCCCCAGAGTACTTCATGATAATCGTCGCCCCAGGCGTAACGAGAAATCCATCCACCCGGCGATTTTTCTTCGCCCGATTCGCTGCTGGCTACTTCGGTCGAATATGGCTGCGGCGCGTTGTAGTTAATCGCGCAAACAATCACGCTCTGCACGCCGTTCATCGCAGCTTGCAAATCAGCGCGTCGCGGATCGTGCAGGTAATTCATCTCCCCTGCAAATCCGCGCTCAAGCCAATCGTTCAGTTGCCGAAGCTCGGGAAAATCCATCGCTGGCGCAACGCCACACAGATCAAATCCAAGCGACCGCGCGGCTTGCGCAATCCAGGCAGTATCGGCGGCGGTTTTCGCAGTTACGCCCATCACATTCCTATTCTCTCAAGTTGGTGGCGACGTTCACAAAAAGAAAAAAGCCCCTCGATTGCTCGAGGGGCCTTGGTAGGAGTCCGGTTTAGCCAAGAGGAGAGACGTTTTCAGCTTGCAGGCCCTTCGGGCCTTGTTTGACTTCGAATTCAACTTGCTGCCCTTCATTCAATGTCTTGTATCCATCGGACTGAATCGCGGAGAAGTGAACGAAAACATCTTCACCGGACTGCCGTTGAATAAAGCCATACCCTTTCGATGCGTTAAACCATTTCACAACACCTTGCTCTTTGCTCAACTTCGGACTCCTCTGCCGTGGATTTAGCGTCGTGCTGGGTCTGACGCCCGCAGCCGGGAGCCCGCCAAAGCAGTGCTTCGTGCTGGCATCGAACCTGAATGTTCACCAACGCGGGCGTATGCTGGCACAAATTCAAGTGGAAATCCAGACGATTGCAATCCGGAGACGTGCCAGCGCGACAGTGGGGAAATCAGAGAAGAAATTATTGAAAGCTACGGACGGCGATGCCTTCATCGGAATACACTTCGAAGACTGTAAACAGTTTCGTGATCTGCAAAAGGTCGTGAACCTTCTTTGTCAGGTGAAGCAATTTCAGTTCGCCACCTTTGCTCTTCACGGCGGTATAGCCGCTCACGAGTTCGCCGATTCCGGAGCTATCAATGTAGTCCACGTCCGCTAAATTCAAAATGATTTGGGTGTGCTGTTCCTCCAGCAATTGGCGGATCGTTTTGCGCAACATGGCGCTGCCGTCGCCTAGCGTAATGCGGCCGCTGGCATCCACTACGGTGATGATGCCGGAATCCCTGGGTGTGAGGTGAAGTGCCATCTTTTCCTTCAGGCTTCTTTGTTTGGAGGGGCTCCGTGACTGCTGGAGCTGTTTCCGTTCGTTTCCGGGCTGCCCGAACCCGGCAATCGCTTGGACATTACAATTTCCGCGCCGCCCGTTTGCGCTTTGACTACGTCAAATTCATCCATGAAGGCCCGCATCAGGAAAATACCGCGACCCGACGTGCTGAGCAAATTCTCTTCCGCCAACGGATCGGGAACATCTGTCAGGTGAAAGCCGACTCCTTCATCCGTGACACGAATAATCATCTTGTCTTGCGTCAAATCCACCGCGAGGTGAATTTTCTTTTCTGGCTTTTCCTGATTGCCGTAATGGAACGCGTTGATGACGCCTTCGCGGACGCTCATTCCGATCCGATAGCACTCGTCTTCACCAAAACCGGCCGCTTCCGCCAAACGCAGGCACATCTCTTCCGCCAGGTTCACACTTTCGACCTGGGTTTCCAGCGTGACTTCAAGGTGCTTGGTTTCTGGCGCCATCCGGGCTCGTCACCACACAGAAATGCCTGAATTCCGAAGCGTTGTATGGGTAACATACCGCGCGCGCCTCCGTCAATGGCGCGGGAGATGTAGGCGGCGCGGACAGGAACCATCAGAGCAAGTAGCGGAAAAGGTCTACGCCCAATGCCTCCGGTCCAATGTGCGGAATTCGCTGCGGTCAGGACAAGCTGCGATCCCAAAGGAGGAGTTCGGAAAAGAAGGCTTGCTCGCCCTTGTTCTGTGGATTAATCTGGAGGCATCAAGAAGCAACTGACCAGCAGCGGCCGTTAGCGCGCCGATCTCAATCGCCCAACCCTCAAACGCCAGCCCGACTCCCAGCCGTAGTTTGTTGCCTTCGTTCGAGCAACTCTTCTTGCGGGGGAGTTGCATCGGCAATTTAAGTTTCCCAGCTCGTTTTCTATCTTCTACGTCTGGGGGCTACGATGTTTCGATCAAAGATTCTGTGGGCCTTCGTTCTGGGAATTATTACTTGCGTGCTCATACTCGAGGCCAGGATTAATCTCGGTTATAGTCCGCTTTGGAGCAGAGTCGTTGAAGTTCTTGGCGCACCGGGAGCGTACTTCGCCAACTCGATCTTCCCTTCCGGCGTTCCTTCGGGGGGCTGGGCAAAATTCTTTGCAGCACTTGCGTTCACTTGTAATTTCCTGATCTACACATTCTTCTGGTACGCGTGCATCTGGATCGCAAGCTATTTGCGCGAGCGCCAGCACCCTTACGATCGCCAAAGCACCTTGGTGCCACCTAGCCTTAGGTGACTCGCACAAGAAACGAGGCGCATTGGCAATTCTGACGGTGCCAAGCGCAGCGCGTATGCTCGGGCTGAAGGTATTACCGATTTACGAATCCGCCACGCGTCAGGCATGGGAATCGTAAACTCAATCTGGCCAGAAAAAGAAAGACCCAGGTTCAAACTAATTCGCAATAGCTCCCCTGGAACACACTCGTTCCGGCATTGGCTTTACACCATGTTTAACCCAACGTATATTCAATTCATCCTGTTTTGTGTTTCTCTCTCGCGAGGTCTCCATGATCGGTTGGGTCATTATTGGCTTAATCCTCTTGGTCATCATTGTGGTGATCGGGATGTACAACGGTCTCGTGCGCCTGAAGGTTCAGGTAGACAACGCATGGGCCGATATTGACGTGCAGCTTAAGCGCCGCTACGACTTGATTCCAAATCTCGTTGAAACGGTGAAGGGCTATGCTGGACATGAAAAAGGAACGCTCGAAGCGGTGATCAACGCCCGCAATCGCGCCATGAACGCTACTTCTCCCGGCGAAAAGGCGGCGGCCGAGAATATGCTTTCCGGCACGCTGAAGAGCTTATTTGCATTGTCCGAGGCGTATCCGCAGCTTCGCGCCATCGAAAGCTTTACTTCTTTGCAGAACTCGCTCAGCCAGATTGAGGACACGGTCCAGAACGCGCGCCGCTATTACAACGCCGTCGTCCGGGACCTGAACACGAAGATTCAGGTGTTCCCAACGAACATCTTTGCCGGCATGATGGGCTTCAAGACACGCGAATTCTTCGAAGTTTCGGGTGCCACGGAGCGCGAAGCGCCCAAAGTCAGCTTCAACACGCCCGCTACCCCCACGGCCTGAGGGCCGTCATTCGAATGGCCAGTCCACGCGAAAACTATCTGGTTCCAGATTTCTTTGGAACCCGCTTTCGTTACTTCCTGTTCGCCATCGCCGCTATTCTCTTCTTTTCCTCAATTGTGTCTGCGCGCGAACTCCGCGTCGAGAAATTCGATTCGCAAATCACGGTTCTTTCCAACGGTTCGATTGACGTCACGGAAAACATTACCTTTCGTTTCATCGGCTCCTGGCGTGGCGTATATCGGGAAATTCCCGTTGAATACAACACGCCCCAGGGAATGAACTATTCGCTTTTCCTTGACGTGAAGAGCATCACGGACAGTTCCGGCCAGTCGCTCAAATACGAATCCAGCCGCGAACGCCATTACCTCAAGCTCAAGATTTACGTTCCGGAGGCACAGGACTCCACGAGAACGATCGCCATCGAGTACACCGTCGCCAACGCGCTGCGTTTCTTCGAGGACCACGACGAATTATATTGGAACGTTACGGGCGATGAATGGGATGTGCCCATCGCTTCGGCGAGCGCCAACATCACGCTCCCCGTTGGCACGGCGGGCATTCGTACGAACGTTTTCACGGGAGCTTATCGCTCCACCGGCAAACAAGCGGAAGCGCAAGTTGTCGGCAACGGCGTTGAAGTGCATACGACCGCGCCGCTCGGCTATCACGAAGGCCTGACCATTGCCGTCGCTTTCGACAAGGGCTTTCTTCACGAACCCAACGCCATCGAAAAAGCCGGACTTTTTCTGCGCAGCAATTGGCCGCTCTTCCTTCCCATTGCCACGTTTTTCGCGATGTTCTGGCTCTGGTGGACCCGGGGCCGCGATCCGCGACTTCGCTCCATCGCCGCTCAATACGAGCCGCCGGATCAGCTCACGCCGAGTGAAGTTGGCACACTCACAGACAATTCCGTGGACATGCGCGATATCACTGCGGCCATCGTGGACCTCGCCGTGCGCGGCTACCTTACCATCGAGGAAAAAACGAAAGACAGTATGATGGGACTCGTCCACAACAAGGACTATGTCTTCCATCTAAAAAAATCCTCCGGCGAGTGGTCCGCGCTCAAGCTACATGAACAAGAACTTCTTGGCGGATTGTTTTCCGGCGGAGGGCAGGCGGGCGAAACCGTCACGCTTTCCGATCTTCACAACGAGTTCTATAAATACCTGCCTGGAATCAAAAACCGCGTTTTCGAATCACTTGTCTCCCACGGATATTACCGCCGCAGGCCGGACAGCGTCCGTTCGTCATACATCGCCGGTGGCGTGGTGGTTGGAGTTCTCGTCATCTGGGGAGGGCCGGTTGTCGCTAAAGGCATGGGGATGGCGCCATTTCCATTCGTGATTGCGGGCATTCTCACGGCGGCAATCATCTGCATTTTCGGATTGTTCATGCCTGCTCGCACCATCGTCGGAACACGGGCGCTCGAAGGCGTGCTCGGCTTTGAAGACTTCCTGGCGCACGTCGAATCCGACCGCTTCAACCGCATGATCAAGACGCCGGAGATGTTCGAGAAATTTCTTCCGTTCGCAATGGCTCTCGGCGTAGAAAAAAACTGGAGCAAAGCTTTCCAGAACATTTATACGCAACCTCCATCGTGGTATCAGGGTGGCTACGGCCCCAGTTTCTATCCCTACATGTTCGTCAACAACCTGAACACGATGTCGTCACAGGCAAGCGGAATTATGACATCTGCTCCGCGCAGCTCCGGAGGATCCGGGTTCGGCGGTGGTGGCGGTGGCGGTTCTTCTGGCGGCGGATTTGGCGGCGGTGGCGGCGGTGGCTTCTGAGATTCCGTCTGTTTTTCCAGTGTCCTGTTTTATGGACTCGTGACTACGTTGGCGGGACTAGCCCTTTCAGCGCTTGATTCGTGCGCCGTTTCTCTTTCCTTTCAGCAACGTTTCAATAGCCCGCACCAGAGCAGCGCCGCTGGCGCGCAACTCGCTGATCCTCTCTTTGACGACGCTGGCCAGCGCCTTCTCGCCCCGCGGCAGCAGCAGAACTCGTACCTGTCGGCGGTCTTCCTTGTCTCGTGACCGTTTGACGAACCCGTGGCTCTCCAGCCTGTCGATGAGTTCCACCGCGCTGTGATGTTTGATCGCCAAGCGGTCCGCTAACGTGCCGACTGTAGCCGATTCCCCATCCTGCAAGCCCCGGATGGCCAGAAGCATCTGGTATTGCTGTGGCTCGAGCCCTTCGCCTAGCGCGGTCGCGTCACCTTCCCGCAGAAACAACCGGATTCTGTAACGCAATTCCGCTAAGGCGCGGTATTCGCCGGAAGTGATTTTCTCCGCCATGAGATTATCGTATCGTGGAACGATATATCTTGCCACTTGGGCCGTTTCTTCGGGTTGCTTCTTATCATTGACTGTCTGGCGAATCGTGCGGATTGCAGGAAATAGAAGACGGCGGGGCGGTTTTGTGCTTCCATACTGCTTGGACTCTCAATGCACTTTCTGCGGAGTTCTTGCAATGCGCTCTCTCTGTTACGAATCCAAAAAACGAATTCTCCCTTTGTTTCTGTTGTTGGCCGCTCTTTCTTGTGCTGTGGTGCCACTTTCGGGGCAGGACGACTCGAAAGCGCGTGACTCCTGGCAAAGACCCCAGGAGGTGATGGATGCTTTGGGGATCAAGCAGGGCAGCATTGTAGGAGATATTGGAGCGGGTGGAGGCTACTTTACATTTCACCTCGCCGCGCGGGTCGGCCCCAGGGGTAAGGTGTACGCTGAAGATATTTTGGAAGGAGAAGTAAACAAGATTCGCGAGCGCGCGGCCAAAGAGGGCTTGGCGCAGATTGAGGCGGTCCTGGGCACGAAAGATGATCCGCGGCTTCCCGCGGAGAGCCTGGACGCGATCCTGATAGTAAACGCCTATCATGAAATGCGGGAGCACGACGCAATGCTGCTTGCAATTTTGCGCGGATTAAAACCCGGCGGAATACTGGGCATCATTGACGCGCCGGCCAAACCCGACGAGCCACGGGAAAAATATTTTGAACGTCACCGCATTCCCGAACAATTCGTGCGCGATGACGCCACACGGTGCGGATTCAGCTTCGTACGACAAGCGCCAGGGTTTAATCCACCCGACAATGACCGCAATTACTTTTTCCTGATTTTCCAAAAGCTTGACAATCGAAGCACTCATTAAAACTGACTGGGCAAATCGGATTCGCGCGAATGCTCTGTGCGAGAGGTAGCGCGCGTGAGATGCCCCTTTGGCCAGAGCGGGATCACAGGTTTTTTCGAAAGGCTTTTTGCGTTTTGAAGTGAATGTACCCATGCCGCTCATAAAAGAGATGGGCACGTTCCCGAATGACGTTTGAGCGAACGGACATGCCTTTGCATGCTTTAGCGCGCGCCCATTCTTCGGCGGCTTCGAGCAACTTGGCACCCGCGCCGGAACTTCTTTGCCCTTCCGCAACAATTAAGCCATTCACTTCAGCGCGCCGGGGCACTTCGAGAAGCGGCGTCACGCTTACGTGCAACCACCCGACGACATTTTTCTCGATTTCCGCGACGAATACGGCGTGCTGTGCCGTCGGTTTCAAATCCGTCAGGCGCTCTTTCATTTCCTTTGTTGTCGCCGGATACCCGAGCTCCCCGCTTAATTCCGCTAGTCGCGCCGTGTCGGCCATTCTCGCTCGCCGAATTTTTAGGGCATCCTTCGTCGTTTCCATGGCCTAAGTTTTTTTCCTCCGCAATCTCGCTTGCACGGCCTCACCCTTCAATTCGCGTAACGCATCCGCGGCGATCCAGCGTGCCGCGCGTGAATTCATCCGCTTCATACGTTCCGCAGTTTGAATTGCGGCGCGATTCAGTTCTAGATTTCTCTTCCCAATGTTACGGAGTGCCCAATTCACTGCTTTTCTCACGAAATTCCGCTCGTCATGCGCTTCTCTCAGCAGAATCGGCAGCATCTTCTTGTATCGAGCATCTTTTGCATCTTTGTCCCGATATGCAAGGTAAGCAAGTAGCGCAAATCCAGCGCGTTTCTGAAATTCCGCCTTTCGGTTCGCCCAATCTTCAGCCCGATCCCACGCATTATCCGCAAAAACAAATAAATGGCAGCATGTCCCGTCGCAAACATCCCAATTGTCGAAGTCGCGCACCCAACGGTTCATCTGCCGGGCGGTCACCTTTTTCGGCTCGTCAATCATCCCTGCCAGAATTCTGGCGTCGTGTACGCCGGAATCCCACAATTCGAGCGCCAATTCATGATCTCTGCCGATTCGCCGCGCCAGTTCGTCCATCTTCGGCTTCGCCACTCCGTACACATTCTTCGCGACGATTCCAAAGTGCGCCATGCCCTCAACATTTCGTTTTTCGCCCAGTTTGCGCAGCTCCGCCAACGCACGTTCGCACGTCCACTTCTGTTGCGTTTGATTAGAACGTTTTGTCGGAATCGAGGAGAATCGTGACAGGGCCTTCATTGACCAACTCCACGGACATCATCGCTTGAAAAATACCCGTTGCCACGGTCACGCCTAAGCGCCGCAGCGCTGCGCAATACTCTTCGTAAAGTTGCTTCCCCAGTTCCGGTGGTGCGGCCGCCATGAAACTCGGCCGTCGCTGTCCTCGCGCGTCTCCGTAAAGCGTAAATTGCGAAACCACAAGCGCGGCGCCTTTCACGTCCAGCAGCGAGAGATTCATTTTCAGCTGCTCATCTTCGAAGATGCGCAGATTCGCGGTTTTTTCCGCAAGCGAGGCGGCAACCGCGCTGGTATCCTCCCGGCCAACACCCAGCAGGACCACCATCCCTGCGCCGATCTCGCCCGTCACCTTGCCGTCCACGCTAACGCGCGCGCGGCTCACTCTCTGCAGGACAGCTCGCATACGGGTCTAGAATTCGTTCTTGGGTCCGGGCTTTACCGGCTTGCGCGGCAGCATTTCTGGAAGTTGCGCCACGTTATAGGCAAACACAGCCATCACTTGCGCGCCTTCCGCCAAATCGTCCCACCGCACGCGCTCGATCGTATCCGCCTGCGAGTGGTGCGTCTTGTCATAATCCACCGGATCCTGCACGCACCAGAATCCCGGCACACCTTCGTTATCGAATGACACATGATCGGTGCCGCCCATTTCACGCAGCGTCGGCTCTGAAAGCCCGACTTCCTTCGCGCGGGCAAGGGGATTCAGTACGTACGAAAGTGTTTCGCGCGCCTGATAATTTCCCATCAGTCCAATCGTCAAGGTTTTTCCGGTTCCGGTGTCATGCACAAGTACTGCGGAAATTTTCCCGAGCTCGGCCTTGTGCTGCTTCACGTACTCTTTCGAGCCGTTCAAGCCCTGCTCTTCGCCGGTGAACAAAACGAACCGTATTGTGCGTTTTGGTTTCACGCCGGACTTCATCAGTGCACGTGCTGCTTCCAGCACCGCCATCGAACCGGTGCCGTTATCTGTCGCGCCCGTACCCAAATCCCACGAATCCAGGTGCGCGCCGAGGATTACAACCTCATCCGATTTTTCGGTTCCTGGAAGCTCCGCAACGGTGTTGTACACCTCCACTTCGCCCTTGCTGAAGCTGCCCTCGACGTTCACTTCCGCTTCGACCGCTCCTGCATCCGCCAACCGCCACAACTGCCGGAAACTTTCTCCGGTCGCATACGCAGCAGGAAACGACCCGGGTTTGTAGTCGCGCGAAATCGTAGACATATTCTCAAGTCCATAGAGTTTGTCCGAACCAAACAGCACCGCCCCGGGCTTTTCTTCGGAGAGAAATTTCAATTCCGCACGTATCGTTCGAATATATGCGCGAAAATTGAACGGTTTGTCGCTCTTCGGCCGGGCAACAGGAATCGCGTCGTCAAGCCACGGCGTAGCCAGTGGATTCAGCGGCGGTTGCATGTCTCGGGGACGGCCCAGCAAAACAATCGCGCCTTTGAGTTTGCCTTTGTACTGCTCGAGTTCTTCCGGATTGTTGATTGCGACTCCGACGACTTTTCCACGCAGCGTTCCCTTCGTGTTCGGTGACCATGCCGCTGCCGCCAGCGTAAGTTCGTGCATCGCCGGCGAAGTGATTTTTCCCCACGCACCTGTGCCCGCCCCTCGCGTCCAACTGTTCGCGATTTTCCACGGCTCCTGATGCACGTTCGCAAGCCCGATGCTCTTGAACTGCTCCGCCGCCCATTCACTCGCTTGCTTGAGTTGCGGCGTTCCCGTCATCCGGGGCCCGATGCTGTCGGTCAGATGAGTCAAATCCGCCTTCAACTGCGGCACATCCGCTTTTACCTGTTCCAAAATTCTTTTGTCGGCATCTGAAATGGGATCCGGCAACGATGCCGCCGCTTTTCGCGCTGCGTCATCCGGCTGATAAGGCAGCGGCCGCCGAGGCAACATCTCCGGAAGCTGGGCCGTGTTGTACGCCCACGCCGCCAGAACTTGCGCGCCCTGATTCAAGTCGTCCTTCCACACTTTGTCGAATGTATCGGATTGGCTGTGATGTGTCTTGGTGTACTCGGCTCCATCCTGAATGCACCAAAAACCCGGCACGCCGGCGTCATCAAAGGAAGCGTGGTCCGTTCCAAACGTGCGCACTATGCTTGGCTCGAGCAGCTTCAAATCGCCCAGCGGCGCCAATACTTTGTCCACGATCTCGCGGTCCTGATAGTTATCATGCAACCCGATCGTCAAAACTTTTCCCGTGCCGGTGTCATGCACAAGCGCGCCCGAAATCTTGTCGAGCTCGTCCTTGTGCGCTTCCACGTACCTCTTCGAACCGACCAGCCCTTCCTCTTCCCCACTGAACAGCACGAATCGAATCGTGCGTTTCGGCTTCAAATTGAGCTTCGCGAGCGTTCGCGCCGCTTCCAGAACCGCCGCGCTGCCCGTGCCGTTGTCGGTCGAACCCGTGCCCAAATCCCACGAGTCGAGATGCGCACCGAGAATCACGACCTCATCCGGCTTTTCGCTGCCGCGAATTTCCGAAACCGTGTTGTACACATCCATCGGCACGTCGCCGATTGTGTTTGTAATTTCAATTTCCAACTCAACGGGACCATGTTGCAGCAACCGGTAAATCATCCGATAGCCCTCACCAGTGATGAACGCGGTTGGAATCGGCCCGATGTCGAATTTTTCGCCACCCACTCCGGTCATATTCAACAGGGCGTGAGGCTTGTTCGAGTCTCGCAGCACAACGGCAACACCTTCTTGCTTGAAGAATTCATTCCGCTCACGGGCCGCTCCGGCCAACACGGCAAATGGCGACGGCGGAATCGGATCGCCCTTTCGCGGCAACGGCGCCTGCATCGGCCGAGCCACATCCGCGAACGGTTCATCTTTTGGCGGAGGCGAAAGGGATTCCGGCTTCTGGGCGATAACGATCGCGCCCTTCAGCTTTCCGCGAAATTTCTCGAAATCTTCTTTCTTCTGCGCGTCGAAATACACGACAGGCCCGCGCACAAGCCCACTCGTGCTCGGCGCCCATCCAGCCGATGCAATGGTCAGCGGATGTTCCGCCGGCGCGATGATGCGCGCCTTCGCCGTGCCACGCGTCCACGAATGGGCGATCTTCCACGGCTCCAGATGCACGTTCGTAAGTCCATATTTGCGGAACAGCTCGGCGGTGTAATCGTTCGCGGCCTTCAACTGCGGTGAGCCAGTCAATCGCGGGCCGATGTTGTCGGAGATGTATTCCAGATTTTGCGCGGCTTCGCTGTGGTCCCGAATCTCCGCGAGAATCTGCGCGTCTGCAGCTGCGAAAGGGGACGTGTCATCCGGCGCAGGAAACGCCCATCCTTTCATCACGGTCACAACCAGCAATACCGCGCACAACGCCACCACACGCTTTGCGTTCATCCCAGCCCCTTTAGATTGCATGTTGTAAAAATCAAAGGCCTTCTAACCACCGGCAAGGCCCCGCCCAAAACAAATCAATGACTCTATGACGCCCGTCCGGCCTTTGCCGTTACACGCTGCCGTGTTTTGCGACGCGCCTAGCAGCCTTCGGCGCAGTCTGGCACTTCGGGCAAAAATAACTGCTACGTCCCGCAACAATTGTGCGCCGAATCGGTGTTTTGCAGCGGTAACAGCTCTTTCCCTCGCGTCCGTAGGCGCGATGGCGCCGCTGATATTCCCCCGGCCGGCCTTCTGCGTCAAGAAAATCGCTAATCGAAGAACCGCGCAGCGTGATGGCCTCATGCAATACTCCCTGTAAGGCTTTGCGCAATTTCCGCGCTTCCACAGGAGACAATTTTGACGCAATTCGCATCGGATGAATTCGCGCGCGCCACAAGCTTTCATCGGCATAGATATTCCCGACGCCGCGCAGCGCGCTTTGATCCAATAGCAGCGCCTTGATGCGCGCCTTGTGTGATTTCAGCAGTGCCGCGAACTGCTGCTCCGTAATTTCCAGCGGGTCAGCACCGAACCGTCCGAGCTCCGCCAGCAAATGTTCCGCCGCGAGATACGCCATCCGCCCAAAGCGCCGCGCATCCGTATAACGCAGCTCGCGCCCATCATCCAGAAGAAAACGTGCGTGCGTATGTTTCGCGAATGGTTCCGCGGCAGGATGCGGCGAAAGGTGCCCCGTCATTCCCAAATGCACCAACAGCGACCCACCAGACATCGCGCCGTTCGGCTCATGCGCACTCGCTTCGCTCGAAAGCCGCACAAGCATGAACTTTCCAAATCGTTCCACTCGCTCGATGGAACTTCCCGGCAAGTACCGTTCAAGCGCGGCAGGATCGTCTATGAAGTCCGTCTTCCCAAGCGTCACGGAAACAATGCGCCGCCCAGCAACGGTCAATTGCAGTCCTCGTGCGACGGTTTCAACCTCAGGAAGTTCCGGCATATATTCGCACCGTCAACTTAACACAGCGCACCTCCGAAATTCATGGCGCGGCCTAGCGATTCCATCCTGCATTCCGTGCGCAGCAACCCATGATAAAGTTCCTGACCCGGAGGTAAATTGTGAAAAACCGTTTGCATCTTCGATTTGCCGTACTTTTCTTCGCGTTGCTTGCGGCCACGGCCGCCCACGCGAAAAAGCCGGAGACCGGCTTCCTTGACCGGACGGTCATCGTTCAGGGCACCAGTTACAAATACGAAGTCTTCGTACCGGAGAATTGGTCGCCGAAGCAAAAATGGCCGATCATCCTGTTCCTTCACGGCGCCGGCGAACGCGGCGAAGACGGCCTCTTTCAGACCCAAGTCGGCATTGGCAAGGCGATCCGCGAACATCGCGACCGCTTTCCCGCCATCGTAGTGTTGCCGCAATGCCACAAGAATATTTGGTGGGCTCAAACTCCCATGGATGACATCGCCATCGCGTCACTCGAAGCGGCGACCAAAGAATTTCACGGAGATAAAAACCGCACCTATCTGACAGGCCTTTCGATGGGCGGTTACGGTGCCTGGTATCTGGCTGGAAAGTATCCAGGCCGATTTGCCGCAATCGCCCCTATCTGTGGCGGAATCCTTGTGCCGGACATGGCGCGCATGCAGCCAGCTGAGGACGTTACCCCCTACACCGAAGCCGCAAAGAAAATCGGAAACAAAACGCCAACTTGGATTTTCCATGGTGGCGACGATCCGGTCGTCCCGGTGAGTGAATCACAGAAAATGAGCGCGGCAATGAAAGCAGTGGGCGGCGACGTACAATACACGGAGTATCCCGGCGTCGGCCACGACTCGTGGCTCAAAGCATATGACGACGCCGAATTTATCAAATGGATGCTCTCGAAATCGCTGAGCGGCAACGCCGCCACAAAATAGTTGAGTTACATCTTCTGGTGATAATTCGGGTACGGCGGATGATCCGGAATCACAACCGGATTTTTCTTCAGCGCTTCAAGCGTCAGTTGCACGGCCTTTTCGAGCTGCGCGTCATGCCCCGCCGCGACGGAGGCAGGATCGTTTTCCACTTCAACATCTGGCGCAATGCCGTGGTTTTCCACTTCCCATTCGCCGTGTAATCCATAGATCGCGGCGCGCGGCGCGGTCACTCCTCCGCCGTCGAGCAACGAAGGATAGCCACCAATGCCGACCAGCCCGCCCCACGTCCGCGTTCCAACCAGCGGCCCCAGTTTGTCTTGGCGGAACATCCACGGCAACGCATCCCCGCCGGAACCGGACATTTCGTTGATGATCATCGTCTTTGGGCCGTAGATCTGCTGCATCGGCGAGCACCACTTGTCGCCTTCGCGCGTGATGGCGCAGTTGCGCAGCGGGCGCCCCAGTAAGTCAATGATGTAGTCCGCAATCGCGCCGCCGTGGTTGTAGCGCTCATCAATCACCGCGCCCTGCTTGTCCGTTTGTGCAAAATAGAAACGGTTGAAATTCACGTACCCACCGTTGGCCGTGTCCGGCACGTGCACGTATGCCAGTTTCCCGCCGCTAAGTTCGTCCACTTTGCGACGATTGTCTTCTTCCCAAGCGCGGTTCCGAAGATTACCTTCATCGTCCACGGGAACGACCGTCACCTCACGCGCATCTTTTCCATCCGCGTTCAGTCCCACCTTGATGCGGATTTGCTTCCCCGCAGTGTTCTCAAAGAACCTGTAAAGCTCGCCTGGCGCGCGGACATCTGCTCCATTTACTTCAAGCAGATATTCGCCCACCTTCACGTCCACGCCCGGCTGCGTCAGCGGCGCACGCAAATCCGGATTCCAGTTTTCTCCGTTGTAAATGCGCGCGAAGCGATAGCGTCCGTTCTCCGCCTTGTAATCTGCGCCGAGCAGTCCGCCTTTCACTTCCGGCGCCTTTGGAACATCTCCGCCAAAAATGAACATGTGGCCGATCGTGACTTCGCCGAGCATCTCGGTAAAGAGATGATTCAAATCATTCCGCCCACCTGCCGCTTTCACGTACGGCGCATACTTCTTTTCCGCGGCGGCCAGGTCTAGCCCATGGAAGTGCGGGTCGTACAGGAAATCCCGTTCGATGCGCCACACTTCGTGATACATCTGCGCCCATTCCGCTCGAGGATCCGAGTACACCTGCATGTCGTCAAGCTTCAGCGCTCCGTCTCCCGGTTTCGGCACCGCAACGGTCGCCGCAATGAACCAGGCCGCGGGCCCCATGCGGTACAGAATCTTTTCTCCGTTCGCGGAAATTGCGTAACCGCTGATGTTGCTCAGGAATGGCTCCGTCTTGCGCGAAGTCAAATCGAACTTGCTCATCGTCAGTTGCGGAAAGGGCGGCCCGTCCAGCGGCTGGACAAGCGGCGTCTCCGTCACAAAAAGCGTTCCCGCCTTACCTGGATCGAGCGAAGCGTAGTTCGCAGCTTTGATCGGCAACGAAATGACGCGTTGCCCAATTCCATCAAAATCAATCGTGACGGTTACAGCTTCTTCCTTTTTGTCGTCTTTCTTTTCATCCTTCTTGTCGTCTTTTTTGTCAGTATCCTTGCTTTTGTCCTTGCCCTTATCCTTATCGGCGTCTTTTCCCTTCTCGTCCGGCTTTGCGATTTTTTCGTCGTCGCTTTGTGGCTCTACGGGATTGGGATCGCCTTTCTTCAGAACGATTGCATAAACGTTACGCGTTACCGGCCGTTGGAAACCGGAAAGATCAAGCCACGTGCCGGATAGCCCGATGTCCGTGCTGGCGGCAAAGAAAAGATACTTTCCACCCTTGTCAAAGACGGGAAAGCGTGCGTCGCTCAATCCGTCCGTCAATTGCGTGCTCTTGCTGGCCTCGAGCGAATACACAAAAACAGCGCGTTGGTGATTCGGCAGGAATTTTGAAAATGTAATCCACTTGCTGTCCGGCGACCAGGCTGGCGTGAACGCAACTCCCCAGGCGTCATAAATGTCTGTGACGACCTTTACCGGCGTACCTTTTTCAACGTCCAGATACCACAGGTTCAGGCGCTTATCCGAGAACGCAATTTTCTTGCTATCTGGTGACCACGTCGGCTCGTAGAAAAACGACGGTGGATTTCCCAGATTGATTTTCTTCACTTCGCCCAATCCGGATTGGTTCACAAGGTGCAGCGCGTATTCGCCCGACTCATCTGAGAAAAACGCAATCCACTTGCCGTCGGGTGACCACGCGGGATCGCGCTCAGCCACTGCAGTCGTGCGTGTCAGGTTGCGAATGTCGCCTTTTTCGCCCGGCACCGTAAGAATTTCGCCGCGCGCCTCAAAGACTGCTCGAGCTCCAGTGGGAGAAATGCTGGCATTCTGAATCTTGTCTCCGACCTTCACCCAATGCGGCCGTGTCGCGGGAAGATCTCCGGCTATTTGAATGTTTACGTGCGTGGACTTGCCGGATTTCGGATCAAATAGATAAATCCCGCCGAACTGTTCGTACACAAGCGCATCCGGCCCTCCGCTGACCGATTTCAAATCGAAGCCGTTGTTATCCACGGCCTGTTTCACAGCCTTGGACTTCGTGTCGTACGCAAAAAGCGTCCTGGGCCCATTTCTGTCAGACAGAAAATAAATCGTGTCGCCCATCCACACGGGATCATCGTCGTTCGAATTCTCACGAGGAACTCTTTCCAACTGCAAGTCGCCTAGACGAACGATGTAGATTGGCGTTGTCTGTCCGCCGCGATACCGCTTCCAGGCCTGCTGCCACTTCAGGACGGGCTGGTACGCAATGCGAGTCGCATCAGCGGAATAAGAACCCGTCTCCGCGCGCCACATCGGCAGAACTTCCGCAACGCCGCCCTCTATGGGCACGGTATAAAGCCGGTTAAAATCCGCATAGGCTTCGCGCGGGGAATCAAAAAGTACTTTCTTGCCGTCCGGCGTCCAACCCACCACAACATCAGGCGCCGGATGCCACGTAAGCCGCTTCGGTTCGCCGCCGTCCGCCGGCATCACGTAAACGTCCACGTTTCCGTCGTATTCGCCCGTGAAGGCGATCCACTTTCCATCCGGCGAATAGTACGGCGTCGTTTCATGCCCTCCCGTCGTCAACTGACGCGCTTCACCGCCGCCGCGCGGTACGGTCCACAAATATCCGCCATAGGAAAACGTGATGTTCGTCTGGTTCACCGTAGGCCACGTCGCAAGGAGCGGCGTGTTCTCCGCCGCAGCACCAGCGGCAAAAACCATCAGCAACGGCAGAACGAGGGCAAGGCGAACACGCATAGTTCCTCCAGAAACAAATCTTTCTTACTCGCAAAAAGAGTGAAGGCGTTGCTTACTTGGCCGGCGGCCAGAAGCCCGGCTCGGAAATTTTCCGCTCGTCTTCTTTTTCCGCGTATTTCTTTACGGCCGGCCCAATCTCCGATGCCTTGCCAATGAGCACAAACACAAGGTTGTCCTTCGGGAAGTGTTTTTCGATGATCTGCTTGGCCGATTCCACCGTTACCGCGTCAATGCGTGCTTCCAGTTGATTGATTTCGTTGTCATCCAGACCGTAAAACTCGTTGCTGGCAATCCGCGTCGCAAGCTGCCCCGAAGTTTCAATGCGCGGAGGAAACTGCCCTTTCATGTATTTCTTTGCGGTGTCCAATTGCGCGGCTGTGATTCCGTTCTTGCGGAAGTCGTCAAGCACCTTCAGCGCAAGATCAATCGCAGGCACCGTTGTTTCATTCTTCGTGAAACTGTAGATCGCAAAAGGCCCCGCCGCCTTCTGCGGTTGGAAAAAGGAGCTCGCTCCGTACGTGTAGCCGGACTCGATCCGCAACGCGGTGTTGAGCAGCGAGGCAAACGTCCCGCCGAATGCTGTG
>Ga0137397_10001234_pt1 | contig 17861 bp, 17 predicted proteins | sample czorhiz116metaG_FD_106658 | JGI IMG/M metagenome (GOLD analysis project Ga0137397, IMG submission 106658) | Vadose zone soil microbial communities from Angelo Coast Range Reserve, California, USA - czorhiz1.16 metaG | ecosystem: Environmental > Terrestrial > Soil > Vadose zone | place: USA... | reverse complement strand
TCGATGTAGCGCGTGATGTTCTCGATCATCACGATGGCGTCGTCGACCACGAATCCGGTGGCGATGGTCAGCGCCATCAGCGTGAGGTTGTTGATGCTGAACCCGGCGAGATACATCACCCCGAAGGTGCCGACCAGCGACAGCGGCACGGCGATGCTGGGGATGATCGTTCCCGCCGCGGTGCGCAGGAACAGGAATATGACCATCACCACCAGCGCGATGGCGAGGATCAGCTCGAACTGCACGTCCGTCACCGACGCGCGGATAGTGATGGTGCGGTCGGTGAGCGTCGCCACCTCGACCGACCCCGGAAGCGAGGCGGTTAGTTGCGGCAGCAGGCGCTTCACGCGGTCGACCACCTCGATGACGTTCGCCCCGGGCTGGCGCTGGATGTTGAGGATCACCGCGGGCGCGTCGTTCATCCACGCGGCGAGACGCACGTTCTCCGCGTCCTCGATCACGTCGGCGACGTCCGAGAGCACCAGGGGCGCGCCGTTCTTGTAGGCGACGATCACCCGCTTGTACTCCGCCGCGGAGCGCAGCTGGTCGTTGGCATCGATGGTGTAGGCGCGGCTCGGGCCGTCGAAGCCGCCCTTGGCCTGGTTCACGTTGGCCGCGGCGATCGCCGTGCGCACGTCCTCCAGGCCCAGGCCGTTGGCCGCGAGCGCGCGCGGGTTCACCTGCACCCGCACCGCGGGCCGCTGGCCACCCGAGAGCGTCACCAGCCCCACCCCGGGCAGTTGCGAGATCTTTTGCGCGAGACGCGTGTCGACGAGGTTCTGGACCTCCGGCAGCGGCGTCGTCTTCGAGCTGATTCCCAGCGTGAGGATGGGCGCGTCGGCGGGGTTCACCTTGCTGTACACCGGTGGCGCGGGGAGGTCCACCGGGAGAAAGCCCGAGCCGGCGTTGATCGCGGCCTGCACTTCCTGCTCGGCCACGTCGAGCGACAACTCCAGGCCGAACTGCAGCGTGATCACCGAAGCGCCGCCCGAGCTGGTCGAGGACATCTGCTTCAGCCCCGGCATCTGCCCGAACTGGCGCTCGAGCGGCGCCGTCACCGAGGAGGTCATCACGTCGGGGCTCGCGCCCGGATAGAAGGTGACGACCTGGATCGTCGGGTAGTCGACCTCGGGAAGCGCCGACAGGGGCAGCAGCCGATAGGCGATCACGCCCGCGAGCAGGAGCGCGACCATCAGCAGCGAGGTCGCAACCGGCCTGAGAATGAAAGGCCGCGAGGGATTCATTGCGCCGCCCCGGTCAGTCGCCGCCGCTATTGCGGCGCCGTCCGCCCTTGCCGTCCTTCTGCCCACCGTCGCCGGCCGCGGCGGCCCCCGCAGGATCGGGTACCTCGGCCTTGGCGCCGTCGCGCAGGCGGTCGTTGCCGTCGATCACCACGGTCTCCCCCGGGGCCAGGCCGGATTCGATCGCCACCGTCTCGCCCTCGCTCACTCCGGTCTTGACCGGGCGCAGGGAGACGGTGTGGTCGTCCTTGAGCACGTAGACGAAGGTGCCCTGCGCGCCGCGTTGCACCGCCGGGGTCGGAACCAGGGTCGCGCCGCGCAGCGTGTCGAGCTGCAGGCGCACGTTGACGAACTGGTTGGGGAAAAGGCCGCCGTCCTGGTTCGGGAATTGGGCTTTCAACTTGACCGTCCCGGTGGTCGGATCGATCTGGTTGTCGACGGTGAGGAGCTTGCCGCTGGCGAGCTTGATTTTCTGCTCGCGATCGTAAGCCTCCACCGGAAGCGGCGCACCGGATCGCAGGCGCTTGAGCACGTCGGGAAGGTTGTCCTGGGGAATGGTGAACACCGCGGCGATCGGTTGAAGCTGGGTGATGACGACGAGCCCGTTCGCGTCGCTCGCGTGGACGATGTTCCCGGGATCGACGAGCCGCAGCCCCAGCCGGCCGCCGATGGGCGCGGTGATGGTCGAATAGAGGACCTGCAGCTTCGCGTTGTCGATCTGGCCCTGGTCGAATTTCACCGTGCCCTCGTACTGGCGCACCAGCGCTTCCTGCGTATCGACCTGCTGCTTCGCGATCGAGTCCTGGGCATACAGCCCGCGGTAGCGATCGAGGTCGATGCGCGCGTTGGCGAGCAGCGCCTGATCGCGCGCCATCTGGCCCTCGGCCTGGACGAGCTGGGCCTGATAGGCCCGTGGATCGATCTCGGCGAGCACCTCCCCCGCCTTGACCACCTGGCCCTCGGTGAAGGCGACCCTCACGAGCTCGCCGTCGACGCGGCTTCTCACCGTCACGGTCTTGAGCGGCGTCACCGTGCCCAGCCCGTTCAGGTAGATGTTGATGTCGCCGGTCTTCGCCGTCGCCGCCACCACCGGCGTAGGGCGCGAGGCATCGAGCGCACGCCGCCCGGCCGGCCGCGGCGTTTCACCGGGTTGCAGCCAGTACACCGCCGCGCCCGCAGCGGCGAGGAACACCACGAGGATCACCACCCAGGCTCCGCGCAGAGAGCGGCGGCGGGTCTCCGGTTTCTCGATCAGCAAAGGCCCCAGTTCCATGTTCTTTCTGCTGGAAAAATGCAAGAGAACGCCCCTCCCTCAGCCTCGTCGGAGGCGGGTGCGCGCGCGATCGATTACACCAGACAAATGTAACCGGCCCATGTCCCGGAACCCTATATTGCTACAAGATGTTACCGCCCCCGTAGAATACGCGAAGCCCCCCACATCATGCCGGTCAGACAGCTCATCGAGGGCGGCCGCGTCCCGGTCAAGATTTTCACCGACGACCTCGAGCCGCATGCGCGAGCGCAGCTCGCCAACGTGGCGCAGTTGCCGATCGTCTTCGGCCACATCGCGGCAATGCCCGACGTGCATGCCGGCATCGGCGCGACCGTCGGCTCGGTGATCCCCACGCGGCGGGCGATCATCCCCGCCGCCGTCGGCGTCGATATCGGCTGCGGTATGAACGCCGTGCGTCTTTCGCTCGAGGCCGGGCAGCTCCCCGACAGCCTCGCGCGCGTGCGTATCGCCATCGAGCGCGCGGTGCCCGTGGGATTCGACGAGCACGGCGAATCCGATGCGCGGCGCGACGCCTGCGTGCCTCTCAGGCGCGGCCTCGAGTCCATCGTCAGCAGGCATCCGAAGATCGCCAAGATGCAGCGCGAGCACGAGAAGAAGTGGGTCAGGCAGATGGGCTCGCTCGGCGGTGGCAACCACTTCATCGAGGTGTGCCTGGACGAGAGCGGGCACCTGTGGGTGATGCTGCACTCGGGCAGCCGCGGCATCGGAAACTGCATCGGCCAGTACTTCATCGCCCAGGCGCGCGAGGCCTTGCACAAGCGCGACGCGCATCTCCCCGATCGCGATCTCGCCTGGTTCGACGAGGGCACCGCGCTCTTCGACGACTACCTAAACGCGGTCGGCTGGGCCCAGGACTACGCTCTGGCCAACCGGCGCGAGATGATGGCCCTGATCCTGGGCGTGTTGCGCCGTGAATTGCCCGGGTTCGAGACCACGAGCGAAGCCATCAACTGCCATCACAACTACGTCGAGCGGGAGGAGCACGCGGGTGAACGCGTCTACGTCACCCGCAAGGGCGCGATCAGCGCGCGCGAAGGCGAGCTGGGGATCATCCCGGGCAGCATGGGCGCGCGCTCCTACATCGTGCGCGGCAAGGGCAATCCGGAATCTTTCCGCTCCTGCGCGCACGGCGCCGGGCGGCGCATGAGCCGCGCTGAGGCCAAGCGCCGCTTTTCGCGCGCCGACCTCGAGGAGCAGACGCGCGGCGTCGAATGCCGCAAGGACAAGGGGGTGCTCGACGAGATCCCGGGAGCGTACAAGGACATCGACCGCGTGATGGCCGACCAGACCGATCTCGTCGAGGTCGTCCACACGCTCAAGCAAGTCGTCTGCGTAAAGGGCTAGTCACGTGCCCAAGCGGGACGCTTCGAAGCCCGAGTTCTGGGAAAAGCGGTTCCGCGAGAATTTCACGCCGTGGGACGCCGGCGGGACTCCCTCGGCACTCGAGCAGTTCCTGAAAGTCGAGCCGCGCGGACGGCGCGTGCTGATCCCGGGCTGCGGCTCGGGCTACGAGGTGCGCGCCTTTGCCGATGCGGGACACGAGGTGCTCGCGGTGGACTTCGCGCCGGCGGCGGTGGAGCGGGCGCGGAAGATCCTCGGACCCCTGGCGGAGCGCGTGCGCCTGGCGGATTTCTTCGAATTCGACGCCGACGCGCCCTTCGACCTCGTCTACGAAAGGGCGTTCCTGTGCTCGCTGCCGCGCCCGCTGCGCCCGGGCTACGCGGAACGCGCGCGCGAGCTGCTCGCGCCCCGGGGCAGGCTCGCCGGGCTGTTCTTCTTCGAGGACGGCGAGCGCGGCCCGCCTTTCGGGGTGAAGGCGGGAGAACTGGAGCTGCTCCTGGGTGGGCGCTTCGAACGGATCATCGACATGTCGGTCTCTGACTCGATCCCGATATTCCAAGGCAAGGAGCGCTGGCAGGTTTGGGCCGTGTCATAATTTGACGCGAGCCCGATCCGGAGCTCGAGCGGAACGCAAGGAGACCCATGATTACTCTCTCGATCAACGGCAAGACCCGCAACATCGACGCTTCACCCGACACGCCGCTTCTGTGGGTGCTGCGCGATTCGTTGCACATGACGGGCACCAAGTTCGGCTGCGGCATCGCCATGTGCGGCGCCTGCACCGTCCACCTCGACGGGCAGCCGGTGCGTTCCTGCTCGACGCCGGCCTCCGACGCGGTGGGCAAGAAAATCACCACGATAGAGGGCGTGGCCGCGACCGCGGTGGGCAAGGCGATACAGGCCGCCTGGATCGAGCACGACGTGCCGCAATGCGGCTACTGCCAGTCCGGCCAGATCATGAGCGCGACCGCGCTCCTCGCCAAGAATCGCGCCCCCAGCGACGGCGACATCGACCAGGCGATGAGCGGCAACGTGTGCCGCTGCGGGACCTACAACCAGATCCGCGCCGCGATCAAGGATGCGGCCGCCGGCGTGAAAGGAGCCTGACCATGGGTGCCCGAGACAAGAACGTTACGCGCCGCGATTTCCTGAAGACCTCCGCGCTGTCCGGCGCAGGCCTGATCATCGGCTTCACCCTGCCCAGCGCCGCCCGCCTCGCCGAGGCGGCGGGCCAGGAAGCGCGCATCAATGCCTATCTGCGCATCGCCCCCAGCAACGACATCGTCGTCGTGTGCGGCCTGTCGGAAATGGGCCAGGGCGTGCACACCGCGATCCCCATGCTGGTCGCCGAGGAGCTCGACGCCGACTGGGCGCGCGTGCGCGTCGAGCAGGCGGGCGTCGACCAGGCCTTCGCCAATCCGATCTTCGGCATGCAGGCGACCGGCGGATCGACGTCGATCCGCGGGCACTGGGAGCCGATGCGAAAGGCGGGCGCAGCCGCGCGCGCGATGCTGATCGCCGCTGCCGCCGAGACCTGGAAGGTCGACGCCGCCGAGTGCAGCACCGAGAAAGGCATGGTGCTCCACCAGAGCGGCAAGAAACTCTCGTACGGGCAGCTCGCCGCGAAAGCGGCGAAGCAAGTCCCTCCCAAGGACGTGAAGCTCAAGGATCCGAGCCAGTTCACGCTGCTCGGCAAGAGCGGGACCAAGCGCCTCGACACGGCGGCGAAATCCACGGGCGAGGCGAAGTACGGGCTCGACGTCTATCTCCCCGGCATGCTCACCGCCGTGATCGCGCATCCTCCGGTGCTCGGCGGCAAGCCGGTCTCGGTCGACGATACGAAGGCGAAAGCGGTTCCCGGCGTGCGCCAGGTCGTGACCGTCCCCGCGGGAGTGGCGGTTCTGGCCGACGGGTACTGGGCGGCGAAGCTGGGCCGCGACGCGCTGGAAATCAAGTGGGACGACGGCCCGAACGCCACGCTGTCGTCGGAAGGCATCTCGAAGATACTCTCCGACGGCGCCCTGGCGGGCGGCGCGGTCGGCCGCAACGAAGGCGACGCGAAGACGGCGGCTCCGGCGAAGAGCATCGAGGCGGAATACGAGGCGCCGTTTCTCTCGCATTCGTGCATGGAGCCGCTCAACTGCACCGCTTGGGTACGCAACGGCGGGGTCGAGATCTGGGCCGGCACGCAATCGCAGGGCCCGGCGCAAGGCATCCTCTCCCAGGTCGCCGGGGTCGCCCCCGGCAAGGTGAAGGTCAACACGATGTATCTCGGCGGCGGATTCGGCCGGCGCTTCGCCCCCGATCCGGTCATCGGCGCGACCGTGCTCTCGAAAATGACCGGCAAGCCCGTGAAGCTCGTCTACAGCCGTGAGGACGACACGCGCGGCTACTTCTATCGGCCCGCCTCGGTGACGCGGATGAAGGGCGGCCTCGACGCGAGCGGGAACGCGATGCTGTTCACCGCGAACGTCGCTTCGCCTTCGATCATGGAGGGCTCGCATTTCATGAAGCTGCCTCCGGATGGAGTCGATGCCTTCGGCGTCGAAGGCATCCGCGACTGCCCCTACGACATCGCCAACCTGCGCATCGAATACTCGCGCCAGGAGCCGGGCGGCATCCAGGTGTGGTTCTGGCGCTCCGTCGGGCATTCGCAGAACAGCTTTTTTCTGGAGAGCTTCATCGACGAGATGGCGCACGAGGCGGGCAAGGACCCGTTCGAGTTCCGGCGCGCCCTTCTCGGCAAGCAACCGCGCTACAAGGGTGCACTCGAGCTGGCCGCCGAAAAAGCCGGTTGGGGCAAGCCGCTTCCGGCCGGAGTGCATCGCGGTATCGCCGTGGTGCAGTCCTTCGGCAGCTGGTGCGCAGAGGTCGTCGAAGTCTCGGTCGCCGCCGACGGAACGCCCACGGTGCATCGCGTCGTCGCCGCGGTCGATTGCGGCATGACGGCGAATCCGGACATCGTCAAGCGCCAGATCGAAAGCGCCGTCGCGTACGGGCTCACCGCCGCTCTGTACGGCAAGATCACGTTCAAGGACGGCCAGGTGCAGCAGTCGAATTTCCACGACTACCGCATGCTGCGCATGAACCAGATGCCCATGGTCGAGGTGCACATCGTGCCGAGCAAGGAGGCGCCCGGCGGAATCGGCGAGCCCGGCACTCCGCCGATCGCGCCCGCCGTGGCGAACGCGATCTTCGCGGCGACGGGCAAGCGCATCCGCAAGCTGCCCATACTCGCCTGAAAGCGTCCTTGCCCGACGGCGCGCGGCGGCGCTCGCTCGCCGCGTTGCTCGCCCTGTTCGCGCTCGCGGGCCGCGCGCGCTCGCAGCCGGTGATGAACCCGGCGCCCGGGATCGACGCGCGCATCATCAACACGCCCGAGGGCGCGCTGCAGTCGATCCTCAACGGCGCGACGATGCGCAAGGGCCGCGTGCATCTCGATGTTCCCGCAGTCGCCGAGAACGGCCACTCGGTGGGGATGACAGTCCGCGTCGACAGCCCGATGAGCGAGTCCGACTGCGTGCGCCAGATCGACCTCATCGCCGACAAGAACCCGGTGCCGCGCGTGGCGACGTTCTTCCTCGGCCCCGAGAGCGGGCGCGCCGAGATCGAGTCGCGCCTGCGCCTGAACGGCACGCAGCGCGTGACGGCGATCGCACGGCTCTCCGACGGCAGCTTCTGGTTCGACGCCGTCGACGTGACGGTGAACGAGCTCGCCTGCCTGGACGGAGGCTAGAGCGCCGTGACCGCGAGGATCCAGGTGCCGCAGCGGGCCAGGCGCGGCGAGATCGTCGACGTGCGCATCGTCATCCAGCACCCGATGGAGACGGGATTCCGCTACGACGCGCTGGGCCGGCAGACGCCGCGCAATGTGATCCACACGCTGGTGTGCCGCTACGACGGCGCCGACGTGTTCCGCGCCGAGATGGGCGCCGGCATCGCCGCCAACCCGTTCCTCAGATTTCCTGTGCGGGCGAAGGGAACGGGCGACATCGAGTGCCGCTGGATCGATTCGGAAAATGTCGCAGGCGTAGCGAGCGCGCGCCTGACGGTCGCGGCTTGAATCGGTACGGCTAGTGGTACCTGGCCATCAGCTTGAAATCGACGTTGCCCCCGGAGAGGACCACGCCGACCTTTTTCCCGGCCACCGGCAGTCCGCGCTCGAAAAGACCGGCCGCACCGAGGGCCCCCGTCGGCTCGACCACGATTTTCATGCGCTCCCACAGGTAGAGCGTCGCGCGTGCGAGCTCGGCGTCGCTCACTGTCGCCATGTCGTGCACGTAGCGCAGGATCAGGGGAAACGTGAGCTTCCCTAGGGAGTGTGTGCGCGCGCCGTCGGCGATGGTGTCCGGGTTGTGGCAGCTCTGCAGCGTCCCGGTCCTGAACGAGCGCGTGGCGTCGTCTCCCGCCTCGGGCTCCACGCCGATGACCTTGCAGCCGGGCGAAAGATGCGAGGCGGCGACCGCGCAGCCCGAGATCAGGCCGCCGCCGCTCACCGGGACGAACAGATAGTCGAGCTTGCCGGCGTCCTCGATCAACTCCTTGGCCGCCGTGCCCTGGCCCGCGATGATCTGCGGATGGTCGAATGGCGGAATCATGGTGAGCCCGCGCTCGCGCACGATCCGCTCGGCGACTTCCTCGCGGGTCTCCTTGCGCTTGTCATTGAGCACGACCTCGGCGCCGTAGCCGCGGGTCGCCTCGATCTTGACGGCGGAGGCATCCGAGGGCATCACGATGGTCACGCGGATGCCGAGGAGCTTCCCCGCAAGAGCCACGGCCTGCGCGTGGTTGCCCGAGGAGAAGGACAGCACGCCGCGCCCGCGCTCGGCCGCAGACAGCTGAGAGAGCGCGTTGAACGCGCCGCGGAACTTAAAGGCGCCGATGCGCTGCAGGTTCTCGCACTTGAAGAACACCTGCGCGCCGGTGCGCTCGTTGACCGTGCGCGAGGTCAGGACCGGCGTGCGGTGCGCGTGCCCGGCGAGCCGCTCCGACGCGGCGGCGACGTCGGCGTATCGAATCGCGAGAGTGCTCTCGTCGGGAGCGTTCATCCGGGCTGAAGAGCTGTGACTAAGCCCGGATTTTACGCTGACCTGTCTTGCTCGGGCGACTAGCGCCTTTCAGGCGGCCTTGCGCTGCGCCATTCTGTCGTTCCAGATGGGCTCGAACTCGGCCCTGACCTTGGCATACGAAGGCCGTTGCTGCGCGCGGCGCCAGTAAGCGAGGACGTTGGCGTGACCATCGAACGGCGACACGACCTGGGCGTAGAACAGCGCCGGAATTGCGGCGCAGTCGGCCATGGAGAACGTGTCACCGCACATCCACGTCTGGGCCCTCAACCGCTTGTCGAAATGCTCGTAACTGATGTCGATGTACTTCCTCGATCTGGCCGCCCTTTCTTCGTCCTGCGCGCGGAAGCCGAACTTCTGAAACAGCAGTTCCACGATGGGATCGTTGAAGTACAGATCCGCCACGCGATCCACGAACCGAACCTGCCGCGCCGCGTCTCCTCCCGCCGCAGGAATCAGGCGCGGCGTCTTCGGGAACTTATCCTCGAGATACTCGATGATGGTCGTCGATTCGGGCACCACCCAGTCCCCGCTCGCCTTGAGAAACGGCACTTTGCAGATCGGATTCACCTTCTCGTACGCCGCACGGCTATCGGGCGACATCAGATTGACGATCTCCGGCTCGTATGCGAGGCTCTTCTCGTTGAAAGCGATCAACACTTTTTGCGAGTAGGTGGACAGCGGGTTGTAGTAAAGCTTCATGTGTAAGTCCTCCGATTGGGAAAGAAAGGGTTCAGGCGAGAGCCTTTTCCAGCTGCGACAGGCAGCCCGTCCAGCCGTGCTGATGGCGGTCGCGCGCCTGCTCGTCGGCGAACTGCTCGTGCCTGAGCGTGAGCTCGGTGCCGCCGCCCGCCGCGCGCAGCTCGATGGTCACGACCGACTCGCGTTCGGGCGTGCTCTTCCACGCCCAGGTGTAGACGAGCTTCCTGTTCGGCACGATCTCGCGGTAGCCGCCGCGCACGTCGTGCTCCTCGCCTTCGGGCGGTGCCATCACGATGCGGTAGCGCCCGCCGACGCGGAGGTCGATCTCCGCCGTCGACACCTTGGTCGCGTCGTCGGGTCTCATCCACTTCTTCAGCATCTCCGGCTCAGTCAACGCACGCCAGACTTTCCCCGGCGCCGCGTCGAACTTGCGGACGATCGAGAGCGACGGGCGTTCCTGCGTTTTGGTGTTCGCCATGCTTGAGTCTCCTCTTGGTGGTAAAGAAACCGGGCAAGCGCATCGAGCCGCTTCTCCCAGAATTCGTGGTAGTAGGCTAGCCAATCCGAGGCCTTCTTCATCGGCTCCGCGGACAGGGTGCAGCTCACCACCCTGCCCTCCTTCTCGCGCTTGATGAGTCCCGCGTGCTCGAGGATTTGCAGGTGCTTCATGAAGCCGGGGAGCGACATGGGGAAGGGTCGCGCGAGCTCGGTGACCGGGCGGCTCCCGGAGGCGAGCACTTTCACCACCTGCCGGCGCGTCGGGTCGGCGAGCGCGGTGAAGACCGTGTCGAGAGGATCGTCCGAATACTTAACCATAAGGTTTAGTATTTACCGGAGCCGCCACCCTTGTCAAGCATTTCTTTCTAGAGCTTGTCGGCGCCGTCGATGCTCTCGGCGGGCAGGTGCGCGACGTCTCCCCAGGCTTCGAGCGACCAGCGCGTTCCGTCGTAGGCAAAGCGGTTGACGCTCGCGTTGTGGAGCGAATAGGTTCGCCTCGACTCGAGCGGCATGCCGGTCGCGTGGCGGTACAGGATCCCGAGGACGCCCCCGTGGGTCACCACCGCGGCGCACGCGCCGCCCGAGCGCGACGCGACGCGCTCCAGGGCCGAGACGATGCGGTCGCGGAACTGGAGGACGGTCTCCCCTTCCGGGGGCGCATAACGGGGATCGCGCGAGCGGAGCTTCCGGAAGTCTTCGGGATAGTCCCGTTCGACCTCCCCATAGGTACGGCCTTCGAAAATGCCGTAATTGCGCTCTCGCAGCGCAGCGTCGTAGACGACTTCGAGGGCGGCAGCGACGGCGATCGGCGCCGCCGTCTGGCGCGCCCGCCCCGAGTCGCTAGAGTGCAGCGCGCGGATATGCTCGCTGGTCAGGCACTGCGCGAGGCGACGTGCCTGCAACTGACCGTTCTCGGTCAGCGGGCTGTCGGCATGGTAACCCTGGATGCGACCCTCGCGATTCCATTCCGTTTCGCCGTGGCGAATCAGAATGAGCCGTGCCTCACCCACGTCGATCCGCCAGCCAGCGCTCGAGCGATCGCGCCTTCGCTCCGGACAACTCGGACAGCATGCAGGTATCCGCCGGGGCCCGCTTCAGGCGCACTTCGAACTCCATGAGCTCGTCGCGCCGAAAAGCGTGAATCACAATACTCTCCCCGGGACGCCGTCTGGCCAGCGCCGCCTCCAGCCCGCCGCGGCCCGGGCGCAGGCCGTCGAGCGCGACGATCGCATCGCCCGCCGCCATGCCGGACTCCTGCGCCGCGCCGCCTTCGAGCACGTGCGTGAGCACGGCGTCTTCGCCGCTGGTGCGCGCTCCTGCTGCGAGCAGCGCCAGCCCGCCGGCGGTTTTCGCGCTCGCGGCCCTGCCGCCCTTGTCCGAAGACGACTCGGCCGGGCGAAGTATCATCTCCACGCCGTGCTCCGCCAGCAGCGTGCGTAGCGGCAGCTCGCGCGTCGAGCGCAGCCAGCCGCCGAAGGTCCGCTGCAGCTCGAGTCCGGTGATCTCCTCCGCGAGCCGCTCGATGCCGTCTTCCTCCACGCCCTCTCCGGTGATTCCGTGGCGCCGCCAAAGCGCGCGCATGACGTCGTCGAGCGACTTCCGGCCGCGCGTCTTGTCGCGGATCAGCAGGTCGAGGCACAGCGCAACCAGGCTCCCCTTGCCGTAGTAGCTGACGTTCGCATTGGGCGAGTTCTCGTCCGGCCGGTAGTATTTGATCCAGGTGTCGAAGCTCGATTCGGCGAGGGTCTGCCTGCGGCGGCCCGGCGCGCGCAGGTAGGTCGTGATCGACCGGCCTAGGAGCTCGAGATAGTCCTTCCTCCCGATCAGGCCGCTGCGCGCCAGCGCGAGGTCGTCGTAATAGGAGGTCACGCCCTCGAACGCCCACAGGAGCGCGGTGTAGCTCTCGCGGTCGAGGTCGTAGGGTGCGAACACCGCCGGCTTGATGCGCTTGACGTTCCAGGTGTGGAAGTACTCGTGGCTGACGAGGCCGAGGAAAGTGCGGTAGCGCTCGGTGACCGGCGCCTCGCCGCGGCGCGGCAGGTCCTCGCGCGAGCACAGGAGCGCGGTGGAGGCGCGATGCTCGAGGCCCCCGTAGCCTTCGCCGAGAGCCGTGACGAGAAACACGTAGCGTTTCATGGGCGCGGGCTCGCCGAAGAAACGGATGTGGTACTCGCACAGCCGCTTCAGGTCGCGCGCAAGGCGAGCCGTGTCGGCGCGATGCCGCCCGGTGATCGCGATCTCGTGCGGCACGCCGCAGGCGCGGAAGCTCGCCAGCGTGAGCTCGCCCATCGCCACCGGATGATCGATCAGCTCGTCGTAGTCCGCCGCGGCATAGGCGCCGAAGCCGTGGATCTTCGCACCACTCCGGGTCATCGCCGTGGCGACGATCCAGTTGCGGTAGCGGGCGCCGCCGGGCCTGAAGATATCGACCTCGCACGGAATGCCCTCGTGTCCTTTCGGCCGCAGGAACACGCACGCGCCGTTGAAGAAGGCGTGCCGCGTGTCGAGGTACGCCCCGCGCACCGACAGATCCCTGGCGTAGATCTCGCAGGAAACCGTGACCGGACCGGCGGCGGGCTGCGCGCGCCAGGTGTGCTTGTCGAGCTTGTCGATCGCAAGCGGCTTGCCGCGGGTCTCGGCGCGGATCGACACGACGTGGCGCGCGAAATCGCGGATCATGTAGCTTCCGGGGATCCATGCGGGCAGAGCGAACTCCTGCCCCGATGGGTTGGGCTCGGCGACCGTGCAGGCGACGCGGTAGAGGTGCGCCTTGGGCTGCTCGGGGACGATGCGGTATCGGATCGGCTCGGGCATCGATTTACTTTCCTTCCGTCACTGCGTGCGCTTCGTGCGCCGGTTCCCCCGGCCCGAGCTCGGAATCCTCGGCCAGGGCTTGCTGCTGCAGCCACTGCGCGAATTTCACGACCTCGGTGCGCGCCGCGGAGCGCGGCGACGGAACGAGGAAATACGCGCGCGAATCCGCGGGCGAGCACATGTAGCGCTTGCCGAAGGGCAGGATCAGTTTGCCCTGCTTCACCCATTGGGTGACGAAGCGGCTGCGCCCGAGCGCAATGCCTTGGCCTTCGATCGCCGCTTGCATCAGCTGGTCGTAGTGCGAGAAGCGCAGCATGCCGGCGGGTTTCACGCCCTGGGTCTGCGTCAGCTCGAACCATACCTCCCAGCTGAGCCAGGGATAGCGTCGATAGGGATCGTCGTAGTGCAGCAGCACATGCCCGGACAAATCCTTGGGTGAAGCGAGCCGCCGGCCCGCGAGCAACGATCGGGAGCACACTGGAAACACCAACTCGCCGAACAGGCGCACCGCGGCGGCGCCGGCCGCCTTCGGCGTGCAGTAGCGGATCGCGAGGTCGATCCCTTCGCGCTCGAGGTCTTCCATCTCGTTCGTCGCCGCGAGCCGCATGTCTATTCCCGGATGCAGGCGGCGGAAGTCGTTCAGCCGCGGCACCAGCCAGAGCGCGGCGAACGACACGGTGGTGGTGACGGTCAGCATGCCCGTCGAACGCGCGCCCAGCCGGCCCGCGACCTCGCGCAGCAGGCGCAGCACTTCGGCCGCAGTCTTGTACAGCGTCTGCCCTTCTTCGGTGAGACGCAGCTCGCGATGACTGCGGCGGAACAGGGGCACGCCTAGCTGCTCCTCCAGGGTCTGGATCTGGCGGCTCACCGCCGACTGGGTGACGAACAGCTCGGCGGCCGCTTTGGTGAAGCTCAGGTTGCGCGCGGCCGCCTCGAAGCCCTTCAGCAGGTCGAGAGAAGGCAGATCCCGCGCGCCCTTAAGCATTCACTTTTCTCATGCAGAAGATGAACAAAGATCGTTTGAACGCCCGGTCGACACAGAGGACACTTCCGCCACTCGGGTGAATCAGCATGCGGAAACCGAATTATGAAAGGAAGGCAAATGAACATCAAGCTCGCGTCACCTAGGAAGGAAACACCGTGAACATCGGTTTCAATCGAGTCGAGCTGCGCCTCGCGCCGCGCGAGGTCCTCCGTCTCTACGACCCCGAAGGCGCCCGGGTCGAGTGCCTCGGCGGCGAGCTGTGGATCACGCAGGACAAGGACTTCGAAGACCACTTCCTCGCGGCCGGCGAGGCACTGACGCTCGACCACGGCGGGCTGGCCCTCATTCACGCGCAGCGGGCGAGCGATGTCGTGCTGGTCGAGGCCGCGCCGCGCATGACCCTACGAGGACGGCTGGCCCGCGCCGCGGGCAAATGGCTCGCCAGGACCTTCGGACCGGAGTCCATCGACCGCCACTCTGGAGTCGGCTGGCTGCGACCCCTGTAGCCGGCTACGCCCCCAGGTCGGAGGGCTTATCGATGTCGCGCAGCACGCCGGGATCGTCCACGTCGTACAGCGTGATCCAGTCGGGGTGCTGCGAGAGGATCTCGCGCGCGCCGGCGTCGCCGCGCAGCGCGGACAGATCGTCCAGGAAGCGCCGCGCGAACCCCACCGGGTGACCGCGCTCACCGCGATACGCCGGCGCGGCGATGACCGCGCCCTCGGACAGCGCTCTCGCGATGGTACGGATCGTGTCCGGCAGGAGGTAAGGCATGTCGGCGAGCGCCACCACCCAGCCGTGCGCATCCGCGGCGGCGCGCACCCCTTCGGCGAGGCTCACGCCCATGCCCTCGGCGGCGTTCTTGCACACCACGGTGTTGCAGCCGGCGTCGCGCAGCATCTTGCCGAGCTTCTGTGCCCGGGGCCGGATCACGGCGACAGCGTCGGGCAACGCCTCGACGATATGGCGCGCGGCCGCGAGTGCGATCGGCACGCCGGCGTCGGGAAGGGCGGCGGGCAAGGGATGCAGCAGCTTGTTCGAGCCGAAGCGCGTCGAATACCCGGCTGCCAACAGAACGCCGCGGATGTTTGCGGCCATGAGCTCCCCTCGGAAAGAGGGGCAGGATAGCTAGTTCTGGGGAACGGCGCAGCCGGCCGACACGTTCACCTTGGGCGGCTCGATCGTCTCGGGAACCTGCACCCCGCGCCTCACCGCGGTCAGCTCCGCGAGAATCGCCACCGCGATCTCGGGCGGGGTCTTCGAGCCGATCTTCAGGCCGACCGGTCCGTGCAGGCGCGCGATCTCGGAAGCGGCGAGGTCGAACTCGGCGAGGCGCTTGCGCCGCGCGTCGTTGTTCTTCTGCGAGCCGAGCGCGCCGACGTAGAAAGCCGGCGACTTGAGCGCTTCCAGCAACGCCGCGTCGTCGAGCTTGGGATCGTGCGTCAGCGCGATCAGCGCGCTGTGCGCGTCGAAATTCATCTGCAACACGACGTCGTCGGGATAGCCGCGGTTGATCGGGACCGCGTCGAAATCCCAGCCGTCGGCGTACTCTTCGCGCGGATCGCACACGGTGACGTGATAGTCGAGCGCCTGAGCCATCTGCGCCAGGTAGCGCGACACCTGTCCCGCCCCGATGAGGAGCAGGCGCCAGCGCGGCCCGTGCACCGTCTTCAACACCTTGCCGTCGAACTCCAGCAGATCGGACCATTTCCCGGGTTCGATACGCACCTTGCCGGTGTCCATATCGAGGAAGCGCGCCGAAAGCTCGTGGCGCTCGATGATGCCGAGCAGGTCCTTCAGCTTCGATTCCGCGGTGACGGGCTCGAGAACGATCTGCAGCGTGCCGCCGCAAGGCAGCCCGTAGCGCGTCGCCTGCTCCTGGGTGACGCCGTAGGTGGTGACCTCGGGCTTGGTCGCAGCGATCGCCTTGCTCTTCACCTTGTCGATCAGATCGTCCTCGACGCAACCGCCAGACACCGAGCCCATCACTTGGCCGTCGTCGCGGATCACCAGCATCGCGCCCACGGGCCGCGGCGCCGAACCCCAGGTGTGCACGACCGTACCCAAGGTGGCGCGGTGGCCGCCCTCGGTCCACTTCAAAGCGCTGCGCACCACCTCGAGATCGACGCTGTCCACGGGAATCCTTTCGCTCAGTCCTGAAACAACTGAATATTACCGATTGCTAACAAACGATTATAGGCAATAGCCTAGACCCGGCCTAAGGTTGGGTCAAGGCGAGTGGGATTCAACTGTGGTTGCCTGCAGGCCTCGCATGGTCTAGCATTTTCCCCGGACATCCATCGCACCAAATTCCCTCGACAAGAACTGCCGTCAAGGACATTTTTTCTTCAAGAATCCCAGCACTTCCAACAAGAACTCAACATCTACTGAAGGAGTGACATCATGACCGTCAAGGTCTCCATGACCGTCAACGGCAAGCCGGCGAGCGGCGAGGTCGAGGAACGCACCCTGCTCGTGAGCTTCATCCGCGATCACCTGCGCCTGACCGGCACGCACGTCGGCTGCGATACCGCGCAGTGCGGCGCCTGCACCATCCACATGAACGGGCGTGCCGTGAAGTCCTGCAACATGCTCGCGATGCAGGCCGAAGGCGCGGACATCGTCACCATCGAAGGCATCGCCAAGGCCGACGGCACGCTGCACCCGATGCAGGAAGCCTTCCGCCAGCACCACGGCTTGCAATGCGGCTTCTGCACGCCGGGCATGGTAATGAGCGCAATCGACCTGGTGAAGAACACCCCCAACCCGACCGAGGAGCAGATCCGCGAGCAGCTCGACGGCAATTTGTGTCGCTGCACCGGCTACCACAACATTGTGAAGGCGATCAAAGCCGCCTCGCAAACGATGAGGGCCTAGATCATGAGCGCGACTACTTATATCGGCGCTGCGATCAAGCGCAAAGAGGACTATCGCTTCCTCACCGGCGCAGGCAACTACACCGACGACGTGGCGATGCCGCGCCAGACCTACGCGTGCTTCGTGCGCTCGCCTCACGCTCATGCGAAGATCAAAGGGATCAGGAAAGACAAGGCGGTCAAGGCGCCCGGCGTCGTCGCCATCTTCACCGGCGAGGACCTCGCCGCGGCGAAGGTGAACGGCCTGCCCTGTGGCTGGCTGATCACCGACGTCAACGGGCAGCCGATGAAGGAGCCGCCGCATCCGTGTCTCGCCCAAGGCAAGGCGCGCTATGTCGGCGACCACGTCGCGGTGGTGATCGCGGAGAGCCAGCAGCAGGCGCGCGACGCCGCGGAGCTGGTGAAGGTCGACTACGAAGAGCTTCCCGCCGTGGTGCGTGCGGGCGAAGCGCGCAAGAAAGGCGCGCCGGTCGTGCACGACAACGCGCCCGACAACACCTGCTACGTATGGGGGCTGGGCGACAAAGCCGCGGTGGACAAGGCGATCGCCGGTGCCGCGCACGTCACCACGCTTGAATTCATCAACAACCGCCTGGTTCCGAACGCCATCGAGCCGCGCGCCGCGAACGCGAGCTACTCGCGCGCCGACGACAGCTACACGCTCTACGTCGCCAGCCAGAATCCCCACGTCGAGCGCCTGCTCATGACGGCATTCGTGCTGGGGCTGCCCGAGCACAAGGTGCGCGTGGTGGCGCCGGACGTCGGCGGCGGCTTCGGCTCGAAGATCTATCTCTACGCCGAGGATGTGGTCTGCACCTGGGCCTCGAAGCAGATCAACCGTCCGGTGAAGTGGACCGCCGACCGCAGCGAGTCCTTCGTCTCGGATGCGCACGGCCGCGACCACGTCACCAAGGCCGAGCTCGCGATGGACAAGGACGGCAGGTTCCTCGCGATGCGCGTCACGACCACGGCGAACATGGGCGCGTACCTCTCCACCTTCGCCTCGTGCATCCCGACCATCCTCTACGCGACGCTGCTCGCCGG
>Ga0137397_10001232_pt1 | contig 17879 bp, 22 predicted proteins | sample czorhiz116metaG_FD_106658 | JGI IMG/M metagenome (GOLD analysis project Ga0137397, IMG submission 106658) | Vadose zone soil microbial communities from Angelo Coast Range Reserve, California, USA - czorhiz1.16 metaG | ecosystem: Environmental > Terrestrial > Soil > Vadose zone | place: USA... | reverse complement strand
GTCTTTTTTTTTTGTGTTGCCGTTCATCCTCATCAGAATGGATACTTCTCATACACCAGCGCCAGCAATAGACCACCATCAAGGAGTTGGGTGAATACGGTTCTAGTATTGATGGTTTGGGATGATGACGATGCCGCGAGCGGCCAAGCACAGGCTGCGATTCTGCTGTCTCATTTCTCGAAGTTGAATACCTATTTCATCGAACTACTCATGATACTCGACACATCACATCACCTCCTTACCGGCGAGTAATTCATCTCATTGTCTTCGTCCGTTTCTTCCGCGACGTAGGGACCAATCTCTTGGGTTGGTGATGACGTGTTGCAACAATTGGGGGAGTACGCGTTCAGTTGTCTTTGATATGAACAATTGCATCCAGATCGCACGAACACAATAAATTGACTGCTGGGTCCACCATCTTAATTGATAACACAAATTAAGATCAGAGTGAAACAAAACACCAACCCCAAAGTGAAGACTCGCATTATTACCAGAGAAAGCGACCGAGGCCACTTCGCGTACGATGAGAAAGAAAAGAAAAACGGGGTCCAGGCGCCGGAAGAATAGTATGAAAAAAATCCAGGGGTAACGTAGGAGGTATTCGTACAAATGAGATAAAAACGACAGCCCTGATAGTACATGATATACAGCGTGCAGGCGAAAAGTACCCATTGATGGGAAGAAAGTAACTTGATGATATAAAACTTTTGATTTGTAGAAGGGGTCGCAAAAGAAAGGAGATCGCGGACGAGCGACGATGACACGGGCACGAGACGACCTTGAATGATACGGAATGCGAATGGAGGGCGAACTTGATCGGTGCAAAGACGATATGCGTGGTAGATGCGCGTGATGAGATGGATAATAGGAATAAGTAGGCGTCGGCGGCGGCGTGTCATGAATGGGTCATTATGTGCTCGTATAGGAAAGGTATCTTGCAAATGTGGTATTAAATGCGTTATGGATGGGACGAAAAGCGACACGAGGTCGGCTATGGCGAGAATGCGGAGGAGAGGGAAGGTGTTTAACGCCGCTCCTTTCCAGGAAACAGGAACAAGCGCTTCAGTTGCGATTGGACTTCTACCTCCGTCTCTACAACCGTCGGAACGCCATCAATAACGCGGCGCTCATAACGGGTTTCCTTCCTGGGAGGCATAGGCATCACAGGATACGTTGTCATGTTATCGTAGGACCACGAACGAGCTGTGGAAACTGTGTCAAAGGCCAGTGATAGACGACCATGTGAAGATAACGCACTTTCAACAGTGGGCCGCTTTGCCGTCGGGAGGGAGCAAGGTAAATCGTTGTGGTCAGGGAGCGCATCCGTCGAGTCGCTCCCACTCTCGACACTGACTTCACTCCCGTGTCGACTCAGCGGACTGCGCATATAGCTGCGTGCAGAACCCGAGCGCCAACTTGACACAGAAGCGCCATCATTTGAGTGGTAAGAGCTTGCCGACGAGGCCTTGAGCTTCACATCAGGGACTAAAAGCTTTCCCTCTGCACCAGGCTTCAAGATGTTTTGCTCGCGGCGGCGCGTGGAGGTAGGGAATGACTGTGCTTGTGGGGCAGAGCCAGAAAGGGATGACCGGGAGTCTGAGCGTCTTGAAAACGCAAGCGCAAACTTGGAATATAAGTCATCTGATGTGTTGGCGCGAGCAGAAGCAGAAAGGCGGGAAGAGTCCGAAGAGTGCATAGATGCTGTCGGCGTGTTGTTCTCACCGATCGTTGAGTAGACACCCGAGGAGCGGTGCGGGGATGCGACAAATGAACTGTATGCTGCTGGGCGCTCGTCGCGGCTGGTAAGACTTGAACTCGACAGGGGGGTATTGGGGGACGCCAAAGAATAAACCGATGAACGCCAGGAGTCGGAACCGTCGGTCCAGCCTGGGATAGGTCCGCGCTCCTTTGAGTTCTGACTAGAAGGCCGCACTGTCTTGGTCGAATCCACGCGAGAGCACAGAGTGTCCTTGATACGGCGAGCAGCCATCATAACACCACTTTGATAATCGTTATCAAACTCGATAGCCGCCTCTTGGGGCTCCTCATTGAGTAATGTGGGTCGCGGCGGAAGAGGGGGGAAATCATAGATCCGTGCAAGAGCAGCAATGCTGGGATTAATATCGGAGGACTCGGATGCGAAGGGATTGCGCTCAGAAGCGAGGGTGCTACCTTGCGAATCAGGGGAAGTGGAGGGGCTAGAACAATCCGACTCGTCGGTAAGGGAAGGAATGGTACTGAAAGAGTTATGAGGGACTGGTGGGAGAGGGGGGGAACCTCGAGGGTCTCGATCGGGATTGTAGTCGAGAGAGAGGCCACCATACATCGAGTTAAGATCTGCAAGACGGCACTCGTCGGAGCAATATAGAGGGGTCGGGTTCTGATCAATGACCGTCCGATGTTTCACTGCGACCGGAGCCGCTTGGGTCAAAGGTGGAGGGACAGCAGACCCCGCATCTCGCTTGGGATCCGAACGCTTAATGGTACCGTTAGGCTTGACGCGACCTGTCCCACGAACGAGTCCGCCGGCGTTTTTTTGGCGGATTGTGCCTGTGGTGCGGCGCCCTGGTCGCACGGCGGGTAATTGAGTGGTATTTGTGTCCTCTCCTGAAAATACATGTTTGTGGGGGAGGTACTGGAAGGGACGTGTATACGCACCAGAGGCATTGGGTGAGGATGGAGGGGGGGCGGGTATCGTAGGGTCAGAAAGTTGCGGAGCAACAGCAACGAGGTATCGCTTGGGAAGGATGTGTCTTGAGCAGACGGGACACCAAGAGGTGTCAAGGTGATTCATGTTGATAGCGGGGGGAATGGGGTAGGGCAGGGAGCTAAGAAGGGAGAGTTAATAAGGATGGAGAACTAGATATGATCGAGGCTGACCTTGTCCTCTAGTCGACAAAGATGAGACAGAGAGTCAAGTGAAGGCTTGGAGCGGCGGGAAGGACGAGTTGAATCGAATTGGGGGCGAAAAAAAAAGGGAAAAGGGAAGGAGGACGTATTTATAATGATGACAAGGGAGTGTGCGCTATCGCCATGTCCCCGGCCAGGCTGTGCCTTACCAGACACACTACCCCGACATTTTTCCCTGGGCTCAACTCGTCCCCTCTCCGCGGTATCTCGGCATCCACATTTACAATCGTGGATCGTGATCTCCTCCTCCCCAAAACAATGCTCTTTCCTACGTGGTCTCTCTCTCTTTTCTCTTGTCTCGGTCACAAGTTCCCCTTGTCATCTGATTTTTCACATCCCTTCCGATGTCTCGACCAACCCCGCCTCACACGCGACTGCCAAACGTCACCAATCACATCATCTCAGATCTTCAGATCCCCGCCCATCTATCCACATGGATCTTGCCTTGTCCTCACTCGCCTCACCCACCTCACCTCACCTCACCTTGCCTCGCCTCGCCTCGCTTTCAGCCCCGCCCCGTTCCGTGTTCCCCGCATTCGCACGTACCCATTCGCCATGTGCATGACTGACACACACACCGCCTATCGCCACCGCTGCTTGCTTGTCACGCGCTTTATCCGTTTCACGGATACGCCGGACAGGTTAAGCCTGTCCCTCCCGACAGAATCTTCAGATGCACATGTTAACCATACCTCTCTTCGTCCTATCCCGCCGTCGCACCTCATTCCCATTCCGTCTAGCCGCCCACATCGATAACTGTTTCTTCCTGCTTTCGACCAATGCGGTAACTCCCTGCCTCAATGCATTTTTCACCATCTATTCGGCCGACGTATTAGGAGCTTCCAACACATCAGCGACATGGGCCACCTTATTTGCTCCCCACACGAAAAAATTTCGGCTCTGTTCGCGAGATATGTACTGTTTGCGTATCGCTCCTTTGCCCCACCTTGCGGGCGACTGCGAGCGATATTCACCCGACTTTCTTCTCTTTACTTGACTGGAAGCTGGCTTGGAGTCTTACGTAGGTTATGATAGCTGGCACAACCCCCCCCTTCAGACATCCGGACGTATTGAGGGCCAAAATGCATTCCCGACCATCGGCAACTTCCAGTGTAACGTATAGTGTGCCAGTTTTCGCGTGTGGCTTGGTCACCTCGACCTCGCTGCCATCACTCCCATCGAAACACATCACAACGAGCGTTTACCCATCAGTACCGATACGCGCTCCCTGACAAGCCTTTCTACCGTGGCATGAGCAAGTATACCCACGGACCGCGGAGCGCCGTTTCTTGGGCAGTCATCTTGATTATTTGGGTATAACTTCGGAACTACCCACCGTTGTCTCACGCCTATGTCCGTAATATATTTCGTTTGTATATTCTTTACACGCTGTTGGTAACAGGGCACGACAGGGTCACTGTGGCGGCCTTTGCTTGCGCTCATCTGGTGTCGCACTGAGACGATATTGTTAGCCGATTTTCGGTAGAAGTAGGCATTATCTCAATCAGCCGAAAATCCCGAGCCAACAAACGGATGAGCCATTTCTCCGCGATGATCCCGGTGTTAGCACAGCGCATGGGCATCCTCGGTCTCACATCCGGTCCACGTATTGTGGTCGCTCACGCAAACCGCCGACCTTGTCATCGGCATTCCCCGACCACGTCTCATTGCTTCCCCTTCTGCGCAAATTCCCGTTGACATTTACCCCGCATACATACATGCCACGCCACTTCCGAGCTTCTCGAAGCCCAATCGTCGCGCCTACACGGATTAGTCAGATGACCCTGCCGGGCTTCTGTCGCTATCCATGGACCGTCTTCCGACGTCGGCTTTGCGTCCGATTTGTGTTCGGTGTGTTGACCCTATCAGCCCGTTGCGAATGGCGCCAACCCCTGGTAGGATCCTAAAAATACCCGATATCTTTCTCCGAGTGACTCGCATATGTCCCCTTGGCGAGGCCTATGGATGTATCCTATGTCAGTCTGTCCTGATTCCCCATATCGGGACGAGCGTATTGCAGACAGAGCGGCCCAGCGAAACGCTACTCCAAGCCCCGAAGTTGCTTGTATCGGACTACAGTGGTTTTCTGTGGGGCATAGAATCCGGTCTAAGCGCACATTGAACGAACGTTCGATGTTTAACGTTCAACACTTCCCGTACTAAGCGCCCGCTGATTATTCAATTTACCCCGCACTACTGTTAATGTCTCCACCTGTCTCCGCAAGTATTCGGGTGCTGGTGCGGGCAGCGTTTTGTGGTTCTATATATCTGTGGAAGAGCGGCCAATGGTGATCCCAGTTTTTCTGTAATAGCCGCTCATTCCCTGCTTGGTAGGTGCCGAACTCCATACATCAAGACAGTTACTACTGTATAGCTCGATGATGGGTCATCATGTGGGGTTTGACATCGCGTCGGGGATAACACAGGTGCGAAGATTGTTTGATCATCCGGCCCTCGGAGCCCCGTGGCACCCGTATGCGTGCCCGTCTCAGATTCCTACAGTACTAGTATGCCGCACGGTATACGTATCCTCCTAGGGACTGTTTGATGGCCAACATATGGGTATCGTGCCTCAAACGCTGTCAACTAACGTCTTGGCAATATCCGTTGCAGCTGTATTTCCCACGGTTCTGTGGGCATCACATTGATCCCATCCGGTGAGTATACATTCATCCGGTTGCAAAAACGATACGTTAATGTTACTAGTACAGTACAGTACTAGCAAAGCATGTGCGAGGTGCTGAGGCACAGCGAGGTAGGGCATTCTCACCTCGTCATACTTCGGACTTCAAGTCCGAGCTCGACTGTACGTTACTGTATACCCATTAGTGCGAACCTCAACAGGCCTCAATATTAATCCCAAATCACATCCAATTCGTCTCTACGTCTCCGATCCCTTCTTTCGTGGTGACGTTGTGAACGACAGTCAGACGTCGACATCGACGGCTGCCCAAGTACAGTACGGCAGAAGCCTCAGTACTAGTACTAGTGAGGAAGTGCACGCTGATACCCTACGACCTCTGGAGCTTCGCTCCCAATATAGAGCACGTCTTTCCTCATATGCTGTGCACTTCTATGAACGAAGACAAAAGTTCAGATCATTCGCCACTCTCCCTTTCCTTTGCGAGCCCTGGAGATCGAGAGTTGCTACCGGTCGTACTCTCATCGCTGACGCGTTGCCTCCTGTACTCTCGCAGCGCTGAAGGAGATCCGATTTGCACCGGAGGTCGGGAATTAATATTGTACCAGACGAAGACGTATGTTTGATCGGTCAAAACGCCTGATCGCCATGACGTGATGGCTGATCGCCTGTCAAGAATCAACCCTACCCTAGTTTTGCGCAACAGCTTTCTGCCTAACGAGATCCAAACAACGCTCAGGCCTCGCTCAGATAACTATCACCCGCCAACGTGCTTGCCTAGATTGATTACCCTGAAGTTGGAAAATCGAGCGTGGTTGTCCTATTCCCATGTGTCGCCTTATGATTGGTGCCTCAACGTATGGTTCGCACGTGTACTAGTGGCGAGCAAACCGAAGAATGAGTATGTCCCCCTCTTCTTAACGATTGTTGTCGATTGTCACAAAGACCTCTCCATATCCCGAAGTGGGTTACAGATCGTGGGGCAATTTCCTCGATCAAGTCGCAGTCCACATATACACGTTTCAAAATTGCGACTTCGATAAGATAACCGATCGTGGACGAATCCACAGATGTACAGTATCCCCATTCCCTTTTCGCTTTCAATCATTCAGGTGCTTCTTTGCGCGGACGATCAGCGCACACTATCCCAACTCGGACCTGGCCGGATTTATGCTGCACGGTTAGCCCCTTCCAGGATTCTCTTACTCGCATGCTGACCAGGCAGCCCAGCATTCCCCCATCGACCAGATAGATAGATATCGTCGTGCATACTTGGCACACTGGGGCATATCTCGCCTGCGAGCACGCATGCACGGCTCTGCGTTGTCTCCGGAATGTGAGGCACGTTATCAGTACCCTGTGCCCAGGCAAAGTTCCCACGGCGGGAAGCTGCGACAGAATGGCGACGGGCAACGTCGGGCTGCGGGCGGGGACGGTTACCCGACTACAGGCTTAGCTAACGAAACACGTCTATTTTCTTTTTTTTTGACTCCGTTGTGTCGCACCACTGCAACACCTTGAGAGGGTAACGCTTAAACCCGTGAAAGATGGCAAGGCGACGGGAGTAAAAGGAAAAAAAAATCTTCTGGGGTTTTGAGGGTGAGGGGCCAATCGCTCTTCGAGCTGTCCGGCGCGGAGGGCGGCGGGATGAGGCTTTAGCGAGACCGCAGATGGCCGCGAGGTTGCCTTACGTGGTAGAACGCTTATGGCCGACAGGGCCGTGTGCTTAATCAATTTTTAGCTTAGGTTAAGCGGCTGCTTGAGCTTTAGGAAGACGCCGCCATATGCGGGGTTCGAGGCTTCATGGGATTCCATGAATCGTACAAACCGAGCATGGTCACGGCGTTGAGGGAATTAAGGGAAACGAGATTATGATTGGTTCTGACACATAATCCAACGAGCGGGAACGCTCGTTGCATAGCGAGGCATGAAATTTTAATATTTAATTTTAACCCGAGTGAGAACAAGAACTTGTGGCTGAAAGAAACCATTTGCTTCAGGCGAGACGCTTGTTTTAACATGAAACAAACGGTTGCGATGCATGTGGGGCATGGCGTGGGGTATGGGCGACCGCATAAAACTTTATATAGTAGCGATGCAGATGGGGTGAATGATGCGCTGGCGAGAGTGAATATCACACGCCACGCGTACCATTCACATGCGAGTTCGAGGTGAGGCGAGGCGGGGGGTGACAAACCTCACCAACACCAATCATCATCAAACGCGAGTGGCGTTTTGGTCTCATCCCCCATCAAACAAACTCGCGACGTCTGTAACTGTACTCTACTACCCACGCTCATTCATAAAGGTCTCATGACCAAATACCCTTCTCCTTGCGGCGCCAAATGAAAAACAAAAAAACAAAAAAAAGTGACCCTAGCAATTAGGAGGGTCCGGATCCAGCAAATATAAACTGCTATGGGCTATGGTACGAGCGGTGCCCCCCCCGCGCACGCATTTCTGACGGTTGGCACCTATGCGCGCCGGCCGCAGCTGGATGGAGAACTGCCAGCTGGAGGGCTGGCCCCCGGCTCTGGGCTGGTTCTCTCCGGTTCCTCCGGGCTTCAAGTGTGGATATAGTTCAAAAACTTTGTGGGGTTGTTTTTTGGGTGCAGTGTGGGAGACACGCGGCCGCACATCGTGCGCACACGTGCACACGTGCAACCGCCTTGCCAAATGGCGAGGCGAGGCCGCGCATTAATTCCTCGAGGCGGGGTCCCGTTCGATTGCCATGCATGTTCCGTATTAGGTACGTTGGGATCCGAAATCATCTGCTGCCACTCCCCGCCCCTCTCATGTGCGATTCGACAGCAGCTTTAGGAGACACGGGCTGCGCATGGGCATGGGGGGGGGGCGTCATGCGGGTAAAAGATGACACGTGGGGATTTGGATGGCCAGGGCCGGATGACACTTGTACTTGTCCCTTCCCCACATACCCCAGATCCGTGGATAAAGGACTCCTGATTTAAGACGCCCGAGGCGACGCGCGTACTGTACTTGTGGGGACGGGACAGTACGCTCCAAGCACAGCTCGAGTCATTGCGTTCTAAAAAAACAACATGTGTATGATTACTGCCAATCTTGGGCAAAAACGAACTGGATTTGTGTTTGTTGCTGAGCATCAAAGATCAAATCAGAGCACATGATAAATGGGCGCTACGCCTCCAGCTCGCGCCAAGGAACTGAGCCTGACGGTCGACAGTGGCCGGAGAGTGAGGGGCTATGATTTCGCAGGTGCCGGGTGCCGGTTCCTTAACATGGGCATAGTGGCTACTCCTGTGATCAGTGATCATAAGACTATCCGGCCGGGTACTTGCGTGTGCTATTGCAACCACGAAAAGCTAAATCATGCGCGAGGCGTTCCACGACAGTGTTTCACTAGTGGTTGGTGGTTCGGGGTTGACGGACAGCAGGAGCTTTCCGAATTTGCGTTGGGAAGGACATTTCGGCGCCACCAGATGGTATACATTGCTTCAACCGTGCCTTGGGAAAGTGGCAACAGCGTTCGCAAGGTTTTTATCTATGCGTGTATGAACAGGTGGTAACGGGTCATACGAACGGAGGCATTGGAGAATGCACGTTGACCAGGAATTATGTGTGCGTGTGCGGAAGCTCGCTCGATGCCTGTCTTGCGGATATTAAATGAGACGATTTGGCAATCGTGAGACGTATCACTCGCGCGCGAACCTCACGATGAAAGGCGGGCAAAATCGTCACTAGAAGCAAGAAAAAGTCGATACTAAGCGAGGGGATGGGAAGCCCTACTCTGCACCAAAGGTCGAGACGAAGTCGAAGCGATTACGGGCAAGTGAGCAGGGGTGGTGGTGCTTTGGGTCCAGGCCGAGTAAGTAGCGCTATCTTTGGACGTAAACGCGACTCCAATGGAAGCGGATCGTTCAGAGAAATGTTCTGACATGCATGAGAACGAGTACGCAGTTCGCGTGGTCAAGCTCACGGCATTTTTGAAAGGTCCCGAGGGGTGTTTGCCGGACGAGACTGAGTTCGCAATGTCACCGAGGGGCTACGAAGTTCCCCAGAGATAACAGGTATCGATTTTATGAATCCTTAAAGCTTGAGAGGCAAAGTGGTCAACACGTAATTTTTTCTCCTCGAATCCGGAGACGACGTGTCACCGTCGCACAGGCTGGTCCGAACAGTTCGGGCGTCACAGCGCCGAGCAATACGCGACGACAGCAACTTGATGATGATGACGCTCAAAACCCAGGAATGGCAGGCGTATAAGAAGGGAACGTATGAGCGTTGATGTAGCAGGTCGAGATTGTTGGCGCACCAACAGCCAACAGCAACTCCACGCTGTCTTTGACCTGTCTGGGTGAAACGTGCTCGGTCAGCCAACGCTCAACCCGGTTGCACGGATCATCACTCAAGGGGCTGTCCACACTGTATGCATGTAAAAGCATGTCCGCTGCGGAGACAACCCCGCATCTTCGACGAGGCGTCAGACGAGTCATCACGAGGAGGAAGACGCCTGGGTGACGACAGAACGCCCTCTGCGCCCGGGAAAGACCGGGGAAATGACAGGTAGCCCAACAATTGGACGCGAAACAGGTAAGTTGCTCCGCGGTTTGACTCGGAAACCAGCATCAAGCTACGGGAAGCGCCACTGGGTAGATCACATGTACCGAGGATGATTGAGGCTGTTGTTGGTAGGTCAGGTGGTCTATACGGCAAACCGCGCTCAGGCTCCAACGTGGTTCCGACCTTGTTATCTCACAATGAGCGTTCAAGTCATTGTTCTCTTTCATTCTCGCGCGACATCCTTGTTGTTGTTGTGTGGACCACCCCTGTCTGAGAGATGAGAGAGATCCGCATGCCCATGGATGGCAATCGCTGGCCTCACCCACATCTCCTGTCTTTACCTTTACGGCACACCCTCGGAAATGTCCGTTTAGCTTCCGAACAGGAACGTCACAGCGCACCCCGTAGAGATCATCTGCTGCCCCAGTGGCGCACAGGACGAACTGTTTAGGATCGCGGTAGCATGCGTGCCTTGGAGTATAACTGGAGGATCACCTACTTGTACTAGATCATTATTCCGTGGAGGGCGCAGGGTCTCCGTGAACTTGAATGATCGGTGGCTGAGAGGAGCTAGCCAAGCAAGCAAGACGAGTTGTGTGAAGGCGGAAATGTTCAGGTTTCCGTAGTTGGGGTTGACAGAACCAGAACTGAATGTCGGCTCATCGGGAGCGGGAGATGTGGCCACGACATAGCATCTTCCGTCCCCTCGCGACAAACGAACAACCCAGAGAGAGGACAAGAAGATAGTAGAACACTGCCTGAAAAAGGAAAAGCGAACCCCGGTTCACTGGGCTTCAGTAGGACACCGTGATGGTGGCACCCTTCGCTTCGCACTCCCCCCTGCATGCATGAGGAGGAATTGAGTTACGGTTCAACCTGAGACACCGACGTGAGGCGGCGAGAAACAGCTGACGTAATCATACCGCGACGCGCTCCCGCCGCAGGCTGCGACCACCAGCAGAGTAAAGAGTAACTAACTCCAGCGCAGATCGACATGGATGTAGTCAAGGCAGTCGAGACTTACATCACCAAAATGATATCCGTACCTTCAGCAATGAAGGTATTACTCCTCGATTCACACACAGTACGTACGTCACAGTGCTTTACGACTTCTGCTTGTGTTGACCCCAGTCTCGCAGACGCCCATAGTATCCCTGGCCGCTACGCAGTCCGTGCTTCTCTCACACCAGGTGTACCTCACCGATCGCATCGATAACAACAAGCGCGAACGCATGGCTCACATGAAGTGCATATGCTTTCTGCAGAATAGCGAGGATAGTCTCGGAGCCATGGAAGCGGAGCTGAAGGAACCAAAATATGGAGAGTATTACCTGTGTCAGTGGGTGAATGCCATCCCTTCCCGGCACGTCTGTGACCCTCATTTGTTCATCGCCGCACTTTAGACTTTAGCAATATCTTGACCAAGACTACGATTGAGAGATTGGCAGATGCGGATGAATACGAGGCAGTGAGAGAAGTGCAGGTGATTAGTTCTGGCAATCCGTCTTCAAGATTCTGAACTGGGTTCATCAGGAATACTTTGCTGATTATGCACCTCTACTTCCTTCTCTCTTCTCCCTCAATTACACACCCTCGCCGAGCTCTCCTTTATATGGTTCATCTCCAAACGTTTGGGACCCCAAAGCACTAGAACGGCATGTACGCGGACTGATTGCCGTGATGCTTAGTCTGAAGAAGAAGCCGGTCATTCGTTACGAGAAGATGAGTGGTATGGCCAGAAAGCTTGCGGTCGAGCTACAGGTAAGGCTCTCTGCATTGTGCGACGAACCATCGGATTAACTTGCTCTAGAATCGAATTCGAGCCGAGTCCCAGCTGTTTGACTTCCGGTTAACTCAAGTTCCGCCGTTGCTCCTCATCCTTGACAGGCGAAACGACCCCGTGACACCGATGCTCTCCCCGTGGACATATCAAGCGATGGTCCACGAACTATTGGGGATTCGGAACGGCCGTGTTGATATGAGTCGAGTTCCAGATATTCGTTCTGAGCTCTCGGTACGTTACCACGCGAGAGGCGTGTCAAATATCCAGTCTCATCGCAACCCCATAGGAAATCACGTTGACTACATCAACGGATCAGTTCTTCCAAGCACATCACCTGGCAACCTTCGGTGACCTTGGGACAGCGCTCAAGTCGTATGTCCAGTCGTACCAGGCGCGCTCCCTTGCGCAGCAGCCATCTTCAATCAATTCGATATCAGATATGAAACAGTTCGTAGAGGAGTATCCAGAGTTCAGGAAGCTTGGTGGGAATGTGAGCAAGCACGTCGCGCTCGTAGGGGAACTCAGCCGGCTTGTGGAGGGGGACAAACTGTTAGAGTTGGGCGAAGTGGAGCAAGGTCTTGCGACAAGGGTCGGGGCAGATTTGAAGGTATGACCGCCTTTCGTCCAGATCGTCGTCATACTTTGATACTTATGAGGTTCTTTAAAGAGTGTCCAAGCTTTTATCGCCAATGATGACGTCTCTCCGCGGAACAAACTTCGCCTGCTTATCCTGTACGCATTGAGATACCAAAAGTCGCAAGCAAGTAACATTGCTTCGCTCATCACTCTTGCGTTGCAAAACGGTGTTCGGCCTGAGGATGCTCGGGTGAATAATTGGACTTGCCTAAAATTTTCCGAGATCTGATATAACTTGTCCCAAAGCTCGTGTATGCCATTCTTAATATTGCGGGCGCCGACCATCGTCAAGACGACCTCTATTCCACGGAATCGCTACTTGCCTTGGGACGATCAGCGCTGAAGGGGTTGAAGGTTGGCTATAATACTGTGATCATCCAATATGTATCTCACGTCCCCGTGCCTAGGGGGTGGAAAATGTGTATATGCAACACACACCACACTTGTCCGAAACGCTGCAGAACCTTTTCAAAGGAAAGCTTAAAGAGAGCAGCCATGCATTCCTGGAATCCGTAGGGCCGAACGTAGGCTTGCAACGGCACGTCACGTCTCGTAAACTTGGAAGTGGGCAAAAGCGTCGTTATTAATTATCGAGTTGAATTCAGACCTCAAGACGTGATTGTTTTCATCATTGGAGGTACCACTTATGAAGAAGCGAGAGCGGTCGCTCTGCTCAATCAAGACCCGACATCTGGCGGTGCCGGAGGTGCGCGTCTTTTGCTGGGTGGGACTTGTGCCCATAATTCCGCGAGGTGCGCCTCGCCCATCATTCACCGAGAATTTCTGACGTCAACACCATTTCCCGCTAGCTTCCTCGAGATGATAGAATCCGCAGCGGCCAACTTCCCTGCCGTTGTTTATGAACCGCCGCCAGAATCCGCGTCAAATGCGCCGTCGTTGAATGTTAATCTTGGCGGGGTGAACTTGAGTCTGGGTGGGCCGGCTGGGACTGGTGTGTACAGAACGAGCGGCGAGTCGAGCGGATTGCAGGCAGATGGGATACGCGACGGAATGCGTAGTTTGTTAGGCAAGGTGAAGCAGGGCGTGGACAGGATCGGGTTACAGTGAGAGCCGCCGCGCGCGTGATACGACACTATTTGGCCACGTACGACTCTCCACCCCTCCACTCCACCCGAATCCTTCCTCTCTCTTTAATTATATTCCTGTAGCCCGCCTCTCACCTTTATTCTTCATTCTTTTCTATCCCTCCCGCCGTGGTCAAAGCATGCCAGCCAAGTCATTTTTTGGTGGCCTTAAGGCCATGGACGCCTTTGGAAAGGTCTGTCATGCCCGCCACGCCGACTGACCAGCGCCGTCTCCAATACTCATGGTCTTTGCACGCAGACCATGGACGACGTCAAAGTCAGAACACGCACGGGGGCGTTCTGTGCGTACACTACCGACTGCGCGAACGGTCTGAAATGCCATGGCTGACACGTTGAACCTTTGTCTCGCAGTGACGCTGGTCTCTGCCGCAATCATATTGTCGTTTACAATCATGGAATTTTTCGACTATAGGCGAATCGGCATCGACACCTCTGTAGTTGTCGACCGGAGCAGGGGAGAAAAGTTGACCGTGCATCTCAATGTGACGTTCCCAAGAGTACCATGCTATCGTGAGACACCGCTCTCTCCTCGCCCATCCCAATTCCCTTTGTCCCCGCCACAGTATACAAACTGATGACCGATTTTGCCCAGTCATGTCCCTCGACTTGATGGACATATCCGGCGAGCTCCAGCGCGACATCTCGCACGATGTCACCAAGACTCGTCTCTCAGCTGCAGGAACGGCTGTCCCGGGCGCCCCGATCGCGGAGCTCAGCAACGACATTGACAAAATGGACAAGAAACACGCGCCTGAGTATTGCGGCTCGTGCTTTGGCGGAGAGCCTCCCGAGAGCGGATGCTGTAACTCGTGCGACGATGTCCGTGAAGCGTACACGCGGAAGGGGTGGAGTTTCGGCAATCCCGGGGGCATTGACCAGGTGCGAATCCCCCCTTTTTCCCCCTTTCCTCGTCGCGTGCAGACTCTTAGAGGCCGGTTGTAGTGCGTTCAAGAACACTGGTCGGAGCACATCCTGGAGCAGGCGTCGGAGGGTTGCAACGTTGCCGGTCTCGTACGAGTGAACAAAGTTATCGGAAGCATCCAACTCTCGCCCGGACGTTCTTTCCAAGCGGCACGATCTAGGATTCACGAGCTCGTGCCGTACTTGAAGAATGACGGCAACCGCCACGACTTTTCACATACGGTTCAATACCTGTACTTCACTGCCGATGACGAGGCGGATGAACACAAGGCGCAGGTCAGCAAGGAGATGCGCGAGCGCCTTGGCATTTACCGGAACCCGCTGGATGAGCATATGGCGAGGGTACGTCAACTTGTGTTCCTCGTTTTGAGTCTGCGATGAGGCCTCAACGTGTGAGAATAGACGTCACAAGCGCAATACATGTTCCAGTACTTCATCAAGGTTGTGTCGACGCAATTCAATACCCTAGGTGGTCAAACTGTCAATTCGCACCAGTATAGCGTCACGCATTTTGAGCGCGACCTCCAAACGGGCGTAGGAGGCAGCACCAGGGAAGGTCTGCAGCTTCAACATGGCGTCAACGGTTTACCAGGTGAGTACAGTGTTCGGGCCGTCATCTTGTAAGAAGGCGACAGAAGGGCGACTAAATCCGCAACTACCTCGCAGGCGTGTTCATCAGCTATGAAATCTCGCCCATCCTCGTTACCCACCGTGAGATGCGCCAGTCTTTCGCGCACTTTTTGACATCGTACGCCACCTTACGTATGTAACTTGCCTGGACTGTCCTGACAAAAGCCAACAGAACATGTGCCATCGTAGGCGGCGTCCTCACCGTGGCTTCAATTCTCGACGGCGCGCTCTTCGCAACACAACGCAGCCTCAAGAAGAGTGCGGCTATGAGCGGGCATTCTAATGGGAAGCTGATGTGAGCTTCCGTAGGGGGAACATCCTATTAAAAAATTTCCAGATAATTTGGGTCGCATGAACTCTGATTGTACCATGTATGGCTTAAACTCTCGCTGTGGTTCTATTCATGGGGGTTGAATGCGGTCCATGTCAGAAAAAGGTTGATTAATGTACAGAAAAAGATCCGGAGGGTATAAGGTACAAGGCGAAATGCGGGGTCATCTTCGCCGCTTTACACGCGCCACGCCCACCGCAGAACCCGTCTCGGTCGATCTGCGTTTCTGCGCCGATACGTTAGTCGCTGATAGGCGCTGGGCCGTGGCGTCGGTGACGCCCTTGCGGAGCAATAGTCGTTGAGATTGGATATCGTGCGGAGGACGGACTTTGTGAGGGTTATCCTGCGAATCTGACGGCGTCAACGAAGCAGCATGGGCACGATAGCGATGAGGCGGAGAAGGGGGGGACAACGCGCACCTTGGCGTACATCATCAACTCGTCGTCCTCGTCGTCCGGCTCGGGACGAATGTGTTTTCTGCCCCATGGGACCGTCTTGCGACCCCGACCGGTCGTCCTCATCGTCGTAGCAGGCGTACCACCGTTGGCTATTATCGCATTCTCGACCTCCTCTTCGTCCACGTATTCGCCGCCGCCATCGTCGTCATCATCGGATTCATCCGACGGTGGTTCTTCCCCATCAACATAACCATAACTTCCATCGTCCGAAGGCGCGATTAGGATTCTTCTTCGATGCGAGCTGGCACTCGACTTGCGCCGCCTCGCCTCAACTCGGCCGCCGTCACTGCCGCCAGCGCCACCGTTGCCAATGGGTGCTGTTGTGGGGCGGCGGTGTAGGAGGACGGAATAGTGTGTGCCGGGTTCGGGGTCCGGTCGCGAAATGCCTAGCTCGAGGTTCCCCTCGCCGACTTCTTCCTCCTCTTCCTTGACGGGTACTTCGACGACCGCCTGCACGCGACGGACTATCCGCGGGAACGCGAGCGCCTTCGTCGGCGAGGGTTTGTCCTTGTCAGCGCGAGCGGCCGCCGCAGCCGCGGACGATGATGCGGAGGCGCCGCGCTTCGTCGCGGATGACGTTACTGAGGAATCGGCCGCCGAGAGCGGGACGCGCTTTGGTGTATGCGCGGTGAGCGTGGTCTGTGCATGCTTAAGACCAATAGTTGGACGGAGATGAGGAGGAAGATGGGAGGGGAAGAGAATGTGCGTACCTGTGTCGCCGACGACAACTGTTGGTTCAGGAGTCGCGTGTGTTCGGCGTCGACGCGCAGGAACTGATCTTTCCACGCCTTGATTTCCCCGCGCAAGGTTTCCTCGAGGCGCAGACATTGGTCTTTCCATTGTTGGGCTTCCTGGCGAAGCTGCACGACTAGTTCGGCCTGATGCTTATTCTGTGCGTCGAGGCGCGTGCGGGGGCGAGAGAGGTCGTCGGTCAGTCCCAGGGTAAACCGGGCGAAGAAGAGATGAGCGGCGCCTCACCACAAGTAATGCTCTATCCGTCTGCAATCGAGGTGAGCATTGGATGATTACGAAGAGAGTGTAGATGGAGGGAGGTTGGATGACGCGCCTCTGCTTTCCACCTGTCGACCTCCGCGGCACAGGTGCGAGTTTGCTCCTTGCAAGCGTTGAGGTCTCGAAGCGCATCGTCGCGTTCGTGCCGCAGAGCGCGCAGCTCGCTCTCGGCTTCGACGAGTCTCGCGCGCGTCCCTTGTTCGTAAGCGCGAAGCTGAAATGAGTGAACGACGCCGAACGCGGGGAAGGAAGGTGGGAAATCCGGGCGGGGGAGAACACTCACCGCAGAGACGGTCGCCTGAGAGAATTGCATGAAGGCCTCCGCGACGGTTACGGCGACGAATGAATCGGGCATGGTGTAGCGGCACCGTTTGTCGTCCTTGTCTTGTCAGTTTCTTGTTGAGAAGCCAAGTCGGTCGGGGAGTGTGTTCGAGTCGTGTCTGCGTGTCTGTGTCTGTCCGCCCGCGGCACAACTCGTGACTTGCGCAGTCACGAGGTGCCGTACTCAAACCAGCCAGCCTCTTTTCACTCTCCTCTGACATCCCAATATCTCATTCCCCACAGTCTCACCGTTATCCGCTTTGCGCGCTACCGGGCGATCCGAGAGAAGAGGCCTTGGCCAGGCCCAGACTTTGGGAAGAGGGATGGCTTGGACATGACACGACCATCTCACACTCGACCCCTTCCTGGCCCTTCCGTAGCAGGTCGCCAGCGTTAAGACATCGAGTGCCCCCCCGGTGCTGGACTTGTCCTTCCAACTCCATGAGGCGCACTTCACGCTATTTCGTTCGCATAGCGCCTCCAGGCAGGTAGGCCTTCTTTCACGGCGGAGCTCGCTATTCCTGGTGGGCGTGCACCGCAGAACGAACAGACGACTCGGACTCAACGGCGGTATGTCCTGCTCAAACGAGGT
>Ga0137397_10001230_pt1 | contig 17905 bp, 15 predicted proteins | sample czorhiz116metaG_FD_106658 | JGI IMG/M metagenome (GOLD analysis project Ga0137397, IMG submission 106658) | Vadose zone soil microbial communities from Angelo Coast Range Reserve, California, USA - czorhiz1.16 metaG | ecosystem: Environmental > Terrestrial > Soil > Vadose zone | place: USA... | reverse complement strand
TGGACGACGAACAACTCGCCCCGGGCCTGGCGGTTCCGCCACAGCATCCCCGAGGTCCCCCGCTCGCCTGAGTAGCGTGACCGCCGCCCGCGGGCGGCCGTTCTGATCAGTTCCCGGCTCTTCGCGGTTCGAGCGGCCGACGCACGCCTGCACTCAGTGCGGGTGACGTCGTCGCACCGATCGCGCAGGCACCACAACACTCAGCCGAGTAATGAGGAGCATCAATGCGCCCAAGCATGGCGCCCGACAAGGCGCAGTACGAACGCGTCTTCGAAGCGAGGCCGGCATGATCAGCGGCACTGTAGCCCTCGGGCTCCACCGGCACTTCGGGTGGAAGCACTGAAGATCTAGCCATGTGCGGGCTCGCAGGGATGCTTCAGAACGGGCTCCAAAATGATCGCCGCCGTACCGTGCAGCGAATGGCCGACACGCTACGCCATCGCGGCCCCGACAGTGAGGGCTTCTACGTTGACGCGTTCTTCGCGCTGGGCGTCCGGCGCCTCAGCATCATCGACCTTGAAACCGGTGATCAGCCGATCTCCAACGAGACCGGCACGGTCTGGGGCGCTCTGAACGGCGAGATCTACAACTTCCAGGCGCTCCGTCACGATCTGCAGCGCCTGGGGCACCACTTTCGCACGCGGTCGGACACCGAAGTCGTCGTGCATGCATACGAGGAGTGGGGCGAGGAGTGCGTGCATCATCTCGACGGCATGTTTGCCCTCGCCATCTGGGACGGCGGGCAGCGCACCTTGCTACTGGCGCGCGACCGGATGGGCGAAAAGCCGCTCTATTACCACGCGGGACCCAACGCCTTCGTCTTTGGATCAGAGCTGCGAGCTCTTCTCGAGCATCCGTCAGTGCCGCGTGAGCTGAGCTTCGATAGTTTGACTCGCTATCTCAGCTTCGAGTACGTTCCGGCGCCTCACTCGATCTTCGCCGGGATCGAAAAGCTCCTTCCAGGTCATCGGCTGCTCGTGAGCCCGGGGGGCAAGCCCCGCGTCAGTCCGTACTGGGATCTGTCATTCGCTGCGGACGTTTCGATTGACGCGGACGAGTGGGCGCGGGCGCTCAGGCAGCAGCTCGAGCGATCGGTTCGTCAGCAGCTCGTCAGTGATGTGCCGCTCGGGCTGTTCCTGAGTGGTGGGATCGATTCCAGTGCGATTGCCGCGATCGCCACCCAGGTGTGTGGCAGGCGCTCCATCAAGACGTTCAGCCTCGGCTTTGCCGAAGCCAGCTACGATGAGCGGCCGTTCGCCCGCACGGTCGCCCGGCACTTCGGCACGCAGCATACGGAAATCGAGTTCTCGGCGGAGGACGCGGCACGGCTCCTGGAGCGCGTGGGCGATTTGCTCGATGAGCCTCTCGTCGACAGCTCGTTTCTGCCGATTTACTGGCTCTCGCAGGAGGCCCGACACACCGTGACCGTCGTGCTGAGCGGGGACGGGGGTGATGAGCTTTTCTGTGGGTACCCAACGTTCCTGGCGGATCGCGGAGCCCGATGGGTGCAGGGTCTGCCGCGGTGGGTTCAGAAGGGGGCGGCTCGCGCGGTGAGCCGCTTGGCGCCTTCGTCGCGGTACGGCAGTGTCGAGTTCCTCCTGAAGCAGTTCTTCCGGGGCCTCCCGTTTTCTCCAGAGGTCCGCACCCAGCTTCTGCTCGGGGGTCTGGCTCCTTCTGAGCGGTCGACCCTCCTCTCGGATGGCCTGCGTGCGGCATGCGGCGAGTTCGAACCCTACGAGGAGCTGGCGGTGGCCGTCGGCCAGGCGAATTTGGCTCCGTTGGATCGCCAGATCTATCAGCACTGTAAGTTCTATCTCGCCGGCCAGAACTTGGTGGCGGTGGACCGGGCCAGCATGGCGTGCGGCCTCGAAGTCCGAGCGCCGTTCCTCGATCGGGCCCTCGTCGAGCTGGCAGGCCGTATCCCGTTCCAGCTCAAGTTGGCCGGGTGGCAGACCAAATACATTCTCAAGCGCGCCCTTCGTGACCTGCTTCCAAGCGCGACCCTCGCCCGGCGCAAGCAGGGGTTTGGTGTCCCAATCGGTCTGTGGCTGCGCGGCCCACTGCGGCGTGCGCTCGAAGAGCGCTTGTCACCAGAGCGAGTCGCACGTCGCGGACTCTTCAATCCCAACGTCACGACTCGCCTTGTGACCGAGCATCGTATGTGGCTGCGAGATCACAGAAAGGTTCTCTGGGCGCTCCTGATGTTCGATGCCTGGCGCGAGCGATACTTGCCAGGCGTTCGGTGGAGTTGAGACCTCGGTGGTGAAGCACCTCGGCCGTCCAGGTCGCTCGCCAGCCGGCCACCGGCCAGGAGCACCGCCACCAGCAGCGGACTCGTACCCTAAGTACTCGAGCCGGTAAGGAGACGGCGGTAGAGCGCCTCGGTCGCCTCGAGCTTGGCCCGCATCGAGAACTGCGCCTCGACGAGCTTTCGTCCCGCGCGCGCCGTGGCCTCGGCGAGCGTACGATCGTCGATCATCCTCTGCATCGCCGCGGCGAGCGCCATCACGTCCCGGGGCGGGAACAGGAGCCCCGTCTGGCCGTCGATCACGAGCTCGGGGTTGCCCTCGAGGTCGCTCGCGATCACCGGGGTCTCGACGGCGAGGGCCTCGCGGAGCGTGCCGGTGATGCCCAAGCCTGCATACGAGGCGTCCACGCAGCAGTCGCTTCCCGCGAGGATCTCGGGGACGTCCTCACGGTAGCCGAGGACGTGGACGCGGTTCCGGACGCCCCTCATCTCAGCGCGGTCGTAGAGGACCTGAGGACCGCGGGCGCCCACGACGAGCAGGTGCGCGCGAGGCGCGCCCGCGGCGGCGAGCGCCAATGCATCGATCGTGTCGGCGTTCCCCTTCCAGCTCCGTACGCCGACTTGCGTGAAGAGAAAGACGTCGCGACCGAGGCCGAGCTCGCGTCGAATGCCGCTCCCATCCACTGCCGGGTTGAACCGGTCGGTGTCCGTCCCCGAGAAGATGACGTGAATCTTGTCCGCGCGGACGCCCGAGGCGACGAGGCCGCGCTTGATCGAGTCGCACACGGCGACGATCGCGGTGACCCGGCGCGTCGTGTAGCCGAGCCGATTGAACGAGTTGAGCGGGAAGCTCACCCCGCGGTTCAGGAGCAGAACGGGAATTTTCGCGAAGAGGCCCGCGAGCATCGCGAGCGTGCGCGCCTTGCCCTTCTGCGCGTGGACGATTTGGACGCGATGGCGCCTGAGGATCTGCACGAGCATCCTCACGGAGCGGAGGTCGACTTCCGACGACATCGGCGGGGCGTAGTGCGGGATCCCCGCCTCCCGCAGCTTCGCGGCCCACACCTGGCTCGGTCGCGTCGCGACGACGACCTCGTGACCGCGACATTTGAGCCCGGCCGTCAGCTCCCGCAGCTGGATCGCCGCGCCGGTGAAGTAGTCCGCTTTCGGGTACAGCTGGAGGATCCGGAGGGGCTCGGACAACCCTCAAGCTCCGAAGAACGCGCGCACCGCGGCGACCACTCGGTCGATCTCCGCGTCCGTGTGCTCGGCCGACATCGGTAGCGTGAGAATCTCCTCGACGAGCCTCTCCGTCCGCGGCAGCGGCGGCGGCGCGAATCGCTCGACCGCGGGCTGGCGATGGGTCGGGACCGGATAGTGGATGCCGGTCTGGATCCCGCGCGTTTTGAGGAACGCGGCCAGCTCGGCGCGCCGCGGCGTCCGTACGACGAAGAGATGGTAGACGTGGCGCGCGTGCGGGCGCACGGCCGGCGAGACGAGCGGTAGGCCGGCGAGCCCCTGCGCGTAGCGGATGGCCAGGGCGCGCCGCCGCTCGTTCATCGCGTCGAGCCGCCGCAGCAACACGCGCAGCGCCGCCGCCTGCAGCTCGTTGAAGCGCAGGTTGAAGCCGACTTCCAAGTGGACGTCCTTGTCGCGCCGGCCGTGGTCTCGGAGCCGGCGGCAGCGGGCCGCGATCTCGTCGTCGCTCGTGAGAATGGCGCCCCCGTCGCCCATGGCCGGCAGGTTCTTCGACGGGTAGAAGGAAAAGGCCGCTGCGCGGCCGAAGCCGCCGACCCGTCGCCCGTTCCACTCGGCGCCCTGCGCCTGGGCGCAGTCTTCGAGGATCCAGAGACCGAGACGCGAGGTGAGGTCCTGGACGGCCGCGAGGTCCGCGGGTTGGCCGTACAGGTGCACGGGCACGAGCCCGACGGTCCGGGGCGTCACCTTCGCCCTCGCGTCGGCGGCGTCGACCGTGTAGAACTCGTCCACGTCGACGAACACGGGCGTCGCCTCGGCGAGGCAGATCGCCTCGACCGTCGGGAACGCCGTATGGGACGGCACCAGGATCTCGTCGCCCGCCTTCACGCCGAGCGTGCGAAGTGTCAGCCAGAGCGCAGCGGTCGCCGAGCTGGTCAGCACGGCGTGCTTGACGTCCGTGGCGCGCGCCAGCTCGGCCTCGAGCGCGCGGCACTCCGGGCCGAGGATGTACTGGCGCGAGTCGATCGCGGCCAGCACCGCCCGCTTGAGCTCGTCGTCGACCGGCGGGCGGGAGAGTGGAATGGGACTCACGGCAGGATTGAGCGTCGCGGGCCTCTCCGCGTCACGGTCCGGCATGGTCGTCAGAGCTCCACCGTGCGGCCGAGCCGCGCCGACCGCGCGGCCGCCTCGACCACGGCGAGGGCACGCACTCCGTCGGAGGCGGGAACCCGGTTCGGCCCCAGACCGGAGCACGCGTCGAGGAATGATTGAAGCTCGAGCCGGAGAGGCTCGTCGCGCCGCGTCGGAAGTTCTTCTTTCCCGGTTTCCACCGCCTCCCAGGTCTCGTCCCGCTTGAGATGCTCGCCCAGATGGAGCGTGACGACCGAGGCGCCGTAGTCCGCCACGAGGGCGCCCCGCTCGCCGACGATCACGCAGTCCCTCCAGATACCGGGGACGAAGTAGTTCGCCTCGACGACCGCGGGGACGTCGCCGTAGTACACGACGGTCCAGGATAGATCGTCGAGACCGCGGCCCAGGTAGTCGCGCTGAATCGCGCTGACGCGCGTGGCCTCGCAAGCGAAGAGGTGTGCGAAGAGGTCGAAGTAGTGGATCGCGTCCGTGTGCGTCACGCCGACGTCGACCCGCGGTCGTTTGAACCCGGAGAATCGCCCGGCGGCGTAGCGGACCTGGCCGATGCGTCCGGCCCACAGGGCCTCGCGCAGGGTCGCCGTCACGGGATGGAAGCGAAAGATGTGACCGACTTGCACGAGGCGCCCGGCGGCGCCGGCCGCTGCTTCCAGCGCGCGTCCCTCCTCAACCGACCGGGCGAGCGGCTTCTCGATGAAGCAGGAGAGTCCGGCAGCCAGGCATTCGCGTGCGATCGCGTAGTGACTGTCCGCCGGCGTGACGACATCCACCGCATCGACGTGCGCAAGCGCTGCCCTGTAGTCCGCGACCGCGCGGCCTGGCCCTACACCCTTCCGGACCGCCCACGCGAGACGCGCTGGAGACACGTCCGCCACCCAGAGGGTGACCCCCATCTCGCCGAGCACGCGCAGGTGCCGTTCGCCCCAGCGGCCGAGGCCGACTAGCAGGATATTCAAGCGACGGCCCAGCCTCGGACGAGGTCGCCGCCAGCGTCCCGCCGGCGCGATCCTCGAAGGGGCGCACCTGAGAAGCGGGGGCGAACGATCAGGATAATTGTCCGTTCCATCGGAGACTCCGCCTCCAGAGGTTGGCGACACCGCCCCTGCGCGATCGGACAGCTGGAAGTCGTCCGAATTCCGTCGAGCGGCGGGCTAGCCCTGGCGGCGCTCGCCAGCGGCTACGGGCCTATTGAGCGCGACTCTTACGTGTCGCGCGCGACGCCTAGAGGAGTGGCTTCGGAGTGAGCGGGGGACCGCGCGATTCGACGGCGGTGAAAACGGATGTCCTGATCCCGGGCCGCATCAGGATCACGGCGAGCGGGTCGATGATCAGGAAGGTGACGAAGCTCGGGTCCGCAGGTGCCACCCAGCCCGGGATCGACAGGACGGCGACGACGGCGGTATCTTGGTCGTCGTCGTCCCAGAACCCCGCGATCCACGTCGGATCCGGTGGGTCCGCGCTCGCCGCGACGACGAGCCCGAACCAGACGATCGCGGCCATGAGGAGGACCAGCGCACGGGCCATCAGCCAGAACTCTAGCATGTCTGATTGGAGCTACGCGAGATCCCGTCGCCCAGCGGCCTGGGATGAGGCTGCGAGCCACGCCTCGACCCCCTCGCGGACCTCCGCCACGCTGCCGAAGAGCATGACGTCCCGGAGCCAGCGATCGGACACGAGCTCGGGCATGCGCTTACCTTCGCCGCGCGCGAGGCCTCGCGGATCGCGATCCAGGAGTTCTGGTAGTGCGGCAGGCGCACGTAGGACGCGAGGGTCCGGCCCACGACGGCCGCGGCCGAGGAGTGGTCGTCGTCGATGACCCCGCTATGGGCAGGCAGTGTGGCGTGACCCGTTCCGGCCGAAGGCGACAGCGCCGGCTGGAGATCGACAAGCCCGAGTCAGTGGGAGGTTACGGGCCGAACGTCACTTCCAGGCGCACGGTCGGGAAGCCGACAGAGAGCTCGGTTGGGCGGACGAGGCTGAGCGTCCTGAGGTCATCAGCCAGATAAAACGCCGCGTGCTTACGGTCGCTCCTCACGTGTCTGGCGTGGGTGTCGATCGCGAACGGCATCCGGAACGTCCCCGTAAATGGCAGCACGACTGCCTGGGGAAGCGGGCCGAGCATCCCGGTGGCCGGGTCGGCGATCTGCGTGATCGTGAAGCTGCCCGCGATCGAGCCGAGCGGCACGTGGTGGAGGACCGCCAGCGACAGGTCGACGTTGCCGCTGAACGTCCCGCTGATGACCGGCAGATCGGGCACGTGGACCGAACTGTTGCCTGGCGCGTTGATGACGACGTCGAAGGTGCCGCTCACAGGACCCACACCGGTCACGGTCGACACGCTATCCGTCCCAGTGGCGATGACGGTGCAGCTCCTCATACGGGGGACCGAGATCAGGAGTTCCGATGGGCACAGGGGTGTCCCGACTTCTGCAAATCCCTGGAGCGGCGAGGTGGCGTTTCGCCTGATCACGCCGGCAAAGCCGGGATCGGGGTCGAATGTGACCCGCTCGCTGATCTCGTATAGCGTGACGCCTGTCCCGCCAAGAGAATCGGCCGGCTCTTCGCGATCGCGGGCATGACTCACGTCCGCGAGCATCAGCGACACCGCGAGCCATGCCACTATCCCGAAATGTTTCACCATGTCCGGCTCCCCTTTGGAGGAGCATTCGAGCCCGATCATGCTCCGCCGGGGAACAAATGTGCAGGAGTCATACCAGTGCGGCGAATATTCGGACACCCTATGAAAGCAGGCGCTTGGCTCTAGAGCTCGGAACGTTCAGACGATCGGCGACCAGCTTCGCGCCGGACGTGTACTGCCCGCCTGATCACTCTTGGTCGTTCATCGGAATACGTGGGACGGGGAGAGTGATAGTGAGAGCTTTCGCGGAGGAGTTTCAGTGATGTTTGGACTTGGGTCTCAGGAACTGCTCGTGATCCTGGTCATCGTGTTGGTCCTGTTCGGCGCGAACCGACTCCAGCAACTCGCTCGATCGCTGGGGTCGAGTCTCAAGGAGTTCAAGAACCCCGAGGAGACGGGTGAAGACGAAGGTACGCTGGATCGTCGGCGGCACGATCATCGCCGCGCTTGTCGCCTCCTGCGGCTGGCTCGTCCTGACGGATGCGCCGGCGTACCAGTTCCTCGTCCGCCTCTACGTGAATTGGACCCGGGTTCTTTGTTGGCGCACAGAACACCGGCTCGCTACTAGCTGACCTCCTGGCCCGTTCTCTTCTTCCCGTTCTCTCCTTAGGGAAGGCCAGAATGAAGGAAGGCTCAGAATGGTGCCGCCATCTTGGTCCATCCTGTACCAGGGTAAGAAGTGCTTCTGTGCCCCGTCATGAAAACCACGGACAGGCGTCGTCGAAGTCGGAGTGAAATAAAGAAAAGCGCCAGAGAAGGCCTGTAAGCCGGGTCCTGTGCCCCGAGCGGTTTCCCAACCCGGGGTGACGATCATTTCTCTAGGGCGCCGGTTACCCGGCGTCTCCAGCGGCCGAACCCGGGAGCGGCGCGGGCCACGCCGTTGCTCCCCTATTTGGCCTTGCTCCGGGTGGGGTTTGCCTAGCCGGCGCGGTCACCCGCACCGCTGGTGAGCTCTTACCTCACCGTTTCACCCTTACCGGCCCGCCACCCTTGCGGGCGAAGACGAGACGGCGGTCTACTTTCTGTGGCACTGGTCCGTGGGGTTTCCCCCCCTGGGCGTTACCCAGCACCCTGCCCTGCGGAGCCCGGACTTTCCTCCCGCCGCGTTGCCGCGGCCGGCGACCGTCCAGCCTTCTCTGGCGCCCTCACAGTATAGCCGACTGTTCTCACCCGGCGATCGCGCCTCGCGCGAGCGCGTCGACTCGCTCGTTCAGCGGGTCGCCCGAGTGACCCGCCACCTTGTGCCAGACCACGTCGTGGCGCCGCGTCTCGCTCAGGAGACGCTCCCAGAGATCGCGGTTCGCGACGGGCTGCTTCTGGCTGTTCTTCCAGCCGTTCTTCTCCCAGCGCTCCCACCAGCCATCCAGGAAGCAGTTGACGATATAGGCGCTGTCGGAGTGGACGTGGACCCGCCGGCGAGCCGGCACCGCGGCGAGACCCTCGGCGACGGCCTGGAGCTCCATCCGCTGGTTGGTCGTATGGGCTGCCGCGCCGGAGACGACGCGCTCCTGACCGCCCTCGATGATGATCGCGGCCCAGCCGCCTGGACCGGGGTTCCCGGCGCAGGCGCCGTCGGTGTAGACGATGACGTCGGGGAGAGCGCGCCGGGGAGCGGCGCCGGACGGTCGGGCCGTCAGGCGGATTCCTGCCAGTAGAGGTACCGGCCGCAGTTTTCGCAGAGCATCGGCGTCTGCGCCGCCTTCAGCTCCTGGATCGCCTGGGGCCGGATCCCCACCCGACAGCCGCCACAGATGGCGGAGGCGGTCACGCTGGCAACGGCGACGCCGCTGCGCGCCTTGAGGATCTTCTCGTAGTCGGCCAGCAGGGGGCGGGGGAGCTCGCGCGCGCGGGAGTCGCGGTCGGCGCGGAGGGCCGCCAGCTCGGTCTCGACTGCGGCGAGCTTCTTCCTGACGACGGCCTCGTCCTGCCGCGCCTGCTCCTCGCGCGCCTTCAGCCGCGCTTCGGCCTCGCGGCTGTCGGCGGCGAGGCGCTCCTGGAGCTCCATCAGGCCGAGGATCTCCTCCTCGCCACGCGCCTTCTCCTGCTTGATGGTCTCGATCTCGGACAGCACCGCGGAGTACTCGGTGTTGTTCTTCACTTCCCAGAGACGCCCCTCGGCCTTGGCGCGCTTGGCCGTGACGACGTCGAGGTCCTTTTCCTTGGTGCGGAGATCTTTCCGCGTCGTGTCGGCCTTCAGCTTGAGCGCGTCGAGCGTTTTCTGGGCTTCGGCGAGGGCGGCGTGGATGGCTTCGATCTGCTTGGGAAGGCGGGCGGCTTCGGCTTCGAGCGCGGCGAGCCGCGTGTCGAAGCCCTGTAAATCGATCAGGGTCAGGAGCTGAGAATCCACGCCTTCTCCCATTGTATGCCGAACGGACCCACGCCGACCGGACTGCGGTGCGTAACCACGTGCTGACCGCGGAGCGGAGCCATGGGTTGTCCGCGGAGCGGAGCCACGAGCACCTGTATCAGGCCACCCTCGGTGCAATCCGGCCTCACGGCACCCGCTACAACAGTGGGCCCACCTGGACTCGAACCAAGACCTAACCGGTTATGAGCCGGCTGCTCTGCCATTGAGCTATGGGCCCGCAGGGTCATCCTATCCGGCCGTCCCTCGTCGCCGATCACGATTCCAGGAAGCTGCGGAGCTTCTTGGAGCGCGACGGATGACGGAGCTTGCGCAGCGCCTTGGCCTCGATCTGCCGGATGCGCTCCCGCGTGACGGCAAAATCTTGCCCAACTTCTTCAAGGGTGTGCTCGCAGCCGTCGGAGAGGCCGAAGCGGAGCCGCAGCACCTTCTCCTCGCGCGGCGTGAGCGTGTTGAGGACCTTGTTCGTCTGCTCGCGCAGGGAAAGGCCGATGATCGACTCCACGGGCGACACGACCTGCTTGTCCTCGATGAAATCGCCGAGGTGGCTGTCTTCTTCCTCGCCGATCGGGGTCTCCAGCGAGATCGGCTCCTGGGCGATCTTCAAGACCTTCCGTACCTTGTCGACCGGCACGTCCATCTTGGTCGCGATCTCCTCCGGGGTCGGCTCGCGGCCCAGCTCCTGCACGAGCTGGCGGGAGGTCCGGATGAGCTTGTTGATGGTCTCGATCATGTGCACGGGGATGCGGATCGTGCGCGCCTGGTCGGCGATCGCGCGGGTAATGGCCTGCCGGATCCACCAGGTCGCGTACGTCGAGAACTTGTAGCCGCGCCGGTACTCGAACTTGTCGACCGCTTTCATCAGGCCGATGTTGCCTTCCTGGATCAAGTCCAAGAATTGCAGACCGCGATTGGTGTATTTCTTCGCGATCGAGATGACCAGGCGGAGGTTCGCCTCGACCATCTCTTTCTTGGCCTGCGCCGCCTTGACCTGGCCCGCCTTGATGATGGTCATGACGCGCTTGATCTCGTCGGCCTTGGCGTTGGCGCGCGTTTCCGCGACCTTGATCTCCTGCTGGGCGACCCACACTTGTTGCTGCTTGGGGGACGGGAACTTCTTGGCGGCCTTGAGGTGCAGGTCGCCGACGCCACCGCTGGCGCCGTTGGTGCCGGGGTCGCGGAACGAGACGTAGATGAGATTCTGGACCTCGTCGGTCGATGGGCGCCGGCCGTTGGTCCAGAGACGGATCACGCGCTCGGCACGCTCGACGTCGTCGAGCAGGTCGCGCAGGCGTTGCACCAGGCCCCGACGCGTGAGCTCCGCATCCTCGCGGTCGATGATCTGGTTACCGATGTTGAGCGCGCGGAGCTTCTCGAGCACCCGGGTCTGACGCTGCTGCGCTTGCGCCTCGAGCCTCTTCCACGCGGGATCCTTGCCCTTCTTCGTCCGCCGCCGGCTGGCCGTCTTCTGCCGGAGCTTCCGGGCCTGGACGACCAGCTTGTCGCGCTCGCGGAGCAGCCGGTCCACCATCGCGAACGCCGTGATGACCAGCCGGGTCAGGTCGGCTTCCTTCTCCTCCGTGAACTCCTCCTCGTTGACGTCCACGACTTCCTTGACGGAGATGTCGTGTCGGCGGAGCTGCTCCCGAAGCTCGCGAAACCGCTCGACGGCGAGATTGGTGCTGAGGATGGCGGACGTAACCTGGTTCTTGCCTTCCTCGATCCGCTTGGCGAGCGCGATCTCACCCTCGCGCGTGAGGAGCGCGACCCGCCCCATCTCGCGCAGATAGAGCCGTACGGGGTCCTCGGTGCGCCCGACCGGTCCCGGCGTGAGGTCGATCGGCTCTGGCGGGCCGTCGTCGTCGTTGTCCTCGGGCTCCTGGACCGCCTTGCGCTCGCGGACCTCGGAGGGGAGCCGGCCGGACTTGGCCGAGTCGACGACCTCGATGTCCATCGCGCCGAACATCATCATGATGTCGTCGAGCTGATCGAGCGAGACGAGGTCCGAAGGGAGGGCATCATTGACTTCGTCGTAGGTGAGGAAGCCCTTCTGCTTCCCCATCGAGATGAGTCGGTCGAGCTCCTCCAGCTTTGGCTCTTCGCTCATTCCTCTGAGCTCCTTGGGGACTCCGGCGTCCCGTGTTCTAACGACTGGGCGACACCACCCGTGATCTCGTACACGACGGCGCTCTCCTGATGCAGGGTCCTGAGCTCCGCGTGCATCGGCGCCGCCACCCCGGTCTTGGCCTGGGCGTCGGCGATCGCCTGGCTCGCCTCCCGCGCCCGCCGCAGCCGCTGGGTGCGCTCGAGCCGTCGCTGGAACTGTCCGATGCTAACCCGAGCGTCAACACCTTCGCGATCTTCGACAAGCAGGGAGGACAGGACGGATCGGGCCTCGTCGGTCTCGAGGTCGGTCATCAGGCTCTCGGCGGAGGCGTCGGGCCGACGCCTGAGCGCCCCCACGATCGCGCGGAGCGAGGCATGGCCGAGCTCGTCCGACTCGCCGAGCAGCGTCAGGAGCGTCGTGCGGGCCTCGTCGGAGTGGAGCAAGAGCATCACCAGGTCGCGTTCGACGGGGGTCGCGGAGGCCGGTGGGCTGGGCGAAGACCGGGCCGGCGGCGTCCGCAGTGAGGACTGCAGGCGCTGGGCCTCGATCCAGAGCTGGGTCGGATCCACCCCGAGCTTGGTGGCGGCCTCGCGCGAGAGCGCCGCCGCCTCCTCCCCGTCCGCGACCTTCGCCAGCATCAGCGCTACCCGGGCAAACGCGGTGGTCCGCGCCCGTGCGCCGGTCGCCCCGTCGGGGTCGACGATCGCCCGGTCGAGCGCGTAGGTGAGGATGCTCCGGGCGGCCGCGATGCACTCCGTGAAGGCGTCGCGACCCGCCGTTCTCAGGAACGTGTCCGGGTCGTGGCCTGCCGGGAGCAGGGCGACTTTCACCCGGAGCACGCCCGCGCCCTCGAACGCGCCGGAGCGGTTCACCGCCCACGCCATGCCGCGGCCCGTGGGCTCGAGCAGCTCCTCGGCCCGTGCCGCCGCCTTCTGGCCGGCCGCGTCCGCGTCGAAGAAGGTGACGACCTCGTCGCAGTAGCGCCGGAGCAGGGCCAGCTGGGCCGGGGTGAACGCGGTGCCGAGCGCGGCCACCGTCCCGGTGAAGCCGTGCTGGTGGGCCATGACGCAGTCGACGTAGCCCTCGACGAGCAGGGCGCGATTCTGCGTCTGGATCGTCGGACGGGCGAGATCGGCGGCATAGAGCAGGTTGCCCTTGGTGTAGAGCGGAGTCTCCGGTGAGTTGAGATACTTCGGCTGCTCGTCGCCGAACCCGCGTCCGCCGAACGCGACGACCCGTCCCTGGAGGTCACGGATGGGGAAGAGGAGCCGCCCGCGGAAGCGGTCGTACGCCCCGGCGCGATTCTCGCGCGCGACCGCGAGGCCCGTGGCGATCAGCGCCTCCTCCGCGACCTTCTCAGCCTTCATGAAGGTGAGGAGCGATTCCCAGCCCTCGGGAGCGTAGCCGAGGCCGAAGTGCCGGGCGATCCCGGTGTCGATGCCGCGCTGCTCGAGGTAGGCGCGCGCCCGCTCGCCGGCCGGCTTCCAGAGCGTGTCGGCGTAGAAGCGCCCGGCGAGCTCCATCACCCGGAGGAGCTCCTCGCGGCCCGAGTCGCCGGCCCTGGTGCCGCGCTCTTCGGGCAGCGCGATTCCGGTGGTCTTCGCCAGCGCGCGGACGGCCTCGGGGAAAGACAGGCGGTCCTGGCGCATGAGGAAGCCGAACGCGTCGCCGCCCACGCCACAGCCGAAGCAGTGGAAGATCCCCTTCCGGGGATTGACCGTGAACGACGGCGTCTTCTCGGCGTGGAATGGGCAGAGGCCCTTCCAGTGGGCGCCGGCCTTGCGGAGGTTCACGAACCGGCTGACGAGATCGACGATGTCGACGGCCGCGCGAATGTCGTCGAGCAGCGTCTGCGAGTATTGCATCAGCCGATGATCCTCTCGGCCGGCATCAGCTGACCTTCAACGCGGCCACGGTCGCGCCCGTCCCGCCCTCGGCCGGCTCGCCGTCGCGGAACGACTCGACCAGCGGATGGCCGGCGAGGAGGTCGCGGACCGTCTTGCGGAGGGCGCCGCTGCCCTTCCCATGAACCAATCGTACGCTGGCCAGGCCCGCGAGAAAGGCGTCGTCCAGATATTTCTCGACCCGGTCGCGCGCTTCGTCCGTCGTCTGCCCGAGCAGTAAGATTTCGGCGGCGACCGGGCGGGGAAGCGGGCCGAAGGGCGGCGACGGGGACGCGGACGGTAACCGAGCCGGATCGCACGGTTGCGGAGCTTCCGGCGATCTCGAGCAGCTCGCCGCGGAGACCCAGGTGGTCGGCCGCCACGGTGGCGCCCGGCGCCAGCGCCGCCGACAGCTCCGCGGGCGCCTCGGGCGCGGCCGCCTCGATCCGGACCGCCGCCGCCCGCACGCGCCGACGGCTCTCGTCGAGCGAGCGTCGCGACCGATCCGAGCGTTTGAGCTTGTCCCACTCGGTGGTGAGCGCGCGACGGATCTCGCCGACGAGCGCGGAGGCCTCGGCGCGCGCGCGCGCGACGATCGCCTGCGCCCGGCTCTGCGCTGCGGCCTCCACCTGCCGGGCGTTCGCCAGCTGCGCCGCGGCTTCGGCGCGGGTCCGCTCGATCTCGCGCGCCCGCTCGGCGTCCGAGCGGGCATGGGCGTCGAGCGTCGCCAGGAGGTCGGAGAGCCGCGCGGCGTGCTCGGAGCGATGGGCGTTCGCGCGGGCGATGAGCTCGGCGCCGAGGCCGAGCCGGGCGGCGATCGTCAGCGCGTAGCTCTGGCCCGGCTGGTCGTAGCGCAGGCGGAACGTCGGCGCGAGCGTGGCGGTGTCGAACTCGACCGACGCGTTGCGCGCGCGCGAGTACGTGGACGCGAACGCCTTGAGCGGCTCGAGGTGCGTCGTCGCGATCACCAAGGCGCCGCGCTCGGCCAGCTCCTCGAGAATCGCCTGGGCCAGGGCCGCCCCCTCGTCGGGATCGGTTCCCGCGCCGAGCTCGTCCAGGAGCACGAGCGAGCGCTCGTCGGCCGCGTCGAGGATCTCGCGCGCCTGCTTGACGAAGGCGGAGAACGTCGAGAGGTTTTCGGCGACGGACTGGTCGTCGCCGATGATCGCGAAGACGTCGTCGAACACGGGCAGGCGCGAGCCCTCGTCGGCCGGCAGGTGACAGCCGACCTGGGCCATGAGCGCCTGGACGGCGAGCGTCTTGAGCGCGATGGTCTTGCCGCCGGCGTTCGGTCCCGTGATGACGAGCAATGGGCGATCGGGCCCGAGCTCGAGGTCCATCGGGACGACCGTGCGGCTCGGGTCTCTCCAGCTCTGGGCGAGCAGGAGCGGATGGCGCGCTCCGCGAAGCGCGACGGTTCGGGCGGTGTCGATCACCGGGGCCGTCGCTCGCATGCGCTCGGCGGCCTGCGCTCGCGCGAAGGTCCAGTCGAGCCCGCCGATCGCGTCGACCAGGGCGTCAAGGTCGTCGAGCCGTGCCCGTACGCCGGCGGTCAGCTCGGCAAGGATACGCGCGGTCTCGTGCTCCTCCTCGCGGGTCGCCTGGACGAGGTCGTTGTTCGCGTCGAGGACGTGCTCGGGCTCGATGAAGAGCGTCTGGCCGCTCTGCGAGCGGTCGTGGACGATGCCGCGCACGCGGCTCCGCGCCTCGGCCCGCACCGGCAGCACGTACCGACCATGCCGGAGCGTGACGTACCGGTCGGAGAAGAGCCGGTCGGCGTCGCTCCCCTGGAAGGCGCGCTCGAGCTCGGTGGCGAGCTGTCGGCGACGCTCGCGGATCTCGCGCCGGAGGCGCTTGAGCGTCGGGCTCGCATCGTCGGTGACGGCGCCGCTCGCGTCGAGGGCGCGGCGCAACCGGTCCGCGAGCTCGGCGAAGCGGGGCAGGGCCTCGGTGATCGTCGCCACGCCGGGGCTCGCCTCACGCACGGCTCGACCGTAGGCGCGGAGCTTCGGGCCCGCCTCGAGAACGGGAACGATCAGGATCAGCTCGGGACCGTCGAGAACGCTGCCGTCGGCACGGCAGCGGACCAGCACGGGACGAATATCGGGGAGAGCTTCGAGCGGGAGCGACCCGGCGGTCGCGAGCGCCAGTCGGGCCTGGCGCGTCATGTCGATCGCCGCTTCGACCTCCGGCACGTCGGTGAGGGGCTCCGCCGACGTCGCGCGCTCGCGACCCATCTCGGTCGACGCTTCGTGAGCCAAGAGCGCCCGCACCGCATTCCATTCGGTGCCGGGCTCCCAGATTCGGCCTGCCTGCAACCTTCGCCTCACTGGCTCCCGACCCGGATCACGGGAGTGCCCGGCGTACATCGAGGAATGCTCCGGCTAATCGGATACCCGTTCGCGCCGCTTGGCCTTCTTGCGGGCGGCGAGGGCTTTGCGCTTGCGCCGAACGCTGGGCTTTTCGTAGTGCTGACGCTTCTTGAATTCTGAGAGGAGCCCGGCCTTTTCACACTGTTTCTTGAACCGCTTGAGCGCGTTTTCAAAGGATTCGTCGGGCTCGACGATGACCTTGGTCACACGGCTCCCCCCTCCGGCTGGCGGCAACTCTGTATAAACAACCACTATATACCACGCGCCCCACCCTCGGGCAATCGAGGGCCCCTGCTAGACTAGGGCGGCCCACGGCTCGCCCCGAGGGAGAATGCCGATCCTGACGCTGCCCACCGCGCCGCCCATCTACACAGTCGCACCCTTCGTCGCCATGCTCCTGGCGATCGCCGTCGGCCCACTCTGGGTGCCGCGCTGGTGGGAGTCGAACCGGAACAAGCTGGCCGTCTCGGCCCTCCTCGGCCTGCCCGTCCTGGCTCTCTACTCGGTCCGCCGGCCCGGCGCGCTCCTGTCCATGGCCGAAGAATACGTCGCCTTCATCGTCCTCCTCGCCGGCCTCTTCGTGATCTCGGGCGGCATCCTCCTGCGGGGCGACCTCGCCGCCACGCCCCTGACGAACACCGTGTTCCTGGCGCTCGGGTCGATCCTGGCGTCGTTCGTCGGCACCACCGGGGCCTCGATGCTCCTGATCCGCCCGATCCTGCAAACCAACCGCGAGCGAACGCGCGTCCGGCATACCGTCATCTTCTTCATCTTTCTCGTGTCCAACATCGGCGGCATGCTGACCCCGCTCGGCGATCCGCCGCTCTTCCTCGGCTACCTGCAGGGCGTGCCCTTCACCTGGACCTTCCGGCTCTGGGCGCCCTGGGCGCTTCAGGTGTTCGGGCTGCTGGCGATCTATTTCGTCTGGGACACGCGGCAGTACGCGCGAGAGCCCAGCGCCGCGCTGCGTCGCGACCGGGCCCAGATCGAGCCGCTGCGCCTGCGGGGCGCGCTCAATATCGTCTGGCTCGGACTCGTCGTCCTCGCCGTCGCGTTCCTGCACGAGCCCTGGCGCGAGGCCGCCATCGCGGCGCTCGCCGCCGTGTCCCTCTGGCGAACCCCGCGCGCGGTGCGGCGCGCCAACGGCTTCACGGCCCGTCCCATCGTGGAGGTCGCGGTGCTCTTCGCCGGGATCTTCCTCACGATGATCCCGGCCCTCGAGCTGCTGCGCGTCCGCGGCGGAGAGCTCGGCGTGCGCGAGCCCTGGCAATTCTTCTGGGCGTCCGGAATCCTGTCGTCGTTTCTCGACAACGCGCCGACCTATTTGACCTTCCTGGCGCTCGGACAGGGCCTCGGCCTGGCCCGCGAGGTGGTCGACGTCCCGCACGCGATCCTGGCGGCGATCAGCGTGGGGTCCGTGTCCATGGGGGCCAACAGCTACATCGGGAACGCGCCGAACTTCATGGTGAAGTCGATCGCCGAAGAGCAGGGGGTGCAGATGCCGAGCTTCTTCGGCTACATGCTCTACAGCGGCACGATCCTGCTGCCGCTGTTCGTGCTCGTCACCGTCGTGTTTTTTTGAACGACCGTGGTGCTAGCCGAGGAGGGTGAGGACCTTTTCCGCCGCCTCGGCGACGGCGGCGTCCACGGCCGGCAGCTCATCGCGGTCGAACGACGTGAGCACGTGATCGGGAATGTCGCCCTTCTGGTCTGGGCGTCCGACGCCCACCTTCACGCGCTTGATCTCCTGCGTGCCGAGCGCCTCGATCACGGACCGCACGCCGTTGTGGCCGCCGTGGCTGCCCTTCATGCGGACGCGCACGGCCCCGAGGGGCAAGTCGATGTCGTCGTAGACGAGGATCAGGTCGGCGGGACCGGCCTCCACACGGCGGAGCGCCCGGGCGACGACGGGGCCGCTCGCGTTCATGAACGCGAGCGGCTTGATG
>Ga0137397_10001229_pt1 | contig 17915 bp, 15 predicted proteins | sample czorhiz116metaG_FD_106658 | JGI IMG/M metagenome (GOLD analysis project Ga0137397, IMG submission 106658) | Vadose zone soil microbial communities from Angelo Coast Range Reserve, California, USA - czorhiz1.16 metaG | ecosystem: Environmental > Terrestrial > Soil > Vadose zone | place: USA... | reverse complement strand
GTCAGCCGGTAGCGCTACAGCACTGAGTCGATCCGGATCTCGCGCGATCGTTGCTCCGCGGCATCGCCTCGCACTCGTTGCCGTGGCCCGGATTGCCTGCATCGTTGCCGCTCGCCAACGGGCCGTTTGCAAGACACGGGCGGCGCCGTCGGCGAGCCGTACAAATTATTTCATTCATCGCGGGTCGGGATAACGCTGAACCGAGCATCCGGTAATCTCTGCAGACCCTAGGACGAGGGCTGCCGTGGCGATCCGCACGAGCCTAGTCGGCTACCGCCCCCTCTCGTTTACCATGCTCGCCGCGCTCGCATGCGGCGGACGGTTGCATCGAACAACAGGCGGGCCACTCGAATGCCGCTGCCCAAATCCGTGACCGAATCGCGGCAGCGTTCCCGAATCGCTTCGTCCAGCGCCACGTCCTCGCCGCCGAGCGCGCCTGCCTGACATTGAATTTCAGCGGCTCGCTGCACGGTCCACAGCAGCGCGAAGGTGGTGGGGATATCGCGCTCGCAGACCGCAACCCCGTGGTTTCGCAGCACCAGCACATGCTTGTCGCCGAGGCTCGCCAGCATGCGGCTGCGCTCGTCGGCATACAGAGTGATGCCTTCGAAATCGTGATAGCCGACGCGGCCGTAGAATTGCGCGCCGTAAAAATTATTGTGATCGAAACCGCCACGCTTCATGGCGACCGCCGACACCGCGGTGGTGTGCGTGTGCGCGACGCAGGCAACATCCGGGCGCGACTCGTGGATTGCGCCGTGCAGCGCGAAGCCGGCCGGATTGGCGGGATGGCCGGACGGTTCGACCAGGCGGCCATCGACCCCCACCTTGAGCAAGTTCTCCGGAGTAATCTCGCTGTAGTTGAGCCCGAAGGGATTGACCAGATAGTGGTGTGCCGCCCCGGGCAGCCGTACCGAAATATGGTTGAAGATCATTTCCGTCCAGCCGAGAAAATCGACGAGGTGATAGAACTCAGTGAGTTCGCATCGCAGGCGCCACTCCTCGGAGTCCATCAAGGATGGGGACGGGCGTGTCGGCATCATATCGGGCTCCTGTCATTCACTCGGTGGCAGGCGCCGTCGGGCGCGGCGCTGAGATGGATCGCGGGACCCCTAAGCGGCGGGATCGCAAGGTATTATACAGAGGACCTCCTCATCGAACAGGAAGCGCCATGTCCGGATTTAACGATCTGACCCGCAAGCGCCGGCATGGTGTGCTCGGAATACTCGCGGCGCTGCCGTTCACGGCCGTGGGCAACCCCGCTGACCCGCCGGTGAGCGCGGAGACGGCGCATCGCGCCGTCACGCCGCTCAAGGACGCGCCGTTCGTCCAGGACGACGATGTCAAATGCCTGAAGAGCGCGCTCGAGAACGGGGACCCGGACACGGGTCCGTCAACCTTCCTCCTGAAGGCGCCGCCCGGTTGCCGTGTGGCGGCGCATTACCACACGGCCGAAGAACAACTCATCGTGATCCAAGGCAGCGTATTGACCGGCATGAAGGGTATGCGCAGCGTAACGCTCACCGCCGGGGGCTTCGCCGTCATGCCCTCCAAGGCCGTTCACTGGTTCAGCTGCGTCGGTGCGGACGCCTGCCTCATGGTCGTGACGTTCAATCAGAAATACGACATCGTGTGGGTCGCGCTAAACTCCCGCCCATGAACATGTCCGCTCAATCGGGCCGCAAGGCCGCGTTGACCTTCATCTTCGTCACGGTGCTCATCGACATGCTGGCCTTCGGCATGATCATTCCCGTGCTGCCCATGTTGGTGCAGAATTTCGTGGGCGGCAACGCAGCGCGCGCCGCACAAATATACGGTGTGTTCGGAACTGCCTGGGCGCTGATGCAATTCATCTTTTCCCCGGTGCAGGGGTCGCTCTCGGATCATTTCGGGCGGCGCCCCGTCATCCTCATCTCCTGCGCAGGTCTGGGCCTTGATTTCATTCTCATGGCGCTCGCACCGAATCTCTGGTGGCTGCTGGTCGGCCGGGTAATTTCGGGCATTACCGCGGCGAGCTTCAGCACTGCCGGTGCGTATATCTCGGATGTGACGCCGCCTGAAAAGCGCGCCGCGAGTTTTGGGCTGATCGGTGCCGCGTTCGGCATAGGTTTCGTGCTGGGACCGGCCCTCGGCGGTGTCTTAGGCGCCATTTCCCCGCGCCTGCCCTTCTGGGCCTCGGCCGTCATGGCTTTGGCCAATGTCTGCTGGGGTTTGTTCGTCCTGCCGGAATCACTGCCCAAGGAGAAGCGCGTGCCTTTCTCCTGGAAGAACGCCAATCCGCTGGGAGCCCTGAAGCTGCTGCGCTCCCACCCCATGCTCACCGGTCTCGCAGGCAGCTATTTCCTGATGAATTTCGCCCATGGCGTGCTGCCGAGCACCACGGTGCTGTATATGCATTTTCGCTACGGCTGGGATACGCGTGCGGTGGGGATCCTGCTGGCCGGTGTGGGTATTTCATCGCTCATCGTTCAGGGCTTCCTGGTAAAGCCCATGGTGAGATGGTTCAAGGAACGGCGTGCGCTGGCATTGGGTTTGGCATTCGGCGCGGCGGGCTTCGCCATCTACGGCCTCGCGCCCACCGGGTCGATTTTCTGGATCGGCGTGCCGGTGATGGCCCTGTGGGGTATTGCCACGCCCTCGCTGCAGACCCTCATGACACGGTTGGTGGACCCCACTGAGCAGGGCCGACTGCAGGGCGCGCTGGCGAGCCTGGTGGGCCTGGCGAGCTTGATCGGTCCCACGGTATTCACACAGACCTTCGCGGCGTTCATCAGCACGCACGCCGACTTGGGCCTGCCGGGTGCACCCTTCTTATTGGCCGCGGTCCTGATATTCCTGGCCATGCTGCTGGCCTGGCGCACCACTCAGCCGCTGGGGGCTCCCGCGGCGACCGAACCGGCGTAGCCGTCGAATCACCTGGCCTCACCCCATCCGGGGAACGCACGCAAGGCGTCCACATAGTTATGGATGACATCTGTGTGCGCGTCCTCCTGCCAGCCGCCGGGTACGGGGTTGACGGATAGATCGCGCGGACGGCCCAGTTCGTCGATCGAATAGAGCGTTAAATCCAGCGCTTGCCGAGCTTCGGCGGCCAAGGGGGCGGACCCGGTGGCCTTCGCGTACAGCGCGAGCACGGCCCCGTAAGTCGAATTGATGCCGCCCCAGGCCTGCCTGTCCTCATCCTGCTCGTGACAAACGGCGATACCGAATTCTTCGTGAGTGAAGCTGCCGCGGACGAAGTCGATCAGCGTGCCGGAATCGGCCTGCCAATCGGGATCGAGCAGCTCCCGTCTCTCGAGCAAGTACCGCGCGAGATTGAGGGGCGCCCACGCCGTGCGGTTGGTGGGCGTGTCGTGGTCCTCGAAGAACTGAGCGAAGAGGGACCCGTCGGCGGCGGCGTTCGGAATTTGATGACGCCGGATCCAATTCCATAGCGATCGGCGCGGAAGGGAAAACTCCTCGTATCCCCGGGAGAGCAGCGCGTCGTACAACCGCAGAATATAGGTCATATTCCCGGACACGGGGCCTCGGCCCTCGCCGTTGCGATGGTCGGCGCGAAAAGGCCAGGGAGAATGCGCCGCATCGCCGTCCTGTTGATTGGCGGCCAGGACGCGGGCGTTTTGCAGTGCCTGTTCCAAGTACCTGTGCTCGCCCACGGCGTCGGACAGCAGCGCCAATGCGTATCCGGCGATGCCGCCCTTGTCGGGCTCGATCTCATGGGGGCGGTCGGCTTGCGAGCCGCAATCCGCCGCCTGAGGGAACTGATCTCGCTTGCCGGTCGAGCGAGTAAACTTGGGGTACGCGCCGGAATCCGGCGTCAGCGTTTCCTTCACCAGATAGTCGCCCATCGCCTGCGCCGTCCTCAGGTACTTAGGATCCCGCCGGCCGCGAAATTCGTGAAACTTGAGGTAAGAGAGTACGCCCATCCCGTTCTGGGTCGCCGGGATCGAGTCCGTGCGATCCGGACTAGGAGTCCAGTCGCCGTCCAGAAAAGTCGCCAACACGAAGCGGGGATACCCCCTTTCCGCGGGACACCGCTGGTAGAAATTCATCTCTCGGTCCAGGACGTCGTTCCACGGCGCCCACGGTCTTAAGCAGCCCGACGCGTCAAAGCTTGCCGTGTGGCCGGCAATGATGAGTGGCTGATGAATTGGACGACCTGACACTATGCTTGCCCCGAGCCCGCCTTGAGAGTGCGGGGCTAAAGATACTGCCTTTTCGTTCCCGGCCAAACTGAATTCGCCAAACTCTCGGGAAACGCCCGATCTGCCGCGTCCGATCGCCCGCGTGCGCCCGCTCAGACGGCATCGAGCTCCGCATAGTGCCGAAAGATTCCCTCGTCGTTGAAAGGGATTCGTCGTGGAGAAGCGAGGTAGGCAGCAATGCGCGGGCGTTCTTGCACTCTGGCGTGCAATGCGCAGAGTCTCCGATATTTACGTGCAGCTTTGGTCATTGCGCGCGGGAATGCGTAGTTCAGTCCCGCCATGACTTGAAACATCGACAGATCCGCGTAAGTCAGTTTCGCGCCGACTAGGTAACGCTCCCCGCGAGCGTTCTTCGCCAGGATCTGCTCGAAGTAGCCGAGAAATTTGGGCGCGCGGTGCTTCAGAAAGTCCGCCGCCCGGCGGCGCGCCTCCTTCTTCTGGTCCTCATAGTAAAGGCCCGCCGCCACCGGATGATGCGTGTCGTGTATTTCGCCCAGAAAATCCGCCATGGTAAGTTGCAGCTCGTGCGTCCAGAGCCGCCCGCCCTCGTCCTTAGGCGCAAGGCCGTGACGAGCGCCGAGGAACTGCAGAATGTTGGCGGTCTGGCCTATCACGAGCCTGCCTGCCTCGAGAAAGGGCGGAGCGAAGGGCGGCCGTTCGATGTTGCGGCCATCCAGAAAGCGCATGAGCGCCGCCACTCCGGCTCCTTTGCCGGTCTCGCGCGCGACATCCCGATAGCGCGCGCCGGCCTCCTGGAGTGCCAGTCGAACGAACTCCCCTCGACCCTGAATCGTCGGCCAGTAATAGAGCTGATAGTTCATGGCCGGCCTAGTGTAATCGGCACAATGCTCCGACAGAATAGGGATTGCGGATAGGCTAGACTTGAGGGGTAACGCATGACCAAGAAACGCACCCTGAAATCAGACGTCGTCGGATCGGATCACTACGACCCCATGAAGGAACCGCGGTACACCGAAATCGCGACCTTCATGCGGGCGCCGCTGGCGCGATCGCTCGTGGATGTCGACATCGGCTTGATCGGCGTCCCGACGGACCTCGGAGTCACCAACAGACCGGGTGCACGGCACGGTCCCCGTGAAATACGCAATTCATCGAGCCTCATGCGGAGCTTCAATCTCGCACTGGGGGTAAATCCGTACGAGCTCTGCCGCATCGCCGATCTCGGCGACGTGCGTTTGTCGCATCGGTACGATCTCGAAAAGCAGGTCGAGGAAATCGAGGCGTTCTATCGCCTGGTTCACGCCGCCGGCGTGCGGCCGGTCAGCGCGGGGGGCGACCACTCGATCACCTACCCCATATTCAAGGCGATTGCCGCCGATGCGCCCATCGGCATGGTTCACATCGATGCCCACACCGACACCTGGGGCGAGTTCTTCGGATCGAAATTCACTCACGGAGCCCCGTTTCGGTTGGCCGTCGAGGACGGATTGCTGGATCCGAAACGGACGATTCAGATCGGCATTCGCGGCGGCCAGAACTACATGGACGGCATCGAGTTCTCTCAGTCCCACGGCATGCGCGTAGTGTTCATGGAGGAATTCGCGTCGCTCGGGGTCGAGCGCATCATCGATGAGGCCCGCCGGGTGGTGGGCGACGGTCCCACGTACATTTCCTTCGACGTGGACGGGCTCGATCCCGTATATGCGCCGGGCACCGGCACGCCCGAAATCGGCGGCATCACCACCTTGGAAGCACAGCGCCTGTTGCGCGGACTTCGCGGACTGAATCTCATCGGCGGCGATGTCGTAGAGGTTGCCCCGCCGTACGATCAAACCGGAAACACCGCCCTGGTCGGCGCCACCATGATGTTCGAAATTCTCTGCCTGATCGCGGACCGGCATTTCGGGAAAGGTCTCACAGTTCCCGGTCGAGCGGCAGCAGCGCCAGGAAATTGACCTTGAGTCTCTGCCACCCGCTGCGCGCAGGCTCACGCGTGGACTCGACCATGCGGCCGTCCTTTTCGGTCCGCCACACCAGGCGGGGCGATTTCCCCGGCGCGTCGCCCGAGATCAATCCCACGATGTAGCACTCATTGGGCTTGACCATGGCCTCGAAGCGCCGCGCCGTCTGCTGCGCCAGATCCGGACTTTGGATGATCAACCCTATTTCGGTGTTGATGCGCTTCGAACGCTGATCATAGTTCATGGAACCGATGAACAGCTTTTGGCGGTCGAAAACATACATTTTTCCATGAAGCGCGTAGTTGCCATAGCGTGACACCTTCACCGTCTCGCCGCTGCCCCTGACGCTCCCGAGGAGCGCACGCACCTCGTACAGCTCCACGCCCTCCTCGAGCAGCGGGACTCTATAGTGATCATAGCCCGCCTGCGCGGCAATTTCAGTGGTCGACTCGAGCGAATTGGTGAGAACGCGCACGCGCGCCTGGCGCCGGCGCAGATCTTTCAGCAACTGCAGTTCGTCAGGGGCGGGTATGAAATAGGGCGTGACCAGCAGAAACTCGGATTGAACGTCGCGAATCGAATCGAGCACCCCTTGCGCGATCAACCGGCCCGGCAACGCGCCGCTGCTTACCCGTTTCTTGTCGGGACTGTCATAGACCACTTGGGCGTGCGCCCACACCAGCGGCAGCCTGCCGGAGGTGATTCCGGCAAACGGCTCGCCGGTTTTGAGCAGGGACGCGTAGTCGATTGGGGCCACCTTTGGCGGCCCGGCTCGTGGTCGACGGCTCGCGCTCTCGTCCTCGGTACGGGCAACCATGCCGGTGTCCGAAGGCCCGGTGTGCTTCAACGCCCTGGCGGGAATCGCCAGGTCGCTGTTCCAGAACTCGTCGAACTTGCCGGAGAGTTCGCCGACGATCGGTCCGGCGGTAAAGACATCGTCATCCGCGAACTGGGAGTCAGGATCGATCTGAAAATATTGATTGCCGATGTTACGGCCGCCGATGAGCGCCACCGCGTTGTCGGCGACCAGCAGTTTATTGTGCATTCGATAGTCGAGCCGCCGCGCGTGGAAAGCGAAGTCCAGCTTGCGCAACAGCCGCGAGTGCCCTCGATAATCAAACGGATTGAAAATTCGCACCTCGACGGACGGATGGCCCAGAAGCCGCAGGATCTGCTCATCGCCGGCGACCGTGTCACCGTCATCGATGAGCACGCGAATGCGCACTCCGCGATCCGCCGCACGCCGCAGGCCGTCGGTCAGCATGCGGCCGGTCTCGTCCCCGCGAAAAATATAGTATTGAAGATCGAGAGTTCGTTGAGCGCCTTCGATCAACTGCATTCTGAGCTGGAATCCGTCGACGCCGATGCTGATGATGCGAAATGCCGAATAACCCTCGTGTTCGTGCGCGGCGCTCGCAAACTGTTGGCCAAGGCGGGTGTCCTCCGGGTGAGCGAACGCCACCGATGCGGTCTTGGGAAAATTCGCACCGGGCGGAAGCCCTGCGCAACCGCAGAGTATTGCCAGGGCGAGCAACGCCGCGGCTTGACGGCTGACGCCCCGATGCGGAGCACTTCGTTGGCCCATCGCCGTTATTCTTATTGGTATGCGCACGCCATGGTCCGCCTGTGGTTGCAGCCAATGCTATGATGATGCGCCGTGAACGTCTGTCGGCGCTTACGCCCTAGCCGCGTCGGGACCTGGCCGACACGGCGCGACCCGACGGATCAGCCTGCAAGATCGATGCCGCCGATTCGACGCCCAATCGTATGCGGTCCCGCGATTGACCGGGACTATCGCATTGATAGAGAGCGCCAATTTGACTTAGGCTGACTCTGAGGTCTAACTTGGCCGCTGGTATATCTGTTGGTTCCGAATTTTCAATCGGAAGGAGTGAGCGGTGAATCTGAAAGGTAGTAAGACGGAGAAGAATCTCAAGGACGCATTTGCAGGCGAATCGCAGGCGAATCGGCGTTATTTGTACTTCGCGGCCAAGGCGGACGTCGAAGGCTTCAATGACGTGTCCGCGGTGTTCCGTTCCACTGCCGAGGGTGAGACGGGCCACGCCCACGGACATTTGGAATACCTGGAAGCGGTAGGCGACCCGGCCACCGGATTGCCGATCGGTGCAACCTCGCAGAATCTCAAGGCTGCCATCGCCGGCGAAACGCACGAATACACGGACATGTATCCCGGCATGGCCAAGAGCGCCAGGGAAGAAGGTTTCGGCGAAATTGCCGATTGGTTCGAGACGCTGGCCAAAGCCGAACGATCGCACGCAAATCGCTTCCAGAAGGCGTTGGATAACCTTTAACCCCATCCTTGGTTGACGCTGGGCGACCACATCGAGCGGGCTCCGTTCCGGGAGCCCGCTGCCATTTCGGCTGGGAGAGGAACCGTGTCCGACGCGGAGAGCAAATCAGGCCGCGAGGGCAGTCTGGAAGCACCCACCCGCCATGCCCTCGGCTGGCAGGATCCCCAGTTCTATGACGCCGGTGCGCTGCAGAAGGAACTCGAACGAGTCTTCGATATCTGCCATGGCTGCCGCCGCTGCTTCAATTTGTGCAATTCCTTTCCGACTCTGTTCAGCCTCATCGACGACTCGAAGACCGGCGAGCTCGATGGCGTAGATAAGAAGGCCTTTGGGCAAGTGGTCGACCAGTGCTACCTCTGTGACATGTGCTACATGACCAAATGCCCTTACGTCCCGCCGCACCCGTGGAACGTCGACTTCCCGCACTTGATGCTGCGCGCCAAAGCCGTGAAGCATCAAAGTGGCGGGACGCGCTGGCGCGACAAGGTGCTGAGTTCGACGGACCTCGTCGGCAGACTCGCGGGCATTCCCGTCGTCGCCGAGGCGGTCAACGCCGCCAATCGCAGTGCGGTGGGGCGCAAGCTCCTGGACGCCGCGCTCGGCGTGCATCCGGCGGCGCCCGTGCCTCCCTACCGGTCCAACACACTGCGCAAACAAGTCGCCAAGCGCACTAAGCCCACCGTCGCAGCGCAGGCGGCGGGAGTGACTCGCGGTAAGGTGGCGCTGTTCGCCACCTGCTACGGAAATCGCAATGAGCCTGAAATTGGGCTCGACCTCGTCAGAGTGTTCGAGCACAACGGGATCGAAGTTGCGCTGGTCGAGCAGGAAAATTGCTGCGGCATGCCCAAGCTGGAACTGGGCGATCTGCAGGCGGTTGCGGATTTGAAGGCCAAGAACCTGCCCCCCCTGCTCGCCATGATCGACGAGGGCTACGATATCGTCGCGCCCGTCCCCTCGTGCGTACTGATGTTCAAGCAGGAGCTGCCGTTGATGTTCCCGGACGAACCCGACATCGCCAGGGTCAAACGATGCATGTTCGATCCGTTCGAATACTTGGCGCTGCGGCACAAAGCCGGACTGATGCGCACTGATTTCGCACGGCCTCTCGGCAAAGTCGCCTACCACGTCGCCTGCCACGTGCGAGTGCAGAATATCGGACTCAAGACTCGCGACATATTGCAGCTGATTCCCGGAACCACTGTCGAGCCCATCGAACGATGTTCGGGCCACAATGGCACCTACGGCGTCAAGCGGGAGTTTCGCGATACTTCCATGAAGATCGGCAAACCGGTGATCCAGCGCGTGCAGGCGAGCGGCGCGGACTTTTACGCAAGCGATTGCCCGATGGCGGGCCATCAAATCGAGAGCGGTTTGCAAAATGCGTCGCCGCCGACGCATCCCTTGACGCTGCTGAGAATGGCCTATGGCCTGGAGACGACACCTTGATCAAAAAATTGTCGCGCCCGGATCTCATGAGCCTGGAGCAGTACGCCTCCGAACGGACCCGGTTGCGCAGCGAAGTCATTGCCCACAAGCAAGTACGCAATGTGCAGGTCGGACCCAACATGACCTGGTGTTTCGAGGATTACATCACCATACGCTATCAAATCCTCGAGATGCTGCGCGCCGAGCGGATCTTCGAGAGCGACGGCATACGAGGGGAACTCGACGCCTACAATCCGCTCATTCCCGACGGCAGCAATTGGAAGGTCACCTTACTGCTGGAGTTTCCCGACCCCGACGAGCGGCGCGTTGCGCTCGAGAAATTGATGGGCGTCGAGGATCGCTGCTGGATACGGGTAAGCGAAATGGAACGGGTATTCGCGATCGCCGACGAAGACATGGAGCGTACGAACGACGAAAAGACCTCGGCCGTGCATTTTTTACGCTTCGAGCTCTCCCCCTCGATGGTTCAAGCGATGAAAAGCGGTGCTTCCCTGAGCATCGGCGTCGATCACGACAATTATCGCCACGTGCAGAGCCCTCTGCCGGCCCCGATTCGCGACTCCTTGGCACGTGACCTCACTTAGCTCAAAAAAGATTGTAAAAATAACAACTTACCCAACCTCCGGAATCTTCGGTATCGTGTTCTGTCAGTAAGTCCTGGGGACACCTGATATGAGGACATCAATATGACCGCTCGGACGGAGTCGGCCAGCTCGATACAGCCGCGCTCGGGGACTGAAGGCGCAGCTCTCGTGTGGCTGGACGCCTTGGCGGGCGGTCTTTGCACTCCCGAAGCATTCTTGAATGCAGTGCACGAACAAGCCCAAGCGGACCCTGACGAGACCTGGGAAGTTTTGTCGCTGCTCGACCAGTATTACCGCCGAGGAAAAATAAAGGCCGAACTCTTCCACTCGCTCGAGTCCCGCCTCGGAGGCTCGGCACTCGGCGACCAGGAGGTGATACCGGACGCGCGGCCGAACGCCCCAACCCCGGTTCCGCCGCCACCCTCGGCAACGGCGACCACCGAAACGCTGACCGTTGTGCCAACCGTCACGCCGACGTCCGTTACCGCACCCGCCGCGGCACCCGTCGCGGCGACCCCAGGGAAGGCGTCAACCGCTTCACGCCGGGCGCTGAGAGAAGTCCGAAGGGAAGTGGCGATCGGCGACGTGCTGCGTGGCCGCTATCGGATACGGGGAGTATTCGGGCACGGCGGCATGGGCACCGTGTTCGACGCCATCGACGAGTATCGCGTCGATCGGCCCAGCTCCGGGAAGCGGATAGCGATCAAAGTTCTCCATACGGCGGTTACCCAGCGAGACGAACTTCTCGCCGAGCTGCAGAGCGAATTCCAGCACCTGCAATTGCTGTCCCATCCGAACATCGTTCGAGTGCATGAATTCGACCGCGACGGCGACAACACCTTCTTCACGATGGAGCCGCTGATCGGTGCGCTTCTCAGTCAGGTCATAGGCGCAAGAAACGCGGTTGCCTTGCCGCGGCCGATCGCGCTGGCCATGATGCGCGACATTGGCGCCGCTCTTGCCCATGCCCACTCGCGCGGCATCGTGCACGGCGACGTCAACCCGCAAAATATCTTCATCACCAATGACGGTGAGTTGCGGGTGCTGGACTTCGGCGCCTCGCACAAATTGCTGCGGGATGCCGGTCGGTCGCAACGTGCTCCCGTCGCCACTCCGGGCTACGCCAGCTGCCAGTTGCTCGAAGGTCAGCATCCCGATGCGCGGGATGACCTCTTTGCATTTGCATGCGTTGCCTACGTCCTGTTGTCGGGACAGCACCCTTTCCCCAGGCTCACCGCCATCGAGGCGCGCGTGCAGCGCCTGCGTCCTTCCCGTCCACCGAGGCTCACGGGCCGACAATGGCAAGTCCTTCGCGAAGGCCTTCGTTGGGAGCGCGAACGGCGTCCTGCGGACGTTCAGAAATGGCTGGACCGGTTCGGGCTGGCTGGCGCTGCGCCTCATCTGCCCCCGTTGAACGCACTGATGAATGCGCCGGCTCCTCGGAAAACTGGGGGCGTAAGGGCAGCCGCCGCCATCGCCGTGCTCGCGGTGCTGGCGGCCGGCGGGTATTGGTCCGTGACTCACTATGACTCACTGGTGCGCCTGGTCAAACCCGCGACACCCGTAGCCACTCAACAGGAGTCGCCTCCGCCAGACTCTGAGTCAACGCCTGCTCCCCGTGCGGTGCCCACCCCCGCGCCAAAGGGCGCTGCCCGATCAGCCGCTGCCCGATCAGCCGCTACCCGATCAGCCGCTACCCGATCGGCCGCTGCGCCATCAGCCGCTGCCCCATCAGCCGCTGCCCCATCAGCCGCTGCCCCGTCAGCCGCTACCCCATCAGCCGCTGCCCCGTCAGCCGCTGCCCCCGAGGCCGCTGCACCGATGGCCGCTGCCTCGACAGCCTCCGCGCCGGCGGTGGCTGCGCCCACGGCCACTGTCCCCACCGCTGCCGCGCCACGGACTGCAACAACCGGCGCCGGTGCGGCAACTGCGCCTGCCCGGCCGTCCGCCGGTGAGACATCCGTTCGCGCCGGCAATGCGGGGTCGATTCGTGTAGAAATGGTTTCGGATACCGTCGACGTCGAACCCAGCGACCAGGCGGCTCGCATCACGGTTCGACGAAGAGGCAACGTGCACGGCGACGCAAGCTTTACATGGTGGACGGAGTCCGGCACGGCAAAGCCTGGCCGAGACTTTTATCCTGTGATTCCCAGTGTTGAACACATCTCGGACGGCAGAGATAGCGTCACTTTGAATGTTCCGATTCTAAGTACACCTCGCGGCAATTCCAAAAGCTTCTATGTGGTGATCGACCGCGCCGAGTCGGGTGTTGCCACGCTCGGTGCGCGAAACCTCACCATGGTGACGATACAACCGCGGGACTAAGTCGGCCGTCCGGCCGACTTGAACGCCCGAAGGGGCGGCCCCGCAGGGGCGAGGCGCGCAGCGCCGAGTACTAGATCACGCGCGCATAAAGCGACGAGTAGGCGGCGCGCAGCACATTTTTCTGCACCTTGCCCATGGCATTTCGCGGCAACTCATCGACGAGGAGCACGCGCTTGGGCACCTTGTAGCGCGCCAGCCGGGCCTGCAGAGAGCTGATGAGGTCTGCCTCCGACAACTCGGTAGAGGGTTGCGGCACGACCACTGCCGTAACGCCTTCGCCGAAATCCGGGTGTGGAACGCCGAACACGGCGCTCTCCAATACCCCCGAGAGCGCGTCCAACTCCATCTCGACCTCTTTCGGGTAGACGTTGTAGCCTCCGCTGATCACGACGTCCTTGGCTCGGCCCACGATGTGCACGTATCCGTCTCGATCGATGCGGCCGAGATCGCCCGTCTTGAACCAGCCGTCGGTGGTGAACTCGCCGCGCGTCTTCTCGGGATCTCGCCAATAGCCGGCGAATACATTCGGACCCCTGACCTCGAGCGCACCGGTGACATCGGCTCGGGTATCGACGGCTCCGGCCGCACCGGCCACCCGGACCGCGATTCCCGGCAACGGCGTGCCGACCGAACCGGGCTTGCGCACCCCCTCGTAGGGATTCGATGTGTTGATCAAGGTCTCGGTCATCCCATATCGTTCTAGAATCGCATGGCCCGTTCGCCTCAGGAATTCCTGGTGCGTCTCCATCAGCAGAGGCGCCGACCCTGAGATGAACAAGCGTACATTGGCGGTGACTTCACGATTCAAACGGGTGAGCTGCAGCAGCCGCGTGTAATGCGTGGGAACACCCATGAACACGGTGACCTGCGGCAGGCGCTTCAATGCCGATTCGGCGTCGAATTTCGACAGCAACACCAGGCTTGATCCTGACGCGAGGACGGTGTTGATGGCGGCGAACAACCCGTGAACGTGAAACAGCGGCAGGGTGTGCAGCAAGACATCGCGACTCGTAAAATGCCAGGCCTCGGCGAGCGCGGCGGCATTGGACGCGAGATTCGCCCGCGACAGCATCGCACCCTTCGATCGGCCCGTGGTGCCGGATGTGTACACGATCGCGGCCAGCGAATTCGCACCAGGGTTCCGCGGCGGATCGGGATCCTCACCGAATTCCCGCACCAGCGCAGGCAGGGATCCCTCGCCCTCCGCCCCGAGCGTCTCCACATGGTGTACTCCGGCATGAGTCGCGTGCGGCTCGATCAGGGCGCGGTCGGCCGGGCGGATGACCGCGACGCGCGGTTGCGAGTCGCGCAGGAAATAATCGACTTCGTTGGGCGTATTCGCCGTGTTGATGGGCACGAATACCGCTCCCATGCGCAGGCACGCAAGGTAGAGCAGGACAGCCTCCACGGATTTCTCCACTTGCACCGCAACGCGGTCTCCGGACATGACGCCCCGCCGCATCAGAGCCGCGGCAAATCGCCCGGACTGGACACGCAGCGACGCGTAGCTCAATTCCCGGTCCATGGACGTCTCGAGAAATAAGCGGTGTGGATGGCTGCGAGCGGTGGACTCAATCCACTCGGCAGGATCTGTGTCGGAAACCATGGTGAGAGTATGCCGTCACGGCCGGCTTAATTCATCCGACAGCTGCATCAGTCCTCGATGATGCGGCTGTGCGCGCGGGTGTCGCGCATGGTCAATGCCACTAAAAAACTGATCCCCGACAGCGCGGAGGCGTATACATAAAATCCGCTCTCGGTTCCGATCGATTTGAACCATAGCGCGGCATACTCGGCCGTGCCGCCGAACGCCGCATTGGCGAGGGCATAGGGTACCGCTACGCCGAGAGTGCGAATGGCGGTGGGAAAGAGTTCGGCTTTCACCACCGCGCTGATCGAGGTGTAGCATGATTGAAGCATCATCGCCGAGCAGATCAGGCAAAAGGCAATCCACGATGAGCGGGTAGCCGCCACGGCGGTCATGACCGGCCAGGTGATCAGAGTGCCGCCGCCGAATGCGACCAACATCATGGGTTTGCGCCCCACCTTGTCCGACAGCCAGCCGAAGACAGGCTGGGCGATCATGAACGCGATCAGGGTGACGGCGCTGATCTCGGTCGCCTGGTCCTTGGAGAATCCTGCGGTGTTGGTCAAAAACTTCTGCATGTATGTGGTGTACACGTAGAAGATCATTGAGCCGCCGGCGGTAAATCCCAGAACGGTCAGGGCTTCGCGTGGGTGCTCGAAAAAGAGTTGGCGCATGCCTCCGCGCACGCTTCCCGCAGCCTCGGCGCGCACGAATGATTGCGACTCTTGCAGCCGCCGCCGCATCCAGTAGGCGACGATCGCCAGTCCCGCTCCGATCACGAAGGGAATCCGCCACCCCCAGGCAGCCATGTCCTCCTTCCGCAGCAGATGCTGCAGGATGATCAACACCGCCAGTGCCGTCAGCTGGCCGCCGATCAAAGTCACGTACTGGAAGCTGGACCAGAACCCGCGGTACCGGCGCCCGGCCATTTCGCTTATGTAAGTCGCGCTGGCGCCGTATTCGCCTCCCAGGGACAAGCCCTGAAAAATCCGGGCGAGGAGCAAGATCACGGGAGCCGCAATGCCGATCGTTGCCGCCCCAGGGGTCGCTGCGATTGCCAGCGATCCTCCGCACATCATGGCTACCGACAGAGTGAGCGCGGCCTTGCGGCCCACCCGGTCGGCATAGCGCCCCATCAGCCACGCGCCGATCGGGCGGGCAAAAAACCCGACGGCGAACACCGCCGCAGTCTGCAGAAGTTGCGCGGTCTGATCGCCCTTCGGGAAAAAGATCGGCGCGAAATAGAGCGCGGCGGCCGAGTAGGTATACCAATCGAACCACTCGACCAAATTGCCCACGGAGCCGCCGAAAACGGCGCTGATGCGCGAAACGCTGGGCACTCCTTCAGACATCGTGTTCGGCGAAGGCGCTTGGTTCAAGGTCTGTCAGCGTAGAACCAATACTCCGCCGAGTAGGTCTCTCGCACTTCCCCGCCGGCCGACGCTTGACTGCATCCATCCGATGGCGCATTGCCCCCAACCGTATGCAGCCGCTGGATGAACCGCACACGCCCGAACACGCCGTTTCCCGACGCCGACTTCGCACTCAACAACAGCCAGGCAACGGCGTTCGGATCCGGGCTGTCGGCCCGCGCAACGACGTCGCCGACCACCTTGCTTCCGTCCGTGCCTTCCCAGGTCGGACCCGCATAATGCCTTCCTATCTTGTTGCCCGACTGGTCGAACAGATCCGCTTCGGGTTCCTTCAGCAGCCATTCAAAGCGCGCGGCATCATCCTTGGCGGCCCGGCACCGGTAAATCTGCACTCCCGTGGCATGTACCCGCAGTGTCAATACCGTGTTCGTCGGAACCCGCAGGGGCGGCGGGATGTCACCCGCGTTCATCCAGGGCGAAGCCGCACAGCCGGCAAGCAGCGCCGTGACCGTCGCTTGAACAAGGACCGCCATCAACCGATTTTTCGTGGACACACACCCTCCTGATTGACCCATGAGCTTGAGCGGGAAGGCCGCAGCTATTCCGCGCAATAGGATATCCCACCGTCGACACCCATCCTGACTTTCTGCAAGCGCTGCCGACTCGGCCCCCCGGCCCTCCCGGGGCGATTCGAGCGCATCGAATCCGCCATGCATAGGATAGAATGCGTCCACCGCCCATGAGCCAATCCATCGCATTTCGAAATGACATCCCGTTCATCAAGGATCTTGGCATTGAATTCGTCAGTGCTGAGAACGGCCGCGCGGTGGTCGCACTCGATCTCGCTCCGCGTCATTTGAACAGCTGGTCCGTCGCTCATGGCGGCGTGCTCATGACGCTGCTCGACGTGGCGATGGCGGTCGCAGGCCGGTCCCTGGACCCCGCCGCCGGCGGCGGCGTGACCGTGGAGATGAAAACCAGTTTCCTGCAGCCGGCCAATGCCGGCACCCGACTCATCGTGTCGGCGCAGGCATTCCACCGGACGAGCACGATGGCCTTCTGTGACGGCGAAGTGCGCGACACCGCCGAGCGTCTCATCGCCAAGGCGATGGGGACCTTCAAATACCTCAAATTGGACCGCGCCGTTTGAAACAGCTCGTTCTGCACCACTAGCTTCCGACAATTCCGCCGCAAATCCGAAACCGATGCCGGAACTCATCGGGCAAACTACAATTGCCGACAATCTACATTGGGGGGTAGTCCATGAAAGCAGAAACAGCATTCACCCGATTGAGCGGGCACCAGAGAATCGCCGGACAGCTCGTACGGTCGAGCGGCGGCGAAGCGATCGACGTATGGGATCCGGCCACAGAGGAACGGATCGGGCAAATTGCGGACGCGGACGCGGCGGACGTCGATCAGGCGGTTGCGGCAGCCAATTCGGCGCAGCGCAGCTGGCGCAGCGTGAACTTTCATCGGCGGGCCGAGCTGCTGCACGAAGTATCGAGGCGGGTGATGGCGGCGCGGCCGCTGGTGGCGGAAATGCTGACCCGCGAAATGGGCAAACCCTACAAGGAATCTTTCGACGAAGTGGCATGGTCCGCCAGCGCCATCGACTATTACGCCGAAATAGCTCGCCACGAGAATGGCAAGGTGCTGGGCTCAGCCGTGGATGGCCAATTTCATTTCACGACCAAGGATCCTCTCGGCGTGGTCGTGATCATCTTGCCGTTCAATTATCCCCTGTGCCTGCTGTGCTGGCAGGCCGCTGCCGCCCTCGCCAGCGGCAATGCGGTGATCATCAAGCCCTCCGATCTCACGACGCTGACGACGCTCCAGTTCATCGCGGCATTCGATGCGCTTCCCCCGGGCCTGGTGCAAGTCATTACCGGGGGCGGCGCCGTCGGCAAACGCTTGGTTGAGCATTCCAACACCCACATGGTGGCCTTCACGGGCGGAATAGAAACAGGACGCGTCGTCGCGGAGACTTGCGGGCGCCTTTACAAGCGGACACTGATTGAAACCTCCGGGAATGATCCCTTCATCGTCATGCCGTCGGCGCCCGTCGATATCGCGGCGCGCGGCGCCGCCTTCGGAGCGTTCCTCAATTGCGGTCAAGTTTGCGCAGCTGCCGAGCGCTTCTACGTCCATGAACGGGTT
>Ga0137397_10001228_pt1 | contig 17917 bp, 3 predicted proteins | sample czorhiz116metaG_FD_106658 | JGI IMG/M metagenome (GOLD analysis project Ga0137397, IMG submission 106658) | Vadose zone soil microbial communities from Angelo Coast Range Reserve, California, USA - czorhiz1.16 metaG | ecosystem: Environmental > Terrestrial > Soil > Vadose zone | place: USA... | reverse complement strand
GCGTCCCAGCCCATCGGCTGCAGCACGTTGAACCCGCGCATCCGGTAGTAGCGCGTGAGCACGTCGCCGATGGTGTAGTTCCTTACGTGCCCCATGTGCAGCTTCCCCGAGGGGTAGGGGAACATGGACAGGCAGTAGAACTTCCGCTTGGCGGGATCCTCCGTGACATGGAACGAGCGCTGGCGCTCCCAATACTCCTGGGCGTCGCGCTCGACCCCTGCGGGTTCGTAGATGTCTTGCATCAAACTGTCACGGAGAAAGCCGCGGATTATAGCTTTCCCCCTCTGAGCGACAGGTCCCGCAACGATTCACGTAGGCTGGTGATAAGGCGCGCGAACTCGTTGAATCGGTTCCGGCGCCGACCGATATCAAATCGTTCAGTCGGTTCGCCGGCCGGTGGAAGTGAACTTAAAGCTTCCAAACGGCTTGCGCTGCGTTTATCCTGCGCGCAGCGGTAGAAGCGGGGGAGCAGGGAAGGGGGGATTCAGATTTAGGTGCCAAGCGGGCCCGTCGCCCAAGGCGACGCGCGGTCCGACGGTTGCCGTTTTGCCTTCCAGCATCCGTTTTTCCTGCCGCTAGGGGAGAGGCAGTGCGCGCGCAGGTGCAATGTGCATCGGCAAGCGAACGTCCAGGGCGCGTCACGTCCGGCTTCCCCGCGAACCCCTCCATCAGACGCTGGGATATGCCATGAGCGCAACCGCTCGCGACGACCTTGCCGCGCCCCTAGTCAACCGCCTGGCCCGGGCGATCTCGCAGATCTGGAGCCGCCCGCCCCAGCCGGCAGCCGCGCGCCGGCGCATGCGCTTCGAGGCAATGGAGCCGCGCATTCTGCTCTCGGCCGACTTCATCCCGGAGGCGGCCGGTGCCATGGCGCACGGGCTCGGGCATGTCGACGATCACCTCAACGCCGTCCTGACCGGCGACGCGTTTGCGCAGCGCGTACCGCTGCTTATGAAGGTGAGTACCGACAGCCAGGGCCGGGCGGTGAACGAGGCGCCGACGGTCGGAGATCTCCTCACTGTGGCGGTGGATGCGAACGGCGACGGCCACGTCAACGGCCTCTTCTTCAGTTCCTCGGACGATGACGAAACGGTCCTCGACGATCTCGACGCCAACCACGACGGCCTCGTCGACGCCGGCGAGTTCCTCGGCGGCTGGTTCTTCGAGCCCGCGAGCACCTTCCTGAATTCGGTCGGCTCCAGTACCAGCACGGCCGCCTTCGAGAACTTCCTTAACGGAAACTTCCCTTACTTTGGCCTCGACCACACGCTGAACCAGCTCGGCGGCGAGTACACGGTCGATTTCAAGATCGTCGACGCGCACGATACGACCGAGAACCCCGACGCCGAAGAGACCTTCTCAGTCAGCTTCGAGCTCACGGTCTCGCACGCCATGCCGATCGACCTCGGCCTCGAGGGCGACGCGATCAAGCTGCTGCCGTTCACCGGATCCAGCAGCGATCCGCAGCCGGTCAAGGTGCCGGTCGACACGACGCTTTCGTTCGGCCTCGACTTCGGCGTGTTCACCGGCGGCAAGACGCCGTCGCAGATCGATTTCGACGACTTCTTCGTGCGCAAAGCCGATCCGCTGCTCGCCAGCGTGGTCGCCAAGGACCCCGACCTCGATTTCAACCTGAACATCGGCTTCCTCGGCGCGCAGGTGGTGAACGGCGACTTCGACCTGCGGGCCGACATCCAGACCAAGCTGCTCGACCCGGACGATCCGGCGGTCCTCGGCTTCACCGACAGCCAGCGCGGCGTCGAGTCGACCTCGGGCGTCGTCACCGCGGCGAATTCCCTGGCGAGCGCGGACCTGGCGCACGACGCCGGATTCTTCCTGCGCATCGGCAACGTCGGCATCACCACGCCGGTGTTGGTCGCGGACAGCAATGCGCCCGACAACGCCACGCTCAAGAGCCAGATCAACGCGGCGCTGGCGAGCGCAGGCCTCGGGGGCCTGGTCAGCGCCGACATCACGGGCGGCAAGGTGCAGTTCGCGCTCGTGTCGACCTCCGACACACCGCTTGGTTTCGCCAACGAGTCGCTGAACGTCGGCGGCATCATCGATGCGACCCCCGACGGCGACGGACCGAACGCGTTCGAGTACACGTCCGACCAGGTGTTCCTCCTGTCGGTCGGCGGCCACCTGGCGCACGTCGTCACGGTGCGCGGTCCCGATCCGGCCAAGGCGGACATCGGCTTCAACTACTCGCAGACGGCCAGCCTTCCCGGAAGCGAAGACCAGGTCACCGCGCCGAACGCGCCTTCCGTTTTCGACATTAGCGCCGACGCCAACTTCACGGTCACGGTGACTCGCACCGACGGCTCGCAACACACGCAAAGCTTCACGCTCTCCGACACCGACACCGACGGCAACGGCAACGCGAACGATCTGGCGGCCGACATCGACGGCAAGCTCGACGGCATCCTGTTCCCGCTGGTGATGGTGATGAACTCGGGCGGCAAGATCAGCTTCGAGGGCATCGACTCGAGCGTGACTGGCATCCGGGTCCAGGCCTCCGGCACAGCGACGAGCGAAATCGGCTTTGCGCCGGATGCTTCCGCGACGCTTTCTCTGACCGCGGCGAACAGCGCCGTCTCGAGCGGCGATCTGAGCGGCACCGCCCGGTTCGACATTACGGTGACGATGGCCGGCGGTGCCCCTACGACCAAGCACATCTCGGTTACCGCCGATGTCTCGAACGGCGACGTGGACGACCTGGCGGCCGATATCGATGCCGCACTCGCCGCGCAAGGCCTCGCCATCGATGCCGAGGCAGTGAGCGGCAAGATCGTGCTGAGAGGGCAGAACGCGAACGTCGCCGCCTTCAGCATCAAGGCGGGCAACCAGACGATCGACGACCTCGTCGCCGACGTGAATGCGGCGCTGGCCGACGCGGGGCTGGGCGGTGACGTGACCGCGTCCAACGCCGGCGGCAAGCTGCGCCTCGACGCGGGCGGCGAGTCGATCGAGATCTCGAAGACGCTCACCTTCGATGCCGGCGTGACGCATCAGGAGCTGCTCGTGAACCCGACGGACGAGCTGTTCTCGTCCGCGACGGGCGGCGCATCGCATGCCACCTTTGACCTGCCGGTCAAGGTGCTGCCCGGGCTGGACGACGCCACCACGGTGCCGCACGACGACTGGGATCCGCAGCACGTGGCGCTGGTCGCGAATTTCAGCCCGCTCGGCTCGAGCGTGGCCGACTACGACGCGCAGGCGAAGCGCTTCTCGCTGCATTTCTCCTACGACCCAACGGTGGCGAACCAGGACAGCCCGGTGGGCTCGGTTCCCGCCAGCGGCACCCTCACCGAGGAGATCCGGCTCGTCAACATGGCCGAGCCGCTCAATTTCAACCTGCTCGGTGCCGAGAACATGGTCGGCCTGATCATGGGCCTCGGCACGGCGCTGCAGCAGATCTCGGATTCGAGCCTGTTCGCCGGCTACGACATCCCCTTCACCGGCAAGACGCTGTCGGATCTGCTCAATTTCACCGACGCCGACAAGAAGAAGTTCTCCGGCCTCATCGACCTGCTCGTGTTCGACACCGGCGGCGACGGCATCGACGGCTCCAACGCCGACACCGACAAGCTGCTGAAGAAAGTCACCGTCGACGGCGACTCGTTCCTCATCCCGGCATTCGTCACCGCCCAGGAGCTGGCGAGCCGGCTGCACACGGTCCTCAACGTCGCCTTGAGCGGCGCCGGCGGCATCAATGCCGCGTACCACACTGGAACCAACGAGCTGACCTACCAGGTCGACCTGATCGCGGCGGACCGCACCAAGGTTTCCTTTGATACGCCGTTCCAGTACGACGTCAGCCTCAGTCCGTTCGCCAAGATGACGGTCGACGCCGCTGCCGCGCCGGCCGACACCAAGGTCACGCTGGAAGGCCGCACCGGCCTCAACCTGACCTTCGGCATCGACCTCACGCCGCCGGGAGCGGTGATCTTCCCCGATACGCCGCTCGCCGAACTGAATGGCGGCCACGGCGTGGACCTCAAGAAGGTGCGCGCGATCACCGGCACGGTCGACGTGCCGGTTTCGTCGCCCAGCCAGGATCCGCAATATCAGCTCGCCGGCGACGCGACATTCTCCATTTCCGTGAACGGCGGCGCCGCGGTCGTTGTGACCGTCCTCAAGTCCTCGACCCTTAACCGGTCGATGGGCGACCTCGCCGCGGATGTCAACAACTCGCTCGCCACCGCCAACCTGAGCCCCAGCATCGTGGCGCAGTTCGACGGCACGCGCCTTGTGCTTGCGGCCAAGAATGCCCTGACGACGTTCAGCATCACCAGCGCCAACGCCTTCGCACAGTCGGGGCTCGGCCTGAGCGCCGTGATGAGCGCCAACCAGACGGACTTTGTCATCACGGCGAGTGACGGCAGCAAGTACGCCATCGTGCTCGACACCCTGCCGATGAATCCGACCGTGCAGGATGTGCTCGACAACATCAACGCCACCACGGGCGTCAATGTCACGGCGGACTTCAACGCCACGCACACCGGACTGCGGCTCGTCGACCATACCGTCGGCACTCACCAATTCCGCGTCGACTCGGCAAATGCCTCCACTGCGGTGCTCGGCCTCGGCTTCTTCGGCGCCGGCAATACCGGGACGCAGAACCAGTTCGGCGACGGCGATCCGCACCTCATCGAGGGCGGCGGGATCGGTGTCACGCACCTCGATGAACGCTTCTTCGTGCGCGACGCAAAGATGCGGCTCGACGGCCTCCAGCTGCACACGCCGGCCGGCGGCGTGCCGGGCGAGGCGCTGTTCGGCATCGTCGGCGTCGACACCACCATGGACGGCAGCCTGGTCGCCAACATGACCGCGGTGCTCCAGGACCCGGACAGCGACGGCCAGGTGACGCTCGCCGAGCTGCTGGCGCAGACCGGCGCCGTGGCGAACCCGGTGGTCAGCAAGGCGCAGGAACTCGCGTACCACAACGCCTTCGGCGCATTCCACGCCGGGGACTTCATCACCGGCAGTATCAGCGGCGCCACCGCGGTGGTGGTGGGCGTCGATGGCGGCACGCTGACGCTGGCGCACGTAACGGGCAGCTTCAACAATAACGAGTTCATCTTTTCCAAAGGGCTCGCCGCGGTCGCGCAGGCGAGCGGCACGCAAAGCACGAGGGATGCCTTCGGCGAGTTCACGCTGGGCGTGGACGTGCAGCCGGGCTTCGACGACCTTGGCTTCGGCAGCGGCTTTGCCGCCCTCGACGGCATGTCATACGTGGTGCCCATCGATCTCACCGGCTTCGGCGAGCCCTTCGGCCCGACGGCGCCGACGGCGTCGCTCGACCTCTCGGGCATCGGCGATCTCGCCGCGTTCGAGCACCTGAACTATTCGCACCTCGCCTCAGCGCTGCACGGCCTCGAAGCCGTCCTGGCGGACGTCAACTCGAGTTTTGCGCTCTTCAATACCAAGCTGCCGGCGATCAACCGCAGCGTGAGCGATCTGCTTCACCTGGTCGACGGTTTCGCCAGGTCGGTCGACAACGCCGACTTCGTGCTCGACACCGCCACGGCCGCGCTCGACCCCGCGGCGCTCGACCTGCCCGCGCTCAGCCTGCAGGGCATGGCCCAGGCCCTGCGCGGCGCGTTTGGCTTGCCGGTCGGGGTCGACCCGGACGATGCCGACGCGGTCGATTTCGTGCGCCTCGATTTCGACAAGGTGAACAATCTGCTGCTGCTTGACTTGTCGCTCAACGAGACGCTCAGCACCAAGCTCGGCCTCGACATCGATGTCGGCGGCGGCCTGCCGAAGCTCACGAGCGGCGGCGTGCTCAAGGTGTCGGGCGTGCTCGACGTCGAGCTGCACACGGCGATCGACCTCGATACGCCGCAGGACGCCTATCTGCTCGACACGAGCAGCATCTCCGCCGAGCTGCACGTCGAGGGCGAGGGACAGAAATTCGCAGGCGGCGAGGACGGGGCCGGCATGGTGTTCTACGCTTCCCTTGGACCGCTCGCCGTCTTCATCCAGGACGCGGACGCGACGATCGACGTCGATTTCAGCCTGCCGGGGCTCGACTTCGGCGGCAGCGACCGCAAGCTCATCGATGACGTGACGTTCGACGACTTCCAGGACGCCGTGGTCTCCAAGAACGAGATCGACATCGTGCTGCCGATGTTCTACGGCGGCGAAGGCCCCGATGCGTTCCTCGGCCAGTTCACCGCGCAGGGTCCGATAGAGACGGTCAGCGTCGTGACGCCCGATTTCTCGGGCATCGCCGGCGACATCCAGAGCGGCGCGCTCGACTTCGACCCATTCGACAACATCAGCCTCGCGATCGACACGGTCAACATCTATCTCGAAAGCCTGACCGACGCGCTCTCGAGCAGGATCCTCAGCCTCAAGCTGCCGTTCCTGGGCGAGCAGATGGCCGACGTGCTCTTCATCGAGGAGTTCCGCGAGACGCTGGTGGGGGCGCTGAAAAGCGGCATCGAGAACGCGATCAACCCGAATCCGGACACGATCGTCCAGGGACTGCTCGCGGGCCTGTTCAACCCGGGCGGGGCGCTGCACGGCTACCTGAAGAGCGCGGTCGTCGCCACCGACAACGTCGGCGACAACGGCGTCGCGATCGCCGACTGGTACCGGCAGTGGAACTTCACCGTCGGCCGCACCGAGACGCTGGTCATCGACGACTTCGACTTCGGCATCCCGAACCTCGGCTTCGACGTCGATACGCCGGTGCAGGTGCAGTTCGACTGGTCGGTCGATCTCGGCTTCGGCATGAATTTCGGCCAGAGCGCGTACATGGACGTCTCCGACGCCGAGGACATCGATCTCAAGCTCACCGTCACGCTGCCGGGCGGCACGCACGACGGCACGTACGGCTTCCTGCCAACCCAGGTCACTGGGGGCAGCGATACCGGCGCCAAGATCGACTTCGACATCGACGTGCAGAACGGCGCCGACGCGTCATCGGAGCACCTCGCTTTCTCCGACCTGGGCAGCGTCGACGCTGTCGCCACCGTGCAGGGCGGTCATCTGCCGAGCAAGCCGCATTCCACTTCCCTGCACCTCGTGACGCAGGCCATGCCCGGCCTGCCCGAGATGCACGCCGATCTCATCACGAACTGGTCGCTCGCGAGCACCGATGTCGAGTCGCTCGACGGCGACGCGGTCGTCGCGGGCATCCACAAGATCGCGCTCGAGCACATCGAGCTGGACGCCGGCTCCATCGCCGAGCAGCTGCTCGGGCCGCTGTTCGGCGAGGTTTCCGACTTCATCGAGCCGTTCATGCCGGTGGTGGACATGCTCACCGCGCCGATTCCGATCCTCTCCGATCTCGCGGGTGAGCCGTTCACGCTGCTCGACCTCGCCGCGATCTTCGGCGGCGATGACCTCGATCCGCGCTTCATCGACGCGGTGGCCGACATCCTCGACGTCATCAGCGCCATCAACGACTTCCTCAACGCGCCGCTGCTCAAGCTGGGCGATCTGGTGCTGTACGACGACGCGGCCGGAATCACGAACTTCGATCCGAACGACCCCGGCTCCAAGCTGTCGGACATCGACATCGATGCGCTCGACCCGCTCGATCCGACGAGCGGATTGACGCTCGATCCGACCTTCGCCCCGACGGTCAGCGGCAACAGCTTCCTATCGGCGGTGCGCGACCACGCGCTGGCGGAGGACCTGTCAGTGCCGATCCTCGAGCTGCAGCGCGAGGGCATGAAGCTCTTCCTGGACCAGAACGCCACGCTGCTGCAGTACGACCTGCCGCCGCTCGTGGTGAGCTTCGACTATCTGCAGGTGTTCCCCGTGTTTGGGCCGCTCGCCGTGTCGATCGAGATCAGCTTCAGCTTCGGCGTCGACCTGCACGCCGTGGGCTTCGATACCTTCGGCTACAAGCGCTACGCCGAGGGCGGGTTCCGCAATCCGGGGCTGGTGTTCGACGGCTTCTTCTTCAAGGACAGCGACGCCACTGGCACGGATGCGCCGGAGGTCAAGTTCGAGTTTGGCCTAGTGGGCGCCGCCGAGCTCAACCTGGGCATCGCGCGCGCCGGCGTGGGCGGCGGCATCGACGCCACCATCACCTTCGACTGGCACGACGCCATCCCCGACGACCATGTGCATTTGAGCGAGATCGCCGGCGCCATCGTGGCCGAAGGCGGCAACCCGCTTGCGGCATTCGATGTCGGCGGCGGGCTCACTTTCGAGCTGTTCGCGTTCATCGAATTCCTGGCCTTCCGCCAGGACATCCCGATCACGCCGAAGACCGAACTGTTCTCGTTCGAAGACACTTCCAAGCGCGACTCGGTGCTCGCCACCAAGGCGGATGACAACCTCTACCTCAACATGGGGCCGAACGCCAAGGATCGCCTGAACGGCGACACCTCCGACGGCAACGAGGAGTTCAATCTCGAATACCAGGGCTCGAACAAGGTGCTCGTCTGGTCCGACAAGCTCGGCGTCAGCAAGAGCGAGGGCAAGACGTACAGCGGCATCCATCACATCGTCGGCCTCGGCGGCCAGGGCAACGACGTCATCCTGCTCGACAAGTTCGACGGCTCGGGCATCACCGGCGACTTCGACGGCGGCGTCGGCGACGACCGCATCGAGTACATCAACAGCACCGGCTCGGCTTCCGTTCCTGGCGCCCGCATCGTCGGCGGGCTGGGCAACGACACGCTCACCGGCGGCGACGCCAACGACGTCATCTACGGCGGCGAAGGCAACGACATCATCAAGGGCGGCGGCGGCTACGACATCCTGTTCGGCGACCAGGGCAAGGTGGCGGATACGCTCTCCGCGCCGTTCGTCAGCAGCCGCATTACTTCGTCCGACGGCGACGACACCGTCGAGGGCGGGAAAGGCGACGACGTCATCTTCGGCGGCGGCGGCAGCGACACGCTGAAGGGCGACGACGGCACCGACGTCATCATCGGCGACGGCGGGCGCTTCGAGTACACCAAGACCGGCGGCCACATCGACATCGTTTCGCTGCGGCCTGCGGCGTACGTGCCGACGCCGGTCACGACGCCGGTCGATCCGGCAGTGATCAGCGACCAGATCGACGCGATCTACACCGCCATGACCGCGACGTTCCAGGCGACCGATCTCGGCTTCGGCGGCAACGATAAGATCTCCGGCGGCGCCGAGAACGACATGATCCTCGGCGGCAGCGGCGACGACACCGTGAAGGGTGAAGGCGGCGACGACATCATCCTCGGCGGCAAGGGCTTCGACGACCTGCACGGCGGCGACAACGCCGACAGCATCTTCGGCGGCGACCAGGCCGACACCATCGCCGGCGACGCCGGCGCCGACGTCATCTCCGGCGGCCAGGGCAACGACTTCATCCACGGCAACACCGGCAACGACGTCGTGAAGGGCGACGCCGGCGCCGACGTCATGTTCGGCGACGAGGACGACGACCAGGTCTTCGGCCAGACCGAGCCAGACATCCTCTTCGGCGGCAGCGGCAACGACCTCGTCGTCGGCGGCACCGGCAACGACATCATGTTCGGTGACGACGGCCTGGTGGCGAAGCTCAAGCTCGACGGCAGCCCCGACAAGCTGATCGGCCTCGGCAACCCGGCGCTCGCGACCGGCGCGTTCCACGACGACGATATCCGCACCACCGATCTGATCGTCACCGACGTGCAGGCGACCGACGGCAACGACATGATGTCCGGCGACGCCGGCGACGACCTGATGCTGGGCGGCGGCGGCAACGACCGGATGGGCGGCGACGTCGATCCGCGCCTGCCCTCGGCCGGCTCGCCGACCGAGATCAGCAACGACGTGCTGATCGGCGACGGCGGCAAGATCGTGCTCGACCGGCGGCATTTCCGCTCGATCGAGACGGTGATCGGCAGCGCGACCGGCGCGCCGTTCGACGACACCATCTACGGCGACAACGGCAACGACTACATCTTCGGCGGGCGCGGCAGCGACTTCCTCTTCGGCGGGCACGGCAAGGTCGTGACCGGCGGCGTGGTCGGCGCCTTCCGCGGCGCGACCGACGCCGAGGCGAGCGACAACGACATCATGGTCGGCGACAACGGCGAGATGCTGTTCGCCGGCAAGACCCCGGTGGCCGACAACTTCGGCGTGCTGAGCCGCGTGCGCACCACGGACACGAGCGACAGCACCGGCGGCCACGAGTACGCGGAGGGCGAGCTCGGCGCCGACGTCATCTTCGGCGGCGTGAACGGCAGCGTCGACGTGCTCTTCGGCAACGCCGGCAACGATGTCATCCTGGGCGACGACGGCGAGCTCGATTTCGACTTCGACGGCACGCACGACCTGACGACGCTCGACCTCATCCGCTCCTACCGCGACGGGCTGGGCGGCACCGACCAGATCTCGGGCAACGCGGGCGACGACGTGCTGATCGGCGGCACCGGCGGCGACCAGATGTACGGCGACGACGCGAACGCTTCGACCGGCTCGGCCGACGGCGAGGACATCATGCTTGGCGACAACGCCGACATCTTCTTCATCGGCACCAGCGGACGCCTCAAGGTCCAGGTGGCGACGATGGCCACCGGCACGGCGGTCGATCGCATCATGACCACCGACAACGTGGTCTCGGGCGAAAGCAAGGGCGGCGCCGACACCATGTCCGGCAACGCCAAGGCCGACATCATGCTGGGCGGCGTCAACAACGGCGGCATCGACACAATGTACGGCGACCGCGCGGCGCCTACCGCCGCGACCATCGCGAACGACGCCAACGACATCATGCTCGGCGACAACGGCGAGCTCGATTTCACGTTCGGCGCCGACACCGACCGCAACACGCTCGACCTCATCCGTTCCTACGAGGACGGCATGGGCGGCTCCGACGTCATCTCCGGCAACAAGGGGCTCGACGTCGCGATTGGCGGCAGCGCCGGCGACACGATCTACGGCGACGACGCCGCGGCGAGCGCCGCGGCCGCCGACCTCGGCGACCTCCTGCTCGGCGACAACGCCGACGTATTCCTCGTGGCGCTCGCCGGCCCGACGGGCCCCGATCTCAAGGTGGTTCTGGACGCCGCGGTGATGACGATCCGCACCACGGACGAGGAGCATCCCGAGTACGGCGGCTCCGACACCATTTCCGGCAACGCCAAGGGCGACATCATCGCCGGCGGCGTGAAGGGCGACACGCTCTACGGTGACCGCGCTTCGCCGACGCTCACGACAAGCGGCAACGACGGTGGCGACGTCATCCTGGGCGACAACGGCGCCTTCGAGTGGCTCTCCACCGGGCGCCTCTCCGAAATCCAGGGCATCGACATCGCGGCGAACAACCCGGCGCTGTATGCCAAGTACGGCACCGGCCTCGCGGACGCGAGCCTCGGCACGCTCGACCTGATCACCACCGAGCAGCCGACGAGCGGCGGGCGCGACACCATCTACGGCGACGAGGGCAGCGACCTCGCTTTCGGCGGCACCGATCTCGACCTGATCCACGGCGACGACGGCGACGAAGCCGCCGCGGTCAACGGCTCGGCCAACGCCGACGTGCTGTTCGGCGACCACGGCCGGCTCTACCCGCAGTTCAGCACGCTCGCCAGCTTCAACTCGCGCAACTTCTTCGCCATCGACACCGGCGACGGCAAGGGCGGCGAGGGCGACGTGATGTGGGGCGAGGAAGGCGACGACGTCATGCTCGGCCAGCAGGGCGACGACCGCATATGGGGCGGCTCGGGCGCCGACGACCTGATCGGCGGCCACAACGTCGCCGGCGGCGTCGACGAGCTCACGCTGCCCGCGGTGCGGGCCGCGAACGGCCCCGCCAAGTACAACGACCTGATCGACGGCGGCAGCGGCCACGACGCGATGAAAGGCGACAACGTCATCGTCTGGCGGCGCGGCGACGATCTCAATCCGCGCTTCCGGCTGCTGACCGCGTCGAAGCTCTACACGACGACCGACTCCACCATCACGACCAACGTCGGCAGTGCGGCGCAGAGCGATCCGAACGACACCGTCGGGCGCGACATCCAGGTGCTCGACCACTCCGATGGCGTGCAGGGCGATCCGCAGGGCCGGTTCGGCGACGACCTGATGGCGGGCGGCGCCGGCGACGACCTGATGCTCGGCGACCTCGGCAACGACGTCATGCAGGGCGACGGCTCGATCAGCGCCGCCGCCGATCCGGGGCCGAACACCATCGCCATCGCGGTCAACGACGCCGGCACGGCGCCCGATACCGATGCCAACCTGTATTTCAACGTGCCCGAGGCGGCGACCGACGGCGACGACTACATGGAAGGCAGCGGCGGCGACGACCTGATGTACGGCGGGCTCGGCCAAGACGACATGATCGGCGGCAGCTCGGACCTCTTCGGCCTCACCACCGAGCAGATGCGTCCGGACGGCTCCGACCGCATCTTCGGCGGCGCCGGCATCGACATCTCGCGCAACAACACAGGCGATGCCACGATCGACGCCAATGGCGTGATCACGACGACCGCGACCGGGCATGCGCGCGATGCCGACTTCATCATGGGCGACAACGCCGACGTGTTCCGACCGGTCACCGGCGGCGGCTCGACCGACGCGTACCTGACGTTCTCGTACGACAACTACGGCCCGCTGAAGATCGTGCCGCGGGCGATGAAGCAGCTCGACTACACGCTGGGCGGCGCGGACTTCGCAGGGGGCACGTACGTCAACGGCATCGCCAACAACGACAACGGCAAGGCCGACCTGATCCACGGCGAATCCGGCGACGACTATATCTTCGGCATGACCGGCAGCGACGTGATCTTTGGCGAAGGCCAGGACGACGACATCGTCGGCGGCTACGGCCACGACTGGATCTCGGGCGGCACCGGCCAGGACGGCGTCCTCGGCGACGACGGTCTCCTCTACACGCGACGCAACAGCAGCGCGTACGGCGAGGCGCTCTACGGCCTGGCGCCGCTGCTCGCCACCGATCCGGATGCCAAGTTCAACAACGGCGACGTGCTGAACGAGCTGATCTCGACCCCGGGCGACGTCCAGATCGCGACCATCAACGTCGAGGGGCAGCTGAAGAAGATCGCTGACCTGGTGCCGTTCAGCTACGACCCGGGCTGGCGCGCGACGGACGACGAGTTCCCGAACAACACCAACGGCACGCCGTTCGCCGACGACATCATCTTCGGCGGTCTTGGCAGCGACTTCCTCCACGGCGGCTCTGGCGACGATGCAATCTCGGGCGCCGAGGCGCTGCCCCACGCGTACGCGCCGGTGTACGACGCCAACGGCAATCCGGTCGGCGTCGTCGACCTCGGCTACGCCGCCGTCGGCGTGCCGGCGGTGCAGAACCCGGGGGACGTGCTCGCGTTCAACGACCAGGACCTCGACGGGCGCCACCTCAACAACCGCTTCCGCGCCGGCGAGTTCTCGCTCTACGACGAGTACGACCCGCTGCGCAAGATCCAGCTCACCGCCAGCGGCGCGCTGTGGAAGCCCGAGATGGGCGGCGTGCCGCTCGAGTGGCTGCTCGACTTCGACCAGACCGAAGGCGTGTTCCGCGACGGCGGCACCGTGCCGAAGGCCACCGGCCAGCAGGTCGACACCTACGGTCCGGTGCACGACGACGGCGCCGACGTCATCTTCGGCGACAACGGCAACGACTGGCTGGTCGGCGGCACTGGCCGTGACACCGCGTACGGTGGCTGGGGCAACGACCTGATCAACGCCGATGACGACCAGACCACGCTCGGCGACGCCGCCAAGAAGGGCGACCCGTCGGTGGTCGGCGCGAACGACCGGCCCGACACGCATCCGACTTACGAAGACCGCGCCTATGGCGGCGCCGGACGCGACGTCCTGATTGCCAACACCGGCGGCGACCGGCTGATCGACTGGGTGGGTGAATACAACAGCTTCCTGGTGCCCTTCGCGCCATTCGGCCAGGCGACGGTCAGCCGCACGCTGATGCCGCACCTGCACGAGTTCCTGTACGCGCTGTCCGAAAGCCAGGGCGCCGATCCGACGCGCCCGGGCGATACGGGCGCGGATGCCGCGCGCAACGGCGAGCCGGCCGGCGAGCTCGGCATGGTGCTGCAGAAGGACTTCGCCTGGCAGGACCAGACCGGCGCACCGTCCGATCCGCAGGCCGGCAACATCCCCGGCGGCAAGCGCGACGTGCTGCGCTCCTCGGGCTTCAACGACGGCAGCATGGACGGCTTCTTCGTCGCGGCCGGCAAGTTCTCGGTGGCGAACGCGGCGCTGCAGGTGGCGGCCGATTCGCCTCAGGGCGACGCGATCGCGGTGTACCACGTCGGCGACGCGCTGCCGGGCTATTTCGAGGTGCAGGTCTCGATGAGCATGAGCAAGCCGATCCAAGGCTGGAAGGGCAATTCGTACATCATCTTCGACTACGTCAGCGACTCCGACTTCAAATTCGCCGGCATCGACGTCTCGAACAACAAGCTGGTGATCGGACACCGCGCGGCGTGGGGATGGGCGGTCGACAAGCAGACGCCCTTCCAGGCCAAGGCCGACATCGTGTACAACATGCTGCTCGCGGTGAACGGCGTGAACGCGACGATCGTGGTCGACAACAAGGCCTCGCTCACGCACACCTTCCAGCCGCGCATGGTCGACGGCTTCTCGCAGGGGCTGAACTACGGCCTGCTCGGCATGGGCTCGGACAGCTCGCGCGGCACCTTCGACAACATCGCGGTGCTGGTCGTGCCGCCGGCGACGACGTTCCAGAGCACCGAGGACTTCGCCGATGGCATTGCGAATCAGTTCCCGGTAGCGGCACGCACCGGCGGCTGGAACGTCGCCGCAGGCCGCTACACGGGCACTCCGGCCGCGGGCGGCGTCGCCAGCAGCCTGATCGACCTCGGCATCAGCGGGCTGCAGCTCAACTCGCTGCTCGACCTCTCCGCGGTGGTGAACACGCAGACGCGCGCGGGCTTCGTCTTCGACCGCTACTCCGCGGACGACTTCAAGTTTGTGGCGATCGATGCTCCCGCCGACCAGGTCATCATCGGCCACCACACGAGGTCCGGCTGGGTGAACGACGCGGTGCTCGCGAAGACGATCGATACCGGCGTGAACTACACGCTCGGCGTGACGTTGAAGGGCTCGACGGTGAGCGTGACACTCAACGGCGCCGTGGTGCTCGGCAAGGCCTTTAACGGGGTCGTGGTCGACGGCGAGTTCGGCCTGCTCGCAGCCACGGGCGCGGCGAACTTCGACGACGTCAAGATCCGGACCAACGACCCGGCATTCGCGCAGAAGAGCGGAAGCAACATGCTTGCCGAAAACGCCGGCACAGGCGCGCCGCAGGCCGCGCTGACCCGCGCGCAGCTCGACGCAGTCACCGCTTCGGCGGCGCAGTACTGGACGGCGACGCTCGGCGACGGCGAGGCGCGGCTGGCCGCTCTGGCGGGCTTCCACATCACCACCACCAACCTCGCGGGCGACGCGCTCGGCTACGCGGAAGGTCGCACCATCCTCATCGATGATGACGCTGCCGGCCATGGCTGGGCGCTGCCGGGAGCGGTGACCGCCGGCAGCATGGACCTCGCCACCGTGGTGACGCACGAAGTCGGCCATATGCTCGGCTTCCGCGACAACGAGCCGGGCTTCGCCGCGATGCACGAGGACCTTGAAGCCGGGGTGAGCCTGGTGCAGCCAACCGCGGTGACGGCGCCGGAGCACGTTCCGCCGAGGCTAAGGGCCGCGTTCGACCTCGACGCGTCCAATGGCGTGCTCGCCGTCGACACGGGTACTTTCCGCATCGACTGGAATGCGGCCGCCGCCGACTGGAGTGTTGCCTATTCGCGGTATAACGCGCCGGTGAACCTCGCTAATTTCGCGGACAACCCGGTGAAGATCAACGAGCCCTTGGAGTACGACACGCTCGGCAAGGCACTCCTCAAGAACGGCAAGAGGACGCCCAAGATCTTCTAGCCGGCGCGATTTCTTCCCTGGAGCACTCGAGCAGTCGGCAGCCCCAGGGGAGAGCGTCGCCGATGGTATATAGTCCGCGGACCGCATGAAATCGCTTCGTCTGCTGCTCGTTGCGGCGGTCCTCGGCATCGCCAACACCGCGGCGTTGGCGCAGATAGCGGCGACCATCGAAGGCGTGCAGATGCCGGCGTGGGTCGAGCGCGCCGGGCGCCGCGTGCCGATCATTCCCGGGATGGAACTGCGTGCGGGCGACGAGGTCGTCACCGGCGCGGGCTCGCGCCTGCTCGTCAAGCTCGGCGACGGCAGCCTCGTCAAGCTCGGCGAGAAGGGCCAACTGCGGTTCGCCGAGTTGAATCCGGCGCGCCAGCTGTTCAAGGCCGCCCTCAACGTGCTCGAGGGCGCATTTCGCTTCACCACCGATGTCGTGGCGAAGAACCGCAAGCGCGAAGTGAGCATCCGAGCGGCGCAGGTGACCGCCGGTATCCGCGGTACCGACGTCTGGGGCCGCGCCCGCCCGGCGAACGAAATCGTCTGCCTGATCGAGGGCGAGGTCGAGGTGACCGCTGAAGGCGAGCCGCTGGTGACGATGAACCGGCCGCTGCAATTTTTCCGACGCATCGAGGGCAAGACGCAACCGGTCGGCACCGTCGAGCAAAAGCAGCTCGACCAGTGGTCGGCGGAGGTCGATCTCCAGGCGGGCAAAGGCGTCGCGCGGCGCAGCGGCCGCTTCAGCGTCATCCTCGCGAGCGCCGATGAACAGAATGCGGCGCTCGCGCTCTACGACCAGCTCCAGAGTGCTGGCTACCCCGCCGAGCTCTGGCCGGTGAAGCAGGCCGACAAGCTCGTGTACTTCGTGCGCATCCGCCAGCTCCCTTCGCGCGCCGAAGCCGAGGCGCTCGCCAACCAGCTGCGCGGCAAGTTCGGCATCACGGAGCCGAAGGTCTCCGGGTAAGCGTCGTGCTGCAGACGACGATGCAGTTCGTCGCTACTTTGTCGTGCGCGCTCTTCGCCGGCGCTGCGCTCTACATCAACCTGGTCGAGCATCCCGCGCGAATGTCGTGCGGTACGGCCGCTGCCCTTGCGCAGTGGGCGCCGAGTTACCGCCGCGCCACGTGGCTGCAGGCGCCCTTGGCGCTCATCGGCTTTGCGAGTGCAGTGATCGCCTGGCTCGCCGGCGCGAGCATCGCATGGCTCATCGGCGGCGTGCTGCTGGGGCTCGTGGTACCGATCACCCTCGTGGTGATCATGCCGACGAACAAGCGGCTCCTGTCCGCCGATCTCGACCGGCAATCCGACGAAACGCGCAAATTGCTGGCGAGCTGGAACGCGCTGCACGGCATCCGCACCGCACTCAGCATCGGGGCGCTGGTCTTCTTCCTCGGAGCGTCTTCGGCCTTCTGATCGAGCCGCGGGAAGTGGGCGGAACTTAGCGCAGAGCTTTTATAATGCCCGGGCTTTGTCGCTTCACCTCGAACACCTCAACCCGGAGCAGCTAGCCGCAGTCACCCTGCCGGACGAGCACGCGCTCATCCTGGCGGGCGCAGGCAGCGGCAAGACGCGCGTGCTGACCACGCGCATCGCCTGGCTGATCAAGGGCGGGCGCACCATTCCGGCCCGGGTCCTGGCGGTGACCTTCACCAATAAGGCGGCGCGCGAGATGCTGACGCGCCTCACCGCCATGCTGCCGGTCAATCCGCGCGGCATGTGGATGGGCACCTTCCACGGCCTCGCCAACCGCATGCTGCGCGCGCACCACCGCGACGCCGGCCTGCCGCAGGCCTTCCAGATCCTCGATTCGCAGGACCAGCTGGCCCTCGTCAAGCGCCTGGCGAAGAGCCTGAACATCGACGACGAGCGCTTCCCGCACCGCGAGCTCGCCTGGTTCATCAACGCGAACAAGGAGGAAGGCGTGCGCGCCCGCGACGTGCCGGTGACGGACGAGAACACGCGGCGCATGGCGGACTTCTATGCCGCGTACGACGAGCAGTGCCAGAAGGAAGGCGTGGTCGACTTCCCCGAGCTGCTGCTGCGCAGCTACGAG
>Ga0137397_10001226_pt1 | contig 17921 bp, 23 predicted proteins | sample czorhiz116metaG_FD_106658 | JGI IMG/M metagenome (GOLD analysis project Ga0137397, IMG submission 106658) | Vadose zone soil microbial communities from Angelo Coast Range Reserve, California, USA - czorhiz1.16 metaG | ecosystem: Environmental > Terrestrial > Soil > Vadose zone | place: USA... | reverse complement strand
GGTCTCCGTTGGAAAATGTGACTTTTCACCCTCTATAACCGGTCAGAATGAATTCATTATCTTTCATCCACGTGGGTAATTCTGCAAACGTGATGGTACGATGCTTTCTCGCGACGGATGGGGAAGAAGACAAAACAACATCCGAGTCTAATTCAGCACGTAGAGATTGCGAGGCATGTCGCTGGAGGAGGTGCACAGACATGGTATTGGTAAGGACCAATAGCAAGCTGTTAAATGATTCGGGAGGATACGATATAGATTCAATCCCAAGAACAGAAAAAGTACGTGCCTCAAATTGTGGCTACAGCACCAGCACCGTAGCAGACCAGACCACGGCAGGAATTCCAAGGGTGTACCGAGAACCCCGCCTGATAAACGCGTGAATGATGGGCAAAGGCCCGGGGCTGGCAAGACACAGGAAACCTGTTCGGGTCCGAGCCGGTCCGATAAGGCCCGGGAATTTTTAACAATTTGGGACCGCTTACGTGATCAATTCCAGCAAGTGGCCCACCTGACACAACTCGTTCCGCCAGCACTTTCTTCTCTTCCAACACCACGCTCTCACCGCCGTGCGTGTGAGGCCGAAGTTTGCATCCGCCACAGCTAAGTTGCACCCTCGTCGCTTGTGAGCTCTCATATCGTCACGTATGCTGGCAGACTTTGACCTCTGTGACGTAGTCGATCCTCTGCGGGACCACAGGCATGTCGACCACCGAACAGCAGCAAAAGGCATCGCAGGAAATACGGAATGTCGTGGATTTTCTCCGCAGTAGTAAGGCGGGACTCAAGAACAGGGTCGGGGTCTTGAATGGCAAGCGAGTTGACTATTTCAAAGGTGAGTGATGCAGCCCACTCTCCTGTAATACCGCCGCCTGGGCACTTTTGTAACGCTGCATATGGCCCTTAGGAAGGTCTGCCGTGAAGGCATTACTGTCACCCGCGTACGCCAAAATAAAAAATACGCCCAAAATCACCTCGGAAGACGAGGCGCTCCTTATCCTTAACACCGTCATCCCATATACCTTCTTCCTACGAGTGGACCGGGGCCAAGCCGTGGGCTCTGCATCGTCCCCGAAGTTATTACAGATAAATCAAATGCAGATTTTCAAGCCCGACGAATACTATGCGTGGTTCTACGAGGGATCCCAATGGACAAACTATGTTGGTGGGATCGCAATGGTTGCTATCATTCTGGCCGGCGTCATGTTCCCGCTGTGGCCTCCCATCCTACGCCTGGGCGTATGGTACCTCTCCATGGTCTTCCTGGGTCTCATTGGGTTGCTACTTGCTGTCTCTGTGATACGACTGATATTCTATATTATCACCGTCCTTGTTGCAAGTCCTGGCATATGGATATTTCCGCGTCTATTTGCAGACGTTGGATTCGTACGTCTTACATGCGAATCAGACTGTCTATGGCATCTGACCGCAGCCTCTGTATTCAGCTCGACTCGTTCATCCCTCTGTGGGAGTGGGATCTCCCGAAAAGGAAGTCGAGGAAGAAGAAATCTGCAGAAAAATCGGAGAAAACCAAGAATTTGAGCAGCGGTGTCAATACACCAGACAATGCCGTCGATGAGGTTGATGATTCGGGTGTCTCGGTTGCAAACTCGCGGTCGGGAAGTCGTGCGGCGACGGTGGAGGATGTCCCGGACGAAAATTCATCTTAGATATGTTCGCGTTATCTACATTACTGTAATAGGACAACTTGTGGATAATGTGTCTGTAGTCGCTACGCTCGGTCATATTTAATAATTTGACACGGATGCTCGCTTTAAATTATGGTTTATCAATGACGTTGGATGGTGGTGTGGCGAATTGTTTGTTGTCCAACCTCCGGATCGCGTTTCTGGCTTGCGTCATACCCTCCTGGAATTTTAGCTTCTTGGACTGCTCCAATGATTGCTCGAAGAACTGGCGAGCAGATTTGGGATCATCGTTCATCTTGGTTTTGGAGGGAAATGTTAGCCACACAAACGTCTAGGGAGGAGGACAGTGTTAACAAACCTCACGAAGTGACCCTATGTTAAATATAACCACAGCCAACGCTTCTTCGCACACACGAACATCGTCCGAGAGACCAGCAGTTTTTTTCGTTTTCTGTAATAAGGAGAGGGCTTGGCGTGCCCAAGCCTCGGACTGGTGCAATGCAGCCGGGGAGGGAGTGCCTCTCATGAACAGTTCCGCGAGGTTGTTCATTAACTGTGCGCCTGCGAAAGAGGGTGATCGGTGTCGACGAAAAGATCAGGGTGGGCACATCGCAAACCTCGACAAAGCTCCTCAGCCGTCGCCTTCCGAGGTGACGAGACAGGGGGAACCAAGAGCGATATTGTGTGGAGATAAAGAGGCACAGCCAATCTGAAGCGAGACATGCGCACGTGCTGATCAGCGTGTTCGAGGTGAAGCTCGATCGTCCGAACTCACGACAATCTACCAGTCCGGGCGTAAAATGCACCCAGAGATTCCAAAGGCGCTGCGATGTCAGTCACGGTGACCCACTTTGGTAATTCGAGATCGGAAAGTACGACATTGCCCTCCTCGCTGTGCCCCTCGTGCTTAGAGCCTCCGATATCCTTTGCAAGTTTCAACACTTCCTCGACCGTCCACGTCAACCATCGTTCCTCTTCGGCTCCGCCTAGTTGATACGTGTCGGCCATCTCACCAAGCTTCTGTCCTATGGACACCGCGCGCAGCCTCTCCTCGCTCGTAAGAGCAGACCAGTTCTTTCGTAGGTGCTCAATAGCGGCGATGTATCCTTCGTAAGCCTCTTTCGGTTTGTTGTCTTGTTCGAGAACCTCGCAAAGTGTAATTGCTATTCCCGACAGTTTCAGATAAGGTGACGGCGAAAATCTGTTAGGGGGAAGGGATAAAGCGGTCTGGAGAGCTCTTCGCTTTCGGTCAGTGCCAGCAGAGGCAAAAAATAGGAAGCTCGTACTGTGCTAATAATTTACGGCTGAGAGCGAGGTTACCCTGTTGCTTGGCCTTGACACCAGCCCTTAAGTCCGCGCGAACTTCCTCGGGCCAGATAGCGAAAGAAGAGTAAAACTCATATCTACCAAAAGCAACTCAGAATGTCATAGAAGAGCTGTGGAGATAACATACGGACACCCCAATCATTGTTGAGACAAAACCTAGACCTATGAGACCAAGAAAGATAGTCCCCACACGGGGATTCAGCCCTGCGGGCGACCCCTTTTCAGTTCGAAAGATAGTCCTGCGACGGACATATCCCGGATGCACAAATGAACCTTGCAGAGTGCGCAGACGTGGGAAATGACTCGTAGTGACGGCGAAAGAACGACAACGGGGAAGTGTGATGGTATAGCGCGCCAATAATCTCATTGAGCCGAGTCAATCAGCACAGTACTGACAGAGATGGAGAGTATATGCTGTGAGTGGAGAAAACTCGACTATCACGTGACTCGACGGCTTAACCGACTCTGGGGCGGGATGCGCAGCCAACCATGGCTGAACACCCCACGACATCATGGCAGGCTATGCAAGACGGCAATGTCTTCTACAGACAACAACGTCTGTACACACTCGATGGAAAATTGCCTAATTTAGGCGACTGTATCGTCGCTGGATGCCACAATGGCGGCCCATTAGGTGAGTGTACCCACACCTTGCGATCGCAGAGGTTCAAGGCGCATTCAACAGCAATTATGAGGGATACAAGCAAATTAGTTGCTATTGGGCCTGCAACACCAATGTTTGCAAAGTCACAAATTCAGGTGTACTCGCCTTCTGGCGAAGGCCTGTTATTACTTGGAGTACGTCTTGCTTGCGCTGCCATTCATTCGCCCAGTTTGACTCCACCTTTCTAGTGGGAGCAAGCCAAGATCATTCGCTTTGGGTGGACTGGTGATGAGAGACTAGTAATTCTAAACGAGGAGGGCGTATACCGTCTCTATGATCTGCAAGGCGACTACGTCCAATTCTCTTTAGGCACGGATGCCGGAGAAGTTGGAATCACGGATGCGCGCATATATGACAACGGTCTGGTGGCAATGACTGGTTCATTACAGTTATTGGAAGTGAAGGGATGGGAAGGTGGTAAACCGTTGACTTTGGCCAACCCAAGTGAGTTTTCTTCGACTTCATTCACGGGTTCTCAATCGACCAGATAGGTAGATCTCTCTGAGCCGCCCGCCGTTTGGGCCCTCATTCCACCAGATTTCACCATCTCGCGCCACGTCGAGGTTCTGCTTTCTGTTGAGGCCAGCGTTCTTTCCGTGGACAACCTCGAGGCCGTTGACCAACGTTTATCCCGGGGACCGTTTACACACATGGCGCCGTCACCCAATGGGAAGTCACTTGCCCTGTTAACATTGTCTGGCATGCTTTGGGTTGTCTCGACCGACTTCCAACGAAACCTGGCTGAGTTTGATTCCACGTCTGTTGGGGCCGAGGGTCCCGTAAGGCAGGTCGAGTGGTGCGGTAATGACGCCATTCTCGTCACCTGGGATGCACTTGTGCTACTTGTAGGCCCATTTGGCGATACATTACAGTGCGTTCTCTCGTAGGTATTTCGATCCATTGCTGATATCAGACCCAGATACCTCTATGCTGGCTCTACCTTTGCAGTCACAGAGGTTGACGGAGTCAGAGTGATCGCCGCCGACGCATGTGACTTTATACAGAAAGTTCCAGGTGATAGATACTCTTGTCAAACCCGGATACGTTACTGACAGTGGTTTCAGCATCCAATGTGTCCGTTTTCAGACCCGGATCTACGTCACCATCCGCGATTTTATTCGACGCTTGGGAGAATTTCAATAACCGCTCCCCTAAAGCTGATGAGAACATAAGAAGTATAAAACTGGACCTTGCTGCAGCCGTCGACGAGGTCATCGACGCCGCGGGACAGGAGTGGGAACCTACGTGGCAGCGGAAGCTCTTAAGCGTATGTGTTTCGTGCTGAATCCTTCGCTTAAAAATATCCGAACGTCAAGCACCCCAGGCTGCCAACTTTGGCAAATCATTTTTGGATCTATACAACCCCAATGATTTCGTGAACATGGGCAAGACTCTCAAGGTCCTCAACGCAGTGCGCCAGTTTGAAGTTGGCATACCTATCACTTATTTTCAGTGAGCCGCCTCTTCTCGTGGCCGCCCTCATTTTGACTGAGGATGACAAGATATAATCATCTCTCGCCTGCGCACCTTATCTCTCGACTAACTTCACGCAATCTGCACCTTCTTGCGCTTCATATTTCATCCTTCTTATCCCTCTCGCCGGATAATGTCCTCAAGCACTGGGCATCTGCAAAAATTACTAAATCTAAACCAGTCGTCAGTGGAGACGGAAAGGACGCTGACATGCTAGGAGACGAAGAAGTATCGAGGGTCATCGTGGAGAAATTCGAGAAATTAGGAGGCCCATCCGTTAGCTATGCTGAGATAGCAAAGAAGGCATGGGAAATTGGCCGAACCCGCCTAGCTACAATGGTGAGTTACCCGGTGTCATTGAATTCGATGTTTGGTGCTATTCATGGAGACGTAGTTGTTGGACCATGAACTGAGGGCCTCAGATCAAGTTCCCTTATTGCTCATGATGAAGGAAGATCGGTTGGCGCTCCAGAAAGCCGTTGACAGCGGCGACACAGATCTAGGTACGTTGCTGTCTCGACGAGAGGATGCGCTTGCTCACATTTCGTTCAGTGTATCATGTGTTATTACAACTATACAACCGCCTACCCTTGGGTGGCTTCTTCCGTTTAATCGAGGACGGTGGTTCCAGCCTCGCACCAGCAAGCCGGCTGCTGCAAGTGTACGCGAGGGAGCAGAACTCAGAGATGCTCCGGGACTTCTATTATTCAGACGATAGACGCGTCGAAAGCGCCGTACTTTGTTTGGAGGAAGCAAGGCGAATGAAGGCAAGTTGTGAAAGCTCCCTGGTCCGAGCTTCCGAAACCAACTTCGGTCCCAGGATCCCGCTGCGATGGTCACGTCCATCAAAGCCGCTCAAAAATTCTTTTCGGAGGATAAGGAACGTTCGTTTGAGGCCAAGGTTAGTTTCGCATATTTGGACCCGCCTGCGATTGCGTGGTGACGACGACGACACACGTTGTAGATGATGGACGAATATAGTCGCTTATTGGTGTTCCAGCAAACGCTCGAGAAAGAATCCACGGACAAGATCGAGTTCTTTGGGCTGAGCGTCGACGAGACCATCAAGAAATGCCTCCTCAATGGCATGTCCAAGCGCGCCGACAAGCTCAAGTCTGACTTTAAAGTACCTGACAAAAGGTACGAGATGAATCCATGTCCCCCCCGCGTCTCACACCGACACGCTCACACGCACTCGCTCACTGGCGACGGTGGTGGTTTTTCCAGATTTTGGTACTTAAAGCTACACGCACTGACGGCCACGCGGGACTTTGAGGGCCTCGAGGCATTTTCGCGGTCAAAGCGGAGTCCGATCGGGTACGAGCCGTTCGTGAGGCATCTCGTCGAGAAGGGCCACGCGAAGGAGGCGGTCAGTTACGTGCAGCGCTGCGATGCCCCCAAGCGCGTCGATCTCTACGTCGAATGCGGAGAGTGGGTTATGGCTGGCAAGGAGTGCAAGGAACGCGGCGATCGTGCCCGACTAGAGTGCGTGTCTTTCTTTGGTCGACCCTTTCTGTAGGGGCAAACTCAAACTCGCTGACTGCGGCGGTACAGGAAGTTGCGTTCGTCGTGTCCCAACTCTCTGATCGCACGCGAGTTGGATCAGATCGCATCCACGATGAAGTAATATTTCCGGGTCGCTTACGGGTCAATAATGCGTGATAAAGACCGGGAGCAGCGTTTATTTTGGTGCCCATGCTGCCTGATTCTGCTCCGCAATGCGATCGTCTCAGGATCTCGTCGGGAAAAGTTCCATAAGCTCTCCCTGACGGCTTTTGGCATAGTTGATAGTAAGCAAAACTCCATACATATTCCATCTCGACCAACTAGGCTGGTCGTAAAATCCATTGTTTTGCTGCCCTACTAGCTTGGCAAGACCTAGCTATTTTTGCTTCGACTTGGATGAACACACGCTTTCCGGTTTTTTGACGTTGTCGTCTTCGTTGACCGCATCTGTCTCATGATTGAGCTCGTCGAACGAATAAGGCAGAGGCACCTCCCGCGTGATGCGGTACTGGTCCATGTTGCCAAGATGCTCGTTTTCTAAGCGGTCTGAGGCGGGATCAAACGTCTGCCCAACGTACCAGTCGCTGGGTTTCTGACGTTACAGCCCGTATCACGACTGGACTGGTCCATTAGTTACGACTAGTCTGCCCAACGGACTGGTCTGCACTCGTACACGGTGTACTAGTCCGGCTTACAGACTGGTTTGTGGCCTATATCCGCGGACCCATCTGACGCTGGACAGTCAACTCACCGTACCAGTCCCTTCGAGATGGCCGGACAACAAGGGCTGTGGTGGCCACATTGTTGAGACCAAACACACGCAATGTTGCCAGACTAGTCTCCTGAAACCCGCACATTCAATGTACATTATACAGAAGAGGTGAGTGGCCCAACGTTTGACACCCTGAGTTTATACGTACCAGTCCGACTGTTCTATATTAAGGCAGCCTTTCCACCGTGTTCTGAGCACATTCAGCTTTGCACTGACGTGACTGCTAGGCACTCCGTTACGAATGCCTCTTAGTATCGTTGGGTACGAAGAAAGACGCTTGGTCTACAAGGGTGTCGAGACTCGCACGTCTAGCTCAAGTTTCACACGGATATAAAGACATCTCTAATCAAATAGAGTTGTCAGTTCGACGCTCAATGGGAAAAAACAAACTAACGTGCCTTGAGGTCCCAGAATGGTTATCGCATTCCTACTTAACCCAACAGTCGATCCTGTCGTTCTACATATCAGAAAGCTTCTATCGGTTGAGGATTGTCACTGTTCACTCAAGCTGGTGAATCCTCCCCTTCAGTCACAGTACATCGTAAAGATGACGACGAGCTACGGGACGGCGTATGCTTGAACTCCTGCGCTTTAACGGTAGTGTAGAGACCCGTCTTGTTGTCGATCATGTGCTTGTTCTGGTCAGAAACCCAGAGTGGAGAACTGGGATCGTTGAGGGTGCATATGTCTGTGTTAGTTTACCAACTATCATAAATCTCGTGTCCAAGGTGCAGTCTACCGTTTCGATCCATTTCTCCTGCTCGATCGTAGATCAACTCCTAGATTGAACACTTGTTGATGCGTGCAAAGCCTCGCCGTTTCACAGCACCAGGGATATAAGAACAAATCCGACAAGTTCCTCACTTGGATTCCCGTGTTGCACTAGTTCTAGCACCAACAACGACCTTCTTCTTGAACCGTCCAAAGCAACACACCGCAACCTCCGACATCGCGATTGCATCAACATCGAGAGGAGGGTAAACGCGAGGGAGGACCTTGACGAGAACCGGAAAAAGCCGTCAAGCGCATATGCGTGACGCGGTGCAAATATCAACTTTGGCATCGAAGTTTGAGCAAAGCTTGAAGTTGAAGTCGATGGATTACTCAACACCATCTTCGAACGTCTCACCCCCTATTTTAGGGGTTCTGACTCAGCAATAGACATGAGTCGGACAGCGATACGGTCTACCTTGTCCATTTCGTTGAGTTCTCCGGTGCCTACGACCTTCCGGGTTACGCTGAGGCATCCGACTTCGAGTTAATCATTAACTGAAGAGAAACTACGACTTGAGTCGAGGACGACGTGTTGATGAGACACGAGTAAAGTCCTACACGGAGTAATGTTAGTGCGATCCGATTACCGTAAGCCAGACGGGTGGACCCGCAGTTATTGGATAATTAACCGACTTGTCAGACGTTGGAGTACAGCATCGAAGTTTGAACATAGTGGGGCAACGCACCCTTCAACCATTCAATGTAACGAGGAACGGTAGTGACTCTCTTGTAAAGCTTTCAAGCGCTTGAGCTGCGAGCATCGAGCTCTACCGAAATCTATTTCACGTCAGCGACCACAGAAAACGAGCACGTACCGTACGCGTAAGATCGTCGTGGAGGGTTGCAGAGAACAGGTTGACGATGACGTGAAACGCGCTAGCCCCAAAAAACGCGATATTTCTGAGCGTCGGATGTACCGACTAATCCCTAAAGGTAACATTACTGGACGTAGTATAGCCTCACAGTCAGCAACAGCATCGGAAAGGAGAAAAGGAGGGAAACGCACGCAAGGCGGACAGTCGTTCGTCCGTCAGCGAAACCTTGAGATAGTCCCTTTGTCCTTCTCCTTCGCTCGTGGCCATTGCAGAGATACGCTTTCGTTTCTGATGAGCGTTATGTTTGGAAGAACGAACATTGTTAGATGCGTACCGTGAATTTCACTCTCCGGTAACGTACACAGAGACAAGGAATCTCATCAATCGACGTCGTTAGGCATACCAGGTGCTCGTACGATTGCTGAAGACTTAACATCTCCCTCCGCGGTCGGCTGAGAACAGTACCTGAAGTACTTCGTGCATCGGGCGAGGTACTACGAGAAAAGTGAGAAAGGAAAACACTTTAAACGTCGGACGCTGTTAGATGAAGAGAAGGAGACGATTGGGGGTCTGAATAACGTATAAGGACGTCTCGTTAGACTAGACATCCCGCAGAGCCTCGTCATGGGCCACGTAGTCCTCCCTGCTTCGGACAGCGTTAACAAGAATAGAGGACGTCACCGTTAGAACTATCTCCTACTAAGTCGACTTGTAACGTCCAAGATGGCCATGACGCCATCACCGTCAGTGAGAAGACACTCGATACGTCCGAAATCACCGGGTCGTTCATAGTCATAGTGAGGGCGTGTTTAGCGAAGGTGACAAACACACTGTTGAATTCGAAGGAACGTGCTCCCGTGTCGACATCGTCTTCAGCACGGTTTCACGTATATCTTGGCCTTTGACGATATTGCTGAGACCTACGGAGGCAATGTTGTCAACGTCGTCATTCGGACAAGGCAGACAATGGTGCATACATCGGAGTAGAAGTCGAAAGTCCCAAGTCGTAGGAGCGAAGTTCTAAGAAGTCATTAGAGAAAGTCAATTCGTGGAGTTTCAAGGACGTTAACGAGAAGAGACTGAAGTGCTGCGCAGCGTCGGAGGTCCAAATGCTTAACTCAACTTACCTGGGCATCGACTTATCACGCGCGATTTGAAACAACATCAACGATAATATCCATTTGGCATAGAGGGAGTAACAACTGAGTGGGGTTTATACGAGGAGGCAAGCGAGTTGGGGTAGGGGAGGGAGAAACATACGAGTCGGGAGGGAGATGGATAGTACACGGAGATTGAGAGTGCCGACAACGAGAAGCTACAGTAATCAACGCGACGAATCCACGAGTCCAAGGCCTAAACCGTCGAGACGATGAGGCAGAAGGAAGAGACGAACCTAGTTGTCGTCGTCTTCGAAGTAGAGGTCGGCACCGGGGAACTCGGCCTTGATGATCTCCCAGAGCCAGTACATTGGCGAACCAAACGTGATGTCAGAGGAATCGGTTGGACCCGTGCCAACGGTGAGGAGGGCAACGAACTTGCCGAGGGCGTCGACGACGATGGTCCCCGCCCCTGGAGAACGGACCGGAGTCGTTGTCATAGGGGTACACTGCTGCTTCCACCGAATCGCGGCTGCCTAGGGCGAAGTAACGGCGAACATGAGACTCAAATCCAGTCAAACATCCGATCGTGGTGAGCGTGGTGAGGCCGCGTTTTATAACGTATCGCATGGGGTCGCCTTTGTGGTCTTTGTTGTTGGGTGCGCGTATCTCTTCTGCGGAGAGAATGCCTCGGAGCTTGAGGAGACGTTCGGCTGGATAATCGAAATCGGACTGGGCATAGATGCGAGGGTACATCGAGCTGATGAACTTGGCGGCGTCGATCTCAGGGCCTGGAATATGAACAGTTAGATTAGACGCATTTAGCTAGACGGGTCAGCACGCGCCTAAGTCGAGCACGTTCCTCCTGAAATTCTGCGAGAACTTCTTCTCGTCGAGCTTGACGACGCAAACGTCCTTCGTATAACTGTGAGGAGCGGTAGAGACACTGACGGGAGGTGCCCAGACGACGTGTCCAATGACCCGGTCCTTCGGCTTCGTCCACTGCTTCTTCACCTTCACGAAGAACTTCTTGAGCTCCTCGATCGCCGTTCGTGTCTTGTTCAGCTCGCGTTGAGTCTCCACCAGTTCGCGTGCCGCCTGCTCAGCGTTAGGGCCAACGCCCACCGATCTCGCCGTTAACGACGTAACCCGCTTCTCCAAGACGCCAACCGTGTTGTTCAGGGTGCCGATATGGCCCTGGATGGATATGAGGAAGTTGGTGAAAGCTTTGGTGCCCATGAGAACGACCTCCTTCTTAGGCCTGGCTTTGTAGGTGTAGTCAAAATTGCACTCATCTTCTCGAGGAAAAGAACGTACCGACGTAGGAGTATGGATTATTGCCTTCGTCTTCAGGGAACAGGACGTGGCGGGCCGTGACGGCGTAAAGATCTTTACCCACTCTGAAGTAGAAGCCCATTGTTCCCTGGCTCTTGAGCGTCTTCAAGCCGGCGATAGGCAGGCCAAGTGCAGTAGTCACGGGGTCGATGACGGCCTTGAGGGGATCGAGATCCGAGACGGGTGCAAACAGTTCAGGACCACTAAAGCCCCTGGCCACCGACTCACGGTACGCAGCATCGACGTCGGAAATGCCGTGCTCCTTGAGGAGATCAAGTATGTCGTTGGAAGAGTGGAATGCGACCTCGCCGGTAAGAGTATCGGGCAAGACTCCCACCCAGATCGTGACGGGAGTGGTAATGACTGTCCCGTACGGGGCGACCTTGATGTCGACATCCTCGATGTCCTCGTCATCCTCGTCGTCCTCATTCTCCTCGGCGTCCTCGTTCTCCTCAACCCAGCTGAAACGAACAAGGTCGACAGACGAATGCTGGATGTTTCGCTGGTCGAGGAGTTCAACAACCTTGGAACGAATGTCAGTCCGCAGATTGCTGTGCTTCGAGAAGGTCACGAACCTTAGAACGAATATTAGCCCACAGATTGTCCTTGCCAAGTTTGTGGTGCTCGTAGACTGGCCGAAGCCGCATGAGACAAGGATCTTGCTCTGGCCCCGAGGGCGCTGTGAAGACATCCTTGGACGTCCGGAAGATCATCTTAGGACCCCGGCGTCTGGGACCCCGGATACCAAAATAGTAAAGGTGGGCCTCGAGCTTGGAGACACCGTAGCGAGAGGAGTCGATGGAAGAAACACTGGAGGTGTCCTTCTCCCAGAGACTGTGGTCGGAGGAGTAGCCTGAATCGCTGTGGTCGGACGGGGGGCCCTTGTCAATCCCCTTGGAGTACACGGCGCACTCCTCGTCGAACGCTGGTGAGTGGACGTGAAGCTCTAAGGTATCATCCACTAGAAAAGTATACAAGTGAGTCAGTATAGAAGAAGACCAATAAAACGTAAAAGAACTCGCTTGTGGGCACAGTAGCTACAAATAGATAACAATATTAGGTAAACAACGTACTTCATGCGATCGCCTCAGGATCTCTCGCCCTGACGGCTTTTGGGCATAGTTGATAGTAAGCAAAACTCCATACATATTCCATCTCGACCAACTAGGCTGGTCGTAAAACTCATCGTTTCGCTGCCCTACTAGCGACCTAGCTATCTTTGCTTCGACTTGGATGAGCGCACGCTTTCCGGTTTTTTAACGTTGTCGTCTTCGTCGCCCGCATCTGTCTCATGATTGAGCTCGTCGAACGAATAAGGCAGAGGCACCTCCCGCGTGATGCGGTACTGGTCCATGTTGCCAAGATGCTCATTTTCTAAGCGGTCTGAGCGGGACCAAACGTAGTGCCCTTAGTTGGCCAGCGAACAAAGCATGAGGAGAGGCGAGAACAGACGTACAGACGTTCCATTGACAGCGCCGCAACACTTCTAAGAGCGCTGCTATACATGTGCGAATGGCAGCGTTTGGCCCGCGCGTCGGGATGTAAATTATCCAGATGAAACGAATGAGAACGTTGGTAATCTACACCTTCCGTTAGTTATACCTCCTCTCCTGAAAGTGATGAACCCTTCACGATGGCCAGATAATAGAACTGTCGCAGCACTGTCAGCGGGTACAAAGGCCGAGGTCATGAGATACAACGTACTGGAATGTAGCCCGGGTAGAGTAGCTCGTCGCGTAGGAACATAAAACGCGCATGGGGGCGTAAGAGAGACCAGTCCATGAGTAGATCCTAACGCCCAGCAGTTAGCCTTTGATTGGCAAAGGACACGTTGTACTTGCCCATGCCGAAGCGTATATTGCGTAAGTTGTTCCAAAGAGACAGAAAAATACGAAGCTCGTGCCACGACTGGCACCTTTAACCGCGTCAGCCACAACGACAGGGACGACCTGCTGGAGAATTGCTCGCCATTATGTCGCCATAAATAGTAGCAGAAATAATACACGACTCCTGTGAGATATTTTCCACCCTAAATATCAAAGTAGCCGAGCTTTAGCGGTTCCACATTCAATACGAAAGAACGACGAACGTTGATTATATGAGTGATCCGACCCGAATCCCACCATCGCCGAATGCTCTGCCCGAAGCGGGCTACAAGCGGCAATGTGGCAAGGAGGAAAGGTACGACCCAGACGGCGGGCTTGCTGCACGCTTGGAATGGAATAGACCGGAATCCTCTCGCATATGAACATGAGATGAAGTAGATATTGCTGATGGGGAATGACAAGGAGCAGAGTTGGTCTCTATAATGACGCAGGATATCAGCCGTTAACGCCCTGGCCATCGCCGACTCGGAGAGTGCGCACCCTAACCAGAAGTCTGTAAACTGAACCACGTGCCATGAGAACGGTGGCTCAGACCAGAATACTCTAATAAACGAATTAGCTTACCTCCACTCGATTGAATCCACTTAACAGAAGCCGTGCGATTTTACGAAGGAACCACCACCGGCTCTCGCGAGACATGACGGGGAGAGGGTTGACCAGCAATGCCGTGACAAAGAGCAGCCAAATCAAAGGCCATATCCACGGTTGGATAGTAGGTTCTCCGGCGCGTGCGAAAGAGAGCCAGAATGCCAAGCAGAGAGACGCGAGGGCGATACAAGGTATCTACGATTTGTGCTCTATCAGCTTCCTTCTAAGGTCGCGAAACTTTCTGGAAATGTACCTCGAAATACTCCCGATGATCAAGACGCGTTCTAATATCCAGATCTAGAATGTGAATCAGAAAGGATTTGACATGGGATCGAACTTCCGATACGGCGTACCGAAGATGAAGACGTAGTTGATCCTCGAAGCGTTCCAGATCAACATATTTGTACCCACGAGAACTGCCAAAAGGGTGGGGGCCAGAAGGATCACATATATATAAAGCAGGGTCCCCCACGATGGTATGGCAATGCGCGTGTAGGGCTGGAGGCCTGAAGGAGGCTCAGAAAGCATCAGGGGATATTCAAATATATATAACATTCGAAGATTTACAGCGTACAGTGCCATTAATGATGGCAGGGGCCGCTAGGCCGAGAGCCAAACCTGTGCGGAAAGTACTAAAATAGTGCGTCTTGAAAGAAGGGGCTGAGCGTAGGCGAAATAGAGCGCGCTTCCTGTCGCCCTTCGCTGTTAGTGAAATCATGAGGGCGCTATCAAAGCCGGTCCGAGTCACTAGAAGCTCCCACCGAAACGCGCAGTGAAGAGCTCTTCCGTTTCCTTCAAGAGGTGTTGCACAGTCTCGTGTGACGCGAAAGCGCATGGGTCAACCTGTGATAACAATCGGTAACCTAGCTGGAAGGAAAGAAATGACTGACCTTTTCCTTAATGTACAGATCTTGCACCAGGACCTAGAGCCATGCCATGAATTAGGTCGACAACCGAATTGACTCATCATACCCTAGTTGCTTTCTCAAACTTCTTGAGCGCCTTACGAAAGCCTGTGATATTCAGAATCTGCTTTTACTTTAATATCTGCAGGGAACCAACAACCAAGACTCGGAGTAGGCCGTACGCGATAGTTGTTGAGGACCTCTAGCGCGTGGTAGTGCTCCGCCACAGCCCGTTTGAGTTGCTTGCGCGCATGTAGGTATTCATCCGGATCGAGAGTCGCCCCCTTCGCCAGACGATGTATGCCAGAGTCCCCTGCTACATCTGCATCCGAGTCGTGACCTTGGGCTGGTGACTTATCATGAGTTGTAGGCTGCGAGAAGCCTAGAATGCGGCTCATCCGCTTTGGGACGTTCGACCCAGGGAAGGAAATAAGAGAAAGAGGCATTGAAGGTTGAGTCTCTGGGTGGGCATCCTTCGTCGAAGATATCTTTTAGTCCGTAGCATGCAATAGAGGACGAAAGACCAAGTCACATGGAACAGGCGCCGATGATCCTTCAACTCCTCGAGCTGCTCCCTCAGCTGCGAGCTTCTCTTGCGAGCCTCACCTTCTTTCTCGATGAAAAAAGATTCGATCTTAGACAGTTCAGCATTGAGTTTGTCGAAGAATGATAGCCGAACAGGCGACATGGGTTCAAGAACTTGGACAAGTGTAAGCGAGTGTGAAAGCACAGATGATGTCACCGAAGACTGAATGACTGGAAACGAAAATCAGGACAATGTTACTCGGAATGTAGAATTGGACAGGAAATATAATCACGTCGTCCGGTAGTACGTCTGCGCAGGCCATCCCGTGGGCGCTGATCGCGTGCGGGTAGTGCTGACGGTTGGGCCTGCGGCATTGGCGCGGAGGCAACACCGTGACTGGGCCCGTCCCCGGGAGCCAGTGAGTGATGTGTGGCGGAATGGGCATCGGGAAGTACAGAGATCATCACCTTGGGAAATGTTGAATGTACGCAGGGGGGAAGAAAGGCTGTATTTACTTTGCGAGGACTATCCGTCAGGTCCTTAAGTTCAATGTCGTCATCCTGCGTATCTACAATGGCTTGCTGTTTGTGCCCTCTGCCGTGTATGTCAGTCTCGTTGTCAGTTTCGTGGCCTTCATTGGCGATTTGTTCTCTGTCGCCGTGAGGCACCGCTGTGCTGGGTCCACTCGGGGAGACATCAGGATCGCTCTCCCATGATACATTTCCGTATCTTCCACTTCTACCCCCATCCGCTCGAATTATAGCCCCGATTCGTTTCTTTAGGCCCCGATAGTCACTATCACACGATCGGTAGTATACACATTTCTATGAGCGTTGGAGATGAGGTTGGAGTACTACAAAGATCCTCACATGTATGCACGTTTCCATTCGGGGGCCTGACGCAGGGTGACCATGGGTATTGCTTTAGCAAAAGCGCCATAGACGGAACACGAGCAGAAACTTCACCTGCGCATTGTCTAGGTACCTACGCTCACAAAAGATGAGACTCAAGAACTAAGCACTGGCAAGGGTGCAGAATTGATACCTGGCAAACTTCATTGTGGGGCGCTCTCGGGCGAAAACAGGTAATGGCGCACAGGTTGGAATGAATTGGATCGCCAGACACCGTCGCGTGATCCATCTCGGCTATCTCCGCATCTGCACCCCACGCCAAGACTTCCTCTGTGGTCCTCTCAGACCTCATGGGTTTGCCCTCCTCATACTCTGACTACACTGTCTCTTCCCTCTCAGCTACTTTAATTGAATATCTAGGTGGAGCACGCGACCACTGCAGGCCCTGCTCAAGTCCAAGACACTTTATCTTCATCGGTGAATGACGGTGATGGTAGCAGTTGTCGAGAAATGTTCCCCCAAATCCATCTCCAACGGCCAGCAGCAGCGAAATCTTTTTCTAAAAAGGGACATGCGTCGTAAGGTCACTGTGGTCCGACAGTGTCACAGACTTTTCTCAGTGTGTCATTTAAGACCCCAGACCCCCATCCACCTCTTGTTGGGTAAGGATGCACATATACCCTGGGAAGTTCAAGTTCAGCTTGTCGATTCGTGGAAAGGTACAGTATAGACATGTCGCAGAGAGGGCCACGTTAGACGAGTTTGTGACATGAATGCTACGATATATGCGACGACTCTCGACTTGGAAGCACTTATCGTTTAGTGCCGACACACCACCACAATGCCTTCCGAATGTATGCCTAGAACTTATTATTGACGTTGAATTACTACTACTGCTTCAACAACAATCCCCACCCAGTCCCGCACTGATCCAAGGACTCTGACTGACGCTCTAGGGACCCCACTTGCAATCTCTGCTGGCCTATGGTAGTCTGTATATTTCGAGTCCACAGCTGACCCACAATATACTACGCACTTGTCCCTCGAGGTCTGTTCCACGTTCTACCCCCCAACCTTATGGGCTCCAAGTCACCTTCCATATTCTAAGCGACCACGAGTCCTACCCTCCGCCACGACGACGCTTCTGTGCAGACAATGCGCCCCACATCCTCTGCAACTAGCAGGACCTGCAAGCGACGGTCCACCGCACTGTTGAGTGCGACGTGGAGCTCCCATTGCCATACAAGCTGGAGAAACATCCATTGCCACCGCTGCCGCACGTAGGGGCCACTCAGTGCACTGCCATCGTACTGAAGGACACCAGCCGTACATCGGCGAGCTCAGGGACATCGGCTGCTGGGTCAAGCTCAGGTTCTGACGGTAGCAGGGGTGGTGCAGTGTTGCCGGCCCTGGGGGGTTGAGACGATGGGCCGTGATTATGGGCGTGGCACTGTGCCGGAATGGAGGGGCATGGCAATACCATGCGGTTGATCTTTTTGCGCTTGTGGAGCTATCAACGTCACTGTGTACATGCAGGTGCACCAGCACAACACTAGTACTGTTGCAAACTGTTTGGAGTTCTTATTTTGTCATGATCGGACTCTGCTGCCACTAAGCAACTTGATGGACACTTGGTAACGTCTGAGTGTAGCAGAATTTTCCAGGGACAAGAGACCAAATCCCTTCACATGTTTCGAGAAAACCACAGTCCAAAAACAAAATTATTTCGACAGGTCCGTGTCTACCTTTTGGGG
>Ga0137397_10001225_pt1 | contig 17932 bp, 13 predicted proteins | sample czorhiz116metaG_FD_106658 | JGI IMG/M metagenome (GOLD analysis project Ga0137397, IMG submission 106658) | Vadose zone soil microbial communities from Angelo Coast Range Reserve, California, USA - czorhiz1.16 metaG | ecosystem: Environmental > Terrestrial > Soil > Vadose zone | place: USA... | reverse complement strand
CCTGGCGGCCGAAGAGGGCGAGGGCGGCCTGCTCCTGCTTGATCACGGCCGCGAGCGCGCGCGCGGTGAGCAGGGTGTCGGCCTGCTCCCAGGTGGAATCATTGAGATGGATGGCGCGATCGGCGCCCATGGCGAGGCAGGACCGCAGGGCCTCCTTGGCGCGCTCCGGCCCCAGGGTGACGGCCACCACTTCTCCCTTTCCCCGCTTCTCCTTGATCCGGAGCGCCTCCTCGACGGCGAACTCGTCGTAGGGAGAGACGATCCAGGTGATGCCGGCCGTGTCGATGGCCTTCGGATCCGAGGATATCTTCACCTGGGTCGCCGTGTCCGGCACCTGCTTGATCATGACGAGGATCTTCATGCTTAGGTGCTCCTGTCGTAGTGGAGTTGCCGCGTGATGCGGAAGCGATCGCCGGGGATAAAGACACGGTCGTAGACGATGGGACGGCGCTCCGCGTCGGTGGAGACACGGTCCGAGCGGAAGCAGGGAGCGCCCGCCGCGCAGCCGAGCTCTCGGGCCGCCCGCGCGGGCAGCGTCTCGGCGGACACGGTCTCGCGGGCGGCGGTGATCTCGATGCCGAGCTTGAAGGAGAGGACGTGGCGGAGCGGGGTCACGGTCAGATCCGCCTTGGCCGCCTCTTCGCCGATGGCCGCGGGCAGGTGCGAGACCTGGAAAGACAGCGGCTGGCCGTCCACGAGACGCAGCCGCTCGAGGACGAACATCCGCGCGCCCTCGGCCAGGCCCAGCTCCTGCGCGACGCGCCGATCGGCCCGCCCGAAGCGGCTGCGGAGAAACCGGGTCGCCACGTCCTCGCCCACGGCGCTGAGATCTCCCGCGAGCGTCCTGAACTGGAGGATGTCGTAGTCGACGGGAGGGGGCGCGACGAAGGTGCCGAGGCCGTGGCGGCGCGTGATCAGGCCGTCGCGGGCGAGCACGTCGAGGGCCTGGCGGAGCGTCATGAGCGTCACACCGAAGGACTGGGCGAGCTGGCGCTGATTGTCGAGACGCTGCCCCGCCGTCAGGCCGCCCGCGCTGATGCGTGCGCGCAGAGCCTCGGCGATCTGGTGATAGCGCGGCACCGTCCTTCGCATCTCCGCCTCCGAGCTCCTGACTGGTCTTCTAGAACTCTGGTGGCCGCTCAACGCCGTCGTCGAGCTACGGAACGGGATTTCAGAAGGAACGACCGGCAGTTACGGCAACCGCGGTCATTGTAACCGGGGGCCCCAGCCCGGGTCAATGGCTGTTCGACCGCGCCAGTAGCCTGCCTCAGTACTGCTCATGCCCTCACGAGCAAGAGTGTTCCGCTTCGAGCGCCGGCTTCGCCGGCGCAATCGGTACCGGGGGAGGCTTCGGAAGGGGGACGGAGCCCCGGGCTCCTAGTTGGCGGCGAGGCTCTGCGACCGCTCCACGAGGGCGACGAGCTTCGACGCGGCCTCGCCGGAGTCGATGGACTGGGACGCGACCCCGACGCCCTCCTTGAGGTCGCGCGCCTTGCCCCCCGCCACCAGGGCCGCCGCCGCGTTCATGAGAACGATATCCCGTCGTGGGCCGGGCTCGCCACCCAGCACGAGGCGGATGATCTGGGCGTTCTCGCCGCGATCGCCGCCCTGGAGGTCGCGGATGCTCGCGCGGGGCAGCCCGAAGTCCTCGGGGCGCACGCGCGAGCTCCGCACCACACCCTCGTGCACCTCGGAGATCTGGCTCTCACCGGTATTCGAGATCTCGTCGAGCCCATCGGCGCCGTGGACGACGAACGCCCGGATGGTGCCGAGCTCCGCGAGCACGCGGGCCAGGGGCTCCGTGAGGCTCGCCGAGGCGACGCCGATCACCTGGGCATTGGCGCCGGCGGGATTCGTCAGCGGACCCAGGAGATTGAAGACGGTCCGGACTCCGATCTCACGACGGGCCGGCATCACATGCTTCATGGCCGTGTGAAGGAGCGGGGCATACATGAACCCGATGCCGATCTCGTCGATGCAGCGGCCCACCTGCGCGGGGGTGAGCTCGATGCTGATCCCCAGGGTCTCCACGACGTCGGCCGATCCGCACAGGGTCGAGGACGAGCGGTTGCCGTGCTTGGCGACTTTCAATCCCGCCCCCGCCACCACGAAGGCCGTGGCCGTCGAGACATTGAAGGTGCCGGAGGCGTCGCCGCCCGTGCCGCAGGTGTCGATGAGCATCTCGCGGTCGGTGCCGGTGAGACCCGCCACCTCGTCGCCGCGGGTCCGAACGCGGACGACTTTCTGCCGCATCACCTGGGCGAAGCCGATCAGCTCCTCCACCGTCTCGCCCTTCATCCGGAGCGCGATGAGAAAGGCCGCGATCTGCGCATTGGTGGCGGCCCCGGACATGATGGCATCCATGGCTCCCGCCGCTTCGATCCGAGAGAGGTCGCGCCGCTCCACGAGGGCCCGTACCGCGTCGGCGATGATGGGGCTCGTCACTACACACTCCGGGGCCGTAGGGCCGCGGCGACTCCCAGGACTTCCTTGATGTTGATGGGCTTGGCGAGAACGGCGTGGACGCCGCTGGCCTCCAGCTCCTCCGGGCTGACCTCGACGGCGAAGCCGCTCACGAGAACGACGGGCAGGCCGGGATGGGTCTCCTGCACGGCGCGAGCCAGCTCCCACCCCGTCATGCCGGGCATGCTCAGATCGCTGAAGACGAGGTCGAAGGGCTCGGCCTTGATCCTCGAGAGTCCCTCGCCCGCGCTCCGCGCGACCTCCGCCGAGTGGCCGGCCGAGCGCAGCACGTCCGCGACCACGTCGCCCACGGCTTCCTCATCGTCGACGACCAGGCAGCGGAGCAAGGTGACGGCAGGGGCGGGCTGGGCCTCGGGGGCGGGCGCCTTGGCCGCGGTGCCCGTGGGGAAGAGCATGGCGAAGGTCGTCCCGCGGCCCTCGACGCTGTCGACGGAGATGGTGGCGCCGTGTCGCGAGAGGATGCCGTAGGTCATGGAGAGCCCGAGGCCCGTGCCCTTCGGACCCTTGGTCGTGAAGAAGGGATCGAAGATCTTGCTCCGCACCGCCTCCGGAATGCCCACGCCCGTGTCCGTGGTCCGGATCTCCAGCTCGTCGTTCCGCTTGGCGGTGGCAAGGGTCAGGGTGCCCCCGCGCGGCATGGCGTCGACCGCGTTCAGGATCAGGTTGGTCATGACCTCGCGCAGCTCGGTGGGGTCGCCGATCGTCGTGGGCAGATCGGGCTCGAGCTTGGAGACGACCTGGATGTGAATCCCGCGGCGCGGCGGCTCCAGGCGCCAGGCCGACTCCGTGATCTCGAGCGCGTCCCGCACGACCTGGTTGAGGTCCACCGCCACCGCGGGCTGATCCCGCCGGATGCGCGTGAACTCCTGCAGGCGCCGGACTGTCTTTGCGCCGTCGGCGGCCGAGCGCTCGATGATCTGGAGCCACTGCCGCGCGGTGGGATCCTCCACTTTCTGCAGCAGGAGCTGGGCGCGTCCGAGAATGGCCGCGAGAAGATTGTTGAAGTCGTGCGCGACGCCCGAGGCCATCTCGCCGAGGGCGCGCAGCTTCTCGCTCCGGACGAGCTGGTCCTGGGCCTGGGCCAGCTCTTCGTAGGCCCGTGTCCGGTCCTGGTAGAGACGCGCGCTGCGCAGGGCGAGGGCGGCCAGGCCGGCCAGATTGCTCAGCACCCGCTCGTCGTCCTCCGTGAACCGGCGCTCCACGCTGCGAAGGGCGAGCACTCCGACCACCTGGGTGCCCGCGAGCATGGGCACGCCGATCCAGTGCCGCATGGGCACGGCGGACAGGTCGGCCTCCGCTCCCCTCCGTCGACACTCGCCCACGTAGTCATCGGTTCGGATCGAGCGGCCGGACTCCGCGACGAGCGACGCCAGGCCTTTCCGCGCGGCGCTGCTGAGCGGCGGCGGGTTGAGCACCCGCGCACCGTCGCGAAGGAGGAGGAGGGGAACGAGGTCGCCCGTGGCCTCGTCGGTCACGGCGAGGATCATGTTGCGAATGTCGAGGAGCCGGGCGACCTGGCGCTGGATGGCTTCGACCACGTCCTCCTGATGGAGCTGGCCCGTGACCGTGCGGGAGAGATCGTGCAGGACGGACAGCTCGGCGAGCAGGGCCTCCGTCTCCTCCAGTCGGAGCCGGGTCTGACGCGCGAGCTCGGCGTTCTCCATGGCCAGGCCGACCTGCGCGGCCACGCCTTCGATGAGCCGCACCTCCTGGGCCGTGAACGCCCTTCCGCCCCCCCACCAGATGAGGAAGACGGCGCCCACCGGCGCCCCGTGGGCCATGGCAGGAGCGAAGAGCACGGCGTGGGGCCCGAGGTCCTCGAAGATGGCCTGGGCGAAGCCCGGGTCGCTCCTGACATCGGACGACCAGGCCGCGCGACCCGAGCGCCAGGCCTCGCCGAGGGCGGGCATGCCGTCGAGGCGGAAGGGCCGCGTCATGAAGAGCTGGAGCAGGTCCTTGGGCACATGCCAGCCCGCCGCGGGAACGAGCGCCTCTTGTTTTGGGTCGAACCGATAGACACCCGCCATGTCGGCGCCGAAGGTGCGGCCCGCCTCGCGCGCCACGCTACGCATGACCTGGTCCGGCGCGTCGATCTCGGACAGGGCCCGGCTCACCGCGAGGAGAGCCGTGGTCTCCCTGAGCCGCTCCTGCGCCTCGGCGTAGAGCCGCGTGTTGTCGAGGGCGAGAGCGAGCTGGCCCGCGATGGTCACGGCCAGATCGGCCTGCCACGGCTCCCAGGTCGGCTGGCGATCCGTATAGTCGAGCTGGATGGCCCCAATGACGCGCCCCTGGCGGATGAGGGGCACGATCATGCAGGTCTGGAAGTCGAATCCCTCGACCCACTCGCGCGGAAGGAGATGCGTCTGCGCCACATCCGGGATGACCACGGGCCGGAGCGTGCTCATGAGCTGGGAATAGGCGGGCACGTCGGCGGGGGTATGGGAGCGCTGCTCCGTGAATCGCTTCCACATGGCGGAGTCCCGGCGGCCGTCGGCGTACTGGGACATGAGCGGGGTGACGCCATCGTCGTTCCAGCGCTCCACCGAGCAGCGATCGACGCGGCAGACCTGGGCGATCTTGACACAGGCCCGCTTCAGCATCTGCCGGGGATCGAGCGAGGCGTTGAGGATCTCGGCGACTTCGAGCAAGGCCCGAGTCTGCTCCAGGCGCTGGGCCGTCTGGGCGTAGAGTCCCGCGTTGCGGATGGCCACGGCGGCCTGCGCGACGAAGCTCTCGAGGAGCTCGCGCTCGTCCGCGTCGAGCCGGAAGGGCGCGCGCCCGCAGAGGGCGACCACGCCGAGGAGCCGGTCCTGGAGCACGATGGGCATGCCGAGGAAGCTCGTGAGGGCGTGCTCGCGCCACCAGTCCTCGCCGAGCAGGCGCGGATCGCCCACCGTGTTCGGGATCGACAACGCCTGACGATGCTGGGCGACGAGGCCGATGGAGCCCTGCCCGAACGCGATGGTCCGTAGCGGGAAAGCCTCGCCCATCGCGGCATCCGAGAAGGCGCGCACGCTCAAGCTCTCCGTGTCGCCGTCGGCCACCCACACGGACACGACGGGCACGCCCATGAGGGCCGCGGCGGCCCGCGCGATGCCCCCCAGGACCTCGTCGGTGTCCAGCGAGGAGGAGATGAGCTGGTTGACGCGCGCGAGCGAACGGAGGCGCTCGGCCTGCCGGGCCGCCTCCCGGAAGAGCCGCGAATGCTCGAGCGCTATGGCGGCCTGGCCGGTGAATGCCTCGGCCACCTCCTGATCTCTCCGGGTGAAGGGCCGCCGAGCGCGGAACGTCAGCACGCCGATGATGCGCTCGCCCACTCGGAGGGGGAGAGCCATGTAGTGCGTGTAGCCGAGGCGGCGATCGGCCACCATGACCTCGGCCGTCGTTGCCGACAGCCCGGCGAGTTCACCGATGACCGCCGCCCTGGTCGCCACGACACGCCCGGCCAGACTCTGGCCCTCGTCCACCTTGATTCGCGCTCGTAGCATCGTCTCGGGCGCGGTGCCGGCGAGTCCCGCCACCACGAGCTCATCGCCTTCGAGCAGCCGGAAGCCGGCGTTGTCCAGATCCAGCAGCCGCATGGCCTCTTCGGCCACCGAGGTCAGGAGGGCATCGGTGGGCCCGAGGACGCCGATCTTCTTGTTGACCTCGAGGAGGGCGGAGAGATAGGCGCGGCCGTTCCGCTCGTCCGCAAAGAGCCGGGCGTTCTCGATGGCCACCGCCGCCTGGTCGGCGAGCGCGGTCATCACCTCGATCTCCGCCGCGGAGAGCGCGTGGGGCTCCCACCAGTACATGGTGATGCCGCCCCAGGGCTCGCCCTTGATGAGGACGGGCACGGAGAGCACGCTCCGGTAGCCCTCGTGCTCGACGAGATGCCGGGTCGCCTCATCGAGCGGGATGGTCGGATCGTTGAGGATGTCCTCCGTCCACACGGGCGCCCGCTCGCGGACGGCCCGGCCGGCCGTCCCCTCGCCCACGTGCACGCGCAGGCTGGCCACGAACTCCTGCGAGACGCCCGCCGCGCGCAGATAGCCGATGGAGCCCGTCTCGGGGTCGACGCGGAAGATGCCCGCCGCCGCCGCTCCCGTCAGACTCTGACAGCGCTCCACGATGGCGTCCAGGATGGGATCGGCCTCGAGATCGGTGGCCAGGGCGCGGCTGATCTCGAAGAGGGCGCGGTAGCGGGCGGCGCTCGCCTGCTCCTGGGCGAAGAGCTGGGCATTGTCGATGGCGATGGCGGCGTGACTGGCGAAGGAGAGCAGGAGGTCCATGTCCTTCGGCTCGAAGGCATAGGGAGTGCGCGTGAACATGGTCAGGGAGCCGACGAGCCGGTCGCGCACGAGGAGGGGAAGGGCCGTCCCCGACACGAAGCCCTCGGCCAAGAGCCAGGAGCGACCGGCCAGGTCCTGCTCGTCCTCGATTCGCTCGCACACGACGGGGGCGCGGTTTCGTGCCGCGCGCCCGGCGAGCCCCTCGCCCATGCCCAGGCTCTCCACCACCTCCGACGGCGCGCTGCCGCGCAGACCCGCCCCGGCGCGGAAGACCAGCCGGTCGCCTTCCACGAGGGCGAGGCGGGACGCGCCGTCGGAGACGAGCCGGCGCGCGGCGCTCACGACGGCGCTCAGCACATCGTCCAGGGAGCGGGCCGCCGTGAGGGCGTGGCCGCTCTCCGCGAGGGTCTCGAGCCGACGGCTCTGCTCTTCCATCTCGGCGAGGAGCATGGACCGCTCGACCACCTGACCGATCTGGTGAGCCACGGACTCGAGAACCTTAACTTCCTCCTGCGGGAAGTCGCGCCGCTCCTGCGAGATGAGCGACATGACGCCCCACGGCCTGCCCTTGACGGGAATGGGGAGAGCGAGCTGGCTGCGATGGGCCCGCGTGGCCTGGAGCTGGGTCAGCTTGGGATCCGTGATGGAGGCGGGATCGATGTGGGTCACGATGAGGCGCCCCGTCCGCGCCGCCTCGCCCACATAGGAGCCGTCCAGCGGCCTCACACGGATCTGCTCGGCGAACTCGGGCGAGAGTCCGCGCTGGGCGATGAGGGTCAGGGTGCCCGCGGCGGGGTCGACGCGGTGCACCCCTCCGACGTCCATCTGGGCCAGGGCACGCACGACGTCCAGCATCTCTCCCGCCGTGGCCACCACGTCGGCGGAGCGGCCCATGCTGAGGGCGACGGCGTTGAGGGCTTCGAGCTCGCGGTTGCGGCGCTGGAGCTCCGCGTCGGGATCGTGTGTCTCGAAGGGTATGAACGGGGTGGCCTTGCTCGCCCGACCTCCCGGCGAGGGACGGGCCAGGAGCAGCGCGGCTACCGCGCACGCCAAGGCGACCACGCCGAGGCCGCCGAGCCAGGCCAGGAGCTTCGACCGCTGCGAGGCGCCGACATCGCCCGACAGGACCCAGAGCCGGCCCTGCCCTGGCGACGAGACCATGGCCTGGCTCGCCGGTCGCACGAGGTAGGCGCGGCCGTCGGGCAGCGTCAGGCGTCCCGACGCCGTGGCCTGGGTCCAGTCGATCTGCGCGGGAGCCCCCAGGCCGATGACAACGCTGCGGCCGCCCTCGATGAAAACGAGAGCGGGCCGGTCGGGATTGCCGAGGGCCGGCGCGATATTTTCGAGCCTCCGTGCCACGAGGACGAAGCCTATGGGGCGTCCGTCGGATCTCTCCCCCGGTGGCCGCACCTGAGCGGACGCGATGATGTATGGGCGATCGCCCACCGAGATCAGCGAGGGCGGCGCCGTGGCCAGCGCCATCGGATTCGCGAGCGCGGTCTGCGTCTGGGGCGGAGCCTGGAGAATGGGGCGGCCGGTGTCGTCGAGAATGACGACGAGATCGGCGATGCCTTCGAGGGTCAGATCGGCCAGCCGGGGTGACACACCTCGCACGAGGGTGGCCCAGTCACCCTTCGCGACACCGTCCACGAGGGCCGCGTCTCGAGCCAGGAGGCCGGCCTCTCGGCGCAGGGCCGCCTGCGCGTCGGCGATGAGGAGCCCCGCGGTCTCCTGACCTCGCGCCGCCGCCTCCTGGCGGGCAAACGAGAGATGTCGAAGGGTGACCGCGATCCCACCCAGACCCAGGCCGCTGAGAACCAGCGTGGCCAGGGCCGCCACGAAGACAAGGTGCCGTGTCGAGAAGCGCATGGACGACATCCGGGGACAGAGGTCTCCCGGTGCGACCAGCATATGCGTAAGTGCCCGATACAGCAACTTTCCTGGAGGCTGGATGCCGCCTTGGGGGACCAGGGAGGGGTGTGGGAGAGGACACGCCTACAACCCCTGCTACAACCCCAGATAGGCCTGCTTGATATGTGGGCTCTGGAGCAGGCTCTCGCGAGGGCCCTCGAGCATGATCCGCCCGTTTTCCAGGACATAGCCCCGGTGGCAGAGCTGCAGCGAGCGCAGCACGTTCTGCTCGACGAGGAGGATGGTCAGCCCTTCCGCGTTGATGCGCTCGAGATCCTCGAAGATGAGCTTGACCATGACGGGGGCGAGGCCCAGGCTCGGCTCGTCGAGCATGAGAAGCCGTGGCTTGGCCATGAGGCCCCGGCCGATGGCGCACATCTGCTGCTCTCCGCCCGACAGCGTGCCCGCCATCTGTCCCTTGCGCTCGGAGAGCCGGGGAAATAGCTCGAACACCCACTGCAATGTGTCGACCCGTTGGCGCCGAGCCTCGCTCGATCGGGCCCCGAGCTCGAGATTCTCCCTGACGGTCATGGTCGGGAAGAGCTGACGCCCCTCGGGGACGTGCGCGACGCCGAGCCCGACGATGTCGGCCGTTCCAAGGCCGTCGAGGCGCCGCCCGTCGAGCTCGATGCGTCCGCGGCGGAGAGGCAGGAGCCCCGACACGGCGCGCAGGGTCGTGGTCTTGCCCGCCCCGTTGCCGCCGATGAGAGCCACCGTCTCGCCCTGGCGGACCTCCAGCGAGGCCTCGTGCACAGCCGTCATGTCACCGTAGCCGACCTGGATGCCGTCAATGCGCAGCAGGATGGACATACTCGTCTCCGAGATAGGCCTCGATGACCCGGCGGTCGACGGCCACGGCGCGCGGGGTGCCCTCGGCGATCTTCTCCCCGAACGACAGCACGATGACCCGGTGCGAGAGCGACATGACGGCCCGCATGTTGTGCTCGATGAGGAGGACGGAGATCCCACCCGCGTTGATGGCGCCGATGAGCCGGACCATGGCGTCGATCTCGGTGGCGTTGAGCCCGGCCATCACCTCGTCGAGCAAGAGAAGAGTCGGCTCCGTGGCGAGCGCTCGGGCCAGCTCGAGCCGCTTGCGGTCGGCCAGGGTGAGGCGCGAGGCGAGCTCGGAAGCCCGGTCGACGAGCCCCACCCGCTCCAGAACCGACCGCGCCGCGGCGAGCGCATCCGACATGGCGGGATGGCGGGCCAGGGCGGCGACCTTGACGTTGTCGAGCACGGAAAGCCGCGCGAAGGGCCGCACGATCTGGAAAGTGCGCGCGAGCCCGCGCCGGCAGATGTCGTGCGGCTTGAGCCCCCCGAGGCGCCGCTCGCGGAACCGGATCTCGCCCGCGTCGGGAGCGAGAAAGCCCGAAAGCAGATTGAAGACGGTGGTCTTCCCCGCTCCGTTGGGCCCGATGAGGCCGAGCATCTCGCCCTCGGCCATGGTCAGGTCGAGTCCCTCCACGGCGAGGAGGCCTCCGAAGCGCTTGCAGAGCCCGCGCACCTCGAGAAAGCTCAGCGCGTCATCCTCCACGATCGCGCGAGGCGCGCCACGAAGGGGGCGGCGCCCTGGGGCAGGAAGAGCACCACGGCGATGAGGAGCGAGCCGTACACGATGAGATGGCCGCCCGACCAGCCGGTGGCCGCGAAGTAGCTCCGGGAGAGCTCGGCGAGCGGGGAGAGGATGAAGGAGCCGAGGACCGGCCCCAGCGGCGTGCCGGCGCCGCCCACGATGGGACGCATGATGATCTCCACGGAAAGCGGGATGCCGAAGAGCGTGTTGGGCTGGAGCGAGAACTGATAGAAGGCGTAGAAGGCCCCGCCGATCCCGGTGAGGAAGGCGGAGAGCACGCTCGCGAGCAGCTTGCACCGGAAGGTGTCGATGCCGAGGGCCTCGGCCGCCTGCTCGTCCTCCCGGATGGCGACCAGGTAGGCGCCGAGGCGCGACTGCTCGAGCCGCCACACGGCGACGGTGGCGCCGGTCATCAGGACGAGCGCGATGTAGTAGTAGGCCCGAGGGTTCTGGAACTGGAACTGCGCGGGATTGCCCGTGAACGTGATGTAGAGCCCGACCGCGCCGCCCACCGCCTCGGTGTTCAGGGCGATGATCCGGCACACCTCGGCGAAGGCCACGGTGAGGAGCACGAAGTAGAAGCCGCGCAGCCCGAAGCGAAAGCCCAGGTAGCCGATGATGGCGCCCAGGAGCGCCGCCGCGGCCGCGCCCACGAACATGCCGATCCAGGGGGTGAGGCCCAGCCGGAGCGACAGGACGGCGGTGACGTAGGCGCCGATGCCCACGAAGGCCGCGTGGCCGGCGGAGAGCTGCCCCGCGTATCCCCCGAGGATGTTCCAGGCCTGGCCCAGGTAGGCGTAGAAGAAGATCAGGGTGAAGAGGGTGACCACGTACGAGCCGATGAAGGGAGGCAGAGCGGCGAGGGCGACCAGGGCGAGGGCGAGGGGCCAGAGCCTCACGCGACCTTGCCCCCGAAGAGGCCGGCCGGCCGGAAGAGGAGAATCAAGATGAGCAGGGAGAAGGAGACGAGCTCCTTCAACGACGGCGAGAGGAAGACGGCGCCCAGAGACTCGGCCACCGCCACGAGGAGGCCGCCGAGGAAGGCCCCGGGCAGGCTGCCCATGCCGCCGATGATGACGATGTTGAACGACGTCACGCTCGCTCCCAGTCCCACAGAGGGCTGAAAGGGATAGAAGGGCGCCACCAGGGCGCCCGCCGCTCCCACGCAGGCCGCGCCGATGCCGAAGGCCACCGCGTACACGCGTCGAACATCGGTGCCGATGACGGCGGCCCCGTAGGGATTGTCGGCGGCCGCCCGCATGCTGCGGCCGAGATCCGTCCTGAACAGGAAGAGATACAGGAGGCCCGTGAGCACACCGGCGAGGAGGAACGTCACGAGCCGCGCCACGTCCACGAAGAGGGGGCCCAGCCAGACGGTGGACAGGGCGAGGAAGGACTTCACGCGCCGGGGGTCGGGGCCGAAGACCACGAGGGCTCCATTTTCCAGCACGAGGGCGATGCCGAGCATGAGAAGGATCTGCATCTCGTGCGGGGCGTCGATGATGCGGTTGACCAGTCGGCGCTGCACGACGAAGCCCAGGGCGAAGAGGACGGCCGCGCACAGGGGAAAGCCCGCGTAGGGATCGAGCCCGAGGCGCGTGGCGAGCAGGAAGGCCAGGTACATGCCCCAGACCATCATGTCGCCGTGGGCGAAGTTGACCACGCGCATCACGCCGAAGATCAGGGTCAGGCCCACCGCCATGAGGCTGTAGACGCCTCCGAACAGGAAGCCGTTGAGAAGGCCCTGAGCGATCAGCACGAGGTCCATGGACTGTCCGGCACCTTATACTCGGAGGGGGGCTTCGCCCCCCTTCCGAAGCCTCCCCCCAAAGAGAGTCGTTGCGCCGGCAAAGCCGGCGCACGAGGCGGTCAACAAGTACGGTGACGCATGATTTACTTCTTCACGGGGAAGACGTATCGGGTCTGCGCGGCCTCCCTGGGCCACACGACTTGAGGCTTCTGCTCTCGGATCTGGATCATGGCCGTCGAGGCATTGAGGTTGTCGCCGAGATCGTTGAAGACCACGGGCCCGCTCGAGACCATGAGGGGATCTTTGAAGCTCCTCTTCTTGATCGCCTCCACCACGGCCTCGGCCTCCGTCGTCTTGGCACGCTCGAAGACGTCGGCCATTACCTCCACGGCCTCATAGGAGTAGCCGGAGTTGGTGTCGAAGGTCTTGCCTCCGGAGCGCTTGCCGTACTCCTCGCCGATCTTGACGGCGCGCGGGTTTTTGAAGTTCACCCAGGGGACATTGTCCATCACGTTCTCGATCAGCTCCTTGAGCTGGTCGATCTGCCCCTTCTCGTAGAGGCCCGGGGTGCCGGGGCTGATGACCCCCATCGCCTCCACGCGCTGCTTGGCCAGCTCCTGCAAGAGGAGGATGCCGCTCGTCGCCCGCACCACGGGCGCGATCACGTCCGGCTTGGCGGCCCTGACCTTGGACACCTCGGTGGAGAGATCCTGCGTGTTCTCCGGGAAAGCGATCGTCTCCACGATGGCGAAGGGCGGCCTGATCGCGTCCACCGCGGCCTGGAACTGGCGCGCCTGGGTCTGGCCGAAGAGATCATTGCTGTAGATGACGACCACGCGCTTGGGCGTGACCTTGGCGTCCGCGAAGATCTCGCTCATGAACTGCACGGCCTTGCGCCCGAAGGCGGCCGTGGTGATGAAGAGCCGGTACACGTACTGGACCTTCTGCTGTCCCTCCTTGACGGACTTGGCCACGTTGGCCGTGATGGCGTCCGCGGCGGAGATGTCGATGAGGAAGGGCACCCGCTTCTGCTGGGCCACGGGCACCATGGCCGCGGTGTGCTGCGAGTGGAAGGCGCCCGTCAGGATTACCGCTCCCGCGTTGATGAGCCGCTCCGCCTCGGTGCGCGCCACATCGGGATTGGTCTGCGAGTCGCCAAGCAAGAGCTCGAGCCTGGCCCCGCCCATGGACTTGACGCCGCCCGCGGCATTGACCGCGTCCACCGCCATCTGAGCGCCCAGTCGGCAGGCCTGACCGATCTCCGCGAGGCCGCCCGTCACCGGATGGACGGCGCCGATCTTGATCGTCTTGGGCTGGGACCGCAGGACGGCGGGAAATCCCAGCATCACCGCGCCGGCCGCCGCTCCGCCCGCAGAGAGAAAGCTGCGGCGGGGCAGACGAATCGTTGAGCCGTGTTCGCTCATGTGGATCCTCCCTTGAGTTTCCTTCTCTGGATTTTTTTCGAGGATGCGCGCGTCAGAGCTTGCCCAGGAGATGCTGGGCGATGACCAGGCGCTGGATCTGGTTGGTGCCTTCGTAGATCTGCGTGATCTTGGCGTCCCGCATGAACCGCTCGACGGGGAACTCCCGCGTATACCCGTAGCCGCCGAGCACCTGCACGGCGTCCGTGGCCACCTTCATGGCGCTGTCCGAGGCCAGGCACTTGGCGAAGGAGGCCTCCATCGCCGTCTGGGTCACCCCTCGATCGATGAGCCCGGCCGCGTGATGCACGGTCAGGCGTGAGGCGTGCACGGCCATGGCCATGTCCGCGAGCATGAACTGGATGCCCTGGAAGGCGCCGATGGGCTGGTCGAAGGCACGCCGCTCGCGGGCGTAGGCCACGGCGGCATCGAGCGCCGCCTGGCCGATTCCCACGGCCTGGGCGCCGATGGTCGGCCGCGACTGCTGCAGCGTCCGCATGGCGAGGGGAAACCCCTGCCCCTCGTCGCCGAGGCGATTGTCCACGGGCACCTCGCAGTCGGTGAAGTGCAGCGACACCGTCGGGCTGCCGTGAATTCCCAGCTTCCTCTCCGGCTTGCCGACACTGAATCCCTTCATGCCGGGCTCGACGAGGAGGGCGGTGACGCCCTTGGCGCGCTTGGCCTTGTCCGTGGACACGAACACCGTGATGATGCCGGCGTGAGAGCCGTTGGTCACCCACATCTTCGATCCGTTGACGATGTACCGATCCCCCTTGCGCACGGCCGTGCAGGTGACGGCGGCGGCATCGGAGCCCGAGCCGGACTCTGAGAGTGAGAACGCGGCGGTGATCTCGCCCGCGGCGATGCGCGGGAGGTAGCGGCGCTTCTGCGCCTCGGTGCCCGCGAAGAGGATGGGATAGCCACCGAGGTTCTGCACGAGGAAGATGGTCGAGGTCGAGGCGCAGGCCCAGGCGACTTCTTCGGCCGCGAGACAGAAGGCCAGCGCGCCCGCCGCACTGCCCCCGTACTCCTCGGGGATGTGCAGCCCCATGAGGCCCGGCTTGGCGAGGGCGGCCAGCTGCTCCTGCGGGTACTCGCCCGTCTCGTCCACGTGAGCGGCCCGGGGGGCGATCCGCTCGCGCGCGATGTCGCGGGCCAGATCGCGGATCGCCCGCTGCTCGTCGGTGAGGTAGAAGAGATTCTGCATGGAGGGCATCCTTGCCCGAGGCGCCGGCTATCTATTTCTGCGTGTAGTCGTAGAAGCCCCGGCCGGACTTCCGTCCCAGGCGCCCCGCCATGACCATGCGCTTGAGGAGCGGCGGCGGGGCGTAGCGGGGCTCGCGGAACTCCTCGAACATGACTTCCGCCACGAACATGGTCGTGTCGAGTCCGACGAGATCGAGCAGGGTGAAGGGGCCCATGGGGTAGCCGCAGCCCAGCTTCATGGCCTGGTCGATGTCCTCGAGGGTGGCGAGCCCGCCCTCGTAGACGCGGATGGCGTCGAGAAGATAGGGCACGAGCAGACGGGTGACGATGAAGGCCGTGGAGTCCTTGGTCTTGACGGGCACCGTGCCCACCGCCTGCACCCACTCGTTGGCCGCGCTGACGGTGGCGTCGTCGGTCAGGATGGACTGCACGACCTCCACGAGCTTCATCAAGGGAACGGGGTTGAAGAAGTGCAACCCCAGCACCTGCCCGGGGCGCCTCGTCGCGGCGGCCATGGCCGTGATCGTGCACGACGAGGTGTTCGAAGCGAGCAGGGCATGCGGCCGGCAGATAGCGTCCAGCTTGGCGAAGGTCTCGTTCTTGAGGCTCTGGTTCTCTGTGATCGCCTCGATGACGAGATCGCAGTCCTTGAGGTCCTCGAACTGGATCGAGCCCTTGATCCGCCCCAGCGTCTCGTCCTTGGCGCGGGCCTCCATCCTCGCCTTGGCCACCTGGGCCTCCAGGCTCTTCCGGATGCCCGCGAGTCCCTTGTCGAGGAAGCCCTGGTTGGCTTCGATCACGACGGTGGGGAAGCCCGCCTGCGCCGAGACCTGCGCGATGCCGGAGCCCATGAGCCCGCAGCCGATGACGCCGACCTGCTTGATGGCCATGCTCGAACGACCTCCCTGGTACGTGGAGCGGACAGCGTGGAGCGGCGGTACGTTACCTGCGGCCGCGGCCGGGCAGCGGAATGGCCATCTCGTGGGCGATATCGCCCGGCGGGCACGGGTTCTTGATCATCACGTTGACGGAGGCCCCGTCCCCGCCGTAGCGGACCGAGCCATCCGGCATCACCTGCCCCTCCGAGGGACGCGTCACCTTCGAGAGCTCGGCGTCGCGACGAAGGCCTTCTTTCATGATCGTCTCGGGCTTGTCGGCGGGCCGTGACAGCATCTGGAGAATCAGCGGAGCATTGAGGCCCTGGCGAAGCTCTTCCGCCGCGGCCGGCGCCGCCAACCCGAGGAGCAGGATCAGGAGCGCCGACGTGACCGTCCGGATCGACCTAGTCATGAAGCGCCTCCACCACCATGGCGATTCCCTGCCGGCCCCCGATGCAGAGGGAGGCGAGGCCGAAGCGGCCCTCTCGCCGTCTCAGCTCCTGCAACAGGGTGAGACAAAGCCGTGCCCCCGAGGCACCCACCGGGTGCCCCAGGGCCACCGCGCCACCGTTGACGTTCGATCTTTCCCTGTCCAAACCCAGCTCCCGCTCCACCGCGAGGTACTGCGCGGCGAAGGCTTCATTGATCTCGACGAGGTCGAGCTCCTGTATCCGGAGGCCGGCCCGGTGCAGCGCCTGCCGCGAGGCCGGTACCGGCCCTATGCCCATGATATCCGGATCGACCCCCGCCACGCCCCACGAAACGATGCGGCCCAGGGGCGCCGCCCCCAGGGCCCGGGCGCGCTTGAGCGTGGTCACGACCACGGCCGCCGCTCCGTCATTGATTCCGCTGGCATTGCCGGCGGTGACCACCCCATTTTCCTTGAAGGCCGGGGGCAGGCCCGCCAGCTGATCCACCGTGGCATCGGGCTTGATGTGCTCGTCGCGGTCCACCGTGACGGCGCGGCCGCGCTGGGTGACCGTGACCGGGACGATCTCCTCGGCGAAGGTCCCGCGCTGCTGGGCAGCCGCCGCGCGCATCTGGCTGACGTAGGCGAAGTCGTCGGCCTCTTTTCTCGAGATGCCCTGCCGGGCCGCGAGGTTCTCCGCGGTGATGGCCATGGGCGTCTTGTTGTAGGCGTCGACGAGGGTGAGCCAGAGATTGTCCTCGAGCTGCCCCTGGCGGAACTTGAGCCCCCAGCGGGCGCCGCGGATGATGTGCGGCTGCTGGGACATGCTCTCGGTGCCCCCGGCGAGGACGACCTCGGCCTCACCAAGCGTGATCAATTGAGCGGCGGTGACGATGGCCTGCAGTCCGGAGCCGCAGAGGCGATTGACGGTCAGGGCGGGCACGCCGATCGGACAGCCGGCCTTGAGACCGACATGGCGGGCGAGATAGGCGTCCTCGCCCGAGGTCTGGATGACATTGCCGAAGACCACCTGGTCGACCTGGTCGGGGCTGACCCCGCTCCGCTCGAGCGCTCCGCGCGCGGCGTGAACGCCGAGGTCGACGGCGGACACATCGCGAAGCGAGCCGCCGAAGTCGCCGAACGGCGTGCGGGCGCCCCGGAGGACGACGATGGTGCTCCCGGTCAACGGACGATCCATGCGGACTCCTCAGTCATACTGGATGAGCGACTCGACGCGGTAGCCTTTCAGCCGCTCGCGTCCCTTGAGGAATCTGAGCTCGATGAGGAACTCCGCGGCCACCACGACGCCGCCCAGGCGCTCGATGAGGCGCAGCGTGGCGGCCATGGTACCGCCCGTGGCGAGCAGGTCGTCCACCACGAGGACCTTCTGGCCCTGACGGATGGCGTCTTCGTGAACGGCCAGGACATCCCGGCCATACTCGAGCTCGTACTCTTCTTCGATCACCCGTGAAGGCAGCTTGCCTTTCTTCCGCACGGGGACGAAACCCGCCCCCAGCTGCTGCGCGAGCGCGCCGCCGAAGATGAAGCCGCGCGACTCGACGCCCACCACCAGGTCCACGCTGCCTCGGCCATGCCGGGCGGCCAGATGCTCGATCACCGCCGTCCAGGCCGGCCCATCCTTGAGCAGCGTGGTGATGTCCTTGAAGAGAATGCCTTCGGTGGGGAAATCCTTGATATCGCGAATTTTTGCTCTGAGGGCGGCCACATCCATGACGGGCGTCGATCTTACGCGTGACATTCAGATGACGCAACACGAAAACAGTGAATTGATCCGGCGAAGCAACTTGGCCCAGTCCCCGTTCAGGTATCGAGAAGGCGATCGACGAGCTGGCGGAGATCGGTGACCACGAGATCGGCATGGGCGGCGCCGGGCGTGCCCGCGGCCGCGAAGTGGATCCCGCGCATCCCGATGCCCTGGGCACCCCGGACATCGGCGATGGGGTTGTCGCCCACGTGCGCGGCGTGGCGCGGCTCGGTAGCGAGGCCGGCGAGGGTACGGCGGAAT
>Ga0137397_10001223_pt1 | contig 17950 bp, 22 predicted proteins | sample czorhiz116metaG_FD_106658 | JGI IMG/M metagenome (GOLD analysis project Ga0137397, IMG submission 106658) | Vadose zone soil microbial communities from Angelo Coast Range Reserve, California, USA - czorhiz1.16 metaG | ecosystem: Environmental > Terrestrial > Soil > Vadose zone | place: USA... | reverse complement strand
GCAAATGGATCGGCGTTGCTACGCTGCGCAGTTTGGGGATGGCCGGCCTACACGAGGAGATACAAGCCGAGCCATTGAACCGTAAAGTATTTTTTCGTGTCATGCCGTCACAGAACTGATCTTCTTCAAGAGCTCGTAGTCCGCGTACTGCATCGGCTGCGCTCCTTGTCGGAACACACACCTCTGGACTCCGCTACTTTTTCTTATGCATTTCCACTACTCCTACAAGTGATTCAAACCGGTGGAGTTGGGTCTGGGGAAGGTGATGAGCCGTTAGAACAAGTTGCGCTAAGCCTGGACATCATCAAGTTTCACTGTGGAGAGTGTGCGTCGCGGTTCCCATTCTGTTCGTTTTCCTTTGCCTCATCCACTTTTTCATCTAGTGGCGGATGCTGCTTTCCCGCGGCTTCAAGTCATACGTGGATTGTTACATGCCATGCGCACTCAACCAAAACTCAGTAAAGAGAGCTCCTCCGCGCTTATCGACCTTGGCGAGGCTATCTCTGGAAACGCGACCAGCGAAGAATCGACGCTCTTGCTCGAAAGCACCCTCGTTCAAGAAGCTTACGCTCGCAACGCTAGCCTGCAGGCATTACAGGTGATTCCTTTCCCAGCATAATGTCATCACCTCTAAGCCTGTGCAACCAGCCATTTGATCTCACGGATTTCGACTGGTCGCCGGAGCTGCTTATTGCCTGCCACGATAGTGATGAGCCGAACGCTCGTCTTGCCCGCCACATCTGGGAAGATAACGGTCTCGACGTTGTCGAGGTGTACGCGCCTGCATTACTAAAGTTGCTCGGTAAGTTTGTTGCGAATATTCTTCGGGATTTCTATTCTAATGTAACGGTCGGTAGAGCATGACAACGCCTATGTTCGTTCCAGTGCCGCTGCTGCATTTACTGAAGCCGTCGAGCGTTGGCCAGCATCAACCGCCGAGACCATCTATGCTCTCTTACAGCTTTATCACGAGAAGGTAGCACGTCCCTTCCTCGTTATGTAAGTGGAACTCACTATCTTTCAGGCAAAGATCTTAGCCCCAGAATTTGATCAATATGTGCGCCCTCAGCTCTCTCCAAAATCGCTATACTGAAATCAACGACTAGGGTTTAGTCGATGAGCGCTCCCTTGATCGTACAGATCCATGGCAAGCGAGGCTCGCGATAGCGCAAACATTAGAAATTTTGGGGACCGTTTTCAGTGAGGATGTGACGGTCCCATTTTTCAATTTCCTTGTCAAAGAGGAAGCCCTCGGGGATCGCAGCGCCGAAGTGCGACGTGGCATGCTCAGTGCTGGATCGGCCGTCATAGATTATCATGGATCAAGACACCTTGCAGAGCTTATCACCATGTTCGAAACGCACTTAGCGGGCCCTCCGCCGACATCTGAGGCCGCAGATTTTATACAGGAAGCGGTGGTGATCTCGTTTGGTCGCGTCGCCCGGCATCTGGATTCCTCTGATACTCGGTTGCCCACGATCCTCGCCCGGTTGGTAGAATCTCTGAAAGCGCCATCGGAGCAGGTGCAGTATGCGGTAGCGGATTGTTTAGCTCCTCTGGTCAAGGTCTCGCGGTCTTCAGCCCCCCAACTTGCGAACCAGCTTCTTGATGAGCTTTTTACAGCCCCAAAGTATGCTGCCAGGCGAGGAGCAGCCTATGGTCTTACTGGTGTTGTCAAAGGCGTCGGGATATCTGCAATGAAGCAGTTCTGTGTCTTTCAACGAGTAAAGACTGCCACTGAAGACAAAAAGCAGTACGAACCCAGGCAGGGGGCCATGTTTGCCCTAGAAACGCTATCAAGTATCCTCGGGCGGCTATTTGAACCTTATGCCGTACACGCTCTCCCGTTACTTCTGACAGCCTTCGGTGATTCCACCCCCGATGTTAGAGAAGCTGCCACGGACGCTGCCCGTATCATCATGAGAAATATGTCGGCCTATGGCGTAAAGCTCATACTCCCGTCCCTCCTGTCCGGTCTTGACGAAAAACAGTGGCGCACCAAAAAGGGTTCCATAGAGCTCATGGGAATGATGGCGTACTGCGCACCTCGTCAACTATCGCAGTCCCTACCTATCATTATTCCTCGCTTGACTGGGGTCCTGACAGACTCACACGCCCAGGTGCGAGCTGCTGCAAACAAGAGTCTCAAGCAATTCGGGGAAGTCATCAGCAACCCCGAGGTCCAAGCGCTCGTCCCTGTCTTCTTGAAGGCTATGGTTGACCCTGCCAAGACACCTAATGCGTTATCTGCATTGATCAAAACGTCCTTTGTCCATTACATTGACCACTCCTCTCTTGCCCTGGTGAGTATTCGTGAGCTAATGGTCGACATATGCCTATTATTCTCCGCAGGTCATTCCCATTTTAGAACGCGGTCTGAAGGAACGCAGCGCCGACACCAAGAAGAAAGCAGCCCAGATAGTAGGAAATCTAGCTTCATTGACGGATTCTAAGGACTTTGTTCCGTACCTTTCGACGCTTATGCCTATGGTTCGTGTTGTCCTGGTCGACCCAGTACCAGAAGCCCGTGCTACTGCTGCCAAGACGCTCGGTACTTTGGTGGAACGTCTGGGCGAAATAAATTTCCCGGATCTTGTACCCAGTCTCATCAGGACACTGAAGACAGACACGTCCGGCGTCGATCGTCAAGGAGCTGCTCAAGGTCTTAGTGAAGTGCTTTCCGGTCTTGGAATGGAGAGACTCGAGGGCCTACTTCCGGATATCATTTCTAACGCACAATCTCCTCGAAGCACCATCAGGGAAGGGTTCATGTCCCTGTTGGTGTTCCTGCCGGCAACCTTTGGAACACGCTTCCAACCCCACCTTCCCAAAATTATCACACCGATCCTCAAAGGGCTTTCCGATACGGAAGACTATGTTCGCGAGGCAGCGATGCGTGCTGGAAGGATGATTATCACCAATTACTCAAACAAGGCGATCGATCTCCTCCTTCCTGAGCTTGAGCACGGAATGTTCGACTCTACATGGCGTATAAGAGTAGGTGTCTACTATACTAAGTTTCCTTTCTCTAATATTTTCATCAGCAATCCTCTATCACGCTTGTCGGAGAACTTTTGTTCAAGGTTTCCGGCATCACTAGCAAGGTAGACATTGATGACGACGCTGAGGGTGCTGAAGTTGCTGTTACCGAGAGTTCTCGAAAGGCCCTCACCGAGGTCCTCGGTGCCGAACGTCGGGATCGCATACTATCAGCCCTTTATTTGGCTCGTCAGGACGCCGTACACGTTGTCAGACAGTCGTCAATTCAAATCTGGAAAGCCCTGGTGCATAATACACCGAAGACTGGTATGTCACTCTTTCAAATTCGTCAAGCCAACCTGCAAATGTTGATAATTCGTACAGTCAGAGAAATTCTACCTGAACTGGTGACTCAGATCATGTCACTGCTATCTTCGGAGGAAACAGAACAGCAAGAGGTCCGTCGATCCGTTGATATTTATGACCCGTGATCGCAGCTAAAATGCTCTAAAGACCGGGGTGCGTACTACGGGGGAGTTGTGCAGGAAATTCGGAGAGCGCATCTTAGGCGAGATAGTCAAAATACTTCGAGCCAAGTCATCATCACCAGATGCGTATACCCGAGAGGGCGTCTGCCTTCTCTTGAGTGAACTGATGTCAGTTCATTTAAGTCCTAGCATCTGTTCCTCACTTACTCTCGCCGAACCATAGGACGAATTCTACCGATACCCAACAAGAAGGCCATGAAGATGACATCATTTCCATGATAAGAGCTTCGCTCGTAGATGATGAAGCGAACGTGCGCGCAGCGGCGGCGCAAGCGTTTGATGTTCTGCAGGAGCGTTTGGGCGCCAAAGCCATCGATCAAACCATCCCTACATTGCTAGAAGCTCTACGTCAACCTGGTAAGAGTTCTGGGACGGCACTACAAGCGCTAAAGGAAGTTATGAATGTGGGTCACGGGTTTGATCTGGGCATGAAGCACTGCTGAAAGTCATTTAGGTCCGAGCGAACACGGTATTCCCCGTTCTCATCCCGACACTTGTTGCTACGCCTATGACCGTGTTCAACGCAAGGGCTTTGGCATCTCTCGTAACTGTGGCAGGCAATGCGTTGAGCAAACGAATAACTGTTGTCCTCACAGCACTTGTCAAAGTCCTGGAGTTAACGGATGACCCCGTGGACGAGGAGCTTCGCAATGCCGTGGACGAAGCGGTGCAGGCCTTACTTAGTTCGGTCTCAGACCTCGAGGGACTGAACACCCTCATGCTTCTGCTTCTTGGATGGTAAGCCTTCATCAACAAAACTTGGAGTGGACCCTCTAATCCCAGGTTGTGATAGGGTAAAACACGAAGCCCCCGAACGTCGCGTCAGCGGTTGCAAGCTTTTCAAGACTTTTTGTGGAGTATCAGAACTTGATGCATCCCTATACCGTGTCGACTGGGTCAGGCAACTAGTTTCTTCCATGGATGACAGGGTCGAAGCGGTCTATGTCACAGCTTGGGACGCTTTCGATGCTTTCGTCAAATCAATTCCAAAAGATGACCTTGATGCTCTGGTCGTACCGCTACGCCGGACGATCGAGAGTACGGGCGTACCAGGAGTCCCCGTGGCAGGGTTCAGCCTGCCAAAAGGCATATCTCCATTTGTTCCCATCATCATCGCGGGCGTTACGACAGGGAACAACGAACAACGCGAGAACGCTGCGTACGCCATCAGCGACCTCATCGAACGCACGGCAGAAGCCGCGATCAAGCCGTTCGTCGTGCCGTTCACTGGTCCGCTCATCCGAGTCGCGACGCAAGCGGGAACGTTCCCGCCCGCGGTGAAGACGGCGCTCCTCTCCGCGATGGGAACGATGTTGCTGCGCATCCCCGCGCTCGTGAAACCGTTCTTCCCGCAACTCCAGCGCACGTTCGTCAAGAGCACGAGTGACCCCGCGAGCGCGGTCGTCCGCACCAAGGCAGCTCAAGCCCTCGGAGAGCTCATGAAGCACCAGCCTCGCGTCGATCCCGTGGTGACAGAACTCATAGCTGGCGCAAAATCGAACGATGAGGCGGTGGCGGGCAGTTTTGTCCTCGCCTTGTCCTATGTAATCAAAAGCGCTGGGACAAACGTCGGCGAGAAGGCTCGGGAAGCTTCGCTGGAACTGGTATCAGATGCATTCAAAGAACTCCATGATGGTTACATTTTTTCTTAGTTTTATGCGACGGGAATGTCCCTGGCTAATTCTGTATTTTAGAATACTACCTCCAGTCCACTGCGGCTCTCTTCGCAGCTCTCTCGACATATGGGAGTCTTGTTGATCCGGTTGTCAGGCATGTAGTTGTTAGCCTTATCGCGTATCGTCGTCCCACTCACGCTGATTCCAGAACATACCTCATGGCCGGAACGCCCCCAAGCGTGCTATCTTCGCATTCTATCCTTGCGCTGCTTACTACCGATGATGGCACTCCGCCATCCACTGTCCCAGCACCCTTCCACGCAAATCTTGCAAGCATCGCCCGGAAGGTCCAGGAAAGTATCGGGACCGAAAAGCCCAATGTTGCGCGACCAGCGCGAGAGGCTAAAGAACTTCTGCGAAATTTGGACGACAGTTTATTCGGGTCATAAATTATCATGGATGTCCCTACCAGCGCCGTAGAATTGGAATAACAAACGAGGATGTAGGCAAGCAGCTCAGACGCCATGAGAAGGTGCAAAGGAAAGTTTGCTATATATGAAGTGTCTGCAAAACCTCTTGTAACATAGGGTTTCCACCCAACCGCTCGATCTCATCGGAGACACTTTTCTCTAGGTTTTCCAGGACCTCACGGGTGTACTCGAAAGATTTTGAGTGATCACGAAGGTAATCTATCGCATGGTGCTTCAAGGTCGGAGTACCTGGTCTCTTCTGAAGAACATCTGTAGGATATACCATGTCATAAGCCACGTTCAACCTCGGTTCTGGGATAGACGACGCACTGAGTAGTCGTCTGTTGGTGGTGTCCGCGTGAATACCGTGCACTATGGGAAACGAAAACTTTCCCTCAGAAAGATCCTCGGCGAAACCTTTGTTCGTCGTATACTAGTACTGAATGAGACACGGCAGCTAGATGCAACGATGGTAGCGAACCTGGTCGTTCTGAAGATTCATATAGTCATCTCTGACTTGAAAGTAGACCCCGATCAGGTTGACCAGAGGGACGTAGTCACTGGAATGGATTTAGGACGTCGTCTATGAATGGCATGAAAGCAGCGGACACATCTGTGTTTTGGCTCGCACAGGCCATCATAAGCTTGACGGATAAGCGAAGTAAACCACCGGTTTCTGTCAAGGGATGTAAGGAATCGAAAACCAGAACCAATACCCTCGCCGCTCAACTATCAGTGACCATCTTGATATATTCTTCCTCGGTTGGGCATCGCAGCGAGTCTCGCCACAGGAGGTCAAGGCCCTGTCCACGATGTAGATTCAACAATTCAGCTGTCGATACAAAGTCTCGTAAGCGCCCTGTCCAAGGGTGTAGCAGATAAGCATATCAACTTGTCACGATCTGATCCATATCGTTCTCGGTGTATAACCTGTTTTGAACGTCATCGGACCCGTGTCTCTGTGCTTTGAGAGCAATGATTTCTTGAAAGGCCAAAAAGTACACATAGTTGGCGGAATTGATGGTCTGTGGAACACCATATATTTTGTGCGCAACTTGACGAAAAGGTGGCAAAGAATGAGACTCGAAGTAACAGAATGTATCGCGCTCGAGGTACCTGGTCGCCCACGACGTAGCTGCGAGTTATCCTCTATGTCGTCGATTCTATAACGATCAGGGATGACAAGAAGCAGTGGATAAAAACAAAGGACAGCGCACAGAAGGCTGGCATTGTGGAGCATCGCTATCACACGACCGATGACCTGTAGCTTGGGCTGCGGGACGTGAAGCCAGGCGTTGAAAGCCTTCATCATTCCTCCACGGAAATCCTTTCCCGGGGTCGAAGTGATGTAGGAGAATGGCTCCAATAATGTCTGGTTTCGAGAAAGAAACGCGGTGAGAATTGCGAAAGTCGCGTGAGAGGATGAGCTGTAACCATCTCATTGCTTTCCGAGTGAGATGAGGGGCCGAGAAAAGAGAGGATGTCTCGATATTTCTCGGCCATATTCAACGTTTCGAGGTTGAGAGAGGTAGAATTTGAGGATCGCGGGTGCCATTTAGGACTGCGGCGCGGTTCTCAGGTTCTCTGTTGCTATCGCCGTAAATCACGTGGCTCGTCTATGCTAGTGCTACCTATGGTCTGTTCGCCCTGCTGTACTACTTTCCAACGAGCGTGTTATATGCTTACCGTGGTTGGCCGAAGCCGAATACATTACGTTTCACGTCTATCTTGGGCTGCCGCTCCCATGCCTTTCCATTTCTCAAAGCCTCAATACAATCAGTTATTCCCGCCGATTCTACCGTGAGCGTATGTGATCGAACGGACTCCCGAACGGACCCAACGAGAATGACATCCTCGATAGTCATGAGGCGGGCCTCATCGAAAGCGAGCGGTAGTGGCCTCTCACACAAATCTTGTAGAGCCGGGAGTATCCAGTCTTCGACGGCATACTTTCGCCCCAAGATGAGTCGTTGGAGGGGAGTTGGAGGGTTCAGACAGCGAATGGCCATCTTGCGAATGCTGGTGAAACCCCACAGAGTGGATAAGTCCAAAATGGATAACAACTCTTCGTACGAGCGTTCCTCCAATGTATCAAAATCCCTATGCAGAGGATATCAATGACATGACTACTGTTGATCACGGTCTAAAATACGCACAGAGGATATAGAACGGACAGAAACGCGTCAAAATCCTTAGTCTTCACATTTTCGAGAGAAATAACTGGAGGCGAGGACTGCTCCTGGGCGGGAAGGCGTGAAAGGCGTGTGATGAATTCGTTCGAATCACGGCAGAAGAAATAACGGTGGACGCGATATAGAGTGCCATCGACCTGTATCACCGTTCCAAAAAGTCAGCGGAGCAACTGGCACATTATCCGGACACATGGGACGTACAAGAAATGTGATGTTTCCGTCCTCAAAAAAAAAGCGCTTGTGTAGGGTGAATGGACCCGGCGCGGCCGATTGTGGTGAAGTCGTATTCGTCGATTCGACCGGTAAACCCCATGGTTTGACAGAGACGTTTTCGCCGGTGATCACGCTAGAATCGCTGGGGGGAGCGGTGTCGATGGAGTCGAGGGAGAGAATGGCGGATGTGGATGGAGAGTCTGGGATGGTTGTTGAGGCGGTCGGCGAATGCTGGTTCATGTCAGGACTGTCCACGCTTTGGCTCATCATGTTTGCAGTACTGGATATGAGGGGTCTAGTTCAAGTTGCGTGGGTTGTCCAACGTTGATACGATAGATCGCCACATGAGCGTCAATTTCCAGCGATGGGCCAACCGTAGGTTCCTCGTGGGAGACACGCGCGTAGAACAACGCTGCGAGTTCTCAACACCGTGACCATCAATCCATATTTTTGCTTGGTGCTTGGTTGCTCGCAAGTGACACAATGCCAAGGGCTTGCTTGATCAATTGAAAAGCTGAAAAGTTCTGGCACGATTCAAGACTAGGAAAGGCCGTGCTCAAAGTTATTTCTGTCCTCCCCGCCCCCGTCAGTTACCTTGAAGCAGCGAAGGACTTGCGGGGAGGAAGTGGCACCTAAGCGACGGTGGTTCACTGCAAGCCTGGGCATCCGAGTCCGCGTCTCTCGTTGCGCCGTTGTTTTGGGGCTACATATGTTACTCCGCGAGTCGGAAATCACAGTTCACGTTGCACATTACTACAGAAAAATATGGGCACAGCTGCCGCGACTATTGTAGTAGCCTTTGAAATTTCGGGCGAGATCCTGTATTATTGCAGGAAGGAATGTCGTGGGTGGAATTGAAACCCACAACGCTACGGTTACTACTCTGACTATTCGTTGTGTCCGGCTGCCGTCAGAACCAAGAAACGTCAAATTGAAGGGCAACCTCAGCCAATTTGAGTACCCTCGTCTAGGTCACAAGAGATGTCCGGTAGAACAGCCGTTGACGACTAGCGCCCCGACTCGTTCATGTACTTCGAGAACAAAACGGAATGAGCAACAGATCCGCCGATAACACGATTCTCACCCGAGTCTCATCCGAACTGAACTTACAGGGTTCAACGATCCACCACTAAATTAATGAAGCATTCAACTCTATGGAACTCATGTGGCTACATCGTCTTGGTGAGAGGTCGAGGTCTTTTTCTGTTTTTTCTTCCCCAGGACGGACTTCTTGGGCTTCTTGGACTTAACGGGCCAGTCAGTGTCTTCGGACATGGGGTTTTCTTCGAAAAGTGAAACTGGCTGAGGTGAAAAGGGAAATAAGACGATTGTACTTGGCGCCGCCGGCGGAGGTGACGGTGCCGAGTCAAGGAGAGGAGGCTGAGGTCCCAAGGCGCAGGTGTCTGGTAGTTCGGATACCGGCGACGACGGCTTTTCACTTCTCCACGCCTGGATATGCTCCCTGATTCCGGCACCGTCGACTATGAGGTCAGATGATCGAACGGTCTGCCGGACGGTGCCAACAAACACTACGTCCTCAAAACCCATGAGATGAGCCTCTTCAAGGCTGAGTGGTTCTTGCCTCTCGCATAACTCCAAAAGAGCCGGGTTTATCCACTCTTCGATAGTATATTTACGCGCCAAGATGAGTCGTTGCAAGGGATTTGGAGGTTCCACACAACGGAGAGCCAACTCGCAAATACTGGTGAAGCCCCATCGCGTGGAGAGGTCAAGGATGGAGGACCACTCTTCGAAAGAACGTTCCTCTAGCCTATTGAAATTTCTAAGAGAAAGGTAAGGAAAATTATTACACGCCTGCTGTTAACTCAGACATACATACGGTGGATATAAAACGGATAGGAAGGCGTCGAAGTCTACGGATTTCACGTCATCCAGAGGAATGATGGGAGGAGACCCACGCTCTTGCTGCGTGGAGAGGTGTGAGAGGCGATCCTTGAACTCCTTGGAATCACGGCAAAAGAAATACTGATGAACGCGATAAAGAATACCCTCGACCTAAGTTCATCTAGATTAATAAATACCAGTATCACAACGCAAGGGACGCACGAGAAATGTGATATTTCCGTCATCAAAGAAGTAGTACTCGTGCTCCTGTGGAGGATCGGCCAACTTGGACTGCGTGCTCGTGTTCATGGATTCTTCAGATGTAACTGACACCTCCGCAGGGACTTCGTCGTTTAGGATCATTTTGGACTGTGCTGGGTCAAGAGTATCGAAGGGAGTGATGGTTAATGCAGCCCAAAATGTTGGTGTCAAGGCCGTTGGAAGTTTTCGCTCTGGTTGCGCACGATCTGGAACTACGTACGGGCTCATTTGGAGGGAAAGGAGGATCGACGGAGGTATGGTCGTATAAGTATAAAGGACAGGCGCCTCTTAGAACACGTAAGTTCCATTTGTTGACTTGCTTGGCTTAGGTCCGTCACGGTACATAGGCACGGGCGTAATCCTGTGATGACTCTATCTTGAAGGTCGTTGGAAACCATCGATCATTAGCGGAAACTCAGGCCAATGAACCGTGACGAATGTGTGATTTGACGGAGTCAACAGGGTAATGGTGTCAAGATAATTCGTACACATTGCAGAGAACGACTCGGAGGCGGCGGCGATGCGAAATATTCTGTGTCAGTATCGGCTCAGCCACGATTCTTGATGTCCAGGAAACGGTTGAACAACTTGCAGATTACTGACGTGTAACTGTAAGCTGAGCCTGTTTGCGTGCCATCATCGCGAGGGGCGGTGTCTACGCCATGACTCGTCCGTGACTCATACTACCATTTGAAAGCCTATATACGTCGCATTGCCATATGCCTGAGATCATGCGTGGACATATCAGAATGACCTGAGATGTCCCTTTCTTCGCAGCGTCTTGAACAGATACTATTATCGATGACTAGGAAAAAGAAATAAAGAGGAACAGTTTCCGCAACAAAGGAATATTTCTCACCACAGTGGGATTCGACTGCTAGTAGTATGCGGGACCTGTTTCACCACCGTGGCGGCGGCGCGACAGAGGACTCGGAGGCCGAGATCTAACACACGCATATCTGCATTTACATGCAGCCATTAAATCCTACAGAAATCACATGTACATACAGCAGATTGTCTACATGAGGGGCCCAGCTAAAAGATTGCCTTCATTTTCTAAAGGGATTACGGCAACCTAGCGAAGCCTGATTACGAGTCTTCAAGTTCCGCAGCCGGATTGAATCGGCGGAGATGGATTGGGCAGTGTTTGTTTCAAGTTGGCCAAAGCCTTGAATAAACCTGGGTTTGGGCTTACTGATAAGGAGATCCGGCGAAGGAGGTCGACTCGCAATTTTCAGTTCAACGTCTGAGGCTGGCCTCCACGGTTCTTCATTTCTCCACGCTTGGATACACTCTTTTATTCCCGCACTGTTGACCGTGGGTGTAGGTGATCGAACGGTCTGCCGGACGGAGCCAACAAGCACGACGTCCTCAAAATCCATGAGACGAGCCTCGTCAAGGCTGAGTGGCTCTTGCCTCTCGCATAACCCCAAAAGAGCAGGGTTTATCCACCGTTCGATGGTATATTTACGCGCCAAGATGAGCCGTTGCAAGGGATTTGGAGGTTCCACACAACGGAGGGCCAAGTCGCGAATGCTGGTGAAACCCCATCGCGTGGAGAGGTCTAGAATAGATGACCACTCTTCGAAAGAGCGTTCTTCCAGGGTATTGAAGTTTCTAAGATAACGAACAAAGATCAAACGCATGCCTGCTGTTTGAACTCAAACATGCGTACCGTGGATATAACACGGACAGGAAGGCATCGAAGTCCACGCATTTCACATCATGTAAAGGAATAATGGGAGGAGACCTGGAGGATTGCTGCATGGAGAGCTTTGAGATACGACCATTGAATTCACTCGAGTCACGGCGGAAGAAATATTCATGAACGCGATAGAGAATGCCTTCGACCTATGTACATTGTTCGTCCAGATTAGGATACCAGTATCAGAATGCAAGGGACGCACAAGAAATGTGACATTCCCGTCATCGAAGAAATAGCATTCGTGCCGCACAGGTGGAGGGTCGGCCAACTTGGATGGCTGCGTGCTCGTGTTCGTAGTAGATTCTTCAGATGATACCGACACCTGCGCAGGGACGTCGTCGTCTGGGATCACCTTGCATTGAGTAAGATCACCGGCAAGAGCATCGAAAGGAACAATGGTTAATGCAGCCCAAAATGTTGGCGTCAACTCCGTTGGTAGTTTTCGCTCTGGATGCGCACGATCTGGAACTACGTACGGGCTCATATCAAGTTGGCTAGGGCTAGGGGAAGGAGGATCAGATGGAGGTATTCGTATAGGTGTAAACTACGGGCGCCTCTGGGAACACGTAAAATGCCTTGTGTTGGCCTTGAGGCTCATGTTAGTGCAACTGAAATAGATCCGTATCTAGGCATATTCCTGTGACGACCTTATCTTGCAAGTCACTGTAAATGGGCAAGGAGATCATCAATCATTAGCGGAAACTCAGTCCAATGAACGAATGTCTGGTTTGGGCGGAGTAACAGCCTGAGGGGGGTAACGGTGTCACGATAATTCGTACAGAGAACGACCCGGGTGCGAAATATTTTTTGTATCGGCCCAGGCATAATTTTTTTCAGTCGAGGTCGCCCTCAGATCCATTAATCGGAAGTTTCAAAGGGTCGCGGAGCGAAGAAAACGACAAGTCAAGAAAGAATATCCAATGTCGGTCGGTGGCGCTGAGATTTTGGGAAGCATCGATGGAATAGTCACGAGGAAACATTGTCATAACACCTAAAAATCAAGACGAACGGATGGGGTATAACTGCGTACGCGTAAACCTGTGGAGTGAGGGATGGTCATAAGTACAAGATGAGGTTCCATAACTGTGATCGAATAAATGCGTTTTTTCGTTGTCTTCGGCCTGGCATTGGTTTTGTATCGTATTAGCTACCTCACATTCCTGCCTATTTCAGTCCTTCGGCCTTTTGAACGCACGGCCGAATGACCAATTACGTAGCCGCTGACTGTAGTCACCCAGGGATGGCGAAGGATCAGCAATATCAGGTTGAATCGGCAGTTGCTCCAAACAGTGCGCATGTTTGAATTTGTCCTGCGCCCGGTCAAGAGGTATAAGACCTGTTGGAAATAGCGTGGCAACAGGGACTTGCTATGGAGCGGACAAGTCAACACGTTGTGAAACAACGATGATGCGATGAACGTTTATTACCTCGGCTGCGTTTACGTTGGGGATTTTGGGGTGCCGCTTTTGAAGGGAGGACGGGACGACAGGCACGACTCCTCTCGAATGCACCTTCCTTTCTGCGAGTGAGCCAATTCTCCTGTACGCTCCGTGTAGATCTACTTGTGTGGTGGTCCTAAGGATTGACTTCAAAGGGGGTCGCTTATATTGGTCGTCACCCCCAGGCAACGGCTGAGGGGTCTTTTTCGAACGGTTGATTTGGAGTGGCCGCGTGCCCATACTCGAGGGCATCATCTGGCTAGGCATTTTGGGCGGCACAGGAGGAAGGGGAGGTAAAGGAGAATGCTCGAGAGTTGGCGAGGGTTGTGTCGGAGGAGGAAGGTATGATTCTTCGGAGTTCGATGGTTCGTTCGGTACCAGCGGGGATTGCTCCTCAGGGTCACCTTCGGAAGCTTCGGGGGACTCGGGGACGTGCTCGTGTCCTGTCAGGTCGAAGTTGTAGTTCGAAAGGGTCTCAGAGAGGCTATCGTCACAGTGAACTGCTTCCGAGTCCGTCGTTGGGGTGGAAACCTCGGTTGGTGTGTTGGATTCCCCTTCAGCAGCCTCGCTACTCGCATTATCGTTGGCCCCAACACCACGGAACAGCGGCGACATGTATATATCCAGTTCACTGAGGTTTCCCGGATAGCTGAGATCTTCGCTGCTCGAGTCAAGGGCGAATGAGCTGCAAATGCTCACTGATCGCGGGATCGACGGGCAGCTGGATCGGCGGCGGAGGGCACTGGTTTGCAACTGCGCCAGCGGGGTAAAGACGGGGCCTGAGTCAGCCATTGACATCGCTAGTTGTGCTAGGGGATAGAAGTGATGGGCACCTTGGCTCGATCCCGGACATAAAAAAAAGTAATAAGTAATATAATAGAGCCGCCGGACACAATCTGTGTGGTGCCTCAGGACAGTGTCGGGCATTTGTGGGGTGCCTCTGGCAGCCGCACGGCAAAGTGCTCTGCTGCGGATGTGGCACTAGACGCAGGGAAGAAAAGTGTGAAAGCCACTTGAAAGGCATTTTTTCTCAAAAAAGTCGACTTGGATGATGCATTTTGAAAAGCGTGAGGTAAGTAACAGCCACAACTACAAGCACCCACACAGGCCACATAGTCGTTCTAGGCTCTTCGTAGACGGAATTCCATCCTGCCGAGTGTGAGGCCACTTTTTCCTTCGGCCATTCTTGCGGTCTCTTCCAACGCACCCCAGTTTTGGCCGTCAAACTTTTCGGCCACTCTTTGAGAGGGGCGGGTTTGCCGAGCCGGTTTATATTCTTGCTGTTGTGGATTCCAGGACTGTAATGCACGGTAGTGAATGTTCTCTTGATACTGATGAAACCCAAAGTGGAGAAAGGAGAGATTCCGCGTCAGTTTATGCGCGAGTCCTCGAGACTGAGCTGAAGTAACAAGCAACGAAAGGGTCCTGTCCACTACAGAGATCAACTTTTTCTGCTGGCCCAAAAGTGTCTTCTTGACAACTCACTACTCAGCTCCCATCGAGAACGCCACTTTTCAAGCCTTTCCTTCTGTGAGGTTCCCAGGGTTGGACTTTGAAGTTTAAGAATAACGACGGCCGCTTCCCGGAACGTAGGCTTCCAGAGGGTTCGAACATAGCGTGTCGCTGCGCGATGATGCAGGACAGACGCAGAGGATGCACGTAAGAATAGACGGTATAAACTCGTGAAAGAGCGAGGCAACTTGGGTGCTAGGATGGTTTCTGCACCCATTATGTTTTTGAGGCAGTGGAAGACGGTTGCAAGGAACCCGGTCCGGGACCACGCGCCAAGCGTGACCGGGTGACCCGCCATGTTTGGCGACGATGGCGCGTGCGCGCTCAGCAGTCGCTCAGCTCAGGGGCCACGTACGTCCCTTCATCATTCAGTACATGAAGGTCCCGCTTATTTTCGTTTCATCTATGCGAGGCTGTGCGGATAACCAGCTATCGTTTCTACTGACCCCTGGAGAGACCCACTGGTATTGTCAATGCCACCTGACAAAGTCGACTCAGTCCCTTGACCCTTCCATCTATTGCACTGGATACTGTCAGCCGCATACGGTGAAAGATTGCTTATCGAAAACGTACCGAAGGTAGTGTAGTCTGCTTGGCTCGACAACGAACAATCTTTACCCGACGCGCGGTCAGGATTACCGCGTCTTCACTGTCACAAACGCTGCTCTCTTGATCAAGGCTGTTGTCTGGGGTCCTTCCATCGTCTTCATCACTAGTACTGCTTGTACACTGGCACTGTTTGCGAGGTGTCTGCACGATTTGTCAGCCCAGCCGACGGCACGACTCGTCGTTTTCTCACCACTTCAGGCATGGCCCCTCGATCGTCGCGTGGCGTTGATCTTCTGGCTGTTCACGTTGCCTTCTCGTCTTATATCAGAGCGGAACACATTCTCATTCGTGGAGCCCTGACTTCTTTGTATGGTTTTTTTTTCGAGGACAACTCTAGACTTAACAATCCGACGCGACCACAGTGCAACTTTCGTCGATGTGTCTGTGGCCGGTATTGTCGGTGTAGTTTTCCTCGCTACACCCTGAATCCTTTGTATAGCCCGTTTATAATCCCGTGCCCTGTTCCTTCGTCAACTAAACCCCCGTTAGCTTCTCAACTCTCTCAATACGCTCTTAACGATGAATCCTATGGACGCCCAACGTTATGATCCTTCTAGGCGCGGTGCTGTCAGTTTGTGATCGCATTTTTTGCCTTACGTCCAGTCACTGATCGTTTACTAAAGCCCGCCCATGATGAGAACAACGCCTCCGATGCTACGGGCGCTTGCAATGGAATTCAACCATCTGTCCCCGATGCTTCTTCGATTGAAATACGCCCAACGCTTCGCCCCGTTGCACTTCCAGCGGTTAAGCTCGCCCATCCCGCCTCCCAGCAACGGGACGCCTTTACCATCCCGCTACCGCTTTCCCCCCTTCTTTCCCCTTCACATGACGGGTTCATGGAAGGCGATTTCCCAAGTCACGATACCCTCAATAAGGGCTTGTTGATAAAATTCCCGGCTTCACCTGAGGATGACTCCAAATCGCATCAAGTCACTGAGGGACACCTTCCGTCCCTGAGAGCACCTTCACCCAAAGTGTCTCACAGTTTCATGCGGCCTATGCAACCACTTTTCCTTCGCAACGATAGTTCGGACAGAATTCTTTCACGTCCCGGTAGCCCAACGCCGTTATCTCCGCCACTCAGCCCGCAGTCGAGGCCTACGAGTCCTCGCTTTTGGAAAAGCGCTTGCCAAAGCCCTGTAGGATGGTCCACCCGTCCCCTAAGTCCATCCGATTACCGCTTCGACGGCGCGTCTTCCGAGCACTGGGGTCCGATGTCATGTCCCACAAGCCCTCTTCTACGTCCATCAAACCCTCTTCCTTCCCCTACTAGCCCGTCCGCATCCCACGCGTTGTTTTCGGATGTCAGCCGACGGCTTCGCGCTCTGAGTCCCCCGTCAAGCGTGACACCTGGGACCCCCGTCCCTTCCTGTTCAAGCCCCATCTCGTGGCCATCTTCACCGATATTGCAGGCCTTCAATGTCGATAACTGGGTGCCGGAAAGGGACCCAACCGAGGGCATTGACGTTATCGAAATCATGGTCACAAAGGTGATTACTCAACACGTCGAGTATGTCGAGTGAATTACCTGAGAAAGTGATGGCGTTAGATCGCATATAGGGGCCCAAGAGTGGGCGAGGGTTGTTCGATCGTTATGTACTACTAGTCGTCAATTAAATCTGTTTATTCGCTCAGGTCGTTGCGAGTGTGTGAAATTTACGCGGCCTCCCGGCGCGGCTCTTGTCGGACTGAGTCAGGCCAGCTCAGCATAGCGCAACGTGCATTGGTCCGTGACTGTGTGTACACGTCCACATGCAGGCCTAATCATCCCATCAATCTCAACCTTTGTTGTCATCCTCTGCCGCCCTGACAGTCTCCTTCCTCGGTGGCGGCTCTTTGGCTGCATGACCCAACCTTGTGAGCACCACCTCAGTCTCCTTTCCTTTTGGGGCTCACTGGGTGTCCCTCTTTCCCTTTCTCCGTCATCCTGCAGCCTTTCACCTCATCTGATGCCAGACGATTCTGTTTCTCTTGACGATGCAGATTGGGAGGTCATTGCAGACGATTGGTGGCACACACCGCTCAGCATAGCCCCTTGTCCTTTGTCCTGGATCGACCCCGAACCTCGCCGGTCCAGGCCGCGACATCTTTCCGAAGTGGCGGCGAAGAAATCTCATCACTGGCACGAACGTCTGCTCCTCATCACCAAGGACGTACAGGGTGCCAGCGTTTGTTGCGGGAGTTGTCAAGAATGGCGTTACAAGGCCGGAGGAGGGATGCTCGCTTGCGATGCCATGGAGGAGGGCGGAGTCCAGGGAGACCTGGAGTTGAACTCGGATCTGGTCGGGGTGAAGATGGTACTGGCCATGGTGGACCAACTCGAACGCGCCGTCGGGATTGCCACCACAGATCATGATCACACCGCTGCGCGGGAGATTGCGGTTCTCGCACGACGCGTTTCCCTCTTACTTGGCGACGCGCCTCCAGTCGTAGATCTGGAGTGCTCCTGGGACAAGTACACCGCTGCTGTTCTGGATGGCCACAGAATAGCCCCCCGCGGTGCAGCGATCTTCCGCCCAGACTTAAACGCGGATCCGCCACCCGCGGATAGCATCACT
>Ga0137397_10001220_pt1 | contig 17963 bp, 11 predicted proteins | sample czorhiz116metaG_FD_106658 | JGI IMG/M metagenome (GOLD analysis project Ga0137397, IMG submission 106658) | Vadose zone soil microbial communities from Angelo Coast Range Reserve, California, USA - czorhiz1.16 metaG | ecosystem: Environmental > Terrestrial > Soil > Vadose zone | place: USA... | reverse complement strand
TCTTGCGCGCCGGCTCAAGAAGGCGGGTCGGATCGTCACACTGCCGCTCACCGTCGAGACTTCGGCGCGGCGTCTCCTCGCGGGCGGCGTCCTGCGCACCGGCCTGCAGTTCGCCTGGCTGAGGATACGGCTCGGATTGGGTGCGGACGCGAAGAAACTGCGATCGTCGTATCCGGATGTTCGTTGAAAGAGTTGGCGCGAGGTGTTCATCGACCGGGAGGCTCCTCGTCGGCTCCGAACAGAGGCGCGAGATGCCCGCCGATCCAGGCATAGCCGGCTCGACCCCCGGCAGTATCAGCAAGGATGCGAATCCGTACCGCCCCATTCGCCCCAAAGGCGATGGATCCCTCCCTCTGGGCCAGCCAATCGCCCTCGAGGGGACGAGGCCCGATGAAGTGAGAGAAGGGACCCTCCCGGACGCGGAGAACGACTTCCGCGTAGGGAGGAGGCCGGCGGATGGAGACCGGTGCAGGACCATCGAGGAAATCGGAGTCGGGCGTCGGGTAGGAAACGTACGCCAAACATCTCACCGGTACAGGACGGCCTCCCGAGAGACGCACCGCGGCTTGGAGATCGCCGGCCACCGAGCCGCCATGAACGCGGAACGGCGCGTTGGCGATCACGATCTCCCGGGTCCGGCCGTCGAGACTCGCGTGAAGCAGATCGCCGACGAGGCGGCGACTGGCGATGGCCGCGTCCTGCCAGGCGGTCCACTGCACGAGGCACCCCCAAGCCCATCCCGCGACGAGGAGAGAGAACAGGAGGACACTCCACCGGCCGCGCGCGGCCCGGACGAGCGTGGCCAGGGAGAGCGACGCTGCCGCGACCGGCAGGAACAGGTACCGCTCCTGGAACCCCACGACGCCGGGCAGGAGGAGGACCCCGAAGATCGCTGCGGCCGCCAGCGCCGCGGGAGGTATGCGCTCCGCCCGCAGCCGCACGAGGAGCAGCAGCAGGGCAAGAACGCACAGCGCCAGAGCTCCGTAAAGCACGGGGCGGGCCGCCAGGACTTCCACGTGCACCGGAAGTATGGAAGCCACCCCCAGCCCGAGCCAGTTCTTCGCCCATCCCGGTCCGAAGCCCTCCTTGAGCGTCCTGCCGGCCCCCCCCAGGACCCACGGGCGGAACAGGAGGAAGTGCGCGCAGGCAACGAGCATGAGCGTCGCATACCCCCGCCACCACTCGCCCCTGCCCGGTCGTCGTGCCGGGTCCACGAGCCCGACCAGCAGAACGAACAGGGGGAGCGTGACCGCACTCTCCTTGGCCAGAAGGGAAGCCTCGAACGACAGGAGCGCCAGGAGTGGCAGACCCGAAGCCTTCACTCTCCAGCGATCGTAGGAAAGAGCGGCGAGAAGGAACGCCACGGCGTAGACCGGGTCGCTGCGGGCTGCGATCCAGGCGGCGTTCTCGACATGGTAGGGGTGCAGCGCGAAGATTGAGCCGGTCGCCAGGGCGAGCGGGACGTCGCCCGTGTACCTCCGGGCGAGGATCACGACCAGCGCCGCGGTTGCCGCGATCCAGAGCAGGTTGGTCAAGTGGAACAGCGACGGTGAAAGGCCGCCGATGCGGCGATCGAGCCAGAGCGTCGTCATGTAGAGCGGACGAAAATCGCCGAACGGGGTGCGGGCGACCGGGCAACGCCCAACGGCCTCGATCTGCGCCCAGTCGTCAGAAAGAAACGGCAGCCAGAGGCCCGGCATGGACGCCAGCACGGCCAGAAATGCGGCGGTCCAGGGAGCGCGCTCCAGGAACCAAGCCTCGACGCGGCCTTTACGGCGCCTCAGCGGCATGGACGAATCGTATACTCCCGCCCCGACGGAGGGTACGATATCAGTGATCCCCAGAGAGTCGTCTGCGCGCATCCCTTCAGCATGGGAACAGGCCTATCCGCGTGCGGTGCGGCTGGCGCCGGGAGGAATGCTCGTCCCCTCTGGAACGCTCCGTACTTTGCTCAGAAAGAGCGGCCGGCTCGAGGTGGTCTACACCGGGTTTGCGCTCGAGCCCCGCGTCCGGGACGGCCAGTCCCTCGTCGTCGACGCCCGTCGCGTCCCGGAATCGGGCGACCTCGCGCTGTGCGATATCGAGGGCTGGGGTGACGTCAGAAGGATACTGCGGCGTGCTTCCGACGGAACATGCCTGACCGCGCTCGATCCTTATCCCCCAGGACGGGAGCTCCTTCCGGCCGGGCGCGTGATGGCCACGGTGACCGAACGCCGGAGAGCTCCGGGCGTGGTCTCGTCGGTCAGCGCGATGACCTTCCCCGCGTGGTCGCGCTGGGCGGCGCTGCATTACTGGTTCAGAAAAATCATCGAGGCGCCAGATTTCAAGGAAGATGCTGTCGATTCCGTGAAGAGGAAGTACGCCTCCCAGGTGCAAAACTACACGGACATGCTCGTCTTTCCGCAGGACGACGAACTGCGCACCATCGTGCGACAGACGGTCCAGGCGGGCGGACCGATCCTGATCGCCGGCGCGGGGGCGGGAGGTGAAGTGATTCGTTTCGCCAGGGAGGGATACCGAGTGACCGGCGTCGACTATCTGAAGGAGATGGTGAACGCGGCGGAGAAGAACGCGAGAGCCGCTGGCGTCGATGTCGAGCTCCTGTGCGCGGACATGTCTGACCTGGATTTGAGAGATCGAAGGTTCGGCTGCGCCTACATCACGCCTCTGGTCTATTCGTTCGTTCCCGGTCGCGCCCGCCGTGTGCAGAGTCTGCGTCGTCTCGGAACGTGCCTGGTCGAAGACGGCGCGGTCATCTTCAGCGCCTATCTCCTTTCGAATCCGACCAAATGGCTTCAAACCTTCCTGGCGTGGGCCCGGCACAAAGGACTGGGCCGGAGTCCGGAGTTCGGGGATTGGTTCACCTGGTTCCTGCGGGCGGACGGTTCGCTGGGCAAGTCCTTCACGCACCTTTTCGCGACAGCGAGCGTGGTCTCCGAAGCCCGCGAGGCCGGGTTTCGCGAGTGCAGGAAGGTGGGCGGCTACTTCATCGCCAGGCGCTTTACGCCCGGGCGTCGATAGCCGGCCAGAAGTCCTCGTCCTTGCTGAAGTGCAGGTATCCGAACCGCGCATCTGAAACCAGCGACCGGACCCGGTCGATGAGGTGGGGATACCGCGGCATCTGATCGACTACGAAAGGGAGGTTACCGAGCAGATCCGCGAAGCACCCTCCATCGTCCGGCCGCACCTCGCCTGCCTTGTCCTTGCGGAGGCGATAGAAGGCGGCCACCGGATAGGTGCCGACGACGGGAGCACCGTGCCTGTAGGTCCCGCGAAACGGGCCTCCGGCGGCGACCAGTCCCTCGGGCTTCCGCAACACGAGCGTCAGGTCGTCGCTGATCACTTCGCCCTCGGTGTTCATGGCCGCGAGGGTCGACTTACCAGCACCGGACGGACCGTAGAAGATGTAGGCCCTTCCCCGCCGGACGATGCTCGCGCCGTGCAGGAAGAAACCCTCGGCGTCCAAGGTGAGCCAGGCGACGCTGCTCCGGAGAAAATTCTCCAGGGCGCGCGGCGGCGGGTCGAGCTCACCGGTCGCGAGGGCCAGTGCCCCCTCGCGTCGCCCAACGTCGATCCAGGAGGCCAGCCGGTAGGAGACCGTGCGGAATACTCCGTCTTCGAGGGCGGTGTGCATCCGGTAGACCTCCTCCCATGCCCCCTGCCGGTAACCGGGACGGACGAAGTACTCCACGGGGGCCTCGTACATGCGCAGGCGGAGCGGCCTCCCGGCGCCGGTCGGCGGGCCGATGAAAGGGGCATACACGACCGACATGCGATCGGCCAGCGGCCCGGGCAGCCCTTCGAACTCGACAGCAATCCCGGAGATATCGATGCGGGCGGCGCGCGCGCCGGCGGGACGTGTCCAGGCGCGGAACTCTTCTACGTGTGGCGGTGAAACTGAAGCGGCTCCACTCACATCGATCCCCGCGAAGGCGCTATCCTATCATCGGAATCGGGCGGCAGGCTCGCCGCCCGGGAGGAGGCAAGTGGCGGGTCTGTTCAAACTGACGACCGAGTTCCAGCCGAAGGGAGACCAGCCGGAGGCGATCAGGAAGCTCGCCAAGGGGCTCGTCTCCGGCACGAAGCACCAGGTGCTTCTCGGCGTGACCGGCAGCGGCAAGACCTTCACCATGGCGAAGGTCATCGAGGCAATCGAGAGGCCGACCCTCATCCTATCGCACAACAAGACGCTGGCGGCCCAGCTCTACCAGGAGTTCCGCCGCTTCTTCCCCGAGAACGCTGTCGAATACTTCGTGTCGTACTACGATTACTACCAGCCGGAGGCCTACGTACCGCAGAGCGACACCTACATCGAGAAAGAATCGACGATCAACGACGAGATCGATCGGATGCGGCACTCGGCCACGCGATCCCTGTTCGAACGGCGCGACGTCGTGATCGTCGCCTCGGTCTCGTGCATCTACGGCCTGGGGTCTCCCGAGGCGTACCACGGCATGATGCTCATGCTCGAGCCGGGGACCGAGATCGACCGGGACGCCATGCTGCGCAAGCTGGTCGAGATCCAGTATGAGCGCACCACCTTCGACCTGGAGCGCGGCAAGTTCCGCGTGCGCGGCGACGTGGTCGAGATCTTCCCGTCCTACGACGAAACCGCCGTGCGGGTCGAGCTGTTCGGCGATCAGATCGAGGCGATCTCCCAGATCGATCCTCTGCGCGGCACCGTCATCAAGAAGATGCATCGCATCCCGATCTACCCGAACTCCCATTACGTCACCCCGCGCGAGCGGCTGCTCGTCGCCATCGAGAACATCAAGACCGAGCTGCAGGAGAGGCTGGCGGAGCTGGAGAAGGAGGGAAAGCTCCTTGAGGCGCAGCGCTTGCACCAGAGGACGATGTTCGATCTCGAGATGATCAAGGAGGTCGGCTACTGCTCGGGGATCGAGAACTATTCGCGCCACCTCACCGGCCGCCGCCGCGGCGAGCCCCCGCCGACGCTCCTCGATTACCTGCCCAAGGATCATCTGATGATCATCGACGAGAGCCACGTGAGCGTCCCGCAGCTGCGCGGCATGTACTGGGGGGACCGTTCGCGCAAGGAGACGCTGGTCGGGTACGGCTTCCGCCTACCCTCGGCGCTCGACAACCGGCCGCTGCGCTTCGAGGAGTTCGAGGAGCGTGTCGGCCAGCGGCTCTACGTCTCGGCCACCCCGGGCCCCTACGAGCTGGAGCAGGCGAAGGGGGAGGTCGTCGAGCAGGTCATCCGGCCGACCGGCCTGATGGATCCGGTGATCGAGGTCCGTCCGGTGCGCAACCAGGTGGACGATCTCCTGCACGAGATCCGGCAGCGCGTCGAGAAGGGGGAGCGCGTCCTCGTCACCACGCTCACCAAGAGGATGGCCGAGGAGCTGACCCGCTACTACAGCGATCTGGGCGTGCGCGTCGAGTACCTGCACTCCGAAATCGACACCCTGCAGCGGGTCCACATCCTCAGGAATCTCCGGAAGGGGGAGTTCGACGTCCTGGTCGGCGTCAACCTCCTGCGCGAGGGTCTCGACCTGCCGGAGGTGTCGCTCGTGGCGATTCTCGACGCCGACAAGGAAGGGTACCTGCGCTCGGCCGGCTCGCTCATCCAGACCTGCGGCCGCGCCGCCCGCAACGTCAACGGCAGGGTCCTGATGTACGCCGACAGGACGACCGACTCGATGCGCGCCGCTCTCGACGAGACCAGCCGCCGGCGCGCCATCCAGGGGGCCTACAACCAGGAGAACGGCATCACCCCCGAGACGATCGTCAAGGCGATCGACGACGTCCTCGGGAGCGTCTACGAGGCCGACTACCTCAAGGTGCCGCTGGAGCAGGAGAAGGGGGAGGAGGTCGGCCGCCGTCCGGAGGAGATCGAGGCGGAGATCGGCCGCCTGCAGTCCGAAATGAGGGCGGCCGCCGAGAAGATGCGCTTCGAGGAGGCGGCGGCGTACCGCGACCGCATCAGATACCTGAAGAAGATCCTGGTCGTGGCCGGCGCCTGAGCCGATGGATCCAGAGGCCCCCGCACGCCTGAAGCTCGACGACCTGCCCGACGTACCCGGCGTGTACCTGTACCGCGACCGCGCCGGACGCGTCATCTACGTCGGGAAGGCGCGCTCGCTCAAGAGCCGCGTCCGATCGTACTTTCAGGGATCGAGCGCCGGCCAGGCCCCCAAGACCGACGCCCTCCTGGACGAGATCCACGACCTCGAGTACATCGTCACGCGCACCGAGGTCGAGGCGTTGATCCTCGAGAACAATCTCATCAAGAAGAACCGGCCGCGCTTCAACATCCGCCTGCGGGACGACAAGAACTTCCCGTACCTCAAGATGACGACGACCGAGCGCTTCCCGCGCGTCGTCCTGGTCCGCCGGGCGCGGCTCGACGGCAACGCCTACTTCGGGCCGTACGTGCCGGCCTCGACCGCACGCCGCTCCATCCAGATGGTGGCGCGGCAGTTCAAGGTCGCGACCTGCTACCTCGAGGACATGGACGGCACGCGGCCGCGCCCCTGTCTCCTTTATCAGCTCAACCAGTGCCTGGGGCCGTGCGCCTCGCTGGTCGACGACCAGGAATACAGCCAGGCGGTGAACGATGCGCGGCTCTTCCTCGAGGGTCGCAACAAGGACCTCGTGAAGAGCCTCAAGGAGAAGATGCAGAAGGCGGCCGAGGACGAGCGCTTCGAGGCGGCGGCCCACTACCGGGACCTCGTGAAGGGGCTGGAGGCCTCGTCCGACAGGCAGCGCATCTCCTCGGTCGGCCTGGAGGAGGAGGACTACGTCGCCTTTCACCGCGAAGGGGAAATCGCCTCCGTGCAGGTGTTCCAGATGCGCGACGGGCAGGTGCAGGCGCGGCGGGAGTTCTCGTTCGAAGGGATTCGCGAGGAGGACGCCGAGTTCCTGGGCTCCTGCCTGACGCGCTACTACGAGAGCGTCGACTTCATCCCCGAGACCATCTGCGTGCCGATGGCACCCGCGTCGCGCGATGTCCTCGAGGAGTGGCTGTCCGAGAGGAAAGGCTCGAAGGTCGCCGTCCTCGTCCCGCAGCGCGGCCCGCGACGCAGGCTCCTGGAGACGGCGGCGAAAAACGCCCGTATCTCGTTCGAGGCGATGTTCCGCGCTCCGCACACGCACGGCGTCGAGATCCTCGAAGGGCTCCAGGAGGCGCTGGGACTGGACGAGCCACCGCACCGCATCGAGTGCTTCGACATCTCGCACATCCAGGGGAGCGACCAGGTGGCGTCGCTGGTCGTCTGGGAGGCGGGGCGTCCGAAACGGACCGATTTCCGGCGCTTCAGGATCAAGACCCTCGAGGGGAGCGACGACTTCGCCGCCATGGCCGAGGTCGTCGGCCGGCGCTACACTCGCCTCCTGAAGGAGGGGAAGCCGCTGCCCGATCTGGTGCTGATCGACGGCGGCAAGGGGCAGCTGTCGTCGGCCGTCGCGGTCCTCGACCGGCTGGGGGTCGGCCACGTGCAGGTCGCCGCGATAGCCAAGCGCGAGGAGGAGGTCTTTCTGGACGGCAGGAGGGAGTCGGTTCGCATCCCGCACGACTCTCCCATCCTGCACCTGATCCAGAGAATCCGCGACGAGGCGCACCGGTTCGCCGTGACCTACCATCGCAAGGTGCGCTCCAGGCGCACCCTGACCAGCGAGCTCCAGGAGATCGAGGGGGTCGGCCCGCGGCGCTCCCGCCTCCTCCTGCGCCGTTTCGGTTCGGTGCAGGGGATCAGGGAGGCGCCGCTCGAGGCGCTCGCCGAGGAAGTCGGCCGCGAACTCGCGGACAGGATCAAGACGCGCCTGTCGCCTGTGATATAGTCGCCGACGATGGCAAAGAACGGTGCCGTCAAGACCCTCCTCGGACTCCTCCTCGTCATCGCTCTTCTTGTCGGCGGCGCGTACGCCCTGCTCTACGGTGTCACGCATCCGCCCCGGGAGAAAACGCAGCTCGATCCGGCGGACCTCCTCCTGCGCGCCGAGGACGTGACCTTCCACGCCGCGGACGGGGTGCTGCTGTCGGGCTGGCTGGTCAAGGGAACGCCGCGCGCCCCGGTCATCGTCCTGTGCCACGACCTCGGGGGGTCGCGCTCGGCGCTGCTCAACTCGGCCGTATCGTTGAATCGCGCCGGCTACGCGCTCCTGGTGTTCGATTTTCGCGGCCACGGTTTGAGCATGGGTTCGGGCGGGTACCTCGGTGTGGACGAGAAGAGCGACATCCTGGGGGCGATCGCGTTTCTCAAGTCACGCTCCGACGTCGATGGGTCCAGGGTGGGTCTGTGGGGGATCGGCATGGGGGCTTACGCCGGGACGCTCGCGGCGATCGACAGTCCGGAGATCGTGGCGCTGGCCCTCGACTCCCTGTATCCCGACGTGACGTCCCAGCTGGAGCGGCTGGTGCGGGCCCGGATCCCTCCGCCCCTCTCCTTCGTCATGCCGGTGCTGCACCAGATCTACAGGCCGTATCTGGCTCTGCGCCCCCCCGGCAACACATCGCTTTCGACATCGCTCGGCGCCCTGAGCGGAAGGAACGTCCTGCTCATCGTCGCGATCGATTCGCCCGAACGCTACAACGAGGAGAAGGCCCTGTATGCGGCCCTGCCGGAGGGTCCGCAAGGTGGGAAGAGCCTCCTCGAGCTGAAGGCCTCCGTGGTGACAGGGCTGTACGCCGAGGACAAGAAGACCTACGACCAGGCGATCGTCCGGTTCTTCACCACGAACCTGCCGAAGAATGGCGGAGCAAAGCCGCCGGCCAAGAAGGGGCTTCAGGTTCTGGAGCGTTGAGGAGTCCTGCCCGCCACATCCCTGTATAATAATGATACGGGCGCGATTTCATAACCGTATCCCCCGAGGACTCCTCCGAAAGGCCAGTATTCCTGCAGGCTTTTCGCCATTGCGACATGAAGATAGGTTTGGACAGGCTGCCCCGATCACGGTATATTTTGCGCGTCCTCAAAGCCTTTGCGACACTCCGGACAGAGCTCAGACAGGGGGCAGGCGGCATCGTGCTATCTACAGAGACAGCGGGGGAGCAGACTGGCGTCCAGACCGATTTCGCTCCCGATGACCGGTACTTCAGCCGGCTGAGGCGGTCGTTCGGCTCCTCCTCGGTCGCGCTCGGGTTCGGTCCGTTGGAGATGTCTCTCGACGGGCTGTCCGAGCGCCAGGCGGACGATCTCGCCCGGCGCTTCAGGCCCTTCGTCGTCGAAACCGCCGCGCGGCCGGACGTCCACATCGTCCTGTATCCGGCCGGCGTGGATCGTTTTCTGAATACGCGGCGCGACGGGTCGGACGAGACCTACCGTCTGGAGACCCGGCGGACCGGCGAGAGCCTCGCGCTGTGGGCGTACGAGTTCGCCGGACGGCTCGATCCCTCGGAGGGGCGCGCGATTCTGGCGCTCGTCGAAGAGCGCGGCGCGCAGTTCGATCGAGGCCTGGAGAATTTCCTGCGCGTCGTGACCGCCTTCTACATCCTCGAGCGCGGCGGACTGCTGCTGCATGCTTCGGGTGTCGTGCGGGATGGCGCGGCCCATCTTTTCTTCGGCCCTTCGGGGCGTGGCAAGACGACCGTGACCCATCTGTCCCCCGAGGACGTCGTCCTGAGCGACGACCTGTCGCTTATCGTCAGGAACGGCGGCGGCTTCGAAGCGGCCGGGATTCCGTTCGGGATGGCCCACCACCGGGTGCCCGACAGCCGCGACTCGTTCCCGATCGCCTCGCTCAACAGTCTGGTCCAGAGCCTCGAGGTGAAGCGCGAGCCTCTCACCGGTGCGCGCGCACTGGCCGAGGTGTCGGCGAGCCTTCCGTTCGTGATGCAGGAGACGCGGCAGTCCGGCCGGGCGCTGGAGGTGATCGATCGGCTGCTCGCGACCGTTCCGGCGTACCGCCTGTGGTTCCGCAAGGACCCGTCGTTTTGGACGGTCATCGAGGGGACGGCGCGATGACCGACCTCGCGATGGTTCCACGGAAGAACCCGAACTCGGCCTACCGGATCTACGACGGACAGGCGACGATCGTCCTGCCGGAGCAGGCCGAGGTGAACGTCCTCAACGAGATCGGCAGTCTGGTGTGGGACCACATCGACGGCACCCGCACCGTGGCGCAGCTCATCGACGAGGTGGTGGAACAGTGCGACACCACGCCCGAAGTGGCGCGCCGCGACGTCCTCGAGTTCCTTCAATCGCTGCGCGCTCACGGGATGGTGATCTGAATGGCCAACGCCCTGGAGGATCTGACCGTCCGTAACTGGAGCCGGGCCGTGCCGATGTCGGCCCTGCTCGAGCTGACCTTCGTCTGCAACCACGCCTGCTCCTTCTGCTACAACAGCCCGACCGGCCAGAAGGAGATGACGACACAGGAAGTGTTCGAGGCGCTGCAGAAGCTGGCCGACTTCAACATCCTCTATCTGACGCTGACCGGCGGCGAGCCGCTGGTGCGCCGCGACTTCTTCGAGATCGCCAGGAAGGCGCGCGATCTCGGGTTCGCCCTGCGGATCTACACGAACGCCTTCCTCATCGACGAGCCGATGGCGAAGAGGATCCGCGAGATCGCCAATCCGATCGAGATCGAGATCAGCATCCACGGCGCGCGTCCGGAGACGCACGAGAAGCTGACCTGCGTGCCCGGCTCCCTGCAGCGCGTGATCAACGCGGTCAAGCACCTGCGCGCCCAGGGGATCAAGGTCAACCTGAAATGTCCCATCACCCGCGACAACCAGGAGGAGGTGCTCGACATGCGCCGCCTGGCGACGGAGCTGGGAGTGATGATCATCTTCGACCCGGTCATCACGCCGCGCGACGACGGCGACAAGGACCCTCTCAGCCTGATGGCGACGGACGATTTCCTGAGGCGCTTCTGGTCCGACCCGGCCTACGCCGCGGCGCGGATCGATCCTGTGCCGATCCCGCGCAAGGAGCAGCCGGGCGAGGCGGTGTGCGGCACCGGTCGCTCCTCGTTCGCCATCGATCCGTACGGCAACATCTATCCCTGCGTGCAGTGGCGGCGCAAGGTCGCCAACATCAAGGAGGTCGCCTCGCTGAAGGAGATCTGGCACAGCTCGCCGGTCCTGATCGACGTGCGGCGCGCCGCCGTCGAGATGGCGGACAAGCTCCGGACGATGCAGCAGTCGGGGCAGTCCGGCGGGTTCTGCAACTTCTGTCTCGGTGTGGCCGATCTGCAGACCGGCGACCCGTTGACGTACTACCCGCAGGCGGCGAAGAACGCCGAGTTCAGGATGAAGGCTTACGAGGCCCACAAGGCGAAAACGGGGGAAACGCTCGAGGATGAGGGGGGCATCCTGAGCAAGTGCAGCATGTGACGAGAGGTGATGGCCGGGTCCCGTACCGGCCGCCTATGAAGTTCCGGATCCTCCGAAGGCTGACCCCTTTCCTGCTGTCGCTCGCCGCCCTGGCCTCCCCGGGCAAAGGCGCCCCTCCGGGTGTTGTCGGCTCGACCTCCCTCGTGCTCGAGGCCGCGGAACCGCGATTCACCCCGCTCGAGGGACAGGAGATGCTCGTCCCCTCGATCGAGGGGTTCGGGGCGTCCGCGCGGCCGGGCGAGCCGATGCTGCCGCTGAAAATCGTCCGGGTGGCGATCCCCGAGGGGAGCGTCCCCGAGCTGCGCGTCACCTCGGTCCTCCGCCACGAAGTCGGACGGCTGCGGCTGGCCCCGGCGCCGCGCGCGCATGTCCAGAAGCGCACGGGCCGGGCCGAGGACGAGAGGCGCGACGCGGTGTACTCGGAAGACGCGCGCGTCTTCGGCCGGGACGCCGACTTTCCCGGCGAGGCGGTGCGGCTCGGCTCGATAGGCTACCTGCGCGAGCAGCGCTTCGTCGAGGTCATCCAGGCGCCGCTGCAGTACAACCCGGTCACCCGCCAGGTCCGCTACTACCCCGAGGTGCGCGCCGAAATCGTCTTCAAGGAGGGGCCCGGGACGCTGTCCGCCGAACCGCTCCGCCGCTTCAGGCCGGACCCCTATTTCGAGGAAACCTACAAGCGGGCCCTGGTGAACTACGAGCAGGGGAAGCTGTTCCGCGCGACAACGCGGAGCGGGGACGTCGCCGTCCAATCCCTGGCGACCCCGGCGCAGGACCTCCTCGCGGCCGCCGCCGCTCCGGGAGCGCCGCGCTACAAGATCAGCGCGTCCAGCGAGGGGATCTACCGCCTCTCCTACAGCGATCTGCAATCGAGCGCGCCCGATCTCCTCGCCCTCTACCCCGATCCGGGGACCTGGGTCCTCAGCGCCGAAGGGGTCGAGGTTCCGATCTCGATCCGTTCCTCCTCGGGCGGGCCGGGGGAGGCCGACGGGCACTTCGATCCGGGAGACACCCTCGATTTCTACGGACGGCCCAAGGGGGGGCCGCCGACGTCCGTGAACTTTCTGCAGGCCGGCTTCCCCACGGTCTACGAGGCGAACGATTTCACCGACACGCAGGTCTACTGGCTCACCGCGGGAGGAACGGCCGGATCGCATCTGAGGATTACCGAGACGAGCGGGGCGCCGCTCGCCGGTTACACGGCGGCGACCGATTTCGAGCAGGCGGGGGTGTGGGACGAGAACAACATCTACATCCCGCTCGATGCGGCCGACCCGTTCTTCTCGATGCCTTCGCTCATCGCCGGCGGAGCCCAGGCCCAGCGCGACCTGACGCTGCCCCTGCCGGGGCTGGCGACGACGACCCTGGCACCTTTGGTGACCCTGAGGGTCCGCGGCGGAACGAGCGTGGCGGGCGTGCCCTTCGACCACGACACCCGCTTCTGGCTCAACGGTGACCTCGGCGGCGCGCGCGATTTTCTCTGGGACGGAGAGACCATCTTCAGCACGAACTTCCCGGTCTCGCCGTCGATCCTGACCAATCCGACGACGATCCACGTGGCGGCGCAGGTGCAGGCGGGCGTGAGCGTCGATCAGCAGTATCTCGACAGCATCACCATCAAGTACCGCCGCTCCTTCGACTCCGTCGCGGATGCGCTGCCGTTCAATTACCCGAACCAGGACGTCCGGTTCAACGTACGCGGATTCAGCGGCCCTCCCCCGGCCGTCTATGAAGTGACCCGGTCGCTGTCCGGCTCGGCCGAGGCCAGCCCCGTCCGCATCACCAACGCCTCGGTGAGCGGCGCGCCCCCGGTCACGTGCACCTTCGAGTTGCCGCGCGATGCGAGCCCGGGCGCACCGGCCACGCGGGCGTTCATCGTGGTTGGACCGCAGGGGTTCCTGCATCCCCTGTCGATACAAACCGCCCCCGCCCCCGTTCTCAAGGATCCCACGAACTCCGCCGACATCCTGGTCATCGGCACGCCGGAGACGATCGACGCCTCGCCGACAGGTTCGCTGCAGGCGCTCCTCGACTACCGGCTGCAGCACCAGGAGCTGACCTCCAGGGTCGTGTACATGAGTCAGATCTACGACGAGTTCAGCTACGGCCTGAGGGACGCGAACGCCATCCGGTCCTTCCTCGCATACGCCTTCGACAACTGGAAGGGAACGAGCGGAGTCGAGCCGCCCCCCTCCTTCGTCCTGCTGGTGGGGGACGCGACGCCGGACTACAAGCACACGCTCACGGCGATGCCCGGATGGGTGGACCAGGTCCCGACTCCGATGATGTTCCTCAGCAACGCCATTCTCGGCTACTACAGCAGCGACAACTGGCTGGCGGCGTTCCGGGGCGGCGACCCGCTGCCCGATATCCACCTGGGCCGGATCTCGACCCGCACCGCGATCGACTCGGCGGCCGTGTTCGACAAGATCCGGCAGTACGAGGCCTCCCCCCCGCCCGGTCTCTGGAAGGGACGCGCGCTCCTACTCGCCAGCGACGGAAACGATGACCCCGAGACGGCGGAATTCGAGGGGGTCGACAATCAGATCGCCTCGAGGTTCTTCTCGACCGCTCCGTACAGCACACCCAGCCCGCCGCTCTATTTCGCGGAGCCGCCCTACAACGGCACCGATGCAGCCGGATTCAAGCGCGATTTCACTACCGCGCTCTCGGGCGGGGCGGCGATCGTGACCTACGTCGGTCATGGGGACTTCAATACCTGGGGGGCGCGCTTCCCCCTGTTCACCACCCAGGATGCGAGCCGGCTGACCAACGGCGGCCCGCTTCCTTTCATGGTCACCGTGAACTGCCTCACGGGAGGCTTCCATTTCTACCTCCCGGAAGGATCGGTTGGCGAGGGGATGACGAACAATCCGGTCGGAGGAACGATCGCCTCGCTGGCTCCTTCCGGTCTCTCGAGCGTCCTGGTGGCAACACCTCTGCTCGACTCCTTTTTCGATCCCCTGTTCGGGAACAGGGAGGAGAGGCTCGTCGGCGTCGTCGCGGACGATCTGCGCGCTGGACTCTGGGCGAAGGGGGATCTTCCGGATCTGCAGAGCTACACCCTTCTCGGAGATCCGGCCACGCTCCTGGCGACCCCCGCGCCGCCCCCGCCCACGAGCCTGGTCGCGTCGGCGGGGAACGCCACCGTGCAGCTCGGCTGGACAGCGCCGGCGCCCCCGGCCGCCGGCTACCGCGTCTACCGCTCCACCTCGGCCGCGGGGCCGTACGGTGCTGTCGCCTGCGATCCGATCACCGGCGCCTCGTGCGTCGATCGAACGGTCGCCAACGCCACGACCTACTATTACTACCTTGTCTCATTTGACACGCAGGGGTTCGAGGGGAGGGCCTCGAACTTCAACAGCGATTGCGACACGGGACCGGACTGTGTGAGCGCACGTCCTCTGAACCCGAACCCTCCGTCGGTTCCGACAGGGCTGACCGCGACCGACCCCGGGTCCGGCGGAAGGCTGAACGTGGCGTGGCTGGCCAATCCGGAGAGCGATATAAAAGGATACACGCTCTACTATGGTATTCAGTCAGGGCAATATCCCAGCAAGATTGCCTTCGGGGAGGCAGCCTCAAGCGCTCTCCTTTCAGGTTTGACGAACGGGGTCCGGTATTACCTGGCACTGAGCGCGACCAATACCTCGGGGCACGAGAGCGCCCCGTCGGGAGAGGTCTCCGCGGTGCCGCTCCTGTTCGAGGGGATCGCTCCGCCGCGTGAGATCACCGACCTCGTTCTGAGCCGGTCGGGCAGCAATCTCATCCTGACCTGGAGCCGGCCGCTGGTCGACATCTACGGCCGTTCGACCACGGTGGTCAAGTACACCGTCTACCGCGGCACGGCACCCGGCTTCATGCCGTTCCTGTCCACACCCCTGGCCGTCATCAACGATGGGTCGATCATCACGTATACCGACGCCGGGGCGGGGGCACCGGGACCGACTAACTTCTACTACGTGGTGACCGCCACCGATCTCAGCGGCCTCGTGTCGGGCGCGGGTCGGGAGCTGCCGAACGGCATCGAGACACTGGCCGTAACCCGGTCCGCGGGGATGATAAGTCTCGCCTGGCCGGCCGTCACGACCGACGTTTCGGGGCTCGCGACCATCATCGATCACTATCAGATCCACGCCTCCTCCCTGCCGTTCTCGCGCGGATCGATCGGTCCGTCCACATTACTCGTGGACAACGTACGGGGCTTGACGGTAAATTTGACCCTGCCGAGCGGTAAGCAGTACTACTCAGTCATCGCCGTGGACAACCGGGGCAACCTGAGCCCCTTTTAGGAGCTACGTGTCGGTCGTGGACAGCACGAAGCCAAGGACGTTCACGGAAGGCGTCGGGACGACGCAGGCCGAAGGTGAGTCGCCCCAGATCGCGGCCCTCGTCGAGCGCGCCAAGGGGGGAGAGGCCGCCGCCTTCGACGACCTGATGCGTCTGTACGAGCGCCGCGTCATCTCCATCGGCGTTCAGATGGGCTTGCACGCCGACGAGGCCCTGGACGCCTGCCAGGACACCTTCGTGAAGGTGTTCCGATACATCCATCGGTTCCGTTCCGGCGAATCGTTCTACCGCTGGCTCTACCGTATCGCCGTCAACACGGTGTACGACCACCTCCGCCTGATGCGCCCGAAATGGACGGTCTCGATGGAGGACGCCGGCCGGGAGCGCACCGAGGGGGTGCGCGAGCCTGGCGTGCCGATCGAGCAGCGGGTCCAGTCGGCCGACCTCCTCCGCAAGGCCCTGTCGGCTCTCGACCGCCTCAGCCGGCGGGAGAGAATCGTTTTTGTCCTGAGAGACTTGCAGCAGGTCCCCACCGAAGACATCGGGCGAATCCTCGGACTGTCCCGGATCACCGTCAGGCGGCACTGCATGCTGGCGCGCCGCAAGCTCCGGGACTCGGTCAATCCCAAATAGTGTTGAACGCGTGCGCTGTTTTCCGGGTATTAGAACCAAACGGTAGGATCTGGAGACGTCTGCAGGACGGGGATTGCACCGGCGGAGGGCAAATTTACCGTTGACATTGCGTTATTTCGCGGTATGTAGGGATAGTGCGGGTAGGAGTATCTGCCATCAAATCACACGTCAGGGTACAAGGAGACGCCGATCGGCAACCTGGCCCGGGTTGCTGTTGGCGAACTCGGTCATGAGCCTTCCAAGGGGGAGAGGGATGAAAACATTCCTTAATTCGTTGCTGGTTGTTGCGGCAGTGCTCGCCGTTCTGCTGGTGGCGCCAGCCGCCTATGCGGACTGTCCCGCCAATTCGATTCCGTATCAGTATTATCTTGGCGGCTTCCTGATCGGCGTCAACGAGGATACGGTCAACGCACGGGCGTTCGTGATGGGACACCCGGAGATCAACAGCGGCACGGCCTCCATTATCTGCAAGGCCGCCGGCATCGACCCCACGACGGGTAAATTCTGTCTCAACGAGGCCGGGAGCGCTGGGGACGGAAACATCACCATCAGCGGCGACTGGCAGTTCCCGGGGAACGTGGGCTGTCCCCTGAGTCTGGTTTCGGGCGACCTGCATGATGGCGATGCTCCGAACGTGCTGTTCGTCACGTCGGTGTCCCCGGCCGGGGTAAGCTCTTACATCTCTCTGACCGTGGGCAACAGCTTCGACCTGGGCGGGTTCGCGTTCGACCTGGCCCACCCCCTGAACGGGTTCACCCCCAGCCCGCTGGCGCTGACGCCGATCCCCAGCCCCACGATCACGGGACTCACGCCGAACGCCGACGGCACGGCCCAGGCGGCGATCGCCTGGTTCCCGCCGTCGGCCGGCCCGACTTTCGACGATTGCAACCCCAACTCGCAGGCGGTATTCGCGACCTGCCCCGCGGGGTCCACGCGTCCGAGGCTCGAGAGCTACAACATCTACCGTCTGGACGGACTCTGCGGCACGGCACCCGACATGGCTACGACCAGCTGGGGGACCATGGTGGCCAACGTGCCGGCCATCGGCCCGCTCAACGCCAGCGTCAAGGTCCTGCCGGTCGACCCGGCCGGAGTCAACTGCTCCTACCTGGCCATCGGTCTCGTCATCGGCGGGCAGGTGGTGCAGACGGTCTCTGCTCCGGCCAAGGTGGCGGGCGGCGATTGTGACAGTGACGGCGTTCCGGACACGTTCGACAACTGCAGGTGCGTCTCGAACCCGAACCAGCTCGACACTGACGGCGATCATGTCGGCGACGCCTGCGACAACTGCCGCACAGTCTCGAACCAGGACCAGAAGGACGGGGACCTGGACGGCGTGGGCGATGCCTGCGACAACTGCGCGACGGTCCAGAACGCCAACCAGGCGAACGCCGACGGCGACATGTTCGGCGACGCCTGCGACAACTGCCCGGGCGTCGGCAACGATCTGCAGACGGACACGGACGGCGACACCAAGGGGGATGCCTGCGACAACTGCCCCCAGAGCTCCAATCCGTTCCAGGAGGATGTCGACACCGACGGAGTGGGCGATGTCTGCGACAACTGCAGGAACGTCTCGAACACCAACCAGGCCGACACCGATCATGACGGGATCGGAGACGCCTGCGACAACTGCGCGGGCATTCCGAATCCAGGCCAGGAAAACATGGATCTCGACTGTCAGGGCGACGTCTGCGACAACTGCCCGACGATCCCGAACTGCGACCAGAACCCGCAGGTCTGC